>OKCG01000127.1_pt1 | contig 33066 bp, 26 predicted proteins | sample 1609991 | NCBI WGS metagenome assembly OKCG01 (sample SAMN04436606, study PRJEB24849) | human gut metagenome | biome: human gut; feature: NICU; material: stool | host: Homo sapiens | place: USA: Saint Louis, MO | collected 2010-01-15
GGAAGATGGTATGGTTGTCAGAATAAACCGTCTGTGGGATGCCGAAATCAGAGCAGCATTGACGCATGGTTTCCAGATAACCGTAAAGGCATTCATTCTGTGTCAGGAAAAGTCCGACGACCTGCCCGGTAGCATCATCGATAGCACCATGAAGGGCGTATTTGATATTTCCCCCAAACCACTCGTAAGGCGTGGCATCGATCTGGATGAGCTGTCCGGGATGGGGCTTACGTTTGCGCCGATGTGTGCGGTGTCGGATTTTTTTCTTTTTAGGGCTTTCAAAACCAGCATTTTTTAGTATACTGGAAAGAGCAGAGTAGGAAAGTTGAATTCCGAAATCTGCAGAGAGTATATCTTTGAAATGGAGGAAGTTGGCATTAGAGAATTCTGGGCGGGAATAAATCTTAAGGACAGCTTCCTTCAATTCGTCAGAAACGGAGTGAACGGGTTTTCTACCGGTATTTTTATGAATGAGGGATTGAGCGCCAGAGGTAAGGACTCCTTTCTTTAAGCGTGTGATCTGGCGTGTGGAGAGACCCAAAAGTTCAGCAGCCTGTTGTCTGGAAATAGACTTGTCAATGAAACGGTTGATGACAGTCAGCGTTTTCAGTTGTTCTTGTGACAATGTAATTTTACCTTCTTTCATAGCTTTAATAGAATACCAAAAAGAGACAAAACCTCAAGTGAATCTTAAGGAGACATTATCACAAGTTAATAACAAATAGAGAGTAATCGGATTGTAGAGGATGGGGAAGAATGTTATAATCTTTTGAAAGAGGGCAGGGAAAATACCCTGCCTGTTAAGAATAGAAAATGTATTATAAAAAGTGGTTGTATGGGGGAGTGCTTGGATGAATGATTTGTATATACAGGGAGTGCATATAGATTGGAATAAAATTCCAGTAAATAGTTATTTGAGAGAAATTGATGCGATAAAAGGTTTGGAAGAACTGATTTTTCATAATTCGATTACTTTTTTTGTTGGAGAAAACGGAAGTGGAAAATCAACCTTACTGGAGGCACTTGCAGTTGCCTGTGGGTTTAACCCGGAAGGTGGGACAAAGAATTATATTTTTTCCACATATGATTCCCATTCGCAATTGCATGAAGCTATACGTGTTGTAAAGGGATACCGTCAAGCAAAATGGGGATATTTTCTGAGAGCAGAGAGTTTTTATAATGTGGCGACAAAAGAGGAAGAATATGCAGACTGGGAACACCCATCAGAAAAATACCATGAAAAATCACATGGAGAGAGTTTTCTTGCACTTGCTCAAAATTATCTGAAACCGAATGGCGTGTATTTTTTTGATGAGCCAGAGGCGGCATTATCGCCGCAAAGACAGTTGACATTGTTGATGGAAATACATGCATGTGCCAGACAAGGATCCCAGTTTATAATCGTTACACATTCTCCAATTTTGCTTGGGATTCCAGAAGCCCAGATTATAGCATTTGATGAAGAAGGGATACATGAGTATAAATATGAAGAAACAGAAAGTTATATGGTAACAGAAATGTTTATTAACAATAGAGAACAGTTGCTTCGCAGACTTCTTTCTGAATGAAAAAAAGATAAGCATGAGGAGAAAAGAAAAATGAACAATAATCGAGGCGGAGAAAGAACGATTTATGATGAATCCCTGTTCAGAATATTTCTTTGGTCAGGATTTCCAATATTTATGATTTTGCTGTTTGCCTGTGTGGCAATTAGCGGGATTGTCTTCATTTATAGGCATTCAGATCCAGAAGGAGTAAAAATTATTATTTTTTGTTTTGCGGTTTTAATTCCAGTTTCTTATGGAAGCCCATTTGTTAGTTTATTTAAGGCGTGGAAACAACAACATAAGATTGGGATTTTTTGGAAAGAGAGGACAGATCATCATCTTCCAGAATGGAAAAGAGATTGGTATTTGATTTGCGACAGAGGTGGATTTATTCTTGAACATAGAAGTTACATAAAACGGATTATTGGCTGCCGTGAGGAAACGGAAAGAGCAGATCATGCACGAGGAAAAGTTTATTATATAACATTTGAGGATATTGATGGGAAAAAACACACATTGAAATTTTCTTATGAGTCGTGGGCTTTGGAATTTCAGAAGTGGTTTGAAAAGCAGACATATGAAAAAGAAAATGTAGAACTCTAGGAATAAAAGGAGTGCTTTAAAATATAAAAATAAATAAGTATGATTAGGAAGTGAAACTGATGGATCGTAAAGATGTATTTGAATATGTAAAAAAACAATATGGAACAGTACCGGAATATCTTTGGAAAGAATCCCCAGAAAGTGCGGTACTTCGTCATAAAAACGGGAAATGGTATGCAGTGTTGATGCAGGTTAAAAAATCTAAGTTAGAACTAGAAGGAGAGGGCACGGTAGATATTATTAATGTGAAGTGTGAACCGGATATGGTTGGAGTTTTGATAGAGACCTATGGTTTTCTTCCAGGATATCATATGAATAAGGAACATTGGATTACGATGCTGATGGACGGAACTGTAAGTGAAGCGAAGATTTTAGATTTTTTGGATATGAGTTACGATTTAATTGATAGAAGCTGATAAAAAAGAAACTATTATTGTGGGATATGCCTTTTTGGAGGATGAATCTGAAGAAGAACGTGCAGCATTACAGAGACGCCTGGAAAAAACATTTGGTACAGATCATTTGCTTTATTTAGCAGGCGATAAAGAGGATGTTGAAAATGCGAAAAAAGCAGGCAAGAGTTTGGGAATTTATTTGGCGGAGCAGATATTAGCTGGAGAGAATTTCCATAAAGTGGTAAATGAAGCCACGGAAGAAGAAGTATTGGAATTGCTGGAAAAGAATCCTTGCTCTATGACAGATCAAGCATTAAAAGAAATGATTCAGCAAAAGTTATCTGATTACGAAGATGCGGATGATCTTGAAAAAGAAGAGAATGCGGATCGTGATGACGAGCAGAATGAGGATATTTTAGAACCGCAAAAAGAAAGGAATGAGGAACAAGAAGAATCTGCTTCGGGAGAGAAATTAGAAGAAGTTGGTGAGTCAAAGGAATCAGATGAGCTGGATACAATAAATGAACCAGAATCTCAAGTTGAGGAACATGAGTCAGATACACAAGATATTTCAGACGAACCAGCAGAGCCTACCGAGGAAATAGATTCATATGAAATGGAATCAGAAGATGATTCGACGGAGAGCGAAGGAGAAGAATCAGAGATTTCAGGTGAAGCAGATGAATAAGTGAATACGTGATTTTGTAAGGAAACCAAGAGCTGCAAGCTAAGAAATTAGTGAACAGCTCTTTTTTGATGCTTTGTTAGTACTCCAACAATCTCTTGGACCACTTCGGGAGCAGCATTTTCTATTTCTTATGGAATTTTAATATAAAAGGAAATATGCTTTCCCCTATTTAATATATTCTGAGGTATTCTTGATATGCAAAAGGAAAAGGGGTGAATGATGTGAGTATTATAAAAACAATTAAAAAATGTGAATATAATTTTGAAGTGCGTGCAGAAAAATTTTTATGGCATCATCCGGTTCTTGGCTTTTTTTCCATCTTTGTGGGAATGCCATTAATTGTGTTATGTGCTGTCTGTGCAATTACTATTGCTTTTGCTTTTCCAATGTCATTGCTTTTCGGATGGCTATAATCTTTATTGTATCTTAAACTGTAGTTAGAATGATTTATGCCATATTAAGAGAAAAAGGATTATGATAATACACGGAAAAGTTGTAAAGGATTTATAAGAAATTATAAATAGGAAGGATTTTTATGAATTTGAAGAATTCTTTATAACATAAAATAATCTATCAAGGAGGAAAGAAGTTATGATGGATGTATTCATGATAATAATCTTAGTAGGATGTTTTGGTTTGATGAAAGCGTTCGCAGATTTTTGCGATTGGCAGATCAAACCAAAAGAAAAATAGGGAGGATGAAGTTAGAATGGATATGATTGCTTTAGGCGTTATGATTGCCGGAATTGGAATTTATCTGGTATATGCATTGATAAATCCAGAAAAACTATAAGAATCTGGTGAGAATAGCTAGGAGGAGAAGACATGTTACAGATTATTTTAACACTTGCGATTTTTGTGATATTGGTCATTCCAATGGGAAAATATATGTACCATATCGCAACAAAACAAAAGACTTTTGCTGATAAAGTTTTTAATCCGATTGATCGCTGTATTTATAAGGTTTGTGGAATTAAGGGCGAAGATATGGGATGGAAGAAATATGCATTGACTTTGCTTTTAGTAAATGCGGTTATGGTATTTGTGGGATATGTGATTTTAAGACTGCAAAGCATATTGTTTTTAAATCCAAATGGGATTTCAAACATGGAGCCTACGCTTTCTTTTAATACGATTATCAGTTTTATGACGAATACAAACTTGCAGCACTATTCAGGAGAAAGCGGTCTTTCTTATGTGGCACAGATGTGTGTTATTATTTTTATGATGTTTACATCAGCTGCAACAGGTTATGCAGCATGTATGGCTTTTTGTAGAGGACTGGCTGGAAAGAAAATCGGAAACTTTTATGAAGATATGGTAAGAATTACCACTAGAATTTTAATTCCGGTATCTTTTGTAATTGGGTTATTATTGGTAAGCCAGGGAACACCGCAGACGTTGCAAGGAAATTTTACAATTGAGACCTTGGAAGGAAATCTTCAGGATATTGCAGTAGGACCGGTAGCAGCATTGGAATCCATTAAACATCTGGGAACAAATGGCGGTGGATTTTTCGGCGCAAACTCAACAACACCGTTTGAAAATCCTACGGTAATCAGCAATATGCTAGAGATGTTATCTATGATGATTTTACCGGGTGCTTGTGTTGTGACTTTTGGACATATGCTTCACGATAAACGGAAAGAAAAAAAAGCACAGAAAGCTGCTATGAATGTGAATGCTCTTCCAGGAACAAATCAAAAGAAATTAATCTTTGGACGTCAAGGAGCAGTCATCTTTGGAGCAATGGCAATCATCTTTCTGATTGGACTGACCATTTGTTATAATTCAGAAATGGCAGGCAATCCCGTGATTCAGGAGATGGGTATAGACCAGAGCCAAGGCAGCATGGAAGGAAAAGAAGTACGTTTTGGCGTTCCGCAATCAGCATTGTTTACGACGGTAACAACTTCTTTTACAACCGGTACCGTAAATAACATGCACGATACGCTGACTCCGCTGGGTGGATTAGTTCCATTATTGCATATGATGCTGAACTGCGTTTTCGGTGGTAAGGGCGTTGGCCTTATGAATATGGTCATGTATGTAATTCTGGCAGTATTTATTTGTGGGCTGATGGTAGGACGAACACCGGAATACCTGAACAAAAAAATAGAAGGAAAAGAAATGAAACTGGTTGCAATCTGCATTTTGATTCATCCACTTCTTATCCTTGGATTTTCTGCATTGGCAGTAGCAGTTCCGGCAGGGCTTGAGGGAATTACAAACCCAGGTTACCATGGGCTTACCCAGGTACTATATGAATTTGCTTCTTCCGCAGCAAACAATGGTTCAGGCTTTGAAGGCTTAGCGGATAATACAGCATTTTGGAATATTACTGCTGGCCTGGCAATGTTCTTCGGAAGATATATAGCAATTATTGCACAGCTTGCGATTGCGGGCTCTATGCTGGCTAAGAAAAAAGTAAACGAAACTGTGGGTACGCTGCGTACCGATAATGTAACTTTTATGATTATTCTTGTATTTATCGTATATATTTTCGCTGCTTTGACCTTCTTCCCGGCGTTAGCCTTGGGACCGATTGCAGAACATCTGTCAATTTGGATGTAAGGTACAGTGAAAGGAGAGAAAGAAATGGCTAAAAATAAGAAGACAAAATTTATTACCAAGGATATTTTAAAATCATCCATTATAGGATCTTTTCAAAAATTGGATCCTCGTTATATGATAAAAAATCCGGTTATGTTTGTCGTAGAAATTGGATGTTTCATCACGCTGTTATTGACTTTTGTACCGACTTTATTTGGAGGAAGCGAGCAGTACAGGATTTATAATGGGATTGTAACAGTAATTTTATTTGTAACAGTTTTATTTGCAAACTTTGCAGAATCCGTTGCGGAAGGACGAGGAAAAGCTCAGGCTGCATCTCTGAAGAAAACAAAGCAGGATACGAAGGCGAGAAAGTTGTTGTCGGATGGAACGGAACAGATTATCAATGCTTCTGAATTGAAAAAAGGTGATTTAGTTCTGGTGAAGGCAGGAGAACTGATCCCGAATGATGGAGAAGTTATTGAAGGAATTGCTTCCGTAGATGAATCAGCTATTACTGGTGAGTCTGCACCAGTAACCAGAGAAGCAGGCGGTGATTTTTCTTCTGTAACTGGTGGTACAACAGTAGTATCTGATTGGTTGAAGATTAAAATTGTAGCAGAACCTGGAAAATCATTCTTGGATAAAATGATTTCCATGGTAGAAGGAGCATCCAGACAGAAAACTCCAAATGAGATTGCTCTGAACACTTTATTGATTGTGCTGACCTTGATATTTTTGATTGTAGTTGTAACTTTATATCCATTTGCATCTTACCTTGGTGTAAAGATACCTATTTCATGGGCAATTGCACTGATGGTATGTCTGATTCCAACAACCATAGGTGGTCTGCTTTCTGCGATTGGTATTGCAGGCATGGATCGTGTTACCAGATTTAATGTTATTGCAATGTCCGGTAAAGCGGTAGAAGCTTGTGGCGACGTTGATACTATGATTTTGGATAAAACAGGAACAATTACATATGGAAACCGTCTGGCGGCTGAGTTTTATCCGGTAAAGGGTGTTGAAAAAGAAGACTTGATCGATTATAGTGTGATGTGTTCACTGATGGATGCAACACCAGAGGGAAAATCTACTGTGGATTTAGGAAAGCAGATGGGTTGTGTATTGGATGAACAGATTGCAGATCAAATGCAGTTTGTGGAATTTACAGCCCAGTCTAAGATGAGTGGTGTTGACTTGCAGGATGGAACAGTTGTAAGAAAAGGCGCTTTTGAAGCAATGAAAACTTTTGTAAAAGAGAAGGGTGGAAAAATCCCAGAAGATTTACAGGAGATTGTTACCAATATTTCCAACTTAGGCGGAACGCCATTGGTTGTTTGTGTGAATGAAAAAATCTTGGGTGTGATTTACTTAAAAGATACTGTAAAACCGGGATTATCAGAGCGATTTGAACGTCTTCGGGAAATTGGAATTAAGACAATCATGTGTACAGGTGATAATCCGCTGACGGCAGCTACTATCGCAAAAGAAGCCGGAGTAGATGGCTTTATTGCAGAGTGTAAACCGGAAGATAAGATTACAGCAATCAAAAAAGAGCAGGCAGAAGGGAAATTAGTAGCCATGACAGGCGATGGTACCAATGATGCTCCGGCGCTGGCTCAGGCAGACGTAGGTCTTGCGATGAACTCCGGTACCCAGGCAGCAAAAGAAGCAGCGAATATGGTGGACTTGGATTCTGATCCGACTAAGATTTTGGAAGTCGTTGAAATTGGAAAACAGCTGTTGATTACAAGAGGTTCGTTGACAACCTTTAGTATTGCAAATGATATCGCAAAATATTTTGCGATTATCCCAGCAATGTTTACCATGGTTTTACCTCAGATGCAGATTTTAAATATTATGCATCTGGCAACTCCGGCAAGTGCGATCCTCTCAGCGTTAATCTTTAATGCAATCATTATTCCGGGCTTGATTCCGATTGCTATGAAGGGTGTAAAATATAAACCAATGAAAGCTGAAAAAATGTTATTAAGAAACATGGGGATTTTTGGACTGGGCGGTATTATTGTTCCGTTTGTAGGAATTAAACTGATTGACTTACTTGTTGCTCCGCTGTTAGCTCTCATAGGAATGTAGGAGGAATAGAAAGATGAAAAAATTTGGTAAAATGACAGGAAAAGCATTGATATTTTGTGCTGTAATGATGTTACTTTGTTCCTTTGCTTACCCACTGGCTCTTACAGGAGCCAGTCAGTTGACAATGAAAGAAAAGGCAAATGGAAATCTGATCGATAAAGAAGGAAACCCTACGACAGACTGTGAAGAAGCAGTAGGATCCGCTTTGAATGGACAGGAGTTTACAGAAGATTATTATTTCCAGGGAAGACCATCTGCTGTGGGATATAACAATTATACTGAGGAAGAACTGAAAAATGGGGAATATGGTGGAGTTTCTTCTGGCAGTTATAATTATGGAAATTCCAATCCAGAGTTAAAGGAAAGAATTCAAAAAGATTTAGATGAATTCTTAGAAAAACATCCGGGACTGAAGGCAGAGGATATTCCATCTGATCTTTTGACAGCATCTGGTTCAGGTTTGGATCCTCATATTTCACCAAAATCAGCAGAAATCCAGATTCCGTATGTAGCTGAGAATTCAGGGCTATCAGAAGAAGAAGTGACCAAGATTGTGGAAGAGAACACAGAACATAAGGTACTTGGGGTTTTTGGAGAGGAAAGAGTGAATGTGTTAAAATGTAATCTGGCAGTTGCCAATGCTATGGGAATATTAGAGTAGAGGGTTTATGGAAACGAAAGAATATGAAAGACCGGATTCTCAGCAGCTTCTTCGGAAGCTTCAGATGGAAGAAGAGGAAAAGAGAAAAAAGACAAGAGGAAAATTAAAGATTTTCTTAGGTTATGCGGCAGGATCTGGGAAAACGTATGCCATGCTGATGTCGGCACATGAAGCAAAGAAACACAAAATTGATGTAGTGGCAGGGTACATAGAACCACATAACAGACCCGATACACAGGCGCTTGTGGAAGGCTTGGAAACGATAGCACCAATGGAGGTTGTGTATAAGGGCGTAAAACTCCGGGAATTTGATTTAGATGCAGCATTGAAACGGAATCCAAGGTTGATTTTAGTAGATGAGCTGGCTCATACCAATGTCAGAGGATGCCGGAACGAAAAGAGATACCAGGACGTAAAAGAACTTTTACGTGCTGGTATTGACGTATATACAACAATGAACGTTCAGCATTTAGAGAGCCTGAATGATATTGTAGGAAGCATTACGCACATCGATGTACGGGAACGTGTACCGGATAAAGTGTTTGATCATGCGGAACAGGTAGAAGTCATTGACATCGAACCGGAAGAATTGATTGAACGTATGAAAGAGGGGAAAATCTATGAACCCTCACAGGCGGAACGTGCTCTGGAGAATTTTTTCCGAAGAGAAAAACTGGTTGCCTTGCGTGAGATTACGCTGCGAAGAACAGCCGACAGGGTAAACCATATTGCAGAAGAAGAACGTTATGCGATGGGGGAAATGGATTACCATACAGGAGAACATGTTTTAGTTTGTATTTCTCCTTCACCATCTAATACAAAGGTGATTCGGACAGCAGCACGTCTTGCTTATGCATTTCATGCCCAATTTACCGGTATTTACGTAGAAACGTCTCAAATGCAGGAAGCAGATGAAAAAACAAAAGCTGCTGTAAAATGCCACATGGATTTGGCAAGGGCACTAGGGGCAGATGTTGTGACTGTTTATGGGAATGACATTGTGGATCAGATTGTAGAGTATGCCATTGTGGGAAATATATCAAAGATTGTTATGGGGCGCAGTAGAAAACAATGGATTTTCAAAAGAGGGCGTTTGGAAGTTTTGGAGCAGTTGACCTATCGCGCTCCTAATATTGATGTTTATATTATCCCCGACATGAAAAATGCAGGATATTTCAGAGAAGGGAAAAAGAATAAAAAGAAAAGAGAAGAATCCAATTGGAATGTTGTGAAAGAATTAGGTGAAATTACTGCAATTATGGCGCTTAGTACGGTGGTTGCATATATATTTCAGTGGTTTGGACTTTCAGAATCTAATTTGATCATGACCTATATGGTTGGTGTATTACTATCTTCTTATGTGGCCGATAAAAAAATATATGCATTGTATTCTGCCTTGCTTAGTGTTCTTTTCTTCAATTTCTTTTTTACGGAGCCGTATTTTAGTTTGAAGGCATACGACAGAGGCTCTCCGGTCACGTTTGTCATGCTGTTTGTAGTAGGATTTTTTATGGCTTCTATGACAAGACAGTTGAAATCACAAACAAGAGAGAGTGCAAAAAAAGCATACCGAACTGAAATCTTGCTGGAAAATAGCAGAAAACTTAGGCGTTGTAAATCGAAAGAAGAAGTATGGAAGCAGGTAGCAACGCAGGTTGTAAAACTTTTAAATCTTTCTATAATTATATACCCAGTGAATGAAAGCGGAGGGTTGGAAGAACCATTATTATTTCCAAGAAAAGACATGGAAATTATAAATTTGAAACAATTTGTGAATGCAAAGGAAAAAGCGGTAGTACAGTGGGCTGTCTCTAATAGACACAGGGCAGGTACTTGCACACATACCTTGCCAGATGCGGATGCAATGTATTTGCCTATTCAATCCACCGAAGAAGTAAAAGGTGTGATGGGAATTTTATTGGAAGAGAGACGGCCGGTAAATGATTTTGAATATGGACTTTTAATTGCTATGCTGAATGAGACTGGAGTAAAACTGCAGGATACATTTTGTAAATGATCAATGAAGATGTAATCAATAGAAAAATTAAAAATAGCAGGGACAAAGTAGGAATGTTTACTTTGTCTCTTTTTATGTGTGCTAAGAAATGAAATAAAAAAGAAGAAAAGGATATAAATATATATGAGGGGTCCTTTTCAAATCAGAGGATGGTGGTTGCACGTATAAATGAAAAAGGATAAAATCTTTATGTAATCTTAATACTAGAGGGATATATTTTGCCCTTTCTTTATGCACGTTATTATATTATTAAGGTTGAATAAAGATAATAAAGGAGTTTCTTAATTATGGGAGTGGTGTTATCGAAAAAGAAGCTGACATCGTTTCAAATTATTATTATGGGGTTTTCCAGTGTTATACTTTTGGGAACATTACTTTTGATGTTGCCTATTTCGTCTAAAACAGGAGGATTCACCTCTTTTGCAGATGCATTATTTACCTCAACTTCAGCGGTATGTGTAACTGGGTTGATTGTATTTGATACAGCTACCTATTGGTCGCTTTTTGGACAATTTGTGATTATGTTGTTAATTGAGATTGGTGGTATGGGTGTTATAACAGTAGCTGCATCCTTTGCCATGATTGCAGGTAGAAAGATATCTTTAATGCAGAGAAGTACAATGCAGGAAGCAATCGCAGCGCCCAAAGTAGGTGGAATTGTAAGACTGACTATTTTTGTAATAAAAACAACTTTAATGATTGAATTACTTGGTGCAGTTGCCATGTCGCCTGTTTTTTGCAGAGATTTTGGAATTAAGGGGTTGTGGATGGCGTTGTTTCATTCGGTTTCTGCCTTTTGCAATGCAGGGTTTGATTTAATGGGAGTGAAAGCGCCTTTTTCTTCTTTGACTTTTTATGCGGGAGAACCACTAATAAATTTCCCAATTATGCTGTTGATTATAGTAGGTGGAATTGGATTTTTGACGTGGGATGATATTCGCGCAAATCGTTTTCATATTCATAAATATAGAATGCAAAGTAAAGTGATTCTCAGTACTACAGCTATCTTGATTTTGGTTCCGGCTTTGTATTTTTATTTTTTTGAGTTTTCAGAGCTTGGGTTGAAAGAAAGGATTCTTTCATCGTTGTTTCAATCGGTTACTCCAAGAACCGCAGGGTTTAATACTGCCGATTTAACATCCATGAGTGAGGCTGGACAGTTTATTACCATTATTTTAATGCTGATTGGAGGCAGCCCGGGTTCAACAGCAGGTGGTATGAAAACAACAACAATTGCTGTGTTATTTGCGATTGCAATTGCAACTTTCCGGCGAAGGGAAGATGCGAATTTCTTTGGACGCAGGATGAATGGAGATGTGATTAAAAATGCAGCAACAGTTTTTCTGATGTATATTACTTTATGTGTGAGTGGTGGGTTGATTATCAGTATCGTAGAAGATTTACCCATTTTAACATGTTTATTTGAAGCGGCCTCTGCAGTCGGTACAGTAGGACTTTCTCTTGGAATTACTCCGGGATTAGGAGTGCTGTCAAGGCTTATATTAATTTCGTTGATGTTTATAGGAAGAGTGGGGGGATTGACATTGATTTTTGCAGCCTTGTCAGGTTCACATCATCATATTTCAAAATTACCACGAGAAAAAATTACGGTAGGATAAAAGGAGGAAAAATATGAAATCAATTCTTTTAATTGGATTAGGAAGATTTGGAAGACACATAGCAATGCATTTGGATCAATTAGGGCATCAAGTAATGGCAGTTGATAATTCAGATGAACGGGCAGAAGATGTTTTACCCATTGTGACAAATGCTCAGATTGGAGATAGTACAAACGAAGAATTTTTGGAATCCTTAGGAGTTCGGAATTACGATGTGTGTATTGTAGCAATCGGACATGATTTCCAAAGTTCTCTAGAGACCACTTCATTATTGAAAGATATGGGGGCCAAAATGGTTGTTTCCAGAGCAACAACAGATGTGCAGGAAAAGTTTTTATTACGTAATGGTGCAGATGAAGTGATTTATCCCGAAAAGCAATTGGCAAAGTGGGCAGCGATTCGGTATAGTACAGATCATATTTTAGATTATATAGAATTGGATTCAGACCATACCATGTATGAAATTCAAGTTCCGGAGAATTGGGTGGGAAAATCTATAGGAATGCTTGATATTCGCAAAAAACATAAGATTAATGTGATTGGTATTAAAGAAGCAGGGAAATTGAAACTTACAATTTCACCAGATACAGTATTGGAAGCAGGAGAAACAATGCTTGTACTTGGAAGTAATAAAGACCTACAAAAATGTTTTCATATATAATTAAAATGAGGTGAATTTATGACGTACTTACTATTGGTAGTAGTAATCATAATATTTGGAGTGTTAGGGTTCTTTTTAATGAAAAGAATAGATTGTTTTTTAGAAAAAAATAGAAAAGAACAGGTGAAATTGCTGGAATCTTCAGAACGTTATTTGAGGATAGGTGTTTCAAATCCTTATGTGATTGATAGCTGTTCAGACGCTGTTGAAAAATGTGGGAAAAAGTTTCCTGATTTTGAAGTGCTATTTTATAGTGGAACAGAAGAGGAACTGCTCAAAGCATTTTTAGCGAATAGATTAGACTTGTTGTTTTTACCGGAAAAAAGCGCTGTGAAAATGGATGATGATTACTGTTCAAAAGAAATAGAGTTATCTTGTGTTTCTACCATAATGTCAGATGCTGGTTTAACTGTTGAATTTGTTGGGGAAAAGAAAAACAAGCTGAAATCATTCTGGAAACAGGATCATAAGAAACAGGTAATTGTTGAATTTTTGAAATGTTTAGATGAAATATCACATTATGTTTAAATTCAAAAATGTAATAGTATATCATGAATAAAAAGGAAGCAGTTTAGAGAGAGGAACATGGGCAATGGCTGTAAAAAAACAAGAACCGGATAAATTTCAGCAGGAATTTCACAGTGATATACATACAAAAAATCAGGGGAAATTAAAAATTTTTCTTGGGTATGCAGAAGGAACTGGAAAAACGTATGCGATGCTTCAAGCTGCATATCAGGTTAAGAAACAAGGCGTTGATGTAGTTGCGGGTTATATTGAAACACATAATTCGCCTCAAATAGAGTCACTGCTTGAAGGGGTGGAACAGCTTAAACCTAAGCAGATATCCTTTGAGGATAAAAAGACTTTTGAATTTGATATTGATGCGGCTCTAAAAAGAAATCCAGATTTAATTTTGATTGATGAATATGCTCATACGAATCTAGATAATAGTCGGCATATTAAACGTTATCAGGATGTTCAAGAATTGTTAAATGCAGGCATTAACGTTTACACAACAGTAAATATTCAACATATAGAAAGTTTAAATGATGTAGTATCTGCAATTACAGGAGTATCGGTAAAAGAACGTATTCCAGATTCTGTATTTGATAAAGCAGACCAGGTAGAATTGGTTGATATAGAACCGACAGAATTATTAGAGCGAATGAAGGGAAAGTCGGCTTTGACAGAGAATCAGAATAGTAGCGATTTCTTTACCTTAGAGAAATTAACTGCCTTGCGTGAAATTGCATTGCGGAGATGTGCAGATCGAGTCAATTTGATTACGGAGAATGCAAGGTTACAAAGTAAAAGCGATTATCATACGGATGAACATATTTTGGTGTGTCTTTCTGCATCTCCGTCTAATGCGAAGATCATTCGAACCGCAGCGAGAATGGCACAGGCATTTCATGGAACATTTACAGCACTTTTTGCCGAGACGCCGGATACGACACCTATGGCAGAGCAAGATAAAGTTCAGCTTCAGAAAAATATCCGGTTGGCACAACAATTGGGTGCATCCGTTGAAACAAGCTATGGGGATGAAGTAACCGATCAGATTATTGAGTTTGCCAGACTTTCTGGTGTTTCTCAAATTGTGATAGGACGTAGTACAGTTGGTAAAAAAAGAATTTTCGATAAGCCGACATTAACCGAAAAATTGATAAACGGTGCGCAGAATTTGGAAATTCATGTAATTCCAGATACAAGCACAGGTGATAATTACCAAGAGAGAAAAAGAAAACTCAAAATTGATATGATGCCTATAAGTGACATCATAAAAAGTATTGTCGTGCTAATAATATCAAGCATAATCGGGTTGGGATTTGATGCATTGGGAGCAACTGAGACTAATATTGTAGCAGTGTATATTTTGGGGGTTCTGGTGATTTCAGTTATCACGACAAACCGATTATGTGGATTTCTAGCTTCAGCTGTATGTGTGGTAGTCTTTAATTTCTTTTTTACAACGCCTCGTTTGACGTTTATGTTTGATGATTCAAATTATATTGTGACATTTTTGATCATGTTTATTGTGAGCCTCTTGGCAGGAACACTTGCATCAAGACTGAAACGAAGTGCCAAACAGGCAGCACTTGCAGCGTATAGAACCAAAATATTGTTTGAGACAAATCAGTTGTTACAAAAAGAAAATGATGAAGAAGCGGTTGTTCATGCAATGGCAGAACAGCTTATGAAATTGTTGAAGAAGGATTTAGTTGTATATCTGTCGGACGGAGACATTCTTAAAGAACCTACTGTGTTTCGGGTGGACGAGAGTGAAGATAGTAACTTAATAACAGAGGATGAAAAAGCGGTTGCAGTCTGGGCGATGCAGAACAATAAGCATGCAGGAGCTACTACAGATACCTTGTCTAATGCAAAATGTTTATATTTGGCAATCAGGGTAAATCATCATGTTTATGGAGTGGTAGGAATTGCTATGGATGGTTACCCTTTGGATGCCTTTGAAAATAGTGTTCTTTTGTCAATCCTTGCTGAATGTGCATTAGCACTAGAAAATATAAAGAATGCAAGAGAGAAAGAAGAAGCAGCGGTGTTTGCTAAAAGTGAGCAGCTAAGAGCAAATTTATTACGGGCAATTTCACATGATTTAAGGACACCGCTTACATCGATTTCTGGAAGTGCCGGAAATTTGATGGCAAATTATAATAAAATGGACGATGAGATGCGCAAACAAACATTTGCAGACATCTATGATGATTCTATGTGGCTGATTAATCTGGTGGAAAATCTGCTGGCAGTCACCCGAATAGAAGGAGAAAGGGTTAACTTAAATCAGACAATAGAATTGATGGATGAAGTAATTGCAGAAGCGTTAAAACATATTAACAGAAAAGGAAAAGAATACACAATAAAGGTTGATAGTTCAGAAGAACTGATCCTTGCTAAAATAGATGTAAAATTAGTAGTTCAAGTGATTATCAATCTTGTGGATAATGCGATAAAATATACGCCTAGTGGTTCTATAATCCATATACATACGCAAAAACAAGGCAAGTGGGTAGAAGTTTCCATTTCAGATAATGGACCGGGTATTCCGGATGAACAAAAAACCAAGATTTTTGATATGTTTTATAGTGGTGCAAATAAAATTGCAGACAGTCGGAGAAGCCTTGGACTTGGCTTATCTCTTTGCAAATCAATCGTAACAGCACATGGAGGAATGATTTCGGTATCTGATAATCAACCTAAAGGTACAATATTTACATTTACATTACCAATCGGGGAGGTAAAAATATATGAATAAACCATTGATTTTAGTTGTGGAAGATGATACATCAATTCGTAATCTTATCACAACAACGTTGAAGACAAATGATTATCGTTACGTAGTTGCAATGAATGGAAAAATGGCTCTTATGGAGGCAACATCTCATAGACCGGATATTGTTCTTTTGGATTTGGGGCTACCGGATATGGACGGAATAGAAGTGATAAATAATATTCGTTCATGGTCCAATATGCCTATTATTGTTATCAGTGCAAGAAGTGAGGATAATGATAAGATAGAGGCATTGGATGCAGGCGCGGATGATTATTTGACAAAGCCATTTTCAGTTGAAGAATTGCTGGCGCGCATTCGGGTAACACAACGCAGAATATCTTTAATGACAGCGGAAATGATGACAGCAGATTCGAAGTTTGTTAATGGCAAACTAAAAATTGATTATTCCGCAGGATGTGCATTTCTTAATGATAAAGAGTTACATTTAACACCGATTGAATATAAGCTGTTGTGCTTGCTTTCCAAAAATGTGGGGAAGGTTCTGACTCATACATTTATTATGGAAAATATCTGGGGAAGAAACTGGGAAACGGATATTGCTTCTTTGCGTGTGTTTATGGCAACATTGCGCAAAAAATTGGAACCGACAGAGGATTCACCACAGTATATTCAAACACATATCGGTGTGGGATATCGAATGATAAGAGTAGAATAAAAATATTTCTGTGGAAAAATAGTAATATAAAATTTGTATGGCGGACAGGAACATTTCTTGTCTGCCATATTTTATTTATAGCTGTTGAAATGAAAATATATGATAAAAATAATATAATGTATTTGGTTTAAAGATGAAAAATATGCAAGCATTACAAAAGGAAAAATATCTAATCATATATGTGATGTTTTGGGGTGTTGTAATTCGAAATAAGGATGCGACACTTTTTTTCATTTGTGATTTTTAAATGTTTATACGTTATATATAACAAGAGAATACGATCACCGCCATGCTCTGATTTGATTTCAAAAAACAAAAAATCAGATCGGAGGAAATGAAAGGTGACGTTTCAGAAAGCTAAAGAAGAATATAAATGGAAACAATGGAAAGCGAAGGAAGAAAAAGTTTTGCGGGAATTTGGTATGAGTGAAGAGAAAATCATTCATCTTCGAGAATTGGATTGGGAAGATTTTAATGCAGAACGAAGGTTTTGGGAACATTATTCATCGGATCAAGAAAAATTATATATGCAAAGAGAAGTAGAAAACATGGATTTGCTGAATAGTGAACAATTATTGGATTGCATTGAAAATAGGCAAATGTGGGAAATTCTGAAAAACACAGATCCTAAAACAATTGAGATGATACTTATGAAAATATGGGGATTTTCTGTAAAAGAAATCTCAGAGTATTTGAATTTACCGGAAAAAACTATTTATACTAGAATTAACCGGTTGAAAAGAAAAATTCAAAAGTGTTGTGTTGAGATAAAGGAAAGTTAATGTAAAACATAGGAAGAGAAAATTTTTATGTGTTGGTTTATAGTGGAAGTCCCAAGCGTTTTGGCTTGGGATTTTTCTTGGTGTGCATTTTGGAAATCAATATCGGCTACTGTTAGTCCGCACAGTTCCGAGATACGAAAATATAATGCAATACAGCAAAACTTTTACGGTGTTAAGTATGATTGTGTTTGTAATGTTTTTTATTGGATTGTGGTTTATACTAGAAAAAAGTAGTAATAAAAGTAATCATAATTCATAAATACTTCATACCCATGCATACAAAACAGTTAGTCTTAGGATTGACTGCTTTTTTTGTGCCGCGGATTGAATGATTTATGCAAAAAAATTGGAATAAAGGATGCCATATCAGAACCAGCGACAAGCACCTTATTTACTATTTTTCCATAGGGCGTTTGCAATTTTGTTAAAGCATGGGAGAATGAAGAGCTGACAGGTATCTTGGAAAAGACGATTTACACACGAATAGACCGGCTGAAGAAAAAAATTAAAAAATTTTTGAAAGAGTGAAGAAAAAAGGCGGTTTTTATCGGCTCTATATATGAAAGGGGTAATAGCCCCTCGTTCCTTGATAATCATATACCAGCATTACAGGTACGTTCCCAAAGATAGAAGCGTGACAGTATAAGCGCCAGGACGGATGGGGACAAGCACTGCAGGAGGATTATGACAAGGTCTGTACCAAGACTAGGGCGGATCATTTCGTGAGAAAACTGTCAGTGCCTGTTCTCATTCTGAGCGAGTCCTTATAGCTGTGAATGGACTTTTGCAGGTCTTTCGCCAGGATCATCTGCGGGGGATAATGATACGAATTTCTTCCCAAAAGGAAGAGGATGGACTCTAAGTTGTAATCAGCAAGACTTTCAGAAAATCTGCGAGCGATGCGAAGCGAAGCATCCGCCTGTAATGTTCCCTGCCATAGATATGGTGCGGCAGCCGGGGAGTCGAGGACAAATACGGTGCTAAAGAAAAAACGATAAGAAATCAAAAAAGAGTGTGTCGTTGATATCAGATATATGCGGCTGTGGGAAATCCCACAGCCGTATCCTTGTGGTATTAACGTCATGCGGAAAGAAGAAGCAATATGTTTTACAAAGTTGAATATCAAAAGAGGGCGCATCAGGAAGTAGAGAAGATTTTCCGGGTGCTGCTTCCGGAACAGGGATTGGCGGTCAGGGAAGAACAGATCCGCTTGTGCCATGAAATGTTAGATACCTTGCTGGGAGAAAGAATTGCACTGTGTGACGCAGGGGTAGGAATTGGCAAGATGTACGCTTATCTGGTAGCCTGCGTACTATTGCGGAAGTATTCTATGTTGACAGGAAGAGGAAATCCGTTGGAACAGCGTCCGGTGGTGGTGTCCACTTCCAGCATTGCATTGCAGAAAGCCATAGTAACAGAATATATTCCATTTTTATCCAGGGTGCTGTTGGAACAAGGCATGATCCAGTCTCCTCTTCGGGCAGTGGTGCGGAAAGGAAAGGAAAGGAACACTTTGTCTGTGACAACAGGCTGGAACAACGAATCGAGGCAATCCGCCATAAACAGAAGAATGCTGCCCAAAAAGAAGCGTTGCTGTCTTTGCGGAAACATTATGATATGGATACGGTAAAAGATTTGAGTGGATTTGACAGAAGGCTGGTATGTGTGCCGAAATTCTGCCCAAGGGAATGTCCGGGCAGACAGATGTGCCGCTATCAGAGGTATCTGGAAGAAGCCAAGAAACAGGATGTATTTATTTTAATCTGCAATCACAACTATTTACTGGCAGATGCGTATCATAGAGCAGAAGGATATAAACCGTTATTGTCGGATTATCGGACATTGATTGTAGACGAAGCCCATAAGCTGCCGGAAGCGGCCAAGCAGATGTTCGGGAAAAATCTGTGTATGGATGATATCCGGGAAATGGTGTATTATCTGGAACGGGAGCATCAGAAAGAAGAGGCAAGAATCCTTCGGACAGTGATGGGCGAAGCATTGCGTGTCGTTGGAGCAGAACAACGGATCGGAAAAGGAATCAGGGAAACATTCCGTAATACAACGAATAGTGTAGTTTCGCTGTGGGAAGGTGTAGAGATGCTGGAATTCCTTTTAGAAAAATTAGAGCGAAGTGTTCCGAGGTGGATACGGAACCGGCTGGAAGAGGCAAAGGATGTGCTGGAGTGTTTTTGCAGCAGCGATGAGAAATATGTCCGTTATTTGCGGTTGGATACAGAGCAGATTCCCGTTCTATGTGCGGCCAGCCGGGAAATCCCAGGATTGCTTCGGAAGATGCTATGGGATCGGGAAGAAGGAGTATCCGCTATCTTAACCAGCGGAACACTAAAAGCAGGAACAGGCTTTCTGCGCACTCGGCAGACCACCGGGCTGGAAGAAAGGACAGGCGTGCAGGAATATGTGGCAGAGTCCCCCTTTTCCTACGAGAAGAACTGTCTGTTATACTTGCCAAAGACACTGGAGCATTGCAGGAGAGGAAGCCGGGAAGAGGCAGTGATGGTGGCAAACCATATCCATTCCCTGATCTGTTCTACTTACGGGCATACGCTGGTACTGTTTACTTCTTACACATTGATGGGAAGTGTGTATCAGATTTTAAGAGACAGCCTGCCCTTTCCCATGGTGGAAGTATGGAGGCATTCCCAGGAAGAGATCCTGCGGTTTAAGACAATGGAGAATGCGGTGCTGTTTGCAGCCGGCTCCTGCTGGGAAGGGGTGGATTTTCCAGGGGATATGGTGTCTTCCCTGATTATCGTGAAGCTGCCTTTTGCAGTGCCAGATCCTATCAGCGAGGCGGAGAAAGAAACCTATGAATCATTGGAAGATTATATCCAGGCGATTATTGTGCCGGATATGCAGAAGAAACTGCGGCAAGGGTTTGGACGTGCCATCCGGACAGAAACAGATACCTGTGTGGTTTCTATTTTAGATTTTCGGGCTGTAAAAGGCGGAAAGTATCATGAAGATGTGATGTGTGCCCTTCCACCCTGTCCGATAGCAGAAGAGTTGGGAGAGGTGCAGGATTTTATACGCAGCCGGAAGGGTGTGGAATATTATCTATAACAGAAGAAATTCTTGTTCCAGCCTTGTTGCTTGTGCTTCATTTTCAGGCATTTTTATAGGAAAAGTTTAGTACAGTTTTAGAACCCTTTTGCGAGGGATTGTTGGTATTGATGAATAGACGTTTTGACATGAAGTGGGTATAATGTGTATAGCGTTAGAGGAAAGGACGGTGAATGGATATGAGAGCATACGAAGTAGAAATGATCAGAGATGGAAAAGTGAAATATTTCTTCATTCGGAATATGGAAACAATGGAGATAGAACTCCTTCCGACAAGATTTTTAACACATAAGACGCGTGCTCAAGAGTCTCCAAACACCGTAGGAAGTCTGGCGAGATCCATCTGTTACTATATGAACTTCTGCGATGGCAGACAAATGGGATTTACAGATGTCTGCCAGATGGATTATGAAGCACAATTTAATCATTTCACAGATTTCCTGCAATGGCTGAAAGCGGGAAACCATACAAAAAATCTGAAGAAAACGCCAAGAAACAGAACCTGTAACACATATCTAAAAAATGTGTTCGGGTTCTTTTCCTTTTTAGAAATGGCAGAAGATCAATTTGGACCTTTGCAGGTACTCTCTTATGGCACGATCCATGTTGCGAATAGTGTGGGAGTGAAGCGAAGGTTAAGGTTTCGATCCTTTGCAGGATATTTGAAAGAAGAAGAACGGGAAGTCCGGGCTGCAGAGAAAAATGAGATCGTGTCTATTTTAGAAGCGTGTACAAACTGCCGGGATCAACTGCTGATACTGATGGCGTCAGAACTGGGATTTCGGATTGGTGAATTGCTGGGGATTGATTATACAAAAGATATTGATTATGAAAATCATTCCGTTCGTGTCTGCTTCCGAGATGACAATGCTAACGATGCACGTGCAAAGAATGCAGAGGAACGGAAAGGCAGGTTAAGTGCAGACACCTATGATTTCCTGCTATTTTATATTTCGGAATACTGGGACATCCTTCGGCGTCAGAATTACCTGTTTATCAATATTACAGGTGAAACAGAAGGAAAGCCGATGCAGGTGGCAAGCGTATATGATATGTTCCATCGAATGGAAAAAAAGACAGGAATTAAGATCACGCCTCATATGCTACGAAGATATTTCGCTAACGCAAGATGGGATTCCGGCTGGCCGCTGGAACTTGTCAGTCAGTCTCTTGGACACAGACATTTAGATACAACGACCAGATATCTGAATTTAATGGATGACAAGCTGAAGCAGGCGAGTACGGAATTCTATAACAAGCATTCTGCTTTATATGGAGTGCAGGAATTATTATAAAGAATCGAGGTGATACAAGATGCCAGTGCTTTCCATACAGACATGGGGATTACCACAGCAAGGATTGACCGAAGAAGAACAAATCCAATTGCATAAGGAACTGGAAAACTGTACAGAGGTGGTAGGAACTATCCGGAATAGTGTGGAAAGCTATATGAAAGAAAAGGCAATCCGGCACATAGAAGAGTTGGACTATACCCATCGGCAGGAATACGAGAGCTGGCTGAGTCCCGAATTGACTCATGGAACAAAGGTAAAATATCTGACAGGTTTTGATTGGATCAAACGCCATGCAATCCGAGAAAAAGCAAATTCGCTACTGGGAAGAAACCAGAAGATACTATATGAAAATAAAATATGGTTTCTTCTATATTATCCAGATCAGGAAGTGGCTTCCCGATTTAACAAAACTACGGATAAAAAAGCACTGGTATGGGATTTCCAACAAAAGAGTCCAGAACGGATGAAAAGACAGATTTTTCAGAGCCTGCAGAAATTGATTACCGATGATTATAGTAACGATTACAGGGTAGAAAAATTAGGACATCTGCGATATTTTTATAACTTTTGTTCTGAAAGAGGGATTGAGGATATTGAATATCTGGAAGCCGAAGAAGAGGTCGCATTTCGGCAATATCTGATGGAACGGAAGAAAAAGCCAAATCGCATCATTGATTACTGTAGAGAAGTGCTATTTACAGAAGCGAAAGAAACCAATTGGAATGCAAATGTGTGGTATCTTTCCAGATTCTGCTTTGAAAAAGAAAGAGTGAACCAGAGCAATATGGTGCGGACAGTTACTTTTCAAACGGTAAGACATTTGCAGAATAGAAGATTATTTCAAGAATATATGAAGTATGGGATTGGGTTATCTACATTGTCTCTGAGCAGTCTTCGGGAAGAAGCTCATTATATACAGAGTTTTCTGGCTTATTATAATGAAACAGAATTTGAAGATGCCAGAAAACTGACAGGAGAAAACATTGATCGTTTCTTTAAATATATAGGAGAAAAGAAGCTGCATCCCAATACGTTCAACCGCTATGTGAAAGCAGTCGATCATTTTTACCAATATCTGCTGACACGATACCAGGTTAAAAGAATTCCTTTTCATAAAGAATATTACTTAAAGACAGAAATATACAGGCATCATGACCGTTCGGTAGATGAAGTGATTTCTAAGGAAATCTTGAAGAATCTGCAATATTTTCCGGAAGATATCCGGTTGATGTACCTACATCTTTGGGCAGTGGGGATGCGAATCAGTGAAGTTTGTACGATCAAGGCAAAAGAGTATTACAGACAGGACGATGATTATTGGATGCAGATTTATCAGGTGAAAATGAGGAATTATAAACGGATTCCCATACCGGAAGCATTATACAGGCTAATGCAGGTATATATCAAAAAGAAACGGAGAAAGCCGGAAGATTATGTCTTTCAAAACCAGAAAGGCGGTGCATTTTGCAGCTCCACATTTCGATGCCGAATGAAAAAGCTGTGTGAAACATACCAGATAGGAGATGGAACATATATGTTCCAGGCACATGGGTATCGGCACACACTGGCTACTGTATTTTATGATGAGGGAGTTCCGCTTCAAAGTGTAAGGGATTATCTAGGACATGCTTACGAAGAAATGACGCAGCAATACATTGATTATATGCCACGCTGGATTGATGAAGCAAGCAAAGCATATTTTAAGGAAACAGACAATTCGCTGTCTGTTGGATTGAAAGAGAGGTGGAAACATGGAGGAAGTCATAGACATAAGGACACTACAATGCTACCAGAAAGCAACTGAAGAACAGCGGAAAAAATGTACCAGTAAACTATCTTTTGAAATAGGAAAACTGCCAACTTTAAAACTTCAAGAAGAATGGACATTCTATATCAAGCATTGTGGAGAAGTGAAATCTCTGAGCAGCGTCCGCCAGGAAACGGTATATTTTAAACGGGTATGTGAATTTATGAATCACCTGTCGGTAGACAGTATGAAGGTTCAGACGAAAGCAGTATGGGGACAGCAGTTTGAAAGCTGGGTTAGCGCACAAGGATTGAAGGCATACCGAGAATCCAATAAAAATAAAAACTGGAGAGAACGAACACCTATCGTTTTATACTTTCTGCATATGTTGGATTTTATTGATTCAGAAATGTCAGGACAGAGAATTTACTTCAAAGACTTAGCATGTTATCAGGAAGCCAGTGAAGAGGAACGTAAAAAGTGTGGGCGAGAGCCATACTTTGATCTGAGTTTACTGCCAACGCAACAGCTTCGGAAGGAATGGGGTGCCTACATTAAAGAAAGTGCCAGAATTTATACATTGGGAACATCGTTCCAGCATCGGGTGTATTACAATCAGATCTGTAGATTTTTAAATAGCAGAATTGTTTGTGTGAAAAGTATGCGGGAGCAGTCAAAAGAGAAATGGGAATATCAGTTCAAACGATGGCTGATGACAGAAGGAATTCAGATAAACAGAAAAAGCCAAAGTGTATATAGTAAGGAAGGCATTGCAAGAAATCCTAATATTTCTTATTTGCTGCGGATGGTGGATTTTACTTGTCCGAATATTTGGGAAGATGAGACAGAAAAAGATATCTGGGAGTTGGAGAAACTTCCCATAGAGATAAAAAACAATCCGATCAAGAAAGTGAAAACATTGAATTTTACAAATATCCGGCAGCCGGATATGAGGAATGAAATAAAAAAAGGAATTTATTTACTGCTTCAGAAGGAAGCAATCGCTACGGTTACAAAGGGGATTACAGCAGGGAAACGATTAACAGAATATTTACATAAGAAGCATCCCAAAATGCAATCGCTGGGAGAATTAGACAGAGACATCTTTGAGGAATACCTGATCCATCTGAAAACGGACAGAACAAGAACGAAGTCACTGCATGGGGAAATCACAAGATTGCGGGCATTGCTGGAAGCAGTTGGAAAAACTTATAAGTATCCTATTTTGGAAAATCTGATCATTAACAGAGATATTCCACCGACTGCAAGGGCAGAATTCAGAACCTATTCTGATGAAGAATTAAAAAGACTGAATGCAGAAATTGTAAAAATGAATGAGCAGATAGACAGGCTAATGATCCTACATCAGATGCTTGGAACACGAATCTCTGACACACTTACACTTCGGACTGATTGCCTTAGAGGGCAACCGGGAGACAGAGTGGTTCATATCCGGCAGATGAAAACGCACCCATATGAAAAACCTGTCAGCGAAGAAATAGCAATACTGATTGAGCGATCCATACAATATACAAAGAAAAAATGGGGAGAGACAGAATACATTTTTGTGAGTGACTCCGATCCGTCTTTACCGGCACAATATAATAGGATACAGACACAGGTTGTGCAGATGATACGGGAGAAAGATTTACGGGATGATTATGGAAGATTATTCGGTTTCGGAACACATATGTACCGTCATTACTATGGCGTGAAGCTGACAGAAATGCATCTGGATGATTGGACAATCGCAAGACTACTGGGACACAGCAGCGTTCACAATGTAAAATATTATCGTAAAATGAGTAATCAGATCCTGGCGGATGAAACAAGGAAAGTGCGAGAAAGGTTATCGCAGCTGATTCTGGAAAATTTAGATGGATGGGGCGAGGAATATGAACAAGTACGATACGATGTTAGCTGTAAATAAGAAGAGAAATAAGAGAAAAATTGACACAGCGAAGAAAGAAATCTATAAAATGTTGGAAAATGGTGAAAAAGTCACTGTAACAAAGCTGATAGAGCAGACAGGTTTATCAAGAGGATTTTTTTACAAAAACGAAGAAGTGCGAGCTTTGTTAGACCGGGCGGTGGAACAGCAGGCAGGTATGGTGAGTCCAAAGCGTTACATAGGAAATATCGCACAAAAAAGAAAAATTGAATTATTAGAGGAACAGAATGAAAAATTGTTAAAAGAAATGGCGGCGTTGCAGGAAGAAAACAACAGGTTAAAAAAGGCGCTTGGGAAACGAGCTTTGAATACGATTAAAAATTTGTAAAATTTGTAAAGAATGTAAAATAGCAAATTGCTGGATGGCAGACGCAGATCTATGCGTCTGTTGTCCGTTCACATAAATTTTACTTTGATTTAACAAACTGGTGGTAGTCGATTTTACATGATTTTCGTACAATGGTATCACAGCAGTAAAATGTAATGTTGTGAAAAATGAAGAAAAGATAGAAGGTATGAAAAGCAAAATGAGAAGAAATAATCGATCCCGAAGGGGAAAAATACCACAAAAAGAGTACACAAAACACGCAATTATACGCCGTACAGCCCAGTGTTTACAAGGGGTTGAGGGCATCCTACCCAAAATGGTGGATGAACCGACATCGGCGCTTGACCCGATCTCCACATCAAAGATCGAAGACCTTGCGATGGAGCTGAAAAAAGATTATACGATTGTCATGGTTACGCATAACATGCAGCAGGCAGTGCGTGTGTCTGACAATACGGCGTTTTTCCTTCTCGGAGAAGTTGTGGAATACAACAATACAGAAAAACTGTTTTCAATACCGCAAAATAAAAAGACAGAAGATTACATTACGGGAAGATTTGGTTAATTGAATATGTCGGAAAGAGATAAGAAAAGCAAGTCTGAGAAGGGCTTGCTTTTTGTAGTTCAAAGGAGGCACATTGCAAATTGATTATAAGTTCCGAAATGTATAAAAAAGCATATATAATAGTAGAAAATGCACAAGATACATATATTGCCTGATGATATAATGGGTGCATAATATACCAAAATAATTCTGAAATACCGGAAAAAATATCTACAATTCACAAAAAGAATGGAGGAAAGGAAATGAGGGATTGGAAGCGGTGGACTGCTGTACTTTTGGCAGGCTCTTTAGCGTTTACAGCTGCAGATGATATGAAATTGATTGTTCAGGCATATGAAATGCAGAATGAACAAGGACAGGAATCGTATCAGGCGGAAAGCAAAAGTAAATTGGACGATTTAAAAGAAAAAGCAGTTCTCTTTCAGGAATTTCAGGGCGAAGAACAGAGATTTGACGGAACGCGCGCCGTCGATGTCAGCGATCATGCGGAACAAATACATAAAATAGAGACGGGAAGCGTAGTGTTCAGATTTAAAGCTTCCAAAAAAGCGGACGGCGTTTTACTGGGAGCGAAAGATAAAACGATCGATCTTCCGACAGATCTTAACAGGGGAAGCGACTGTACTTCTTTCTTTATAAGGGCGAATGAAAAGTTTCGTATGGTATATAAACATACTGCGGCGGAACATGTAGGACCGGCTTCATTTTCAGATGGGAATTGGCACACTGTCGTTGTCAGCAGTCAGAATGAGAAGTCGATGCGTCTGACGATCGACGGACAGGAAATGTGGAGTAACACAGACGCAGGGAACAGAGGTCTTTTTTCAAAGCAGTCGGTTCTGGATCAGGTGACGATCGGAGCGCAGAAAACAAAAGACGGACAGGTTTACAAAGGATTTCAGGGGGAGATTTCTCACGTTATCATTACAAGTGAAACGTTGACGGACGCGGACGCGATCGCGATATCGAAACCGGAAACTTCCGGTGAGATCGCAAGCGGTTCGGCAGTGGGCGAGATGTTTCAAAGTCAGTACGGCGATAACTCATGGGTATTTACAGGAGGAGAAGCCGTACAGGGAGGATTTGCCCAGACAAGAGGGGTAAGAAATTATGTAGGACAGTTTGAAGAGTATGTGCGGTGGACGAAAGCAGGAAATGAAAACGGGCGGCAGCGTTATACGATCAACACAGGAAAGGCCGGTCAGACTTTAAAAGACGTCGTTGACAATTATCAGACTTTAGTGGCGGATTACAGCCCGAAAGCGGCGGCTTATCTCGTCGGGAAAGAGGATTATCAGGCAGGAGAAGCAGGAATTGCTTCGTTTCAAGATTCATTGCGTCAATTTATCAACCTGTCATTAGGATTAAAAGAAAACGGAAAAGGATTTGCTGTGATCCAAAAGCCATTTGCAGTTAAAGATGATGCGGTAAATGCAACAATCATGCTGTACTGTAAAGCGGTAGACGAAGTTGTAAAAGAATACGAAGACGAGTCGGAGAAGCTCGATCGGATCGTTGTAGTCGATCATTTTGCACAGACAAATCAGGATGATTTTAAAAATAATAAATTAAAAGACGGTCAAACGCTGAACGCAGCGGGACATTTTGAGATCGGAAAACAGTTTTCCGCAGCTACGATCAAGACGACGGACAGTTATCCGGGAAACGGAGTGACTCTGAATCTGAAAGAAGAAGAGCAGCCGGACGTATATTTGAACGTTCTTCCGGTTGTGACGGCGGAGAATGCCGGTCTGCATGTACAGATCCCGGAAACAAATGAAACGTCGTGGAGATACGAGTTGAGTATTGGAGATAAAAAAATAACGGGAAGTGCGGATGGGAATACATTTACGATTACAGGAGCAGAATCGGGAAAAGAGTACCTTTTCAAATGTATTTCATCAGACGGAACGACACAGCTTCAAACTGTGACAGGAAAAACGGAAGCAGGCAATGTCGGAATCGCGTATGGGCAGACGCTGGATGAAAAGCAAAAAGCGCTTTCGGAAAAGCTGAAAGAAAAAGATAAGATGACATGGCTGTTCATGGGAGATTCTATTACACATGCGGCTTTGTGGACAAAAGGTTATGACGGGATCGCTCAGACTTTTGAAAAATATTTGAAAGATGAGATGGGAAGAGCTTCAGATACTGTGATCAATACGGCTGTTTCAGGAGCGACGACAACAAGTACGCTGAATAATATTGAACAGAGATTGGAAAAATATACTCCTGACGTAGTCTCGATCATGCTTGGAACGAATGATGCGGCAACAGGAGGACTTACGGCGGATATATACAAAAAGAATCTTGAGACGATCATAGAGAAGATCAGAAATAAAAATAAAGACGCGGTGATCATTTTAAGAACGCCAACGCCAATGTGGAATACCGGTTCAAGAGAAGCGAATATACCGCAGTATATTGCAAAAATGAAGCAGGTCGCAGACGAGCAGAACCTGATCTATATCGATCAGTATACGGAACTTCAAAAAGCGTTTAACGATTACGGCTGGCTGAAAAAAGATACTGTTTTATTCGGAAATAATCTGCATCCGGGCGCAAACGGACACCTTCTTATGACCAGACACTTTTTAAAAGGATGCGGATTGTGGAAAGAGGACAGCGCGATTGCCAATTTGTTTTATGAGATGCCGATCAATGAGAAAACATCTGAAATCACTCCGGAAGTTATAAAAACGCCGAACCGCATCGGCGTGTCTTTGGAAAAGCTGAAAGAAGACAGCAAGTCTCAGATAGGGGCGGTGCATCTGAAAGCGGTTTCCAAAGCATCAGGGCAGACATATGAGACAGATGCAGAAGCAGGAGAGAAGTTGATTGTTTTAAAAAACCTTCCCGAGAATCAGAAATACGAGGTAGAAGTGTCTGCATGGCTGAAAGACCGGGCGGAAAAAACAGTATTTCAAAAACAGGAGATTGAATTAAATAATACGCTTGAGGAAGCATTTGATATTTGTTTGAGTGATGAAAAAGTAGAAAACTTGAATGAAGGAACAACGGTGGGAACATTCACAGTTAATGAGATGGCTCCTGAAGGAAACTATGTTTTCTCTCTTTGCACAGGAGAAGGCGACACTCATAATCCATATTTTGCGATAGAAAACGGAGTGTTGAAAACAGCAAAGAAACTGGAGGAAGGAAAGACATATACGATCCGGCTGAAAGCAAAAAATGCAGAGGCTGAAAAAGAAAAAATATTTAAAATATACGCGGTAGGCAGAGGATTGGTTTTCAGAAAAGAGGATCAGAAGATCGCAGTAGGATCACCGGTAGAATTAAGTACAAAAGATTACGCAGAAAAATTGATGAAGCTGGAAGAAGGTACGATTTTAGTACACTATACATCGACAAGCGATCAGGCAATTCAGTCTTTGTTTAGTGTTTCCAATGCAAAAGCAGGACATGAAAACAGACATTTTCATGTTTATATCAGACCTGAAGGAGTACTTGGCTGCGAAATCAGAAATGAGAGCGCGATGAATTATGGATTTAAAGCGGCAAATGCAGTGAAGGCAGATTATAAAGGAAAACCTGCAGAAAATATAATTGCGCTTCAGGCAGATAAAGAAAAAGGAACGTATCAGTTGTTTGCAAACGGAGAGAAAGTGCTGACGGTAGACGCCGCTGCATTGGGAGGATACCGCTTTATTTCTGAAATTACGGGATTAGATACTGTTTCTCTGGGGGCAACAAAAAGGGGAGGAATTAATAAATATACTTTCGGAGGAAATATCCATAAGATCGAAGTGTATGAGACTCCTTTAACAGATGAAGAACTGATCGAGGAAACGAAGAAGACCGCATATCCTGAATTACAGCAGATTTTCCATAAAAATGACGGAACAGGCGCGAACTATTACCGGATTCCGGCGCTTTTGACACTGAAAAGCGGTACAGTGATCAGCGCGGCAGACGCAAGGTTTGGCGGTACGCACGATTCACCGAATAATATTGATATTGCAGTGGCAAGAAGCGAAGATGGAGGAAAGAACTGGAGCAAGCCGGAGCTTACATTCCACTATGAGGATTATGAAGATAATACATTAGAAATTCCGGTAGGAACGCAGACGAGAGTAAATCAAAGTGCATCATTTATCGATCCGGTTCTTTTGCAGGACGAAGAGACAGAACGTGTATTTTTGATATCGGACGCTATGGCGGCTGGATATGGTTCTCCGCAGGCAGTTACAGGAAGCGGATATAAAGAAATTCAAGGGAAAAAATACTTGAAACTGCAAAAGGCAGGAGAAACAGATTATAATTATACAGTGAGGGAGAATGGTGTTATCTATAATGATACAACGAATCAGCCGACAGAGTATTCTCTGAACAGTAATTTTGAAATTTTGAAGGATAATGTATTGCAGACAGTCAAACAAAAATCGTCAAGATTCGATCCTACGAACGGTTCGGGACAGCTTGTAACAGATGAGACAGACAAAGACGTTCCGATGAACATTATGTATGCAGATGCAGTATTCAAAGCATTGCCTACGACATGGCTGTATATGAAGTACAGTGATGATGACGGAAAAACATGGTCTGATCCGATACTTTTAAACGGAATGGTCAAAGCAGAAGATTCAAGAGTGCTTGTCACAGGTCCGGGAAGAGGCATGCAGATTAAAAACGGAGAATATAAGGGGCGGTTGATCGTACCGGTTTATGATACGGCACAGTCGGGAATTATTTACAGCGACGATCATGGAGCAACATGGAATTATGCAAAAGGACCGTCTACGAAGAAAGCGGCGATGTCAGAATCACAGATCGTAGAAATGCCGGATGGAACGCTTCGTGTTTATGCGAGATCAACAGGTTCTAAGATAGCGGAAGCAGTGAGCCTGGACGGAGGAAAAACATGGACAGAAGCGGCGTATGTACCGGGAATGACCCAGCCGGGATGGGGATCGCAGTTATCCGTGATCCGCTATGGCGGTCTGATAGAAGGAAAGCCGGCGCTGATCATGTCCACTCCTGCCGGTGTGGGAAATTATCGAAGAGACGGAAGAGTCAAGATCGGTTTGATCACAGATACCGGAAAAGAAGGAAGTGAAAAATATAAAATTGATTGGACTTACGATTATTCGGTAGACAGTAAGAATGCAGGGTTTGCATATTCCTGCCTGAGCGAACTTCCGAATCACCAAATCGGTCTGATGTATGAAAAGTATGATTCTTACAATCCGGCAGAATTACATTCACAGGATATTATGAAATATGAAGAACTGTCCTTATCAGAATTAATGGGAAAAGAAGTTGTGGAAATCATACCGCAGACAGAAGGAAAGGGAACTGTTTCCCAAAGAAATACTGTGAAAAAGGGAAGCAAGATTACAATCGAAGCATATCCGGAAGAAGGATATCAATTTGTCCGTTGGGAAGATGAAAAAGGAAACCCGGTAAGCGAACAGGAAAAATATACGTTTGATGCAAAAGAAAGCGCCGCTTTTACGGCTGTATTTGAACAGGAAAAAGAAGAAGTCGATAAGTCTCATCTTAAAGAGGCAATCCGGCATGCAGAAGAACAGATGCAAGATGAAAAATATCAGGATGTAATTCCGGTTGTGCGCGAAGAGTATGAGGAAGCGTATAAAAATGCAAAAGCGATTGATGAGAAGCCGGATGCAACAAGCGAAGAAGTGGAGACAGCGTATAAGACACTGATAGAAGTCGGGAAAAGGCTGACTATGTATAAAGGAGATCTTACAGAACTTCAGGCGGCATATGACTTATATGCAGGCAAAGATTTGAGTATTTATACACAAGACAGTAAAACGGTTCTGGAAGAAGCTTTAAAAGAGGCGGAAAAAGTCTTAAAGCTTGGAGAAAATGCAGTAAAAGAAGATGTGAATGAGGCATTGGAAAAACTGCAAAAAGCGATAGAAGGTCTGGAAAAATCGGAGCCGAATCCACCGACAGATCCGGAATTCCCGACAGATCCGGAATTCCCGACAGATCCGGAATTCCCGACAGATCCGGATTCCGGTAATACAGATATTGTGAATCCAGATAATTCACTGTCGCCGGACGATACACCGTCAACGAATGGAACACCATCGGCAAGCGATGAAAAGGCTGTTGCGACAGGAGATAAGGAAACGCCGGTCGGATGGACGACCTTAGGATTTGCGGCAATGCTTGCGGCGGCAGGCAGATTATTAGGCAGAAAGAAAAGGCGGTAAGCCTGACTGACAGAATAAAAACATAATTTTACCTCCCTGCACTTCTGATAATAAAGTCGGAAGTGGAAGGAGGAGAAGATCAAGTATAAGTCTTGATAATTTCTTCGGCAATGGATCGCTTTGGAATACAGCGATCCATTGCCTGTTTTTCTATGTAGCGGTGAGCTTCCGGTTCACTCATAGAAAGTTCACTGATCAAAAACCATTTCGCTTTGTTGACCAGACGGATTTCCGCCATTTTTTCCTCGATGGATAAAGATTTCTTTTCAAGCTGCCTTAAACGCTCGCGGGAACTT
>OKCG01000134.1_pt1 | contig 32062 bp, 20 predicted proteins | sample 1609991 | NCBI WGS metagenome assembly OKCG01 (sample SAMN04436606, study PRJEB24849) | human gut metagenome | biome: human gut; feature: NICU; material: stool | host: Homo sapiens | place: USA: Saint Louis, MO | collected 2010-01-15
CATGCCATCGGCCCCCGTACGGGTTATGGAGATATGGCGAGTACGCTCTACCGGCTGATCGTTCATCAGATCTCCTTTCCCGAAAGCTTGCTTGACTGTTGTGGCGTGCGGGCGCCAGTCGCATGACTATGTCTCACTGCGGCTTGCGTGTCGCCATTGCTACCAACAGTTTGTTCACTACTTCCATTATGGCCGGAATCGGCGATTCGACCAACGTTTTCGCCCAACTTCGCGGATGGTGAACCAGCCGACGAACCAGTCACGTACCCGCGCTCTTTCGCATACGAGGCGAGCTCACGCTTGAGTTGCGTGCGGGCGCGATTCAGGCGGCTCATCACCGTGCCGATTTTCACGCCCTGCTCATCGGCCACCTGCTGGTAGGACTTGCCGTCGATGGCGGCGTCGATGAACACCTGCCGGCGTTCCGGCGAGAGTTTGGCGAGCGCGGCCATGATTTCCTCGGGCGCGAAGGCGTCCAAATATTCCTCTTCAGCGGACTTGAGCCCGTCCGACGTATGTTCGGCGGCATCGTAAATGTCCCAGTCGTCGTATTCACCGGTGGAGTCGTTGGCACGCTGCGGGCGCCGCTTGGCCTTGGCATACTGGTTGAAGTAGGCATTGCGCTCGATGGTGGTCATCCACGCCTCGAAGTTGGAGCCCGGCTGGAATGAGTCGAAGGCCTTGAACCCGCGTTCGAAGGTGTCCTGGACCAGATCCTGCGCGTCATCGGGATCGTTGGTCAGCCTCATCGCCTGCCGGTACAGTGCATTGACGGCGGGCATGGCGAGCTGTTCAAATCTGGCGCGCTTGGCTGCCATGGACTCGCCCGATCCGGCTGACTGCCCGGATTGCATAGTTGCTTCGCTTGTCGTCACGTTTCACCATTCTAATCAAATCATGTGCCCATATCGTGGTCGATGACGTGTGAGCCACAACACGCTGCACCCCACCTGTAGAATGGCGTATCGGCTAGATAATAGGGAGTAACAATTATGGCTTTGACTTTGGCTTCGGCCGCTGACCTGCTCAAGGAACACCATCTGCTGCGTGAAATCATCCAAGGGGATGTCTGGACCGACGACCCGGCCCGTATCGCTTCGGCGGATGAGCCGTTCGCCGGCATCACCTACGACACCCGCAAGGTCACGCCGGGCACCCTGCTGTGCTGCAAGGGCCAGTTCAAGGCCGAATATCTGAACGGCATCGACGAAGCCGGCCTGGCCGCATACGTGGCCGAAACCGAGTACTCAGCCGCAACCGCCACCCCCGGCCTGATCGTCAACGACGCACGTAAGGCGATGAGCCTGCTGTCCGCCGCGTTCTACGGATATCCGCAGAACGAGCTCACGGTCATCGGCGTCACCGGCACCAAGGGCAAGACGACCACCTCGTACTTCACGCAGGCGCTTATCAACGCCGTCTCCGGCGGCAAGGCCGCATTGTTCTCCTCGGTCGATAATTGCCTTGACGGCCACACCTACGTCGAATCCGATCTGACCACACCCGAATCGATGGACGCCTTCCGCATGATGCGCGAGGCGGCCGATAACGGTATGAAGTATCTGGTGATGGAGGTCTCCTCCCAGGCGTACAAGGTGGACCGCGTCTATGGCCTGACTTTCGATGTGGCCGCGTTCCTCAACATCTCCCCCGACCACATCAGCCCGATCGAACACCCCACGTTCGAGGATTACCTGTATTGCAAGCGCCAGATCATCGTCAACGCGAAGTCGCTGGTACTCGGCGCGGACAGTCTGCACGCCGATCTGTTGCGGGAGGACGCGGAGGCAGCCGGCATCGGCGTGACCACCTTCGCCCTGCATGACGCGGATAATGCCGGCACCAGTGCGGACGTCGTCGCCTGGCCCGCCGACCCGGCGCACGCCTCCTTCCACATCGCCGACGGAGATCAGGCCCTTGGCGACTACCATCTGTCCATCGATGGCGACTTCAACTACCTCAATGCGGCGGCAGCCATCGCCATCGCCCATGCGGTTGGCGTATCGCTCGATGACGCCGACGCACTGCACGCCATCGAATCCGTACGTATCGCCGGCCGTATGGAACAGTTCCGCGACCCGCAGTCAAACACGCTCGCCATCGTCGATTATGCGCACAACTACGCATCCGTCACCGCGCTGCTTGACTTCGTCTACGAGCGTTGGGGCGAGGAAAACCCGCGTATCACGCTGGTGACCGGATCGGCCGGCAACAAGGCCTACGATCGTCGTAAGGAAATCGTCGAGGCTGCCGAGAACCGTATCGCGAACTTCATTTTCACCGCCGAAGATACGGACACCGAGCCGATCATCGACATCTGCATGGAAATGCAAGGCTACATCACGAACAAGGATGTGGTCTCCACGGTGATTTCCGACCGTCTGACGGCCATCACCAACGCCATTTACGATGCCCGTGCGCACGCCGACCGATTCAACATCCTGCTGATCATCGGCAAGGGCAACGAGCGTTGGATCAAGGACCATCGCAAGCATGTGCCGTTCGACGGCGACGATCACGTCGTCGAACGCATGTTTGGCTTGTGACGGGATTCCGGCCAATCAAATCCTGATCGGATCCCGATTAGCCCACATCAGATCACGCGCAATACGACCAAACCAGAAACACGACATACGGATACAAACGAAAAAGGATAGCTGAATCGTAATGATCACGTTGGAGAAAGTTGACGGAGCCACACTGGAAGCCGAAGCCGAGAAGGCCGGCATCACGTTGCCTATCGAACAGACCAAGGTTTGGTCTGGTTTTCAGGCGGATATCGACGGACGCACACCATGGGGCGATTATCTGATCAAGCGTGATGGTGAATTGGTCGCCGTGATCTCCTTTATCGATTTTGAGACGCACGGTTATCATTATCTGCGCTCGATGCATGGGCCGGCGTGGGTCGCCAAGCCCACCGAGGCTGAGGAGCGCGAGGTCGTCGACGCCATCGTGGACACCGTCAAGAAGGCCGACAAGAGCATCGCGTTCCTGCGTATCGACACCTGGTTCGCCGATGGTACGGAGAAGGTGCTGTCCACAGTGCCGTACGACCAGACCGTGGTCATCGACATCACCGGTGGCGATGATGAGATTCTGGCTCGGATGAAGCGTCGTGGACGCCGTGACGTGCGCAAGTCTCTACGTGAATGCCCGGCCGAGGTTGCCGATGAGACGGATAAGGCCCTGACCGATTTCTCCGAATATTACGATGTGATGGTCGAAACCGGCCAGCGCGATGGATTCACGCCTGCTCCGATGAGCGACTACTCCGATATGATCGGCGCGTTGGGTGCCGATCATTGCCGTGTGTTCGCCGCACGTATTGAAGACCGTGTGGTGGCATGGTCGATTGTCACCGTGAACGGCACGCATGCGGTGCGCTACTATGCCGGCATGCGCAACAAGGTTATGCGTCTGCATGTGACCGACAAGCTGCTGTATTCCGAATGCTGCATCCTGGGCTCGCAGGGTATTACGGAATACGATCTGATGGGCATCGGCTCCGATTTCGCGCCGTCGCTCAAGGGGCTTAACGAGTTCAAGTGCAAGTTCACCGAGGAAATCACCCCGGTGGCCCCCGCCCGCGACGTACCCATCAAGAAGGTCTTCTACAAGACGCTGCAGACTGTGCAGGGCGTGCGCAAGGCATTACGCTAATACCACCCCGCTCCCGCTGGTGGGAGCTGTCGAGCGAAGCGAAACTGAGGGTGGTCTTTCGAGATGGACCACCCTCTGTCACCTGTGGCGCCAGTTCCTACCAGCAGGAACCATTCATTTATCGTTCGAGTTTTTGGCTCACCACGGCTGTTACGCCGTCGGCTCGCATGGTTACGCCGTAGAGCGCGTCGGCAATCGACATGGTGCGTTGCTGGTGAGTAATAATGATGAGCTGCGCATGGGCGCGTAGCTCATTGAACGCATTAATCAAACGGGTCAGGTTCACGTCGTCCAACGCGGCCTCGACCTCGTCCATCACATAGAACGGGCTGGGGCGGGCGGTGAAAATCGCGAACAGCAACGCCAGCGCGGTCAGTGAACGTTCGCCGCCGGACAGGAGGCTCAGCTGTTTGACACGCTTGCCGGCCGGGCTGGCCTCGACCAGTACGCCGGTGGTGAGCATGTCTTCCGGGTTTTCCAGGCGCAGTCGCCCGGTGCCGCCTGGGAACAGCGTGGCGAACATCTGCTCGAATGCCTCGGCGGTATCGTCGAACGCGGATTTGAATACCTGGACCATCGTGGAATCGAGATCCTTGATGAGCTGCATCAAATCGTCACGTGATTTGACCACATCGTTGCGCTGATCATTGAGATACTTGTTCCGCTCCTCAAGCGCTTCGAATTCCTCGGTGGCCAAAGGGTTGATCTTGCCGAGTGCGGCCAGATCGCGGCGAGCCTTATCGAGACGCTTCTTCTGCTCCTGACGGTTATACGGCACGGTCTTAAAGAGGGCGGAATCGCCGTTGGTGCCGGCCTCTCCCCCGGTTTCTCCCTCTTCGGTCCCAGCCTCAGCTTCCGTCTCATCCAACGGCACAGGGTTGCCCTCATCATCCAGCACGGGCACCGGCTGTTCGGGGCCGTAATCACTAACCAATTCCTCCAAAGTGAGACCGAGTTCGTCGGACACTTTCTGCATGAGCTGCCCGGATTCGGCGGCCAACCGTTCGCGGTTTACATCCAAGGCATGTTCGCGCCCGGTCAGATCGGTGACCTTGGGCTCGATCTGGTTGCGCTGCGCGCGCAGGGCCTTGAGTTCCTCGTCATGGCTGGAGGCGGCGGCCTGCAGCTCGTCTCGTTTGGCGGCCACGTCATGCAGCGTATGCTCTACCATGGCGGCCACTGCTCGCGCGTCATCGGCCACGCCTTGCAGGTGTGCGGCCTGCTCGCGTCTGCGATCGTTCAACGCCTCGATGCGGGCGCGGCGTTCGGCGGCTTCTTTGGCGTTGTCCCGCAGCAGCCCGGCCTGTCGGCTCAGGGACTCCCCTTTGCGGCTTGCCTCGGTCCACGCGATTTTCGCGGCGACCTCATGCTCGCGAGTCAGGTTCAGTCCGCGCTCCAGCGTACGTTCGCGTTCATCGAGTTCGTCGAAATCGGCATGTTCCGCTGTGGATTGCCGGGCCGATGCCAAAGCGCGATTGAGATCGTCGAGCTTGCGCTGATGCTCGTTGCGATTCTCTTGCGTCTCGGTGATTTTCCTATCCAGCTGGTCGAGCTGACGGGTGAACGATGCGATGCGATCCGTGGCGGATTTCAGAGATTTCTCCGCCTGTTGGGCTTTGAGCCGGGCTTCGGTGCGTTTGGCGGATTCCTGATCGACGAGTCGGGCCGCTTCATCGCGTTTGGCTTTGGCCTCGGCCACTTGCTCAGCCATTCCGCCGTCTTGAGCGGTCAACTGTTTGACCTGTGCCAATGCTTTGTCTCGGCGTGCGGCCAAAGACAGGTCCGATTGAGAGATGGAAGAGCCGCCGACCGCCGCCACGCCGTGCGCAAAGGTCTCGCCGTTCTTGCTGACGGCCCGCATGGCTTCGCCGGATGCCACAATCTGCTGGGCTTCGTCGGCGGTGCCGGCCATGGCTACATCAGCCAGCAGGAGACGCACGGTGTGCACGACAGCTTCGGCCTGTGCCGGGTTCTTTGCATCCGGGTTCGCAGTGACGAGTGCTGCCAGCGCGCTGCCCGATCGCGGGGCGGCCGCCGTGTTCTCGGCGCTACTCTCCTCCGACTCCGTGCCCGGCTCTGTGGCGGAATCGCCGGCAATGCTCGCGGTCAGCACCACGGCTTTGCCGAGCTTATCTTCCCGAGCGCGTTCGAGGGCGTGCAACATGTTGCCTGCCTCGGGCACCACGATGGCGCTGGCATACTGGTCGAGCGCGTGGGCCACGGCATCTTCCCAGCCTTCGGCCACATGGATGAAGTCGGTGAGTCGGCCAAGCGAGGCCACGTCCGTATCACGCTCCAACGATCCGGAAGCATTGCGGCTGCCTAGCGTGTCGGCAAGCGCATCGGCCTTGGCTTTGAGCGAGATGATCTTGGACTGTATCTCGCGCTGCTTATCGGCGCGTTCATTCAGTCGTTCGCGGCATTCGGCGAGCGTCGCACGTGCGGCGTCCAATGCGGCACCGTCATCGTCGGCAATGGAGTCCGCTTCGCTGCGCAATGCGTCCAGCTGTTGCTGGGCATCGTCGCGCTGGGAAGTCAGCGAGTCACGTTGGGAGGCGTAATCCTTGGCGCGGCTGGTCGCCAGTTGCACGGCGGATTCCTCGCGGGCGATGAGTTCGCGCAATCGAGCGATTTGCGCATCGCGCTCCTGTGCGGTTTTGCGCAGTTCCGTCAAGGTCTGACGGACTGAAGCAAGCTTCTTCTCGTCGTCGGCGCGTTCCTCGGTGGCCTTGTCGAGTGCGATGCGCGCATCGGCCACGGCCTTGGTCTGTGCCGCGGCCTGAGACTCCAGTTCCTCGGCTCGTTTGACGAGCATGCCGGGATCCTCACCGAAGTTGGTGACGATCTGGCCGGCGAGTGACCGGCTGCGCTCTTCGGCCAACTGGGCGAGCGCGTTCAGTCGTTCACGGGTCTGCGAGAATTCATGCCAGTATTGGTTGGCCTTGGCGATGGCCGGACTGGATTCAGAGCTCAACGCCTCGACCTGTTCGATGCGTACTTTGACTTGGGCGAGTTCACGCTGGGCGACGGCCAGCTGGTTGCGCACAGCGCCAAGTTCTTGACGTACCGTGTCGCGACGGCTCATCGAGCGTTGAGCGTCTTCGGCGTACAGGCGGGCTTGGGCGTCGCGTACGGATATCTGAATCGCGTCGGCGCGCCGGGAGATGCGTGCCTGGCGTCCGAGGGGGCCGAGCTGACGGTGAATCTCCCCCAGCAAATCGTCGAGTCGGCTCAGGTTCGTTTCGGTATTGGCCAGCTTGCGCAACGCGCGTTCCTTGCGCTTGCGGTGCTTCAGGATGCCGGCGGCCTCTTCGATGAACGCACGGTGGCCGGACGGGTCGGCCTTCAGAATCGCATCCAATCGTCCCTGGCCTACGATCACATGCATCTGCTGGCCAAGACCGGTATCGGAGAGGAGTTCCTGAATGTCGAGCAGGCGGCATTGCGAGCCGTTGATCGCGTATTCGGAGCCTCCGTTGCGGAAGATGGTGCGGGAGATGGTGACTTCCGTGTAATCGATATCGAGCGTGTGATCGGAATTATCGATGGTCAGGCTCACCTGTGCACGGCCTAATGGCGGGCGGGAGGACGTGCCTGCGAAAATCACGTCCTCCATCGAAGTGCCGCGCAGGTTTTTGGCGCCCTGCTCACCCATTACCCAGATCAGGGCGTCGACGATGTTCGACTTGCCCGAACCGTTGGGGCCGACGACCGCCGTGATGCCGGGCTCGAAGCGCAGCGTGGTGGCGGAGGCGAAGGATTTGAATCCGCGGAGGGTGAGTTCCTTGAGATACATGGCGTGAGACTGTTTTCCGTATGCCGGGTGTCCGGGTATCCGATATGCCTTGGATGCGGGTTACCGGGCGTCGGCGGAATCGTCGGTGTCGGCGCTGGCTGTGTCAGTGCTGTCGGTGTCGGCACTGGCCGTGCCGGTGCCGGCGTCACCGGCCTGTTCCTTACCGAGGCCGAGGACGTCGAACACGTCGAAGTCATCCGGGCTTACCGAATCCTCGAGGTTGTCGGCGGCCTCATCCTCGGCCTTGTCTGCCGGCTGATCCGAATCGTCCGGGTCAACCGCCGGCTGATGAACGGCCATAGCCTGCCTCATCGTGGGGCTGGCGTGTTCCTCAAGCATCAGGCGTGCGTCGCCGGCGGTGACGAAGCTGCCGCAGATAAGCACGCCGTGGCCGTAGCCCACGCCCAGCTCGTCCTCGGCATCGACCATATTGACGGCGGTCTGAATCGCGTCAGGCAGGTTCGCTTCCTTGATCACACGGTCACGGCCGAACACGTCCACGGCAATCTTCTCAAGCTCGTCGGCCGGCATCACGCGCTCGCGCCACGAGTTCTCGGTGACCACCACGGAGCTCAGGATCGGCTCCAGAACACCCAGATATTCCTCGACCTGCTTGTCGCGCATCATGGCGACCACACCGACCAGCTGCTTGAAGTCGTAGCTTTCCTCGATGGCCTTGCGCAGGGCTTCGGCGGCATTCACGTTGTGTCCGCCATCCAGAATGATGGTCGGTGAGGTGCGGATCTGTTCGATGCGTCCGGGAATCTTGACCGAGCTCAACGCCTCGGCCACCAAGTCGCCGTCCAGCGGGCCGTTGACCGGAATCACCACTTCGGAGGCGGCGAGCGCGGCAAGCGCGTTGTGGGCCTGATGCTCGCCGAACTTGGCGATCGGCACGCCCTCGTAAGTGCCGTTGGGCGTGGTCAGGGTGGCGACTTGGCCGCCGACTGCGGCCATGCGGTCGGACGCGGTCATTTCGTAGCCGTCGCGCACGAGCATGGCGTGGTTGCGTTCGGCGGCTTCGGCGAGAATCGGCATGACGGCTTCCTCATGCGGCTGCGGGCCGATGATGGCGGTGCAGTTCGGCTTGATGATGCCGGCCTTCTCGGTGGCGATCTGTTCGACGGTGTCGCCCAGCCACTGCATGTGGTCCATGTCCACCGGGCCGATGATGGCCGCATCCGCGTTGAGCACGTTGGTGGCGTCCCACAGGCCTCCCATGCCGACCTCGACGATGGCCACGTCCACGGGCGTGTCGGCGAACTTCCAGATGGCCATGGCGGTGAGCACCTCGAAGAAGCTCATCTTCGGCTTGCCTTGCTCCTCCATCTTGGCGTCCACCAGGGCCACGAGATCCTTGGTCTGATCCCAGATGTCGATGAAATCGTCGTCGGACAGCTGCTGGCCGTCGATGGCGATACGCTCGTTGATCTTCTCCAGATGCGGCGACGTGTACAGGCCGGTGCGCATACCGTAGGCACGGCAGATGGCCTCGGCCATGCGTGCGGTGGAGCCTTTGCCGTTGGTGCCGGTGATATGAATCACGCGGAACGACTGCTCCGGGTGGCCCAGGATGTCGAGCATCAGGTTCATCCGGTCGAGATCCAGATTGGTGGTGTTATGCTCCGGCGGGCGGCTCATGATGTCCAGTTCGACGTCCCGCATGCTCTCATTGTTCCGATTCGGATGCTCGAATGACATATCCTCTTCTAACCTCTGCTCGTGTTGCTGTTGCGCCGTTCGGAGTGCGTATGCCACTTACGTGTTCGCGCCATTCTCGTCATGTCTACGCATGCCCGCATATATTCCGCTTCCGCATGCGCAGGAAGCTCCCCTTGCACAGGTTTGCTCTGCATGATTCGGGATTCTTGCCTTCACGCGTGGAGCCGCACTCCCTCAATTCCCTCTATCCTAGCCGCCGGGGTGGTTTATCGTGCGCGCACAGTGAAACCGTCTCATATGTCGCCGCCGCGCGGGCAGTCTCTACCTGCAGCCACGCACAGTGAAGCCGTCTCATATAGTTGCAATGCGGCTCTTGCCGTCGGCATCTCATTCTTAGTCGGCTGCAATCCAAAACTTGTATGTCCGGCGACGCTGATGCTATTCAGCGTCGGTACAGTGCCAGCTTCTGGCGGTACACCGACGCTATGATGCTCTTGCGAGTCGGTGGCTGGCCAAAACCTGGATTAATCCCGACTCCATCGCCTCTCAGTGTCGTCTCCTCGCCAAGGCATGCCATTCTGCCGTCGTTGAGAAATTTCAACGTCGTCAATCGACCATGTCTTGCCCCGGAAACGACTCTCACAAACGTCCTCTACATCATCTTTTGAACTCGCAGAGGCTCATTCACTGTTATGACTGCTCTCACCGTCGGCAGCCGTCCAAGCCCTGGATCTATGCCGCCAATAAATTGCAGCAAATCGTCGGCCCCGATACAACCATTGGACTCACGCCGACGCTAGATTCCACACTCAGACAGAAGCCAGCCAATATCTGAACCAGCACCGACGGCGTACAAAGCATAAGCACCGTTAACCGTCAATTCGCCGCCCTCTACCAGCTACATCCGCCTTCGCCGATGATATCTTGTTCGAATCCCCAAAGCACGTTGTTCGAATGACATTACTGATGGTGGATAAGTTTTGTATGTTATCCACTATTCCGAATTAGCGGCCTAATACCTTGAAATCATCGGGAGTATCTCGCTCCAAGACAGCCAAGCTCCGAGGCTAGAACCACAATGGCTGAAATTCATACTTACGCTGCTTCGTTCCGGCTACGCTCGACGTCATGAAGACACACAAAGCAGTGGCCTCGCTCATATCAGCCGCGCAGAATGAGCTGAGATGCGTCTATTCAAGAAATGAAGCGGAACAGACCGCTCTACGCCGCCGTGCCCAGAGTGGTGAGTTGTTGAAAGTGTATGACGGCATTCCCAGTCTTTATGCAAATACTGCATACTGGGATGGTTTGACGCCGCCGGAGCGAACGTTGCACATGGCCCGCGCTCTTGCGCAAGAGCATCCTCAGTGGGTTTTTGGCGGCTTGGTGGCAGTAAGTGCCTATGGATTCGAACATCAATGGCATTTGCATGATGACTGCATAACCATCGTGACTTCCGATCATGGATCTCGTCAATGCCATCAGCGCTTACGACATGTCTATATGCCCGATATGAACAATCCGAAGACACATTACGAGGCCTCCGGCCTATCCCTGATATCACCGGCTAGAACCTTGGTCGAGGCCGCTATAGACCTTGATTTTCGGTTTGCGTTGCCGATCTTTGACTCGGCCCTTGCCAAGGGAATAACCAAGGAAGAGATAGCCGCCGACTGCGTTCAATGGAGAATCGATTATGCCCGAGTATTCCGCCTGCTGCGCTATGCAAACGAAAGGAGCGAGAATGGTGGAGAATCCCTCGCGCGAGGCACCATCATCGAAGGTCGCTTCCTCACGCCGCGTATTCAGGTAACGGTGACCGACCCACAGACGAATACCGAGTACCGCGTTGATTTCGTATGGAAGCTCGATGACGGGCGCGTGATAGTGGCCGAATACGACGGCACACAAAAATACGTGGACCCAGCCATGACCGATAACCGCAGCATTCAGGAGGTGGTGGCCAAGGAACGCGCACGCGACGAGGGACTGAAACGAGCCGGAGCCACCGAAATCATCCATTTCACATACGCCGACGTCATCGAACGCACTCCGCTGCGGGTAAAACTGATCAAAGCCGGGGTGCCTCAGGTGGAGACCTCCGCATAGCAGTGAGTCCCGCGACGCGATAAACCTTCATCGCATGGGTTCACATGGATTCAGCCCACAGAATATGTCAATATCAATCGGCAAGCTCCGGCCCAAGCCCATGCCCCTCTCATTCCCTACCGAGAACAATAAACGGACCCGCATTCCAGCCCGCCGCACTCGCCATATGGGCATGTCCGGAAGACCGTCCAAATTCCGTACTTGGTTTTACCGTCAGCCGTCAATCGTGGCACATCGCATAAAGCCGACTAATATGAGGTGGGAATCGATGATTCGACAACAACTACATACAGGAGAGTGGCAATGGGTGAAGTGATCACCGCCAAGGACAAGGAATATGAGGCCGAAGAGCGCGCTACGGCACCGGGCGCGAACCAGTCGATGAGCGACCGCGTGAACAACCGCTCGCTGCGCCCGCAGTCGGCCGCATTCAAGGAGTTCATGAAGTCCGGCTGGGCCGACGATGATCCGGAGATCAATCCTCTCGAATCCTCCAAGTTCACGCCAGCCCGCCTTGAGGCGCTGGGCAAGGCCTTCCCGGGCGAACGTCTGGTCATTCCGGCCGGCCAGCCGAAGGTGCGCAACAATGATTGCGATTACATGTTCCGCCCGGACACCACGTTCGCCTACTACACCGGTCTGGGTTCCGATTACGAGGCCGGCGCCGTGCTGGTCCTGAACCCGGTCGACCCCGACTCCCCCGAAGCCGCCGCCGGCAAGACGCACACTCCGGAACTGTTCGTGGCGCCGCGCGCCGACAACTCCACCGAGGACTTCTTCATGTCCGCCCACTACGGCGAATACTGGGTTGGCCCGCGTGCCGGTCTCAAGGAGATGCAGGCGATGACCGGCATCGAAACCCACGACATCGCCCAGCTGGCCGACGCCCTGTCCAAGGACGTGGGTGCCGAAGCCGGCGCCGTACGCGTGCGCGTGGTCAGCGAAACCGACCCGCAAATCACTTCGATGGTTGAATCCATCCGCGAGGCCAACGGTTTCGCTGATCCGGACAAGAACTCCGCATCCGACGACAAGCTGCACGAGTTCGCCGCCGAGGCACGCATGGTCAAGGACGGCTACGAAATCAACGAAATGCGCAAGGCCGTGGACGCCACCAAGCATGGCTTCGACCGTCTGCTCTCCGCACTGCCGGCCGCGCTCGACAAGCCGCGCTCCGAGCGTATCCTCGAAGGCGCGTTCAACGCCGTGTCCCGTGAACTGGGCAACGCCGTCGGTTACGACTCCATCGTGGCTTCCGGCCCCCACGCCCCGATTCTGCACTGGATGCGCAACACCGGTGTGGTGAAGACCGGCGACATGCTGCTGGTGGATGCCGGCGTTGAGGTCGATTCCCTGTACACGGCCGACGTCACCCGCACCTTCCCGACCAACGGCAAGTTCACCGACTTCCAGAAGCGTCTGTACCAGGCCGTGCTCGACTCGCAGCAGGCCGGTTTCGAAGCCGCCAAGCCGGGTGCCACCTACTCCGACATCCACCACGCCTGCATGCGTGTGATCGCCGAGCGTCTGCACGATTGGGGTCTGCTGCCGGTGAGCGTCGAGGAGTCGCTGTCCCCGCAAGGCCAGCAGCACCGCCGTTGGCTCGCCTGCGGCGTGGCCCACCACCTGGGTCTTGATGTGCATGATTGCGCGCAGGCCCGTTTCGAGTCCTATCAGGGCGCGCCGATTCGCCCGGGCATGATCTTCACGATCGAGCCCGGCCTGTACTTCCGCGAGGATGATCTGCTGATTCCGCCGGAATACCGCGGCATCGGCATCCGCATCGAGGACGACGTGCTCATGACCGAGAACGGCCCCGAATGGATTTCCGCCGGCATCCCGAAGCAGATCGACGACGTCGAAGCCTGGATGGCCGAGCAGGCTGCCCAAGCGAAGTAACCTAAGCTCCCTCTGATGAGGGAGCTTCTTTTCTACTAAGGAGGCAATGTGTCCACTCCGGAATTTGTGTTGGAATTGCGTAAGAAGATCGGCCATGATCTGTTGTGGCTCAATGGCGTGACCGGTTGTGTACTGAACGAACATGGTCAACTGCTGTTGGGGCGTCGTTCGGACACGGGCGAATGGGCGATGGTCTACGGCATCAACGAGCCGGGCGAACAGCCGGCGGACACGGTGGTGCGCGAAATCAAGGAGGAGACGGGCATCGATGCCATCGTCACCGATTTGGTGGCCGTCACCTCGTCAAACAAGGTGCTGACCTACGCCAATGGCGACAACACCATGTACATGGATCATTCGTTCCTGTGCGCCCTGAAGCCCGGCGGCAATGCCGAGCCGTTCGTGGGCGACGAGGAAAGCCTGAGCGTCGGCTGGTTCGATCTGGATGACCTGCCCACTCCCCTGGCGGCCAGCACGAGCGAGCGGCTGGAGCTGTTCCATACTTACATCGAGAACAAAAAGCACGGCGACGCCCACGCCCTGTTCCAGTTCGATGGGCAGCAGTACTAGCGGATATAAAGTTAGCTCCCTCTGACGAGGGAGCTTCAATGCTATGCGATTACGCCTCTTGGGCTAGGAGCTCGTGGAGGTGGGCGCGGTGTTGCTGCTGTTCGCGCGGGTCGGGCACGGGCAGGGAGGCCAGCAGCTTCTTGGTGTACGGGTTCTCCGGGTGCTGCATAATCTGGCCGGCATCGCCGTGCTCCACGATCTGGCCCTTATGCATCACCATGATGCGGTCGGCAAGCATATCGACCACCGCCAAATCATGGGTGATGAACAGGCACGCGAAGCCGATTTCCGCCTGCAGTCGCTTGAACAGCTCCAACACCTTGGCCTGCACCGACACGTCCAATGCAGAAGTCGGCTCATCGGCGATCAGCAGCGACGGCTTCAACGCCAAACCACGCGCCAAAGACGCCCTCTGGCGCTGGCCGCCGGACAGCTCATGCGGGAAACGGTTCATGTAGGCGCGCGGCAGCTGGACCATCTCCAGCAGATCGCCCACATAGTTCTTGGCATCGGCCACGGAACCGTACTTGTGGTGCACGAGCAGCGGCTCGGCCACATTCTCCGCGATGGTCATCAGCGGGTTGAACGAGGAGCCCGGATCCTGGAACACGAAACCAATGTCCGCGCGCTTGGGCTTGAAGTCACGCTCCTTGACGCCGTTCATCTCGATGCCGAGCACGTTCAGGGAGCCGCCGGACACCTTCTGCAGGCCGGCGATGGCACGGCCGGTGGTGGACTTGCCGGAACCGGACTCGCCCACCAGGCCCAGCACTTCGGAGCGGTGGATGGTGAAGTTCGCGCCGTCCACGGCCTTGAAGTCGGGCTGCATGAGATGGCCCGGGTACGTGATGGTCAGGTTCTTGGCCTCGACGGCGATCGGCTGTTCGCGCCAATCGGCCTTGCGCTCGATCGGTTTGCCCTCGCGGTCGCGCACGACCAGCTTCTGACCGATGCGCGGCACGGCACCCAGCAGTCGCTTGGTGTAGTCGTCCTTCGGATGGTAGAAGATCTGCTCCACGTCGCCCTGCTCGACCACGTGGCCGCGGTACATGACGACCACCTGGTCGGCGATGTCCGCGATCACGCCCATGTTGTGGGTGATGATGAGCACGGAGGCGTCGAACTCGTCACGGGCGAGGCGCAGCAGGTCGAGAATTTCGGCTTGCACGGTCACGTCGAGGGCAGTGGTGGGCTCGTCGGCCAGAATCAGGCCGGGGTTCAGCACCAACGCCATGGCGATGACGATGCGCTGCTTCTGGCCGCCGGAGAACTGGTGCGGGTAGTAGTCCACGCGGGTTTCGGCATCCGGGATGCCGACCTTCTTCAGGATGTTGATGGCCTTGGCGCGTAGTTCCTTCTTGTCCTTCATGCCGTGGGCGCGCAGGCCCTCTTCAATCTGCCAGCCGATGGTGTACACCGGGTTCAGCACCGAATTGGGCTCCTGGAACACCATCGCGGCCTCGGAACCACGCACTTCGCGCAGCTGTTCGCCGCTCAGGGAGAGCACGTCCAGCGAATCGGAGCCATCGCGCTTGGACAGGTAGACGGCACCGGAGGTGGTGGCCGTCTCCGGCAGCAGCTTGATGATGGAGCGCGCGGTCACGGACTTGCCGGAACCGGATTCGCCGACCACGCCGACCACGGTCTTGCGCGGAATGGTGAAGTTCACGTCCTCAACGGCCTTGATGGAGCCGGCGTCGGTCATGAAGGAGACGGACAGGTCCTTGATATCGGCGAGATTCTTGTTGTTTTCGCTCATCTCTCACTCCTTGCCTTCCGGCTTGCCCTCGCCGGTCCATTCGGAGGCGACGATGGTCGGGTCATGGTCGGTGACGGTGGCCGGCGGGTCGACGTTCGCGTCGAGTTCGGCAATCACCTCGTTGCGTGCGGTCGGCTTCTCGTTTGGGTCGACGGACGTGTCTTCGATCGATCCGACCACTTCGCCGGCGGACTTGCGGGCGCGCAGACGCGGGTCGGCCAGATCGTTGAGCGATTCGCCCACGAGCGTGATGCCGAGCACGATGAGCACGATGGCGATGCCCGGGAACACGGCAGTCCACCAGATGCCGGCGGTCACGTCGGAAACCGAGCGGTTCAGGTCGTAGCCCCATTCGGCGGCGGCGGTCGGCTCGATGCCGAAGCCGAGGAAGCCTAGGCCGGCGAGGGTCAGGATGGCTTCGGACGAGTTCAGCGTCAGGATCACCGGCAACGTGCGGGTGGAGTTCTTGAACAGGTGCTTGGTCATGATGCGCCAGGTGGAGGCGCCGACCACGCGCGCGGACTCGACATACGCGGATTCCTTGATGCGGATCACTTCGGCGCGAATTGTGCGGAAATACTGCGGGATGTACACCACGGTGATGGAGATGCCGGAAGCCAGAATGCCGCTCCACAGGCCGGACTGGCCGTGGGAGATCATGATGGCCATCAGAATGGCGAGCAGCAGCGAGGGGAAGGAGTAGACGGCGTCGGCGATCATCACCAGAATGCGGTCCACCCAGCCACCGTAGTAGCCGGAGACCAGGCCGAGCAGCACGCCGGCGAAGATGGAGAGCAGCACGGCCACGACGATGGCGATGACGGCGGTGCGTGCGCCCCACACCACACGGGAGAACACGTCGAATCCGGCGGCGGTGGTGCCCCAGATGTGTTCGGCGGAGGGTGCGGCCTGCGCCGGGAAGGACGTGCCGTCGGCGGCCTTGATCTGGGCGTGGCCGTAGGGGGCGATCAGCGGGGCGAAGAGGGCCACGAGCAGGAAGAACGCGGTGATCGCGAGACCGGTGATCAGCATGCCCTTCTGCCAGCCGACCGCCACGCGCAGTTCCTTGATGATCGGGATCTTGGTCCAGAACGGCGTCTTGGTGCTGACGTTGAGCTTGGTAAGGCGGTCGTCACCGGGGACGGTGATCTTGTCTTGGGATGCGGTGGTCATCTCAGTACCTCACTCTCGGGTCGATAAGCGCGGCGATGACGTCGACGAGGAAGTTGACGACGGCCACGATGATGGCGATAAGGATCACGATGCCCTGCACGGCCACGAAGTCACGGGCCTTCAGGTACTGGGACAGCATGAAGCCCAGGCCCTTCCATTCGAAGGTGGTTTCGGTCAGGACCGCACCGGCGAGCATCAGGGCGATCTGCATGCCCATGACGGTGATGATCGGGATCAGGGCCGGTCGCCAGGCGTGCTTGTTGAGCAGGCGCTTTTCGGAGACGCCGCGCGAGCGGGCAGCCTCGACGTAGCCGGAATTGTAGGTGGAGATGACGTTGGTGCGTACCAGACGGATGAACACGCCGGCGGTCAGGAGGCCTAGGGCGACGGCCGGCAGCACGGCGTGGCGCAGCACGTCGACGAGCACGTTCATGTCGCCGAGCTGGATGGCGTCGATGATGTAGAAGCCAGTCGGCGATACCAGACGGGTGAACTGCATTTCGGAGTTCAGGTCGGAGCGGCCGGAGGCTGGAAGGATGTTGAGCCAGACAGCGAAGATGAGCTTCAGCACGAGGCCGAGGAAGAACACCGGGGTGGCGTAGCACAGGATGGCGAAGGTGCGGATGCCGGCGTCGGCGGCACGGTCGCGTTTGCGGGCGGCGAGTCGGCCTAGGCCGATGCCGACAATCAGCGCCACAATCAGGGCGAGGAAGGCCAGTTCGAATGTGGCGGCGCCGTAGTGCGTAAGAATGCTGATCACCGGCTGGTTATCGGTCAGCGTCGTGCCGAGGTCGCCGTGCAGCAGGCCGCCAAGATAGTCGACGTATTGCACAATCAGCGGGCGGTCATAGCCGGCCGCGTGGATGCGCTGCTGGAGTTCGGCGGGTGTCAGGCGGCCGCCCAAGGCGGCGGAAATCGGGTCGCCGGTGGCGCGCATCACGAAGAACACGATGGTGACCAGAATGAAAACGGTGGGAATAATGAGAAGGAACCTCGTCAGCACGAAGCGGAAGAAACTACCTGACAGTCGGTTCTTCTTCGTCTTGGCTTTCGCCGGAGTGGTGCTGGAGGTCGCTATGGCGCTGTCTGACACGCGATGCTCCTTGGTGTTGGTAATCGGTATATAAAGCAATAAAGGCTCCCCTCTCCGAGGGGAGCTGGCGGCGAAGCCGACTGAGGGGAGTCATACGAGTTGGGCTCCCTTCAGTCTGCCGTCGGCAGACAGCTCCCCCCCTCAAAGAGGGGAGCTCATGCTGGATCAGCCCTTGGTGACGGAGGCATAGCGGAAGCGGAAGGAAGCGTCGAGGGTGACACCCTTCACGGAGGTGCCGGTGACGGCGACCTGGGCACCCTGCAGCAGCGGGATGGTGGAGAGGTCTTCGGTCTCGAGCTTCTGAATCTGCTTGAGGATGTCTCCACGAGCGGACTCGTCCTTCTCGCCGGCCTGCTTGACGATCAGGTCGTTGACTTCCTTGTTGGAGTAGCCGTTGTTCACGAAGTTGCCATCGCGGAAGAACGGGGACAGGTAGTTGTCCGGGTCGGAGTAGTCCGGGAACCATCCAAGCTGATAGACCGGGTACACACCGTCGGAATCGTCGGTAACCACACGATCCTTGTTGTACTGGGTCCATTCGGTGGACTGCATGTCGACCTTGAACAGGCCGCCTGCCTCAAGCTGGGACTTCAGGGCAGCGTATTCGTCGGCGGAGACGGAGCCGTAGTGGTCGCTGTTGTACTGGAGCTTGAGGTCGACCGGGGTGGTGACGCCGGCGTCGGCGAGGACCTTCTTGGCCTTCTCGGTGCTCGGCTTGCCGTTGCCGTCGCCGTAGGCGGACTTCAGCGTGTCATCGTGACCGGCCAGGCCGTCCGGGATGAAGGAGTACATCGGGGTGTAGGTGCCCTTGTAGACCTTGGTGGAGAGCTCTTCGCGGTCGATGAGGTTGGCGACGGCCTGGCGCACGGCCTTGGCCTTGTTGGCGTCGGCGTCGGGCTGGGATTCGCCGTAGGGCTGAATCTTGAAGTTGAAGGCGATGAAGCGCTCCTCACCGCCCGGGCCCTTGACGACCTTGACCTTGGAGTCCTTGGAGAGGTCCTCGATGTCGGTCGGGCTCAGGGAGCGGTTGGCCACGTCGATCTGGCCCTGCTGGACGGCCATCTTCAGGTTGGAGGCGTCGGCGAAGTACTTGACCTGCACGGCGGAGTTCTTGGCCGGGGTCAGGCCCTTGTAGGAGTCGTTCTTGGCGTAGGCGGCGGACTCGTTGATCTTGAAGGCGGTCAGCGTGTACGGGCCGGCAAAGGCCTTCTTGGAGACGATGGTGTCGGCGTCGGTGAGCTTGTCGGCGTCGAAGGTATCCTCATCGACGATCGGGCCGGCGGGGCTGGACATGACCTGCTTCAGAGTCACGTCAAAAGACACGGAATCCTTGAACACCACGGTGGTGTCGTCCTTGGCGGTCACGGATTCGACGTTGGCGAGCAGGGAGCTCGGGCCGTTCGGGTCGTTGATCTTCTTGATGCGATCGTAGGAGAACTTGACGTCGGAAGCGGTCAGGTCGTTGCCGTTGGCAAACTTCAGGCCGTCCTTGAGCTTGACGGTGAATTCGGTGCCGTCATCGTTCCAGGTACCGTCATCGGCGGCGATGTCCGGGCTCAGTTCGGAGGTGTTGTAGTCCTGGGCGTACAGGAACGGGAACACCTGGATCTGCACGGCGTATGAACCGTTGTCGTAGGAGCCGGCGGGGTCCAGGCTGGTGATCTTATCGGTGGTGCCGATGGTGATGGCGTTGCCGGAATCGGCACCTGCGGTGGTGTCATCCTTCACACCGCCGCAGGCGGTCAGGGATGCGATGGCGGCCACGGAGACGGCGGCGGCCAGAATCTTCTTGGAATTCAACAGGAATCCTCTCTCATAACTTGTTTCCACGTCATCACTGCGGGCGTGGATTACCGCCTGACTATGGTGCGGATGTGTTACCTCTGCGTTTCCATAGTCATCGACTTATGTTTCGCTTGTGGCGACCAAGGCCGGTTTTATGCGGTATCGAGCAGTATTACGGATTCTTGTATTACGACGTGAATAACGGTCACATGGTGAGACAAATATACTATCATCTCACCATGTGACCATGTTCGTAGACGAATGCCTTCCATTCGTCAACCGGTCGGCCTACTGCTACTTGAGCTTGCGGCCCGCGCACCACACCTGTTCGACCGTCCAGTCGGCCGGGTCCGCAAGGTTGAAATCGGCGGCGAAGCCGGGGGCGATGAGGCCGATCGGCACCCCGGTGACCGGGTTCGGCCGGTCGAAGCCGAACGCCTTGGCCGGCGTCAGAGTGGCCGCCTCGACCGCGTCCACCGGGCTGAAGCCCAGTTCGCACACCGCACGGCGCACGGCGACCTCCAGCAGCAGAGTGGAGCCGGCGATGGCGCCGTTGGAGACCAGGCGCGCATGCCCGCCGACCACGTTCACGTCCAGCGCGCCCAACTTGTAGGCGCCGTCCGGGCAGTCGGTGGCGGCCATCGCGTCGGTCACGAAGGCCGTGCGGTGAGGCGCGAACCGGAAGGAGAGGCTCACCATCGGATCCTGCACGTGGAATCCGTCGTTGATGAGCTCGATGGTGACGCGCGGGTCCTCCACCGCGGCCGGAATCGGACCGGGTTCGCGGTGATGCAGGCCGTTCATCGCGTTGAACATGTGGGTCATGATGCCCGCGCCCGCGTCGAAGCCGGCTTTGGCGGTCTCGTAGTCGGCGTCGCAGTGGCCCACGGCCGGCACCACGCCGGCAGCGGCGAACTGGCGGATGGCGGAGATGCCGTGGGGCAGTTCGGGGGCGATGGTGATCTGGCGGATGCAGCCAAGCTTGCCGGAGGCGGGGTCGGCACCGGAGGCCTCAAGCATCTTATCGACGATGTCAGGCACCGGATCCTTGAGACATTCCGGGTCATGTGCGCCCTTGCGGGCCAGGGCCAGGAACGGGCCTTCCAGATGGCAGCCTAGGATGTCGGGGCGGCCGGACTCCATTGTGGCGCGGACGGTGCGGATGTTGCGGCAGATCACGTCCACGGGGTTGGTGATCAGCGAGAGCACCTGGCGCGTGGTGCCATGCACGGCGTGGCCGGCCCGCGCCACGTCGATGCCGTCCGGCCCGTCATCGAAGCTCTTCTCCCATGCGCCGTGCGCGTGGATGTCCACGTAGCCGGGGGTCAGAATACGGCCTTCGGCGTCGATGACCGCGTTGCGATCGGCCGGGTCGAGCCCCACCGTGCGGCAGTAGTGCTCGAAGGTCTCCTCCCCCGTGCCGGCCGCCACGATGACGCCGGCGGCATCGGAGACGACCCAATATCCGCGCCGTTCGCCGCGCGCATCCACCTTGCGCGCGTTGCGAATCGCCACCGGAGCCGGCTTGCCCTCCAGTGCCGCGGTCACGCGCGAGACTATCTCGTTCCTATCAGACATGTTGTTCTCCTTACCGCTCATGCGCTCCCGCTGGCGGGAGCCAGCACACGATAACTCAGATGCCCTGCCAGGCCGGCTTGTGGGTGTAGGCATAACGGTAGTAGTCCTTGTGGCGCAGGCGGGACGCGGCCTCCTCGTCCACGATAATCGTGGCGTGCGGGTGCATCTGCAGCGCGGAAGCCGGGCAGAACGCTGACACGCCGCCTTCCACCGTCTCCTCGATGGCTTCGGCCTTGCCGGCACCGAACGCCAGCAGCACGAGGTGACGGGCCTTCATGATCGTGCCAATACCCTGCGTGATGCAGTGGGTGGGCACTTGGTTGATGTCGTTGTCGAAGAAGCGCGCGTTGTCGATGCGGGTCTGTTCGGCCAAGGTCTTGACGCGAGTGCCGGAGGCCAGCGAGGAACCGGGCTCGTTGAAGCCGACGTGGCCGTCGGTGCCGATGCCGAGGATCTGCACGTCGATGCCGCCAGCGGCTTCGATGGCACGATCATAGGCCGGGCCGGCCAGCGCGACTTTGTCGCCGTCTTCGAGCGGAGTGCCGTTGAGTACGTCGCCGGGCACATGGACCTTGGCCGGGTCCAGGCCAAGCGGTTCGACCACGGTGCGATGGATGGTCGCATGATAGGACTCGGGATGGGTCAGCGGCAGCCCGATGTATTCGTCAAGCGCGAAACCACGCACGCCCGAAACGTCAATGGCCTCGTCCTTGACGATCTTGGCGAGCGCCTGATAGGCGGCCAGCGGGCTGGAGCCAGTGGCCAGGCCCAGCACGGCGTCCGGCTTTGCTTTGATCAGGTCCGCCACGCAACGGCCGTAGATCTCGCCGGCCTCGGCTTCGTTCTTGACAATGATGATTTCCGGCATCGGTTTCCTCCAGTTCCGTGCGGCCCGCCCGATGCGAGTCGCTGTACCGCCGCCCGTCTTGCGGATAATGGCAACATCCTTGTCACGTCCGGGTGCCGCGCGGCGTTCCAACCACCGTTCGGCGTAGCGCCGATTGGTGATTCGCTATTTGTTAATGATACTAACAATTTTGGACCTTATGAACACTCACGGTGTTTCCTGACGCTTCACACAGGTACACTGGAATTTATTAGTGAAGTTTCATAACAGTTTCAACGACGAAATTGCGCTTCACCGTCTAAGCTGTGTATGGAACAACAATCGCCGTCCACTCGCTCACCATCAGGCAGGAGGAAACATGTCATATCTCGGTCTCAACACAACGACCGACGACCATGCGGCCAAGGCTTCCCCCGCCGATGTGCGCCGCAAGAACCGCCAACTTATCTTCAGGTTGTTGTTCCCCACCAACCAGTATTCGCGCGCCGAGCTCGGCCGACGCACCGGATTGAGCCGCGTGGCCGTTTCCGATGTGGTCGGTCGGATGCTGGAGGAAGGATTGCTGCGCGAGACCGGTCAGGCACCCAGCGGCGGCAAAGGCAAACGAGGCACACTGCTGAGCATCGATATCGATCGACTGCGCATCATCAGCATCGACCTGACGCAGGAGCACCTGCTGCACGGCGCAGTCACCAATCTGCTCGGCCAGCCGCTGCGTCACGCCGAAGTCACCCTGAACACCGGCTCATTCGTTTCCGTGGATGTGATCATCGAGCTCATTGAGAAGATGCTGGGCATGTCCGATGGCGAGGTCATCGGCATCGGAGTCGCCTCCCCCGGCGTGGTAGACAACGGCGTGGTCCGCTCCTCCACGATGCGCGGCTGGAACAATCTCGACCTGTCCACGCCAATCGCCGAACATTTCGGACTTGAAGTAAACGTCAGCAACGACGCCACCGCAGCCATGCTCACCGAACGTTTCTTTGGCCAAGGCGGGCCGAATATGCTTTTCGTGCGCATCGAAAGAGGCATCGGTTCGGCGATTCTGCTCTCGGACACGCCGGTAATCGGCGAACTGCACGCGGCTGGCGAGCTCGGCCATATTTCCATCGATCTTGACGGGCCGCTGTGCCCTTGCGGCAAGCACGGTTGCTTGGAGACGATGATTTCCGGAACCGCATTGAAGAAGCAACTCAGCGCAGCAGACGTGGAGCAGCATCAGGGTATCCTTGCTCGGGCGGGCCGCTATCTCGGCCAGGCCCTGTCCATGCCTGTGGGCCTTTTGGATATGGCAGACGTATGCGTCTATGGGCAGCCGAACATCATCAACGAGACGTTCATTGACGCGGCACAGCAGTATCTGGATGCCGCCACGTCCTCGTCCTTCCATAAACACACGGTGATCCGGCGCTGCGAATGCGGACCCGACATCACCGTACAGGGCGAGGCCATCGCCGTGGTCTTCCAACACTTGGCCAAATAAAGCTGGCCACCCCGGCAACGAAACGCGCAAGGCCAAGCGCGGCACAGCGCGGCACAGCACGACATAAAGCGATATAGGACCGCATGGAAGATGCGGTCTCGGAGACAAATCCGACGCCTCATCTTCCATGCCCCGGCACTATGCCAGTGCTATGCCGCCATGGCGGCACCGATGGCTCCGACTGGTTGGCCGACAGGTGCCAGACGCAGCCGGGCCGGCAGGTCCAGCGTTTCGAGGAATCGGCATTGCGATTCGCGCCGGCGCAGCTCAGCCGTGATCACCTCGACCAATGGTTCGCCGGTTTTGGCCATGCCACCGCCCAAGATGATGAGTCGCGGATCAACGGACTGAGCCAGGATTTGTATGGTGTCGCCGATGGCGCGCACTACCATGTCCAGCACATCGACGGCCTTGGCCTCCCGCTTTTTCGCGCGACGAATCAGGTCGGGCATCGGCGGGTCGGCGTTGGGCCACAGACGCCCCACGGATGCGCCCGAGCAGACGGTTTCCAAGCATCCGTATTGCCCGCAAGGGCACTTGAGGCGATGAGGTTCGACTGGGATATGGCCGATTTCGCCGGCCGCACCGCTATAGCCATGCATCAGCACGCCGTTTTCGACAATGCCCGCAGCCAGTCCGGTGCCGAAGTTCAGGAACGCAATGGTACCGGCCATGCCATCTGCACCGCCCAACACGGTGGCCGCGCCGACGGCGGCGGCGTTGACGTCGTTTTCCACATGGGCCGGCACGCCCGAACGCTGCGAGATCAACGGCCCCATATCCAGCGAGACCACGTCGAGATTCACGATATTGCCCACATGCCCGCTGGCCGAATCCACCGTGCCCGGGGTACCGACACCGATGGCCCTCACCTCGTCAAAACGCTCACCCGCCGCCTGATGCGCTACAGCGACGATGTCTTCGATCACGGCATCGTTGCCATGTCTGGCGGGAATACGGGCGGAACCCAATACCGTGCCCATTGCGTCAACCAGCACAGCTTCGATTTTTGTTCCGCCCACGTCAACACCGATTTTGAGATTGTTCATAGTGTTTTCGGACATCAGTCCTCCCCTGTTCTTCATCGAACGTTTCGCTTGATATCAGTGTACATCTGACTATTGACAACTATCTTAACAAATTCACCCAAGACGACACTCACATGCACGACACGCCGAATGACATATTGATTGCGTCAATCAATTAACAGCGTTAATATCTTAATCAAGTTCAGATTCAAAGACGAGCGGAACAACTCGCAGCGGTGCAGACAAGGAGGACTTAAGACCGATGGCAACAAACACCACCCACGCCACTTCCCAGGCCAGTGTCTCCGAATCCAACCGCTCCCGCATCGTCAAGCACCTGTATCACAACGGCATCAGTTCCCGCGCGCAAATCGCCAAGGCACTGGAACTCACCCCCGCGGCCATCACCAAAATCACCGCACGCCTTATCGAGGCCGGCATGATTGAAGAGACCGGCGATCTGGAAGGCTCCAAGAACCGCCGTTCCATCGGACTCAAGCTCAACACCACGCACTTCCGCATCATCGGCATCAAATTCGCCCGCTCGCTGGTGCAGATCGGCGTGTTCGACCTGTGTGGCAACACCCTGAGCTTTGAAAACCTGCCCACGGTGTGCGACAACACCATCAACGACTCCATCGTCACCATCCACCAGCGCGTCGAACAACTGCTCGACAACGACCCATCCATCGTGGCCATCGGCATGGCAGTGCCCGGCCCCTATCTGCGTAACGTAGGCCGCACCGCCGTGGTGTCCAACATGCAGGGCTGGCGCAAAATCAACTTCATCGACGAATTCGTCACCGCTTTCCGCGTGCCTGTGTTCATCGAACAGGACGCCCGCGCCGGAGCCCTCGCACATTATCTCTTCGACCCGTCGGTGCACGCCGACGACAACCTCGCCTATTATCTGGTCGGCGAAGGCGTGGGCCTCGGCGTCATCGACAACGGTCGCCTCATCAACGGCTTCCTCGGTGCCGCCACCGAAATCGGACACATCTCCATTGACGTCAACGGCCGCCCCTGCGATTGCGGCAACATCGGCTGCCTTGAACGCTACTGCTCCACCCCCGCCATTCACGATACGCTCATCGCCGATGGCACCGTGGTTCCCGGCGCGGCCGATATGACCCACACCGAAGCCGCCCGCGCCCTGTTCGCCAAAGCCGGCGACGGCGACGAAGCGGCAATCGCCATTGTCCGCGAAGTCGCCCGATACGTCGGCTACGGATGCGTCACCATCTTCAATGGATACAATCCCGAGCACATCATCATCGGCGACATCGTGTCCGAAGCCGGCCCGATACTGCTCGATGAGGTGCGCGCCACGGTGGCCGAACGGGCCATCCCCGAAATCAATGCCTCCACTTCCATCAGCCTATCCACCTTGTCCGCCGACGCGGCGGTCTCCGGTGCCGCAGCAGTGGCAGTGACCCAATTCCTCGAACACCCCTCGGTGTTCTTCGACGTCTCCTAAACCAAGCGCCGACATCACAAGATTTTCCATACGAAACACCCGATAAAGGAAACAAAGGAAAGGAAACCAACCATGACTACCCCGATCGTTCTGAGCCTCGGTGAACTGCTGTGGGACATGCTGCCGAGCGGCAAGCGAGCCGGCGGCGCCCCCGTCAACTTCGCCTACCACGCGATGAAGAACGGCACCGAAGGCTGGGCCATCAGCGCGGTCGGCGAGGATGAACTCGGCGACGAACTGATTGCCAAGGCCAACGAGGCCGGTATCAACACCGTCATCCAGCGCAATGCCTGGCCGACCTCCACCGTCGAGGTCGCACTGAAGAACGGCATCCCGGAGTACACCATCGTCAAGGGCGTGGCTTGGGACCACATCCTGTACACCCGCCAGCTCATCGACGTGGTCTCCAAGGCCGACGCCGTCTGCTTCGGCACCCTGGCCCTGCGCTCCCCCGAATCGCACGCCACCATCACGGAGCTGCTCAAGCACACCAAGCCGGGCGCGATGAAGTTCTTCGACATCAACCTGCGCGGCGACCACTACTCCAAGGAACTTATCGAGGAACTCCTCAAGGCGGCCACCGTCTTCAAGATCAACGACGAGGAACTCCTGCTGCTGCGCGACATGTTCGACATCCGCGGCACCTCCGGCGAAGATGCCTCCCGCTGGTTCATCGAGGAATTCGGCCTTGACTACGTGATTCTGACCGCCGGCTCCGCCTACTCCACCATCATCTCCCGCAAGGGCGAGGTCTCCACGCTGGACACTCCGCACGTCGAGGTGAACGACACCGTGGGTGCAGGTGACTCCTTCTCCGGCACCTTCACCGCCCGCATCCTGCTGGGCGACACGCTCGCCGAAGCCCACCGCAAGGCCGTCAACACCGCCGCCTACGTCTGCACCCAGGCCGGTGCCTGGCCGCAGTACCCGGCCGAGATGCCCGACTACCTGGCTGAAATCGGCAAGTAATCCACTCCCACCCCCTTATCCGCCATTCGTGCGACTTCACGAATCGACTGATCGCAACCGGTGAGATTCTCCGAACAGGAAATCTCACCGGTTTTTTCATATGGTGTACTCACGGCCACGCTCTTCACATCCTTTCGCGTGTCTTCAACTAAAGCGGTTTAGAATAATGCTGTTCCCTTGATATGTATACCCCTCAAACAAAGAAGTTGAATTATGACGACCACCGCGATACCGAAGTCGGTCTCGGATTTCATGCAGCACATCACGGACCTGTGCGGCACCGAACACGCCGCCTGGGCCGAGAACTTCAACGCCTGCTTTGCCAACACCCTGACCACCACGGTCAAACGGCATGACGACGGCACCACATTCCTGCTCACCGGCGATATCCCGGCCATGTGGCTGCGTGATTCGACCGCACAATTGCGCCCATATCTGGCCCTTGCCGCCGAAGACGGCGACATTGCGAGCCTGATCGCCGGTCTGGTGCGGCAGCAGTTCCGCTACATCACCATCGACCCATATGCGAACGCCTTCAACGAGGAGCCGAACGGCGCTTCCTGGGACAAGGATGATCAGTCCGACTTCTCCAGTCCCTGGCTTTGGGAGCGCAAGTACGAGGTGGACTCGCTGTGCTACCCCATTCAGCTGGCTTGGATGCTGTATGCGAACACCGGCAACACCGATCATTTCAATGACGAATTCATTGCCGGCGTCAAGAAGATTCTTGACGTCTTCGAGACCGAACAGCATCACGAGAACTCCCCGTATTTCTTCATCCGCGACACGGACATTCCCACCGAATCGTTGAGCAACGATGGCAAGGGGTTGCCGGTGGCGTACACTGGCATGACCTGGTCCGGCTTCCGCCCCAGCGACGACGCCTGCACCTACCACTATTTGGTGCCCTCGAACATGTTCGCCGCCGTGGTGATGGGCTATCTGGAACGCATCTTCGGCGGTGAGATTCTGGATGATGCCGATATCGCCGCACGCGCCGGCGAGCTGCGCCGCACCATCACCGAAGGCATCGAAAACCACGCCAAGACGACGAACCGCAATGGAGAGACGATTTACGCGTTCGAGACCGACGGCCTGGGTCACGTCAATGTCATGGACGACAGCAATGTGCCCTCCTTGATGGCGGCCCCTTACTTGGGATACTGTGCACCGGACGATCCGACCTATCTGGCGACCCGACGCACGCTGCTCAGCGACGAAAACCCGTACTATTACGAGGGCGAGTATCTCAAGGGCATCGGCTCACCGCACACCCCGCCGCACTATGTGTGGCCCATCGCCCTGTCTATCGAGGCGATGACCAGTGACAACAAGGACTTCAAGGCGCATATCCTCGACCGTCTTGTAACCACCGACGCCGGTACACATCTCATGCACGAAGGCATCGACGTGGACGATCCGACCAAGTACACGCGCGAATGGTTCAGCTGGTCGAATATGATGTTCTGCGAACTGGTCATGGACTATTTCGACATTCACGTGAAGCACTAAGACGTGTCCGCCGCATGCTCATCGCGCACCCACCGCATGTTCTCATTAAGGAAAGGAACAATCATTATGACCAATAACCCACGTTATACGCTCGGCACCGAAGCCAACCGCATTTTCATGGCTTCCGAAACCTACGAGCTGCTGAAGTTCGGCAAAGGCTTCCCAGCGCCGGATGGCGGTTCCGGCTGGCTGAACGCCGACGGCACCCTCGACCCCTCACACGGCGTCGAAACGTGGATCACCAGCCGTATGGCCCATGTGTACTCGATTGGCGCCATGCTCGGATACCTGGGTGCGGGCGAGCTGGCCGACGCGGCGCTCAAGGGATTGACCGGCATTCTGCATGACGACGAGCACGGCGGCTGGTATCCGCAGGTGTTCGCGGACGGCACCCATGCGCCGGGCAAGGTCTGCTATGCGCATGCCTTCGTGATTCTCGCCGCGTCCTCCGCCCTGCTGGCCGGGCGTCCGGGTGCCAAGGAACTGCTTGACGAGGCACTTGCCACGTATGACAAGCATTTCTGGAATGACGAAATCGGTTTGGCCGTCGATACCTGGAACACCGAATTCACCGAGCTCGACCCGTATCGCGGTCTCAACGCCAACATGCACACCACCGAGGCATTCCTAGCCGTGGCGGATGCCACAGGAGACAACGCCTATCGAGTACGCCGTACTCACGGCGGGGGCGGCGGCAAGCGCCGCTATCAACGCGGGCGCAAGGGTTATAATTACCTGCTGCGCCCCCTGCTGTGCCGCGCCCGCATTGCTCATAATGCGTTCCGTCTGTAAGGCCGTGAACACCGTCCGGCCCTTGCCGTTCGTGATAAGCTCCGGCCCCCGTTCGCCCGCTATGAAAGTATCCGGCGCGTTGCGGGAACCCTTTGCAAGCATAGGTATTTGCGGGATATTGATTCTAAACTGTTTCCCGCCGACAAATGGAACCCAATCAGGAATATCAAAGCCCACCTTGTTTATCCCGCTGATTGCACCGTTTATGATTCCGATAATGGCATTGATGGGGGCCTTCACAATTCCGGCCAGCGTGTCGAAAATGCCTTTGAAAATGTTCTTGACGCCTTCCCATGCCTGCGCCCAATTTCCAGTGAACACACCCGTTATAAAGTTGATTAAGCCGCCGATAACGGACATTAACCCGCTGATTATTTGAGAAACACTGTTGATAGCCGCCCCTAAAACCCCGCCGAATATTTCCGCCAAAATTGTTATTACGGGGGTCAACGCCTGCAAAATTTGTTGCAGGACTGGCAGAACCGCTTGCACAAGCTGGGTAATTATCGGCATAAAGGTATTGAAAAGGTCAATCAGCACCGGAAGGACCGCGTTTACGATGTCTGTAATGACTGGCGCTATGGTCTGGATAAGCTGCGTTATAACCGGCAAAATTGCGCTTGCTATTTGCATGATAACCGGCAATAGCTCACCGATAAGGGAAACAAGCGGCGGAAGCAGGCTTCCGACAATCTGCATGATTGCAGGCAACAGGGCGCTCACCGCGTTCATAATGACAGGGAAAATCGCCATTGCCATTTGTCCCAACTGGTCCAGAAGCCCCGGCAAAACCGCCTTTAGCTGCTCTACAACGCCTATCATTGCGTCAAAAGCCGCAACGCCCGCTTCACCGCACGTAATTTGAAAGAAATACCGTGCGCCGGTAAGATTCCCGCCGCTGAAAACTCCCTTGATTGCGTTCCCAATGTTGGTTATTACGCCCCAAACCTTGTCAAATATGGCTAATCCAGTATCGCCAAAGGTTCTTTTAATAAAACCGCGTACTTCGTCAAGATTGCCGGAAATCAATTTAATTGCAACCGCAATCCCTGTTGCAATCCCGGCTATAGGTAAGAGTTTCTCGCCAATACCGCTAAAAATACCCTTGATACCGCCTAAATTGCCTAAAACGCCTTGAATACCGCCCATTGCTTTTAGCTTTGTAAAAACAGTTGCAACGGACAAAATGCCGCCTTTTATCTCTAAAAATCCTAATTTTGCGGCTTTTCCGCCCACGGCGAACGCCGCTATTCCTGCGCCAATTTTTACGATTGTGCTTAATAATTCCGGGTTTTCCTGCGCCCACGCGCTGAATTTTATAACCAATTCAGACACCTTTTGCGCCCCTGTTGTCACATAGGGCAAAAAGGTATCCCCCAACACAATAGCAAGGTTGTTTAAGGCGTTTTTCGCCTTTGCAATCTTTTCTTCCGTGGTTTCCGACATTTTCTTAAATGCGGATTCCGCCGCGCCTGTGCTGTCCAGCATTCCGGCAACCTGCAAATTAAAGCCGTCTACGCCGTCCGCCATCAAGGTAAGCGCCGCTTTTCCGGCCTCTGCGCTGCCGAACATATCCGCAAGGCTCTTTCCGCCCTTTGTGGCCTCTGCCTGCAAAATGTCCAGGACTTCCGCAACGCTCATACCCTGCGCCATTAAGTCCTTGAAACTGCCGCCTGCCGCTGCACGTAAGGTTTTGTCTGCTGTTGTGCCGGTCTTGCCCAGCTCATTCAGCATACTATTCATGTAAGTGGTCGTTTCCGCTGCGGCAATGCCTCTTGCCGTCATAATGGCATATCCGGCGCATAGCTGCTCCAACGCAACGTTATTCGCGTTTGCAGTAGGAATGATTTTACCCATGACGCTGGACAATTCCGCAACGGTCACTTTACCTTTATTCTGCGTCTGTATCAGCATATCGGCAACCGCTCCGGCCTCGCTGGATTCCTTGCCGTAAGCGTTTAATATCGTCGTCATAACGTCCAGCGCCTGTCCGGTTTCCGCAAAGCCGCCCTTTGCCAATTTCACCGCCTGACCGACAAAACCAACCGCATCTTCGGTCTTTTGGCCCGCTGAAATCGCGTTGTACACATCTTCGGCAATGTCGTTTGCGTTTACCCCGATTTCGTTTGAAAGGCTGACTATATCCTTTTGAAGTGCATTCAAGGGAAGCGCCGCCGTGTCCGCAATCGTTCCAACCTTTGCCATAGAGGATTGAAACTTTATGGATTGCTGCACCGGCCCCGCGTAAATCGCCGCGCCCACCGCCGAAATTACGCCGATGGTTCCGGCAAGCCGCGCCTTTGTCTTTGAGATTGCGGCGGCGTTTTTCTGCTGCGCGTCCGCAAGGTGTGCAAGCCGTTCCTGATTCTGCCGCACGCGGTTGTAACTGTCCGCTAACCTGTCGTTTTCCTCTGTTAGCCGGTCTGTATCTACCCCCGCATCCCGCAACTCATTTCCCAATTCATCAAGCCGCTGCTGCTGATTCTGAATGCTTGCGTTGGTCTGTTCAATTTGGCGGGCATTCCGCTCATAGGCACGCCGCAAAGCCTCGGAAGGCTGCTCTGTTTGGCTCATGGCCTGCCGCAAATGCGCTTGTTCCTCTGTCAACGCCGCAAGTTTTTCCTTGCTTTTTTCGATTACCTCCGCCTGCTTTTGGTATCCATTTACCTTGCTTTGCAGGGCGTTAATACCGGAAAGCTCATTTTGCAGTTTCCGCGCCGCATTTTGGGCGCTTGTGAAGGAGCTGTTAAAGTTACTGCCAACGGCTGCTTGAATTTGAAAAACCAAAGAAAATACTTTCTGCGCCCCCGCCGCCAAATCCTCACCCCCTTATGGCAAAAGACAACCGCCCCCATGCCGGGGGCGGT
>OKCG01000138.1_pt1 | contig 31771 bp, 30 predicted proteins | sample 1609991 | NCBI WGS metagenome assembly OKCG01 (sample SAMN04436606, study PRJEB24849) | human gut metagenome | biome: human gut; feature: NICU; material: stool | host: Homo sapiens | place: USA: Saint Louis, MO | collected 2010-01-15
TACTTTCATACCCATGTGTTACCCGTTACTTGTGTTAAAAGTCCCTACAAGTAACACATAAAAACACAAGTAACGGTACTCGTATGGGAACACATTAACGCCATTTTTGAAAGGTGTGCTTCCGTCCACAGGCTCCACCATTCTTGCCGGGTGGATAGTATAGAATCTGATCCCGTAAATAGAGCATTTTCGCGGTTGCCTTGATCTTTCGCCCAAGGGAATCCGGCGATTTGTCCGGGGGCTTACCTGTTACTTCAATGCAAAATTTGAATAACTCTGAAGCTGTTCCGCTCCATGTTAGGGTTTCTGAATCCGCCAACAATTTCTTTACTGTTTGCACCACGGGATCATTTTCATACTCTAAAGCCAACCGCCGTTCTTCGACTTCATCAACAGAACCTTTACATTCCCACCGGCATGAATCCGGGTTAAACTCAATTACCATATCATCAGCCACAACATCCCGCCCGGTAATGTGAAGGGTTGTTTCCTTGTCGGTGCGGTTTGCCTTCTGCATCACGATAGCAGTATCCACGGAACCGAAAATGCCGTTAGTGCCGGAAATGCGCTCGAATACATCCCCGTCCCCCTTGCCTTTTTTCAGGTGGTGAACTACCAAAATACAGATGGAGTGTTGATCCGCAAATTGCTTCAACTGTCCCATTTGTCGGTAATCGTTCGAATAGGCGCTTTCACGGTTCTTGATTTCTCCCTTGACTTTTTGAAGCGTGTCAATCACAATTAGGCCGGTTTGAGGGAATTTAGTGATATACTGTTCAAGTTGAGTGATTAGGCCGTTGTCCAGATTTTCAGAAAGAATAGCATATCTAAACCCATACGGGGCCAGGGCGTGGTAGGTCAATCGGTTAATGCGATCCTGAAGGCGGTTCTTGCTGTCCTCCAAGGCAAGGTATAAGCACTCTGTTTTCTCTGTCCCGTGGTTCATAAAGCGATCACCAGCAGAAACGGACAAACAAAGATCAAGCACCCACCAGCTTTTACCGTATTTTGGCGGTGAAGCCAACATGGTAAGCCCTTGGGGAATCATATCAACTACCATCCATTTAATGGGTGGTAGCTGTTCTTCCTGAAGTTCACGGGCGGATTGTACTTCTAATTCTTGAACTTTCTGCCCCCGCTTGGAACCTCGCTCATACTTCCCAATGGAACCACAGATGGTTTCCAATTCCCGATCCGGGAGAGGGGGATCACAGCGCCCCGCATTGACGGCCTTTAATGTTGCAAGGATTTCCGGTTCCGTGTACGCTTGCGCTCGTAAGCTTGCCGCCATCTTGAACAGTGTTGAATTTCGTTCACCGCTGGGGATTTTGTCGGACAACTCGAACGGTGCGCCGGTGTCCTGCTTCGTGGTCAGCAGTTCCAACAGAAAGGCTGGGAGATCGGCGGGGCCATCCGGCATAGCTGAAGGGTTCAGGCCGTCAAGCCATTTGTAAGGGTTCCCGTTGGGGTGTATGCTGGGCGGAAACATGGAATAGCCCCCGTTGCCCCTCACATCCACATTGGGAAGGATTTTCACAAAGTTCCTAATAGGTGCATCAGTACGGAATAGGAGTTGTTTGCCGCCCCGTCCGGTCTGAAATGTCCAGGTGGGCGGGATTTCTCCCCCATGCTGGGCGGCGTACTCCATCAGGGAATTTTCCCCGTCTGGCTCCCCGTCCGCTTTAGGCTTGTCCAGGTCAATAGCCACGATCCCGGCCCGTTGGCCCATAGCCACGCCGATATTGAATAGCCTGTTGGTTTCGCCCTCCCACAGCTTCAGGGCCACGGCGGGATCAGTGGTAGCGGCTTCCTGCCAGCCCGTCACAACGGGTTTTTTGCCTTGGATTTTCAGTTGGAACACAGGCAATTCAAGGGCGGCATATTCCGCCGCAATGGTGCCGATGCTGATAGGCCCGTTGGTCAAATTGCATCACCTGCTTTTTTTTTTGGCAAATTTGCGCTTTCGGAATCCTCATTAGTTGCCATTATCCGCTATTGCAATAGCTTCTTGGATAATGTCCGTTACTGGTACGTCAAGGGCTTTTGCTATCTTCCCCAGCGTGGAGATTTTGCAATTGCCGGTTTTTATGATCCTCTGATAAGAGGGGGAGCTAATCCCCGCCTTACTACACAAATCGTAAGGGTTCATGCAGTGTTCGGCCATCTTGATTTGCACCTTTTCGGCACTCACCACCAACAAAGATTTAGAAGTCATTTTTTTCACTATCCTTTTGTGTTTCGAGTTTACAGATAACGGTTTATCTGTTATGATGCAGTATATCAGATAAATCATTATCTGTAAATAGCTTTTAGGATAAAATTTTATCTGTTATTTTTTCTCCTTCTGTGTTATACTGATTCCGAAAGGGCGTGATAGCAAAATGACAGTAGGAGAAAACATCAAACGATTGCGGACGGAAAGGGGGCTGACACAAAAACAACTTGGGGAACTTTGTGGGATGAAAGAAGCCAATCTTAGAAAGTATGAATTAGACAATGCAAACCCCAAAATAGAGACTATCGAACGAATAGCACAGGCTTTGGGGGTTCGGCTTAGGGAAATCAAGGAAAACATAACGTGGGATGAATACCAATATACTGACGAATCGAAACAGTTGGAGCGGTCAACACTCCCATTCAGCGGTATGGAAGTATCCCTTGAAAAACTCTTTGGGCACATAGAAGAAAAGTATGTTATGGTGGAATCCGGTTGGCAACGCCCTTATTGGGTGGTTGGCAATGCCCCAAATACTTTCGTTCTCCATGAATCGGATATTGAAGCCCTTGTGAAATCAACTGAATCTTTGCTTCCCGCTTTGGTGGATCGGCTGAAGGATACTCGACCTGAAGTTGAAATCGTTCAAGAGATCACATCGGAACTAAACCAATTACCACCACCGGAAGAATAAACCCCGCTCACAGTCCCACAGAAGGGCCATAGAGCGAGGTTGGAGGGAAGGGAGTATAGAGATACCAGTACGGCTATAAAAGGCCGTAGAACGGCTCACAGAGTGCCGGGGAATAGTGCCGACGAAATTCAGATCGACGAATTTCGTCGATCTGAATTTCCGGGAGAACCGGGACAAGTTCATTGAGGGGACGGATTATTTCATTCTCAACCAACCCGACGAAATTCGTTGCGTTGGTATCACCAGACCGCAACGAAATTCGTCGTCAATTAATTCGATAGAAAAGAAAATACTGTTGCTATTATGTTACTAATTCCACCAGAATCCAAGCAGTTCCCGCCCGTGTGAACTTTGAACAACCCTGAATTTTCAAGGCTTTTCGGCGCTCTCCCGCTCTTAAAATTCAATGGAAAAGTTGAAAAATTCATGGTATAATATGCGCAGTGCAAACGGCTTTGCCGTTTGCAGACGCCGGATGATTGCGTCATCCTGCCGCATGGAAAGCCAAACCGCCGGCACAGATTCTTACAAAAAAAGGGGGGATGTCAGTTGTATCACATTGCAATCTGTGACGACGAGCCTGATTTTGTCGCCGGAATTGCCGATCAGATCCGCACATTGACGGCACAGTCTAACATTCCGTGCAGGATCTCAACCTATTTCGAACCTGCGCAGCTTTATGACGCGCTGTGCGCTTCACAGGATGAGATACATCTTGTGCTGCTTGACATCCTGATGGGCGAAGGCGACGGCGGAATGCGGCTGGCTGCCCGGCTGCGCGAAATGGGCAATCAGGTCAGCATCATCCTCGTGTCCTCCAGCCCCGATTTTATTTTGCAGGGCTACGATGTGCAGGCAATTAAATATCTCCTCAAGCCGGTGTCTTCTGAGGATCTGCGGGCTGCCGTGCTCTACGATTACCGCAACCATTATAAAAAGCGATATCTGGGATTAAAAATTGGTTCCACTGTTCACAGCCTGTCTCTTTGGAAAATAGACTGCTTTGAGATCAAGGGCAAACAGGTAGCCGTCTGGCACCAAGGCGGCGTCCATTACTATCGCGGTAAAATTTCGGAGCTTGAGCCGCTCTTACCGTCCGAATTTTTTCGCTGCCATCAGAGTTTCATCATCAATCTTGACAATGTTGTGCGGTTGGTCCGCTACCGCGCATATTTGGAGGACGGGCGCGAGGTGCCGGTCAGCCAGCGGCACTTTCGGGAAACACAGCAGGCCTTTCTGAAAAACCTGCGTGCCCGATTTTCTATTTTTCAAAACGATACAGCTCCATCCGCGCAGCAACCGCCGGACACCACCGCAAAAGCAGATTGAAGCGATCTGCCTTTGCGGTTTTTTCGGCGAATCGGGCTGATTTCTCTACATCCTTTTACGGATTGTCAGCACATTTTTGCCGTCGATAAATTCATATGTAATTTCATCCATCAGCTTTTTCACCATAAAGACGCCCAAGCCCCCGATCTGCCGCTGATCAGCGTCCTGCGTGATATCCGGGTCCTTTTGTTCAAGCGGGTTGTATGGTTTTCCCGCGTCGGCAAATCCAATCGTCACTTGAAGCGGCTCGCCCCCTACCTCGCAGCAAACGGTCGCCTCGCCAATGCTTGGATGATAGGCGTAGTGTGCAATATTGACATAGATTTCCTCAACAGCAAGATCCATTTGCGTCATAAGCTTCGCCGGACAACCTGCCAGCTTCAACCGTTCATGAATAAATCCTGTTACAATCTCCAAATTTTCCAGCGTTGCAGGTACGGTCAGTTCAGCCATTTTGATCCCCTTTCTCATTGAGCCGCAAAATCAACATGGTGATATCATCAGCCTGCTGCGCGCCGTCTGCAAAAACGGCAAGCTCCTGCCGCAGCAGGTGGAGCTGTTTCTCCAGCGTGCAGCCGTCCAGCCTGCCCGAATTTACAAACGCTTTTAAACGCGCCTCGGAATAAAGCTCCTCGCGCGGATTGAGGGCTTCTGTTACGCCGTCGGTGTATAAAAGCAGGCTGTCGCCAGGAAAAAGCGTAATCTGCTGCTGACTGTATTTCATATGCTCCATTCCCGCTAATACAAACCCACGTTTTGATTTCAGCCAATCATAGGGCGCGCCCCCTGTTGAAAGCAGCGGCGGATTGTGACCGGCGTTTACATAAGTAAAGCTGCCGTCGGTCACATCCAACACGCCCATAAAGGCTGTGACAAACATCCCTGCCTCGTTGTTCTCACAAAGCTGGTCATTGACAGCTTCAAACACCTGCTTGGGACTCATGCCCGCCTGAGCATGGTTTTTAATCAGCGTTTTAGCAATGACCATAAAAAGCGCCGCCGGAACGCCCTTGCCTGAAACGTCTGCGATCACCACGCACAGATGGGTGCGGTCGATCAGGAAAAAATCGTAAAAATCACCGCCGACCTCCTTTGCGGCCTGCATCAGCGCATAAATATCAAATTCTTTCAAATCCGGATAGGGCGGAAAGATGCATGGCAGCATGGAGGTTTGTATCTGCGTGGCAACCGCCAGTTCGGTTGCAATACGTTCCTTGTCGGCCGTCACTCTTGCCAGATTGTTGATATATTTTGTGATATCCACTTCCATTTTTGCCAACGCGGCCGCCAGTGTCTCAATTTCGTCGCCGGTATGAATGTTCAGCATTTCATCCAAAAAACCTGTGCGGCATTTTGCAAACGCCTCCGCGTTTTTCGTCAAAAACTGAATCGGCATAACGACACGCTTTTGCAGAAAGCGCAGATATCCAAATATAATCAGAAAAACCAGCACGACTGTGATTCCAACTGTGGAAAGCAGGTATGCATTGAGATTTTCAAGGATAAACGGCATAGGCAGGTCAGCCAGAAGCAGCGCCGTGACCTCTCCTGCGTCGTTTCGAACCGGAACAATGGCGGAGGTGTTGTAGCCGAAGCTGTTTTTACGGATGAAATAATCATCCGGCCGTTTCCCAGTCCGGTAAACATCCACCACCTTCTGCGGGTCGTCGCTTCCGATCGGGTCGACCACACCCAGAGCATATGCCTGGGGATTTTGCGCGTCATGGACACGTACATCATAGATCGTTGTGACCGTCATCGTGGCTTCGTCCGGCACACAAATATAAATGCTCGTCAAACCGGTATTTTTGTAGAGCGTATAAATCTGACGGTCCATCTCGTCGTAAGCCGCGTCCGTCCCGCCGCCTTCCAAATAACCGGCTATCCGGTTTCCATCCACATAGGCAAGGGCTGTCGCCGCCAGCTTATAGGCAAAGTCGTTATATGTCCGAAAGGTTGAAGCACGGTACTGATGATAGCCGCTGATACAAACGCTTGCACAAATGATTCCTGCCAACAGCAGGCAGAGAACCGTTATTTTCCACCCAAGACCCCGTTTTCTTTTTTCCAACTCCATCCCTCACAGCTTCTTATAATAAATCACCGCGTCGCAGGTGCATCTTCCTCCACAGACAACACAGTGATAATCCGGGTCGTCATACCAGAGCATTTTGCGCTCGTAAAGGCGTTGGAAACCGAATGCACGGAACGTCCCCTCGATGGGCAGCGCCCCGTTGCAAACCCAAGCTGAACCGTAAACCGCACCAAATCCCTCCGCCCTGGCTTCGCGCAGGCCGGCGTCTGCCATGGCTTTCATAATCCCGCGGCGCTCGAACCTCTTTTGCACCGCCGCACTTTTATAGATCAGGGACGGCTTTTCCCCGGAAATCCTTAAAATATCCGCGCGTGGCATATCCATTTTCTTCATAACCAGCCCGACGCTTGCGGGGATCATCACCGCAAAGCCTGCAAATACACCGTCCAGCAGTGCGATCTTCAAAAGTCTCGGATGCTCCATCCAATGTACAAAATCATCCCTGTGCAAATAGCCTGTTCCGTACCTCTCATCGCAAAGCTGTTGAATGTCCTTGTAAAACGCCGCGTCCCCAGCCACAATCGAAACCGGACCGGCTATCTGCGTATGCTGTTGTCCCATACCTATCCTCCTATAACAGAATCGTCAGGGTGTTCACCCCAAACGTACGTTGATAGCATACGCTTTGAGCCAGCTTTAAGATCATACGGATGCCAAGAGCTTCGCCCATCTCATCCGCCGCCTGATGCGCCTGATAATAATCAATTGGATTAAACTGTTTTCCCGCATTGCGAATGCGCAGGCCAACCTCCCCCTGAATGACAAAAACACGTACATCCACGGTCGCTTGACCCTGCTCCTTAAAGCAATGCTTCATCATAATCGTGAGCATCTCCTCGATGGAAAGGCTCACGGCCATCGTCTGCCGGGCGGTCAGGTTATTTTGTTCACAAAAGCCGCCGATCAGTTCGGCGGCCCGCCCTACCGCATCAGCCCGCGCTTCCACCGAGAAATCGATGACCTTGCCCATGCGGTCATATGCTTCGTCGAGCAAAAGAATCGGAGATCGCAGCGTATCCGGCCGTGCTTTCCGCCACAGCGCCACAAAAAGCGCCGCCAAGGTCAGCAGTTCGGAAAGCGGAAAAAACCACCAGACAGGAAAGCCCGCCCGGCTCAAGGCAAACGCAGGAATAACCGCAAACAAAAGGACCCGGCAGACGGTCACCCCATTTGCAAGCGGCACCTGTCCGCTTGCATTATAAAAAAAGATCAGGATGCTGCACAGCATCGCCATTGGCAGCGACAGCGCAAACAGACGCAGCGCCCAAACAGCCTGTGCAGTTTGCGTGAGGCCAAACAGCGTACAGATTAGGCCGGGCGCCAATATAATCGCGGCGGCCATGCCCCCGATCAGAACGCCGCCATAGCATAGCTGCATGCGTACCAGCAGCCGCATCCCCGGATTGTTGCGTTCGCTGCTATAGATACCCACCAGCGGAGAAGCTGTCTGCGGAACGCCCGAAATCACACAAAGGGTAAAGTCGCTGACGCTTCCGACCACCGTAAAGATAGCTACAAAGCCACTGCCCCCTGCCGCCATCAGGATGCGGTTAAGCAGAATCATCCGTACCACAGACAATAGATTGTTGAGCGCGGGCGGCGTCCCCAATACGAGCAGCTCGCGCAGCATTGACGCGCCGCCATGCGGCACGATCAGACGGAAGCTGCCGCCGTGCAGGCAGACAAATCCGACCGCCACACCCAAACAGGTAGCGAGTACGCTGGCCAGCGATGCGCCCGCCAATCCCCATCCGACTTTGATGAGAAGATAATCGAGCACGCCATTGAGCGCGGTCATCGCGAGAAGGGAAACGCTCACCATAGCCGGTTTTCCATCCAGACGCAGAAAATTAAACGGTACATAGAGCAGACATTTCACTGGAGCGCCCCAAAAAGCAATCCGTGCATAGGACAGCGCCATTGCGAACAGCGTGTCGTCCGCCCCCAAAAGCCTGACGACAGGCCGTAAAAACAAAAGGCCGCCTATCGTCAACAGGAACCCGAACAAAAACTGCAAGGCCACGCACAGCGTATAGCAGACACAGCTTCTTTCACTTTCTCCCCGCCCAATCTGCGCGGCCGCCAAAAGTCCGGCCCCGGAACCGATCAGCGAGCCGGCTGTCGAACAGAGCAGAAAAATTGGTCCGCACAGATTGATCGCCGCCAATGCCTGCGCTCCCATCATGTTGCCAACGATCGCGCTGTCGACCATGACGTTGACCGTGCCACCTAAAACAGACAAGACAGTCGGGAACAAAAACCGGCTGAAAACGCCGTGTAAAAAACGTCCGTCCTGCCGCATAAATGCCGCCGGCGATTCAGTGGAGCATTTGTTCAATGAGATCTTCCCCTTTACAGGACGTATGTTTGTATTGATTGCTATACGAACGGAAAGCAAAAATCTCCCATGCATCCTACTACGAAAAAAAAGAAGCCTTGTAAATCAGCTAAATGCTGATTTACAAGGCTTCTTTTGGAGGCGCCACCCGGAATCGGACCGGGGAATGAGAGTTTTGCAGACTCCTGCCTTACCGCTTGGCTATGGCGCCGCGCCCATATACATATGTATATGGAAAAAGAGGCGTTGATGAACAGCGGCCTCTTTTCATTGGAGCGGGTTACGAGGCTCGAACTCGCTACCTCCACCTTGGCAAGGTGGCGCTCTACCAGATGAGCTACACCTGCATGCCCTGATCCATTCTATGCGGATCACACACGCTTGATACCTGCTTTTGAAAGATTCCCCCGGTGGATACCTTGGGTATCCACCGGAGAAATGGTGCCTCCGGCCGGAATCGAACCAGCGACACGGGGATTTTCAGTCCCCTGCTCTACCAACTGAGCTACAGAGGCGAATGGCGACGCGGAAGGGACTTGAACCCTCGACCTCCGGCGTGACAGGCCGGCGTTCTAACCAACTGAACTACCGCGCCAGACGGTAGGGGGTACGGGAGCTCCCTCACGGGAGTGGTGGGAACAACAGGGTTCGAACCTGTGACATCATGCTTGTAAGGCATGCGCTCTCCCAGCTGAGCTATGCTCCCTTGTCCTCGCCGCAGACCAGTTTGTAAATCACTCTTGGTCACGCGGCGAAGGTTATTATACTAAAGCTTCCCCCAGTTGTCAACCATTTCAGCCAAAATTTTTTGCTTTTTTTCTCTCAAACCTACAGTGAGGCCAGAAGTCCTTCCAGCTCCTCGTTTGTATAGTGATATACCTTGTCGCAGAACTGGCAGGTGAGCTCGGCCCTGCCCTGCTCCCGGATGAGGGAGTTCAACTCCTCACGCCCCATACTGATGAGGGCGCGGGTGACCCGCTCCCGGCTGCAGTAGCAGCGGTACTCCACCGGCTCCTCAGAGAGTACCTCCAACTGAAATTCAGAGAGCACCTGCTCCACCAGCTCCCTGGCGCTCAGGCCGCCCCGCAGCGCCTCGGTTACCGGGCCTACCCTGGCGATACCCTGCTCGATGGCGGAGATGGCGGCGTCATCTGCGCCGGGGAGGAGCTGAATGAGGTATCCACCAGCGCACTGCACGCTCTGGTCCACGTCCACCAGCACGCCCAGGGCACAGGCGGTGGGGATCTGCTCACTCTCAGCAAAGTAGGAGGTAATATCCTCGGCGATCTCGCCGGATACCAGGGGGACAGTGCCCACATAGGGCTCCTTCATGCACAGATCCTTGATGACAGTGAGGGAGCCGTCCCGCCCCACGGCGCTGCCCACATCCAGCTTGGCGGGGCCCTTCAGGGGGAGGTCCACCAGGGGATTGACCACATAGCCCCGGGCGTTGCCCTGGCTGTCGGACACCACGGTGATGCCGCCCAGCGGGCCGCCTCCCTTGATGCGCAGGGTTACCGAGCCATCCTTCTCCTTGAGCTGGTTGCCCATCATGGAGGCGGCCATCAGGCTGCGGCCCAGGGCCGCGGTGGCCACGGGCAGAGTCTTGTGAATCTGCCGGGCGCGCTCCACCATCTCCTTGGCCGTGATCGCCGATGCCTTCACCGGCGCGTCCTTGGCCAAAACGCGAATGATCTTGTCTGCCATGCTTGTCAAAATTCCTTTCGTGCGGCAAAGAAAATCCGCTGCTCCCCCTCTCTGGGGGCGCGGAACCTCAGCTCGCCGTATTGTCTGATCTGCCGGAAACCGGCCTGCCGGAGCAGCTCCTCCAGCTCCGCCGGTTCGTAGGCGTACTCCTCGTGAACCTCCTCCCAGCGGCTCCACAGCCCGCCTGGATCCAGCCGGAAGATGTCCATTCCATAGGTGCAGATGCGCCGGCGCTCCGACCAGTCGGCCCGCCAGACGCAGTAGGCATCCTCGCTCTCGTCCAGAAACATCTGGCCGTCCAGGCCCCGGAGCTTTTGCGGGGTGTTGATGTCAAAGAGAAAGAGGCCGCCGGGCATGAGGAAGGTGTGCACCCGCCGGAAGGCCCGGGCCAGCTTTTTGGAGCTGGTGACGTAGTTGATGCTGTCCAGGCAGCACACGCAGGCGTCGATAGTGCCGTAGAGATCCAGCTCCTCCATGGCCTGATGCAGAAAGATCGGCTCGATGGGGCCTGCGCCCCGGCATTTCTCCGCCGCCTGGGCCAGCATCTCTTGGGATAGGTCGGCGCCGATCATCTCATAGCCCCGCTCCGCCAGAACACGGGTCAGGCTCCCGGTGCCGCAGGCCAGATCCAGCACCGTGCGGATGGGCAGCCGGCTTCGGGCGAAGTGCTTCTCCAGATAGTCGGCCCAGCGGGCATAGTGCACGTCGGCGGTAAAGGCGTCGTAGCACCCCGCCAGGAATTCATATGCCATCGCCGCCCAGCTTCTCCTTGATCCGCGGGAGCACCGCCTGATAACCGTCGGCCCCGTACTGGAGAGAACGGTTGACCCGGCTGATGGTGGCGCTGGACGCGCCGGTGCGCTCCAGAATGTCGTTGTAGATCATGCCGTCAGACAGGAGCATGGCCACCTCAAAGCGCTGTTCCATAGCCCTCAGCTCCGCCACGGTGCACAGGTCGGAAAAGAACTTCTTGCACTCCTCCAGATCCTTCAGGGTAAGAATGGCCTCATAGAGCACATCCCCATGCTCCCGCTTTTCGTTTTTCGTCATAGGTATCAATGACCTCCTCGTCAGTCTCTGCGGAAATCGTATCTATTTTACCAAAGTGAAGTATAGAAGTAAACCTCTTTTTCACCGATTTTACGGAGTTTCATAGGATGGAGCACTGGATTCTGAAAGAGGGAGGTGCCCGCGATGAAGGGGCTGCACACAGGGACGGAGAAGGCCGAGCCGACTTGGAAGGAGTGGAGGCGGGAATTCTGCTGGGAGGAGGAGCCGGTGCTCGCGGTCTCCGGTGTCCGCCTGGAGCTGCCGGAGGGAATACCCGGCCTGCGGCGGCTGGAGCGCTGGTGCCGCCGCCTGGAGGGGGCGTGGGCGGCCCGCTGGGAGCGGGAGCTCTATCCCAGGGCCTGCGCGGCCGCCCGGCAGGCCAGGGAGGTCTCCCATCCCTTCCGGCCGTGGGAGGCATCCCTCACCGGCGCCGTGACCCTCCACACCCCGGAGTGCCTGAGCCTGTATTATGACGCCGCGGAGCGGACCGGGGGCCCCCACGGCGTCACCCTGCGGCAGGGAAGCGCCTGGGCGCTGCCGGGGGGGAGCCCCCTGACGCTGGGGGAGCTGTTTCCGCCGGGATTCCGGTGGAGGGCATGGGCGCTGGCGGAGGTGGAGCGGCAGCTCCGGGCTCGGCTGTCCGCGGGGGAGTCCTGGTTCGCGCCCGACTGGGAGGCGCGGCTGCCCCGCAGCTTCGACCCGGAGCGTTTCTATTTGACGGAGGCGGGGCCTGTGATCTACTTTCCACTTTACTCCATCGCGCCCTATGCGGAGGGGATTCCGGCCTTTTCTCTCGCAATCCCGGGCCAGAAAGAAAATACCCCGGAGGAATAGCTGTTTTTTTGCACTTTTTACCTTGTCAGCCCTGCCGCCGCGGCGTTATAATAAAGGGCGTTCCGGGAGAGACTCCTTCATAAATGAAGGTGCCCTCCCGGGCGGTTGCGCGCGGGAAAAGGCCAATGCGCGAATCCCCGCGGCAGGAGGAACGAACTATGGTCAAAGCAATCGTTGGCGCAAACTGGGGCGACGAGGGCAAGGGAAAGATCACCGATCTCCTAGCCGAGGCGTCCGATGTGGTCATCCGCTTTCAGGGCGGGGCCAACGCCGGGCACACCATCATCTGTGACTACGGCAAATTTGCGCTCCACCAACTGCCCTCGGGTGTCTTTTACCCGCATACCACCAACATCATCGGCAACGGTGTGGCCCTGGACGTGAAGAAGTTTCTGGCCGAGCTGAAGCATCTGGCCGACGGCGGTGTGCCCGCCCCCCATATCATCGTGGATCAGCGTACCCAGCTTCTGATGAGCTATCATGTGCTGCTGGACAGCTATGAGGAGGAGCGCCTGGCGGGGGCTGCTTTCGGCTCCACCAAGTCGGGCATCGCACCCTTCTATTCCGACAAGTACGCCAAAATCGGGATTCAGGTGGCCGACCTCTACAATGAGGAGCGGCTCATGGGTCAACTGGAGCACATCTGTACCCTGAAAAACGTCCTGCTGGAGCACCTCTACCACAAGCCTCTGCTGGAGCCAAAGGCGTTGTTTGACGAGCTGATGGGCTACCGCGCGGCGCTGGAGCCCTACGTGGGCGACGCGGTGGGCTTCGTTCACCGGGCCCTTAAGGAGGGCAGGCGGGTGCTGCTGGAGGGGCAGTTGGGCTCCATGAAGGATCCCAACCTGGGCATCTGCCCCATGACCACCTCCTCCCATACCCTGGCGGGCTTCGGCACCGTGGGCGGCGCGGTGCCTCCCACGGCCCTTACCGATATCATCACGGTCACTAAGGCATACTCCTCCGCCGTGGGCGCCGGCGCCTTCGTCAGCGAGCTGTTCGGCGCGGAGGCCGACGAACTGAGACGCCGGGGCGGCGACGCCGGTGAGTTCGGCGCCACCACCGGCCGGCCCCGCCGGGTGGGCTGGTTCGATGCCGTTGCTACGAAATACGGCTGCATAGTGCAGGGGGCCACACAGGTGGCGCGCACCGCCATCGACTGCCTGGGCTACCTCGACGAGATCAAGGTGTGCACCGGCTATGAGATCGACGGCAAGGTGACCACCGACTTCCCTGTGCCCGCTCTGCTGGACCGGGCCAAGCCGGTGTATGAAACCCTGCCGGGCTGGAAGTGCGACATCCGGGGCGTCACCGACTACGGCAGGCTGCCCAAGGCCGCCCGGGACTATGTGGACTAAAATGAAAAGCACATCGAGGCCCCCATCACCATCGTCTCCACCGGCCCCAAGCGCCATGAGATCTGCCGGCGGGCCGGGAGCTGAGACCGTCCCTCTGTGCGGAAAGGCAAAGGAAAGCCTCCGGCTGTGCCGGAGGCTTTCCTTGTGCACACCAGCTCAGCGGCTGTGGCGATAACAGTCCATGAGTGCCTTCCAAGAGTGCTTGGGCCAGAAGCGGCGCTTGGCCTCGGCGGACCAGCCCCTGTTTTCCAGAATTCCATCGCTGCGCTCGTCCAGCGCAGGAAGCTGTTTGCTCGTTCCATGAGCCTTCTTCATAAGACACACCTCTTTTGCGGTTTTCAGAGCATTTTTGCCCTGTGAGGCATAGTATTTCCATTGTAGAGGGGAAAACAAGGATGGTTACACGCAAAATAGTTCCAAGGAACGTACGATGATTGTTTAACCGGCGCTTGAAACGCACAGAAGGCCCCCCGCCGGGCGGGGGGCCTTCTGTGGCTGGAGGGGGACAAATCCTTGTGCAGATCAAGGAGGGAGGCATGCCCGCCGCTCCATGAGGCGTGTTATATGGTGAAACCCTTGCAGGACAAGGTGTCAACCCCTGGGAAACAGCACTCGGAGGGCCCGCCAGGGGCTGCCCTGCCAGTAAGCACGCATAAGATCAACAGAGAAGGGCATGCTGCTCATCTCCCTGTAATGCTCCAGCGTACGGTGGTCGGTGGTCCAAATCGTCTTTTTCATTGTGATAACTCCTTTCTATCACAAGCTCTTGCCTTCCTTACGGTTTCAGTATACAATAATATAAGATATGAGACAAGCGAATCTTTTTCATGCTGAATATGCGGAAATGGAATGGTAATTGTGAATCTTAACAAGTATCAAATTCTGCTGAAAACTGTGGAGCTGGGGAGCATCACCCGTGCGGCGGAGGCGCTGGGGTATACCCAGTCGGCGGTGAGCCGCGTGATTGCCGATCTGGAGCGGGAGTGGGACATGGAGCTTCTTACCCGCAGCCGGACGGGGGTGGTGCGCAGCAGCAGCGGGGCGGCGCTGCTGCCCTATGTTCAGGCGGTGTGCAATGCGGGCAGGGAGCTGGAGGAGCAGGTGGCGGAGCTCCACGGCCTGACCCGGGGAACCCTGCGGGTGGCCACCTTCGCCAGCGTGTCCATCCACTGGCTGCCCGCTATCATGAAGGAGTTCCTCGGCCGCTACCCGGGTATTCAGTTTGACCTGGTAAGCAACTGGGAGTTCGCGGAGGTGGAGGATCTGCTGCGGCAGGGTCAGGCAGACTGCGGCTTTTTGGGACTGCCCGCGGGGCCGGGGCTGGAAACCTACCCCCTTTTTCGGGACGAGCTGATGGCGGTACTTCCCCTGGATCACCCATTGGCAAAGGCCCCCTACTATCCCATGGAGCGGGTCCGGGAGGATCCCTATATCAACACACCGGAGGAGCGGGATTTGGAGATCGGCCTCATTTTCCAGGAGGAGGGATTCCGGCCCAATCTCCGTTACACCGTCAATGATGACTTTGCCGCATTGGCCATGGTGGAACAGGGGCTTGGGGTGAGTATCCGTCCGGAGCTGGTGCTGCGCGCCTCCAGCTACGCCTTCGCCGCCATCCCGCTGGAGCGGAGACACTACCGGCGTATCGCCCTGGCGATACGCCGCGGCCGTTCCCCTTCGCCGTTAACTGCCCGCTTTTTGGAGTGCGTCCGCCAATGGGTGGGGGAGCATTTCCCGGCGGAGCAGGGAGACGGGGTGTGAGCCAAAAAAGGGACGGCTTGCAAAATTTTTGTTTTACAAGCTGTCTCCTTTATAGTATAATACATCCGTTGCGGCGGAAGTGCCGCACCGAAATGAAAGATAATAGGAGTGTTGTTGCATGAGCCGCATGGTCGGCACCGTATCCATGGGAATTCGTGCTCCCATCATCCGAAGTGGGGACGACCTGGTGGAGATCGTCACCAATTCCGTCCTGGAGACTGTCAAGGACGGAGCGCTCACCATCCGCGACCGGGACGTGATTGCCATGACCGAGGCCATTGTCGCCCGCGCCCAGGGGAACTACGCCTCGGTGGACGATATCGCCGCCGACGTGCGCGCCAAGCTGGGCGGGGAGACCGTGGGTGTCCTGTTCCCCATCCTCAGCCGCAATCGCTTTGCCATCTGCCTTCGGGGCATCGCCAAGGGGGCCAAGAAGGTGGTCCTGATGCTGTCCTACCCCTCCGACGAGGTGGGCAATCACCTCATCGATGTGGATGCGATGGACGAGAAGGGGGTGGACCCCTATAAGGATGTCCTCACCCTGGAGCGTTACCGGGAGCTGTTCGGCTACACCGTCCACCCCTTCACGGGCGTGGACTATGTGGACTACTATTCCAACCTGATCCGGGAGAGCGGCGCGGAGGTGGAGGTCATCTTCGCCAATGACCCCCGGGCCATCCTGCCCTACACCAAGAACGTGCTGGCCTGTGACATCCACACCCGCGCCCGCACCAAGCGCCGCCTGCTGGCCGCCGGGGCGGAGAAGGTCTTCTGCCTGGACGAGATCATGACCGCCTCCATCGACGGCAGCGGCTACAACGGCAAGTACGGATTGCTGGGCTCCAACAAGTCCACCGAGGACAAGGTGAAGCTCTTTCCCCGGGAGTGCCAGGATCTGGTGGAGGCCATTCAGGCCCGCATCCTGAAGGAGAGCGGCAAGCACGTGGAGGTCATGGTCTACGGCGACGGCGCCTTCAAGGACCCCGTGGGCAAGATCTGGGAGCTGGCTGATCCGGTGGTCTCTCCCGCCTACACCGCCGGCCTGGAGGGCACCCCCAACGAGCTCAAGCTCAAGTATCTGGCGGACAACGACTTTGCCGCCCTGTCCGGCGAGGCGCTGCGGGATGCCATCAAAGACGAGATCAAAAAGAAGGACGGCTCCCTGGTGGGCAAAATGGCCGCCCAGGGCACCACGCCCCGCCGCCTGACCGACCTGATCGGCTCCCTGTGCGACCTGACCTCCGGCTCTGGCGACAAGGGTACCCCCATCGTCTACATTCAGGGCTATTTCGACAATTATACCACCGAATAAGACAGCGGCCCGCCGGGAGACCGGCGGGCCATTTTTTCAACTTTTTTCAAGTTTCAAAAAGTCCCTCAGCCTGTCGAAAAGACTTCTTCCACAGGCTAAAGCGCGTGTACGAAAACTACGTACACGCGCTTTTTTCTGACCGTTGTTACTGGCCGCAGCCGGTGCTGCCACAGCCTGCGCACCCGGCGCAGCCGGGATGGGACTCGGACCACAGCTTGTCGGCCATGGGAGTCCAGTTGTCGGCATAGGGGTGGGTTTTGGCCGTCAGATGCTCCACGCTCTCGGGAGACTGAGGATCGGTGGAGTGGGCGCCCGTCTCGTGAACCATCTTCTCAATGAACTCCGGGTTTTCCAACATGGGGCAGGGGCGGAGCATGTTCTCGTTGAAGGGCTGGTTGTCATGGTAGGCCATGAACATGGGGGATTGCAGGCACTCCAGCAGGCTCTTCTCCCGGATGTTGGAGTCGGAATAGTGGATGAACACGCAGGGGTCCACGTCGCCGTTGGCGTTGATGTGCAGGTAGCGGCGGCCGCCGGCGATGCACCCGCCCACATACTCGGCGTCGTTCTGGAAGTCCATGGCAAAGATGCCCTTGGTCTCCCGCATGGCGCGGATGCGGCGGTAGACCTCGGCCCGCTGCTCGGGGTTGGGCATCAGCTCGGGGGCGGCGTCGTTGCCCACGGGCATGTAGTGGAAGAACCACACGAAGTAAGCGCCCAGATCCATGATCAGATCGTAGAACTTCTCGCTGGTGATGTCCTTGTAGTTGACGCTGGTGTAGCAGGCGGAGATGCCGAAGGGCAGGTGGTGCTGCTTCAGCAGGGCCATGGCGTGGGTGACCTTGTCGTACACACCCTCTCCGCGGCGGGAGTCGTTGGCCTCCTCGAAGCCCTCCAGACTGATGGCGGGGATAAAGTTGCCCACACGCAGCATGTCCTGGCAGAACTCCTCGTCGATCAGGGTGGCGTTGGTAAAGGAGAGGAAGGCCGCATCGCTGTGCTTCTCGCACAGGGCGATCAGGTCCTTCTTGCGCACCAGCGGCTCGCCGCCGGTGTAGATGTACAGGTAGATGCCCAGCTCCTTGCCCTGAGTAATGATGGAGTCAATCTCATCAAAGGTCAGGTTGAGCTTGTTGCCGTACTCCGCCGCCCAACAGCCGGTGCAATGCAGATTACAGGCGGAGGTGGGGTCCAGCAGGATGGCCCAGGGAATGTTGCAGCCGTACTTCTTGCGCAGTTCCTCCTGCTTGGGCCAGCCCACCAGGTTTGCATTGACAAAGAAGTTGTTGAATATCGTCTTGAGCACACTGGGGTCGGTCTGGGTCCAGACCTTCTCAATGAGCTGGTGCCAACAGGAGTCTTTGTCGTTAATTACCTTATCAAATGCCTCCCGCTGGAGGGACAGGGTGTCGCCGGCAAACTTGTTGACCAGATCCATGACCTTGCCCATGTTGTTCATCGGGTCCTTGTCCAGATAATCATACACCTTGGCCAGGCCGTAGCGCTTCAAACTGTCAGGAATCTTCATCTTGGTTTTCCCCTTTCACGGCATGTCATACCATTCATCGTTGCTACTATACCGCCGTTTTTGCAAAAGGAAAATAGACAAAACCCGCATCCTGTCCAAACTCTAGACAAAAATGGCAGTTTGCTTAAAAGCAGTTTGGCTTTTGAAGTTTCTTTATTGCGTTTTGACAACCGTTTTTTATAATATTTAAAACCATAAAAAACGATAGAGAATATTTTGAGGTGCACAGAAGGGACGGGAGGGAAATTCATTTCTCTGAATCAGAGGTCAATTAAGCAGTAAAGTTACAAAAAACTCTCAAGTTGTTATAAAAGTGTCTTAAAAGATTTGTGCTGTTTGTTTATTTTGTACTATAAATTTCGGCTATGTTTACATACTGACGAAACTTTGTTACTCAAATACAATTCTCTTAACAAACAAAACAGTACCAGATGACACCGCAGGGCAGGGCCCCTGTATGGAAGGATCGCATACATGAGAGTTACGATGGAAGACATCGCAAGAATGGCCGGAGTATCAAAAGCGACGGTTTCCAGAGTCGTAAACGGAATTGAACAGGGAGTCGGCCCTGAAACACGCAGACGCGTATTGCAAATTGTGAAGGAGACGAACTACCGCTCCTACAGCCTGCCGAGCCAGAACCAGTCCAAGACTCTTGGGCTGATTATCCCGGATATCATAAACCCCTTTTTCGGTGAGCTGGTCAAGGCAATCGAGGGGGAGGCCACAGAGCAAGGGTACACCGTTCTGCTGGGAAACACAGATTTCTCCATGGAAAAGGAGGAGCGTTACCTCTCCATCTTCCTGGCCAAGCGGGTAGACGGCATTATTTTAGTGACAACAGCCCAGACCGCCGGAGAGCACTACCAGAGGCTGAAGAAGTACAGCGTGCCCTGTGTGCTGGTGGACCGTATGCTGGCGGGCGCCGAGTATACGGCGGGAATCTTTGTGGACAACTCCTACGCCCTTTTCATGGCGTGCAGCCTGCTCATTCAGCATCGTAACGAGAAAATCGCTTTGATCTCCGGTCCGCGAAACATCTCCACCTCGGTGGAGCGGATTCAGGGCTACCGGGATGCACTGGAGCAGTACCGTCTGCCGTTTGAGGAGCGGCTCATTAAATATGGCGACTACACCTTTGAAAGCGGATACCGGGCCATCATGGAGCTGGAGCGAGAGGGCACCCGCTTTACCGGAGTCCTAGCGGCCAATGATACCATGGCGCTGGGCGCCATTAAGGCGCTCAAGGAGCTGACTTACGCTATCCCGGAGGATGTGGAAATCATCGGCTTTGACAACATCGGCTTTTCTCAGCTATGTGACCCGCCTCTGGCCACCATTCAGCAGCCGACCATCGAAATGGGACGCCGGGCGGCGGATACGCTGATCCGGGCAATCGTGGGTAAGCCCATTGAAACCAAAAATATCCACCTCCAGCCCAAGCTGGTGGTGAGAGGCTCAGTCAAGACCATCTATGGCGAACGGATTCTATATGTATAAGCACAGCGGATCATCCGGCATCGGTGCCCCGGCGGGGGAAAGAATCTAGGAAGACGTAGGGGTGTTCTCATTGAAAAAGATTTTGGTGGTAGGAAGCGCGAACGTCGACTTTGTGATCGGAGTACGGCAGGCCCCGGAGTTGGGCGAAACCATCCTGTGCCGCTCCTTCCGAAAGACCTGCGGCGGGAAGGGGGCCAACCAGGCGTATGCCTGCGGACGCCTGGGCGGGGACACCGCGTTCCTCAATGCGGTGGGAGATGACCCCCTGGGCGGTGAGCTGGTGCGAAATCTGCAACAGGCCAATGTGGACACCCGCGCAATAAGGACGGTGGACGGGGTATCCACCGGCATGGCGGTGGTCTGTGTGGATGAGAAGGGAAACAACTCCATAATTGTCATTCCCGGCGCCAATAACCTATGCGATGTGGACTATCTGAGGCGGAACCGGGCGCGGTTTGAGGAGAGCGACATTGTGCTGCTCCAGATGGAGATCCCCTTTGAGAGCGTCTGCTATGCGGTAGAGCTGGCCAGTGGGCTGCACAAAACCGTCATTCTCAACCCGGCCCCCGCACCGGACAGCTTGCCTGATGAAGTATATGCGGGACTGGACTATCTGACCCCCAATGAGAGCGAATTCAAGCGCCTGACCGGCTGCCCGACCGATGAAGTGGAGGAGCTTGCGGTTCACTGCAAACCCCTGCTGGAGAAAGGGACGCGGAATATCATCATTACGCTGGGAAGCCGCGGTGCCCTGCATGTCAACCGGGAGGGGCATACGCTCTACCGCCCGCCCGAGGTACAGGCGGTGGATACCACAGCGGCAGGAGACACCTTCAACGCGGCGCTGGCCCGGGAGCTGGCGGACGGCCGCTCCACGGAGGAGGCGATCGTCTTCGCCAATATGGCGTCCGCCCTGGCGGTGTCCAGGGTAGGGGCACAGGATTCTATCCCATCGTATGAAGAAGTATTGGATTTTAAGAAGCGCATGGAGTGAATGCGGATGAGCGACATCATTGTTAAGACCACCGGGCTGTGTGCAGATTTCAAGATCAAGGACCGGATGGTTCGGGCGGTGAACCGGGTTTCCCTGAGCCTGGAGCGGGGCAAGACGCTGGTGATATTGGGGGAGTCCGGCTCTGGAAAGAGCACCTATATGAAGGCGCTGCTCCGGATTCTGCCCAAGACAGCCGCCGTAGAGGGACAGGCGGAGTTTCTGGGAAATGACCTGTTCCGAATGAGTGAGAAGGAATTCCGGGATATCCGGGGCAACCGGATGGCCATGATCTATCAGGACTCTCTGTCCGCGCTGGACCCGATGTATAAGGTGGGCTATCAGATTGTAGAGACCATCCGGGCGCACTCCAGCCTGACAAAGGCAGAGGCCAGGGAGCGGGTAGAAGAGCTCTTCGTCAAGGTGGGTATCCCTTCGCCCAGGGAGCGGATGAACGCCTACCCACACGAGATGAGCGGCGGCATGCGCCAGCGGGCGGTCATCGCTATGGCGCTGTGCTGCAATCCCTGCCTGCTGCTGGCGGACGAGCCCACAACGGCCCTGGATGTCACCATCCAAAAACAGATTCTCAACCTGTTCTTGGAACTGCAGGAGAGCGACCGCATGTCCATCATGATGGTGACCCACGACATCGGTGTGGCGGCCCAGGTGGCGGATCAGATCGCCATCATGTACGGCGGTATCATTCTGGAGTGCGGCGCCACCAGGCAGGTGCTGGAGACGCCGGCGAACCCCTATACCAAGGCGCTGATCGCCGCGCTCCCCAAGAGCGGCAACCGGGAGCGGCTGGTTGCCATCGAGGGACAGCCGCCCACCATTGTCCATATGCCGCCTGGATGCCCCTTTTCCAACCGCTGCGCCTACGCAACCGAGGCGTGCCGGCAGAGCGTTCCAGAGCTCAAGCCCATCGATGAGCACCATATGACGGCGTGTCATATGAATTTAGTAACGTCTGGAGGTAAATGAGGACATGAAACACGTGAAAAGATTCCTGGCGCTCTCTCTGGCGGCAGCCCTGTTGGCGGGCTGTGTCTCCTGCGGCAATTCGGATGAGAAAACCTCGCCCACCGGCGGCGGTTCCGGTGTGGACAGTACCGGCGACGGCGGCACTCTGCGGATTGCGATGACCTGCGCGGCCCTGCCCAATACCGATTCCGAGCCCACGGAGGGGCAGGAGGGTTACCGCTTCGTCAGCTTCCAGCTCTATGACGCCCTGGTGAAGTGGGATGCGAGCTCGGAAACTGAGGCCGGCAAGATTATCCCAGGCCTGGCCACCTCCTGGGAGCAGAACCCGGAAAACCCCAAGCGGTGGACGTTCCATCTACGGGAGGGAGTCAAGTTCCACGACGGAACGGATTTCAATGCGGACTGTGTGATCTTTGCTCTGGACCGCGTGATGAATCCTGACTTTGAGTACTACAGCAACACCTGCGCCGCATCGGTGGGCAGCTTCCTGGCCAATATCGAATCCTATGCCAAGGTGGACGACTACACGATCACCATTGACACTGTGCAGGACAACAACGCCTATCTGATCTACGATCTGCCCTATATCATGATTCCCTCCATGGAGGCGGTGAAGGAGAAGGGCGACGGCTTTGCCGACGCCCCCGTAGGCTCCGGGCCCTTCCGGTTTGTCAGCAAGATCGCGGGCCAGGAGCTCGTCATGGAGCGGAACGAGAACTACTGGGGGAACGTGCCGCAGATCAAGACACTGATCCTCAAGCCCATCTCCGACGCGTCGGCCCGCCTGGCGGCCCTCCAGTCCGGCGAGGTGGACTGGGCCGAGGTAGTTCCCGTGGAGTCCCTGGAGTCTCTGAAGTCCCAGGGCTATCAGGTCAAGCTGAACGACTACCCCCATGCGTGGCTTTACATCATGAACACGGAGTCCGGCCCCTTTGCAGATGCCCGCGTCCGGCAGGCTTTCAGCATGTCCATTGACCGGGAGGGACTGTGCAATGACATCCTTCAGGGTGTGGGCACACCGCTGGCGCAGTTAATGTATCCAGGTTCTCCGTGGTATGCGGAGGGTGTGGAGGAGTATACCTATAACCCGGAGAGGGCGAAAGAACTGCTGGCCGAGGCCGGCTATCCCGACGGCTTTACCACGACCTTTGTCTGCCCCACCAGCGGCTCTGGCAACATGTTCCCCCAGATTATGAATGAGTACATCCAGAAGTGCGCCGAGGAGGTCGGTATCCACATTGAGCTGGATATGTCGGAATCCGAGCGGGTGTGGGACGTAATGAAGGTGGGCTTCAAGGATGAGTACGCCGATGTGGGCGCGCTCAACACCTCCTTCTATACCATGTTCCCCAATGTGTTCCAGAAGTTTGCGGGCACGGGCGGCTCCTTCAACACCGGCAAGTACAGCAACCCGGAGTACGATGCCTGTATCGAGGCGGCCTATGCGGCCACGGACGAGGCGGAGTCCACCCAGCAGTTCATTGAAGCCGAGAAGATTTTTACCGAGGAGCTGCCCTGGGTGATCGTCTGCAACGACCGGAACCTGAGGGTTCTGGCCCCCAATGTGCAGAATTTTGCCCAGTCCCAGACCTGGTATGTCGATTTGACGACGGTTACCGTCGAGTAAGAGAACCCTGTCTCATAAGCGCTGTCATTTCCGGCAAAAGACTCTGGCCTGCGGCCAGTGAAACCTGGCCGCAGGCCGCAGTATACAAGGGGAGTTAGTATGGGCCGAGTTATCTTGAAACGAATAGGCCTGGCGTTCCTCACGCTCTTCGGTGTGACGGTTATTGTATTCGCCCTGCTGCAGATGATGCCGGGAGAACCCATTGACAGCATTGTGCCTCTGGATGCTTCGGAGGAGCTCCGGCAGGTGATCATCGACCAGTATGGTTTTGACCAGCCACTCTATATGCAGTATTTCATGTGGCTGGGCAACGCGGTGCGCGGCAATTTTGGGAACTCTGTCAGCGACAACCGGCTCGTGCTCAGCGTGGTCAGCGAGGCCCTCCACAATACCCTGATTCTGGCGCTGGGGGCCAGCATCTTAGCGTTCCTGCTCAGTATCCTGATCGGTGTCTACAGCTCGTACCGGCCGAATTCCATCTTCTCCTGGATCGGCACGGTATTCGGCATCGGCGGTATCAGTATTCCAAACTACTGCCTGTCATTGATCCTGATCGGTATCTTCTCCGTCACCCTGCGCCTGCTGCCGTCTACAGGCATGTATACCAGTGGGGACTATACCTTCTCCTCCCTCATACAGCACCTGATTCTTCCCGCTATCGCGGCCGGCGCCATGACACTGGGGATTATGACGCGGATGGTGCGCAGCTCAGTCTCCGAGATGCGCAGCCGGAGCTTTGTCACTACCCTGCGGGCGAAGGGACTCAGTGAGCCGGCCATCATGCGGCATGTGCTGCGCAACAGCTTTCCCACGCTGCTGACCGTAGCGGGCCTGCAGTTCGGCTACCTGATGGGCGGCTCCACGATGGTGGAAACCATTTTTTCCTGGCCGGGAATCGGCCTGATCATCTATCAGAGCATCTTCACCAGCGACTTTCCCGTGACCCAGGCGGCCATCCTGATTGTGGCGGCGATCTTTGTCAGCATCAACCTGCTCATCGATCTGCTCCGCATTGTGGCAGATCCGCGCCTGAGAAAATAAAGACCTGCGGGAAACAAAGGAGTGATTGTTTTGCTGTCATCCATTGGCTCCAGAGCTGCGGCGGATCCGGAGGAGCTCCATTTCCGCAGGGAGGCGCGCAGCCGCTTTGTGCGGACCTTTCTCCGTTACCCGGCGGCCCTTCCCGCGCTGATCCTGTTCGTGATCGTGGTGCTGTGCGCCCTCGGCGCGCCGCTGCTCACCCAGTATACCCCCTTTGAGGGCAATGCGGCGGAGCGGCTGCAGGGCATCGGCACGGCCGGCCATCTGCTGGGAACAGACGAGCAGGGGCGCGACATCCTGACCCGCTGCCTGTACGGCGGGCGCCTGAGCCTGCTGATGGGCTTCCTGCCGGTGGCGCTGGCCACCATCGTGGGCAGTATCCTGGGGATCATTTCCGGCTATTTCGGCAAGGCCTATGCCCAGATCATCATGCGCACCCTGGATATTTTCTATGCGTTCCCCTCCATTCTGCTGGCCATCGCACTGTCCTCGGTTCTGGGCTCGGGCCTGTCCAGCATCATCATTCCAATCGCCGTCATTCTGGTTCCGCCCATCGCCCGGGTGGCCGAATCCACCGTGCAGGATATCATGCCGGAGGACTTTATTGAGGCGGCGCAGACCTCCGGGGCCAGCCCGCTGAAGGTTATCGTGTTTTTCATCATACCGAACACCTTTGGGCGGATCTTCATCTACTGTACCACGCAATTCAGCGTCAGCATCCTGTCGGCCTCTGGCTTGAGCTTTCTGGGATTGGGCATCTCTCCCCCCACGCCGGAATGGGGCTCCATGCTGAACGCCCTGCGGCAGCAGATCTACATCAATCCCCTGATTACCATTATTCCGGGCCTGTTCATTTTTGTCACAGCCCTGAGTGTCAATATCATCTCGGACGGCCTGAAGGAAGCCATGGAGGCCAACAGCTAAGCCCGCGCGGTATGACGGCGCGCCGTGATTGGAGAGCGTACAATGAGCAAGATTTTAGAGGTCAACGACCTGTGCAAGTCCTTTGTGGTAAAAAAGCGCCTGCTGGGCGAAAACGACGTGGTTTCAGCAGTAAATCACGTTTCCCTCGGCCTGGAGGAGGGGGAGGTGCTGGGCATCGTCGGTGAGTCCGGCTGCGGAAAATCCACGGTTGCGCGGCTGCTCCTTCACAGCATCCGGCCGGACAGCGGCACAATGAAGCTCTGCGGGAAGGAGTACGACATGGCCCATGCCACGGGGCAGGATGTGCAGACCTTTCGGAAGAATATGCAGATGGTCTTTCAGAACCCCTACTCCTCCCTGAACCCCAAGATGAATGTACTGCAGAACATCACCTTCGGCCTGACGGCCAATCAGGTGCCCAGAGATGAGGCATGCCGGCGGGCATACCGCTACCTGGACGCGGTTGGGATGCAGAAGTCCTTCCTCAACAAATACCCCAACAGCCTGAGCGGCGGGCAGCGACAGCGCGTGGCGGTGGCGCGGGCCCTGGCAATGGAGCCTAAAATCATCCTGGCCGACGAGCCGGTGTCCGCACTGGACAAGTCGGTGCAGGCGCAGGTGCTCAACCTGTTTCACGACCTGCAGAAGGAGTTCGGCATTTCGATTATTTTTATCTCCCATGATCTGAGCGTAGTGGAGTACATGAGCGACCATATTGCGGTGCTCTACCTGGGCGAGGTCATTGAGTACAGCACCTCCGAGGAGCTCTATCACAACCCCAGGCACCCCTATACCAAGGAGCTGCTGCGCTCCATTCCCCAGATCAGCGGAGACGCCCGCCTAAGTACGGCCAACAGGGAGCCGCCGATCGAGCTGCCCAGCCCGATCAGGCCGCCCTCCGGCTGCCGGTATCACCCCCGCTGCCCGTACCGGACGGAGAACTGCTCCAAGCATATTCCGGCGCCTGCCTTGGTGGGACGGGACCACATCGTGAAGTGTCACCGCTGCGCCGCACAGAATCAACCGATTGAACCGATGGAAGGGAGCTTGATATGAAAAAGTACAAGATGCTGTTTGCCGGGGAGTCCTGGCTGACCCATAACATGGAGGTAAAGGGGTGGGACGACTTCTCGGTTGGCGGGTATGGAACGGAGATCGGCCGAATCCATGCCGCGATGGACGAGTTTGCAGAGATCACCCACCTGCCCTCCCATCTGGTGGGAGAGAAATTCCCCTCTACGATGGAGGAGCTGAAGACGTATGATGTGGTGATTCTCAGCGATGTGGGGGCCAATACCCTGTTGCTCCACCCCCTGGTGTTTACCCAAAGCGTCCGTTTCCCCAACCGCCTACAGCTCCTGGCGGACTATGTAGAGCAGGGCGGCGCCCTGGGGATGATGGGAGGCTACATGACCTTCCAGGGCATCGGCGGCAAGGGCTGCTACCACGGTTCGCCCATCGAGAAGGCACTCCCGGTCGATTTTCTCCCCTATGACGACCGGCAGGAGCACCCGGAAGGCATTGATCTGAAGGTGGACCCCCAGCGCCATCCGGCACTGAAGGGGCTGCCCGAGGAATGGCCCTATCTGCTTGGCTACAACAAGGCCGTAGCCAAGCCGGGGGCACAGGTGGCGGTGGAATACCAGGGAGACCCCATCCTGTCCTTCTATGAGTACGGAAAGGGCAGAAGCTTCGCTTGGGCCTCGGACTGCGCGCCCCACTGGATGCCCCCCGCTTTCTGTGAATGGGAGTATATCCACCTGTTCTGGAAGAACATGATCGACTGGGTGGTGCAGAGATGACCGGCCGGAGAGAAGGGGCGGAACAATGAAGGTAAAGGTTGCCGCCATACAGATGTCGGCGGACATCGGAGGGCGGGAGGCAAACGTGGAGCGCGCGGAGCGGCTGCTGATTCAGGCGGCCAGGCAGGGGGCCGATCTCTGCGTGCTGCCGGAGCTGGCGCTGGATGAGTTTTTCCCGCTGTATAAGGACACCCGCTACTTTGCCTACGCGGAGGAGTTGGACGGGCCAACCGTCCGGCGCTTTCGTTCCCTGGCGGGGGAGCTGGGGATCTACTTGGCCCTTCCGCTGTTTGAAAAGAGTCTGATTGGTACCTACTATAATTCCCTGGTTCTGCTGACGCCGGAGGGGACGATCGGTGCGGTCTATCGGAAGGTACATGTACCCTGTACGCGCAGCTATGAGCGATACTATTTCACACCCGGACCGGAGTTTGTGGTGGCGGATACCCGGTACGGGAAGGTGGGATTGGCCATCTGCTACGACCGGCGCTACCCGGAGACCTGCCGTGAGCTGATGAAGAAGGGGGTCAGGCTGATTCTGATCTCCATCTCCAGCAGCATTATGCCGGGGGGCTTTTCCGAGCTGCCCGTCTTCGAGACGGAACTCAAGACCAGGGCCTTTGAAAACCAGCTCTTTCTCGCGGCCTGCAACCGCTCCGGGCAGGAGGGAGAATACACGTTCTTCGGCCACAGCATGCTCTTGGGGCCGGACGGCTCCGTACTGGCCCAGGCAGATGAGGCGGAGAACGTGGTGGTGCTGGCAGAGATGGAGCTGGAGGACGCGGATAGGGCCCGGATCAACGGCCCGCTCCTGCGGGACCGCCGCCCGGAGCTCTATACCTGCTGATATAAATCAAAGAAATGAGGTAATCGTATGGAATTCTCTTACTTTATGCCGGTCCGCCTGCTGTTTGGCGCCAATGTGATCGACCAACTGGGCACCACGGCCAAGAGCTACGGCACCCACGCCCTGATCGTGACGGGCCGCAGCAGCACGAAACGCTCCGGTCTGCTGGACCGCTCCATCGCCCTGCTGGAGGCCGCGGGCGTCCGCGCCACGGTATTCAATAAGGTGGAGCCCAACCCCCTGACCACCACGGTTATGGAGGGCGCGGCCCTGGCCAGGGAGCAGGGGTGCGACCTGGTCATCGGCATGGGCGGCGGCTCCATGATGGATGCGGCCAAGGCGGTGGCCTTCTGCGCGGTGAACGGCGGTGACGTGAATGACTATATCTCCGGTGGAAAGCAGGGTACCGGCTGCCTGCCCATTCTGGAGGTGCCCACCACCTGCGGCACAGGGAGCGAGGCCAACCCCTTTGCGGTGCTGACCAACCCCGAGACCAAGGACAAGAAGTCCCTGTGGGGAGACCTGATCTATCCTAAAGTGTCCTTTATCGACCCTGAGCTGATGAAGACCATGCCCAAGGAGGTGCTGGCCTCGGTGGGCTTCGATGCCCTCTCCCACAACATGGAGGGCTACCTGGCCACCCGAAGCCAGCCCATTACCGACCAGCTTGCCCTGCACGCCATCCGCCTGACAGCCGGGAGCCTGCCCAAGGTGTACCGCGGCGAGGGCACACAGGAGGACTGGGAGAACATCACCCTGGCCAGCCTGCTGGGCGGCATTGTCATCAACACCGCCGGCGTGGGCGGCGGCCACGGGATGGAGCATCCGGTCAGCGGCATGTATAACGTGGTCCATGGAAAGGGACTGGCGGCCCTGACACCCCCCCTCTTCCGCCACTCTTACAACACCAAGCCGGAGCGTTACGCGGCCATCTCCCGTCTGCTGGGCGGCAAGGACGAGACCGACTGCGCGGAGGCGGTGGAGTGCTTCCTCAAGTCCATTGATCTGAACTGCAAGCTCCGGGAGCTGGGGGTGGAGGAGTCCGGAATCGACTGGATGACGGACAACTGCATCAACGTCTTTGCCGGAAGCATGCGGAATCATACCAAGGCGCTTACCCGGGACGAGGTAAAGCAGATCTATCTGGAGGCGTTTTAATCCGGCGACCAGAGAAGGGGACCGCCCTTGCTGATAAATTGATTGGAATGGAGGATACGGACATGCCCTGTATTGTTATGTATACCAATGTGGAGGTGCCCAAGGAGAAGGCCGAGGAGCTGAAAAAAGCCCTGGTGGTTTCCTGGGAGAAGCTTCCGGGCAAGAGTGAGCGGTGGCTCATGACCACCATCCGGGACAACACCATCATGTTCTTCGGCGGCAAAGATACCCCTGCGGCCTTTGTCAACTTCAAGATTCTAGGCAGCCTTGGCAGGGAGAACTGCGAGATCCTGAACGAGGAGTTCCTGACCGATGTCAGTCAGGTGCTGGGTATTCAGAAGGAGCGGATCTTTGTGGCTCACGATGAATGTCCCTCCTGGGGCTGGGTCAAGAACTGAACATGACAGAAAGGAAGGTATTGCATATGCCCTGTATCATCATCAGGACCAATGTGGAGATTCCCAGCGACAGAGCAAAGGAGCTGAAAACTGCCCTGGCCGTGTCATGGGAGAAGGTGCCCACCAAGCGGGAGCGCTGGCTCATGATCGTCATGGAGGACAAGCAGCAGATGTTCTTCAGCGGCAGGGATACCCCCGCGGCCTTTGTGAACTTTAAAATTCATGGGGACTATGACATCGGCCCCAAGAACTGCGAGATGCTCTCCGAGGAGTTCATGAATGATCTGAGTCAGGTGCTGGGCATCCAGAAGGAGCGGATCTTCGTGGCCCACGATGTGTGCCCCTCCTGGGGCTGGGTGGACGACCCGGATCCCAGAGCCTACGGCCCCGCGCCGGTCTGAGTGAACTGCAACAAACAATTACAATAGAAAGTGAGTGGATCAATATGGAGTACAAGTACAAGTGGTATATTCCCGACGCCTACCTTCATTCCCGCGGCACCGGCTACTTCACCAGCCACGAGGGCTGCGCCTTCATCAACGAGACCGACCGGGACGCCCATGTGCGCTTCACCTTCTACTTCCAGGATCGTGAGCCCATGACCGGCTATACCAGCGTGGTGCCTGCCCGCCGGACCAAACATGCCCGGTTCGACCTGATGGAGAACGACAAGGGTGAGCCCGTTCCCATGAATGTCGGTTATGCCGTGGTTGTGGAGAGCGACATGGATATGCCGGTCCAGTTCAGCCACTGTGACACCTCCCAGCCTGAGCTGACCTTTACCACCACCATGGTCCCCCACATCACCCTGGACCGGGAGGACTAACCCCCAAAATACATAGAAGAAGCGCACCGGCCGCCGGCTGGTGCGCTTCTTCTATGCATGCTTTTTGATAGAAGAGGGCAGAGCTGATAGATTGATCATTAGACTGCGATAATTAAATCATCAATATGGGAAAGAAGTGGTAAGGGCAGACCGGTTCATCGGTTCCCGCATTGCCGAGAGTAAGAACAAGAAATTCCTGTGGTGGGCGGAGGGGACGAAGTTCTCCAACGTTCAGTACGACTGGGGGGCGCGTGCCCTGGGGAATATGGATCTGCTACCGGGAGTTTGTCATTGTGCGGGCAAACAGCCGGGGCTGGAGCCGCCCGCTGAGGCGTATCATACCATGCAAAGCGCCCTCCCGGAGCAGTCCGGCGGGGGGGCTTTGGAGTGGTCAGTGTACGGGGAAGCTGTGCCGTGTGAGGGCGATCATCTCGCGCAGCTTTCCCTTCAGGAAGTGGATTCCCTTGCCGCTGGACAGTCCACCGAAGGTGGAGCTCTCCCAGGTCAGAGGGATAGATTCGCCGCTCTGGGCATCGAGCTCGAGCCGCTTGGGAAGATAGAAGGCCGTGCCGTCCTGCTCCTGAAGGTCGAAAAAGCACCTGTGAATGGCGGTAATGAAGTCCTCCCGTTCCGGAAGGGCGCCGGGGGCGAGAATGGAGGAACGCATGAACTCCGACAGCAGTCCGTATAGATCAAACAGGATGTCGATTCCCATTGTTTTGGTCAGAACGTGCGCGGAACTGTCCCAGGCCTGCGGGTAACATGCCTTCCAGGCGGAAAAATAAGTCTCGATGGCCTCCACCCGGGCGGAAAAAGTGGTGTAGTTGAAGCCGTTCTGCAGGTTGATTTCGAGCCAATGCTCCAACAGCTTCTGCATTTTGCTGGAGTTGACATAAGCCCGGGGCAGAGAGCGGGCACGGGGGCCGTCGAACATCTTGATCCGGTCATGAAAGAGGCCGGCCCGGCCATTGAGCTCGTCCATCAGGTCAAAGGCGGTGTTCTCCCGGTCGGACATCAGGCCGGAGAGGTTGCGGATGGCGTTGGTATGTATGGCGGAGGGCTTCTCCTGGTTGCAGTTGATCTCAGCAAAGGAGGCCGCCATCTTGCGCAGATCCAGATCCAAGTAGACGCCGGTGAGGAAGGGGTAGTCCAGCTTGCCCGCCGCATAAGCCCCTTCGGTGCGGTGATGGCCGTCGATCATATAGCCCAGCAGTTCCTGCTCTGGGGCTAGAAGATAGCCCGCCTCGTCTGCCGCACAGGCTGCGATGTGCTCACGGTAACGGTGGAGAGCGACGGTCAAAAGGACAATGCCGGAGGAGTCGCTGGTGCGGCTCTCCAGAGGGGCAACAGTTATATAGGGGCTGTCCTGGCATCTGAGGGTGATAACAATGGCGTTGGGAAAGATCCCTCTGGAAGTGTTGATAATCAGGACCCCTTTCTTCATCTTCG
>OKCG01000161.1_pt1 | contig 29887 bp, 36 predicted proteins | sample 1609991 | NCBI WGS metagenome assembly OKCG01 (sample SAMN04436606, study PRJEB24849) | human gut metagenome | biome: human gut; feature: NICU; material: stool | host: Homo sapiens | place: USA: Saint Louis, MO | collected 2010-01-15
GAAACGACAACGGGACTTTGAGTATTTGCGGGATTGGTTAAAGTATAATAGGGGTTTTAGTCGCAATAGATCGTTTTTACAGTGTGATTAATTTACCTAAGGAAGTGGAAAACTCAAAAAAGACACTGAAAAAAATAGATTCTATTAGGTGGAATAATGTCGAGTTTTATTATGAGAATTCTAAAAATCCTGTTTTAAAGACTGGAAATTTTAGCGTTTGTTGCGGAGATGTTATAGGTTTGATTGGTAACAGTGGAGGTGGAAAGTCAACTATTACTAAAATATTACTAAGGTTAGTGGATAAAAGTGGTGGTTATATAGAGGTAAATAATCAACAAATTGAAGATTTCTCTATAACAGATATAAGGAGGCATATAGCATATGTTCCTCAAGATTCACTATTTTTTAAAGAATCAATAAAAGAAAACTTATTTTTAAATCAGGAGAGAGATGAAGATGAGTTTCTCTATTTATGTAAAAAATTACAGATAGATACATATATAAATGAATTACCTGGTGGGTGGAATACAGAATTACAAACAAATGGTAATAACTTATCCGGAGGACAAAAAAAACGATTAGACATAATTAGGGCGATATTAACAGGAGCTGATGTAATTGTTTTTGATGAACCGACGGCATCGCTAGATAATAGCAGTAGAGAGGCATTTTATGAGTTAGTAAATTCTATGAAAAATAATAAAATTATTTTTATAATCTCTCATAATCCAGATGAAATGAAATATTTTAGTAAAATATTTTGGGTTACAGAGGGCACGATTAAAGAAAGGATATTTTAAAAATGATTACAATGACGTTAGAGATAAATAAGAAATGCAATTTAGCATGTGATTATTGTTATGTTGGTGATAAAACCAATAAGACAATGGATGATAGGATCGCATATCGAAGCGTGGAGTTTGCTATTGAACGGATAAAGTGTGAAAACCATAGGAATAGGATAATAAAAATTAATTTTCTTGGTGGAGAGCCTTTGCTTGATTTCGACAAAGTAAAAAATATAGTTTATTACTGTGAAGCTAATAGCAAAGAGAATCAAATTAAATTTTTATATACTATAACAACAAATGGGACGATTTTAGATTTATCAATTATAGAGTTTTTAATAAAATACAAATTTTCGTTAAAGGTCAGCTTGGATGGAAATGAGAACGTTAATGACTTATCACGAAAAATGGTAAATGGCGCAGGATCCTATAAATATGTCATAAAAAATTTAGACTATTTAAAGTATTTTGAGTTGAAAACAGGAAGAGCTGTTCAAGCATCAGCTGTAATTACAAAAAATAATTATACTCATCATTTGGAAACTATAAAACATTTTCACGAAGACTTAGGATTTTTGGATATTGATGCTGGCATTAATACAGATACCAAATGGAATAAAGAAGAACTTAATTGTTTGTTTAAAATATACAGAAAGGTTCTGGAGTATTATATAACTTGTTATCACCATAATAATTACTTTATGTGGCGCTATATAGAAAATGCCTTTGACAGTTATACAGATATCTCAAAAAGAGTATTTTCTTGTGGTGCTGGTATTATAAGCTTTTATATAAATGTAGAAGGTGAAATGTTTTTATGTCCAAGTTTGTTAGATCAGCAATATAGCTTAGGCAATGTATTTGATGGATTTTCTGAGTTTGGGACTTTACTTAGAGAGAAATTAAAAGATATTAAGTATATTGATAATTCCAAATGTTTATCATGTAAAGAGTATGAAAATTGTAAAAGTAAAGGTTGCTTTGCAGCAAGCTTACATGAGAATAATGATATTCATTGTCCGGATGATTTCTCATGTCTATATACTAAGATGGCAAACCAATTGGTGAGGGATAATTTGGAAGAACTTGAGGAAATTGAAAAGAATGCAAAGATTTTAGGACCAATGCCATATTATATAAACGGTGTAATTCATCCGATTAGAAATGTAGCATATTGAGGAATTTGGATTAAATTTTAGGAATTATTTCAACAATAATGTTGATTAATTTAGAAATAATTTAAAGGAGGCGATGCCCTTGGGCGGTTGAACTTTATTGTAAATCAATACAAATTTTAATGAAATGGAGAGAAAAAAATGAATAGTAGAAAAGGGGAAAAATTAGTCAGTAAAGAAACTATATTTGATGAAAAAATTGAAGGCTATAAAAAATGTGGAAGTACAGACAAAAAATTCGATTGCAAAAAAGACTGCCTAATATCTCATAATGCAGTATTGTCTTACATCAATTAGAACTTAAAAAAACAAATAAGGAGAATAAAAATGAAAGAGGTCAATAAGGTAACTGTAAAAAGTGAAAGAGTAAAGTGTTTTGATGAAAAAATTGAAGGCTACAAAAAATGCGGAAGTACAGATAAAAAATTTGATTGCAAAAAAGACTGCATAATATCTTATAATGCGGTACTGTCCTATATTAATTAGAGTCTTTAAAATACATAAGAAAAGGAGAATAAAAATGAAAGAAATTAATAAGGTAACTGTAAAAAGTGAAAGAGTAAAGTGTTTTGATGAAAAAATTGATGGTTACAAAAAATGCGGAAGTACAGACAAAAAATTTGACTGTAAAAAAGACTGTTTAATATCTCATAATGCGGTACTGTCCTATATTAATTAAATAGGGCAGGCGGTGACTTATTTATATATAGGGACGGGATGATTCTGTTAGTATTAGTTGATGTATAAATGATATTATATTTAGAAATCATTCTCATTAGGGAATAAATAGAAGTTTATCGTAAAAGGGAGATAATTGAAAGATACTCCCTTTTATGATAAAAAGGCTTACTGAGGAATATTTTGGAAAGAATATAATTTGGAATGATTAATTATACAAATGTGGTATTTTAAAAATTTTACTAAAAAGAATATGTTTCATTGGCGGAAAAAGGAGAAAAATTATGGCTGTTTTGCAAGTGAAAGATTTAAAAAAATATTATGGTAACAAACCTAATATTATTAAAGCACTAGATGGAGTATCTCTTACTGTTGAAAAGGGCGAATTTATTGCTGTGGTAGGACCATCGGGAAGTGGAAAATCAACATTACTACATATGATAGGAGGATTAGATACTCCTTCTTCAGGAAACATTATAATTGAGAAACAAAATTTGAGAGGAAATAATGATGACTTAACAATCTTTAGACGTAGACACATTGGATTTATATTTCAGAATTATAATTTAGTTCCGATACTCAATGTTTATAACAATATTGTCCTACCTCTTCATCTGGATGGGAGGCAGGTTGATCAGCAGTTTTTGGATGAAGTATTAACGTATTTAGAATTAGAAGATAAAAAAGACAGAATGCCGAATAGCTTATCTGGCGGTCAGCAGCAAAGAGTTGCTATCGCAAGAGCATTGATAACTAAACCGTCGGTAATTTTAGCTGACGAACCAACTGGAAATTTAGATTCAGAAACTAGTAAAAAAGTACTTCAATTATTAAGGGAAACTAGTAAAAAATATGATCAGACAATTATTATGATAACACATGATTTAGAAATGGCGAAACAGGCTGACAGAATAGTAAAGATTATTGATGGAAAAATCATAGCGTGATAGGAAATGTATATAAGATAATTATTTGAGTATAGATGCGGCAATTAGAGATGACTGCTAAAATAGAGTGTTTTAGCAACAGAAGGGAGAGTAGTATTGTGAAGAGTCTTGAAAAAAGCACCATAAAGCTTATTTCGAAAAATAATATGGTTCAAAATTCTTTGAAAAATAGGCTGGTTAGTGTGATAATTTTTGCGGCCACCTGTTTATTGAGTTTCACAATGATATTTTTGTGTAATACTTATTTCGATATGCATAGTATTTCTGGGACTACAAGTCAGGTGCTTGTTGTTATGTTTACGATTGTGCTTGTCATTAGCATTGCAACAGGAGTTTCAATCAGAAGTATAGTATATATATCAGCTGTAGAGAAAATAAATGATTATGCTAGATTGAAAATGATAGGAGCAACAAAGGAACAACTGAAAAATATAATTACTTATGAAAAACATACTTTATTAAAGAGGTGTTTACCGCCAGCTGTTATTCTATCCATTATCATTGGAATAATTCTGCCAGGGAAATTTTATGGGATATCATGCATTACAATTTTTATTTCCGTAGGATTTATTATTGTGCTAGTTACAGGAGCTTATGAAAAACCTGTTCGTGTATTATCTGTAGTTTCTCCAATAGAAGCAGTTCGTTGCACGGAAAACTTAAGAATGTTACGCAAAGATAAAAAGAGAGAATTTCTTTCTCCATTTAAACTTGCAATTAAATATGCGACATCTGTGCCAAAACAGTTTATTAGATCCATTTTGTCTTTAACATTAAGTGGCGTATTAATGTTTAGCATATTTAGTGTGATGCAGTCAATAGATGTAGAAGAGTTGGCTAGCTATACTTTTCATGAAAACAGTGACTATATTTTATCATTGAATTCGGATTTATTAAGCGAAGAAGATAATTATAGTTATAATGAACTGATGAAGAATAGCCCCTTGACAAATGAACTCTTTCAAAAAATTCAGAATATGAGTGAAGTAAAGGAAATCTATCGATTAAAAATTTTAGATTGTGAAATTGTAAATGAGAACACAGAAGAAGTAACAGATATCGAAGGTATAGAAAGCATTATTAACGAAAAAGAGTTTGCTAATCAATTGATTGAAGGGACAATGCCTCAAAAGAAAGCAGAGACTGATACAATGCCTATTGTAATTAATTTGGCCTCAGATGCTTATATCGATTCTCAATTGAGTCTTCAAGTTGGAGATTCTATTTTAGCTAAAATTGATACAGGAAATAGAATACAAGAAACTCATTTGAAAGTAAGTGGTATAATTAATGATCCAAATTCTACAAATGCTATATATACTAATGAAGGGTATCTTGAACAAATAACAGATATGAACCCAGATGTTAATTGGTATATATGTACTGGCAAGAGTGATATAGAACAAAAATTGTATGATATAGTAGCAACTGATAATAGAATAAGCTTATCTTCCAAGAAAGATACGATTCAACAATATTCAGATTATTTTTATAATTTTACAATGGCGATAATGGCTTTTGTTTTTATTATTTCGATTTTTTCATTTCTCAATACCTTTAATTTATGTGTATCGAATATCGTAGAAAGAAAAAAAGAGTATGCAATGCTAGAAGCAATAGGTATGACTCCAAAACAATTAAAGAAAATGCAGAGCGTGGAATGTTCTTTGTATCTTTTTAGTGGGTTTATTGGTAGTTGTATTTTGGGGATTCCGGTTGGGATTATACTATGTAATAAAATTGCTGAATTGTCAGGTATATTTTATATTCACTATAAATTTCCTGTATATTTTTTGATTTTTTATCTGGGATTTCTTTTGATAATACGGTTGGCAATGACAAAATATCAGAATTCCATTATTTTTAAGAATTCAATAATTAATCGGATACGTGAATGAGAATATGATAGATTGAAAAGCTGATTAACTTAAAGGTTTCGTGGAAAATCTATAGAGCGTATCAATCTTCACTTAGGGAGATTGAAAGAACGAACATTGGAACTACATCATAAATAAAAACGTAGATATAATTATTAGGGTATTGGTTGATTTTAATGATTTATTTTGTGGTTGAAATAAATGATCCCGTAATGGTTGATTTAGTTAGTCGCTAACAAAAGTTTATAGAAGCTTTTAAGTCACACACTTTGGTATACTTTTTACATTTATTGGCAGATGTGAGTATTGTCAAAATAGAAAGAGAAGTGAGAATGGGGTATAGATTGCTGGTAGAGAATTCTGACGAAATACAATTTGACATCGATTATCGGGAAGATACCATAATCAGAAATGTACCATTCTATGTGGGGATTTTTAATGAATATGGAAATATAGAAGAGTTTATAGAGACTAGCACTCAACTTGCATTTAACGATCTCATAAAACAGATGGATATACAAGTTGGAAAGAAGGCTAGGAATAGGCTAAAAAGGGTTATAATAGTTATATGAAGATGAACTCTAGGCAGAAAAAGAGTATACTAGAATTTAGTTGAAATTAAAAAAATAATCAAATCAAAAGAATATCGGGGATTCATTCAGCGTTTCTTTGCGTAATAAAACTGTTTAATATTATTATATTTATAAGGACTTTATCGCAAACACTTCATAAAAATACAATATATAGATAATGCATGATTGACTAATGACATATATTGTGCTACATTATAGGTGGATTAGAAATTTGTGCATGGGAATATCAAAATGCAGTAAGTAAGTTTGTTCCGGTGAAATACCGGAAGTTAAATTTAAGGCACAGCCTGATAAGGTTAAGAAAGACATAAAAATTCAGAAATGGGTTTTTATGTCTTTTTTTGCGTTTTGGGAATTTTCATGAAATATGAAGGAAGGAGGATATGCTAATCCGAATAAAAAAATGAGACATTAGAAAAGCGGATAACAGTTATATTTTGGATTTTTACAGAAGAAGGGCAGAAATTCCCTTCTTATTTTATGTACTGATATCCGCTGGGGTATCGGTATCTGTATATCCGTAAGTGAAAGGAGGACGTATGGTGGATTTATTTACTGGTATCCCGGATGAACTGATTGAAAGTACATTACAGACAATACGGGAAAATCTTGACAAAGTAGGATTGTTTGGCGGTCATACACTCCGCAAACATACCGACATTCAGCTCATGGTACTGAAGAACCGACTGACGAAAGAGGATATCCGTTATGCTACTTCATACTGGGATGTAAATGTTGCGGCGGCAGTTGCAAGTGGTCTGATGCGTAAATTTTATGATTCAGATATTGTGTTTTGGCTGAAAAACAGCAGCAATGACTATATCTCATTGATCGGGCGTTTCCCTCAAACGATAGGTTATGGTTTTCGGAAAGGAGAGGATCGTTTGAATGAAAATTTAAGAAAAGCATGTTTGGTTCTGGTAAAAGATCCACAAGCTGATTGGGGATTTCGGATACTTACCAGTTATCCAATGTTTGAACGATAGGAGTTGTAGTGTGAGCAAAAAAATGAAAATGACAGTTTTAATGGCAGGCCAATACGATATTGTAAACGGTTCTAAAATTGATTTCCGTTTAGATCAGGAGAAACATCTGTACATTGCAGAATGCGAGGGAAAAGCTTTCGGTCTTTTGAACCAGATAAAGAAAGGAAGCAAAAGACAACTGAAAAAGATTGGAAATGAATTTTCCGGTGTCGTATTGCGAACGGTGCCGGAACAATATCTTTTAGAAGTGTTGGTGGAAAGGAAAGTGGGATGAAGTGTATGAAAAGGAATTAAAAAGAGCAGAACGCTTATTAGAGAATGAATTTGGAACGGAATGGAAAAAGATTGTGCAGACATTAGGGGTATGGGATTTGACACATTGCATAGGACGTGATCTTACCTCATTTATTGCATATCCGGAAAGAGGCAGCGGTGGAAGTAGCAACTGGCAGGGAAATTGTTCGCCGGAAGTTATCCGTCAGATTACCCAGTATGTCAGGGAATGTCAAACACATCGGAGAAAGGAGGACTTCCTTCTCTTAGATCCAATGTGTGGTTCCGGAACCAGCGGTGACGTTGCGGCAGATTTAGGGATTCAATGTGTGCAGTATGACTTAAATCCCGAACTGCCATGTGGGCTTGGCGGATGGAACGCCCTGAAAGATGATGTGGAAGATAGTGCGGATCTTGTATTTCTTCATCCACCATATCATTCCATTATCCGGTATTCCGGTAATATGTGGGGAAAACCTCATGCTGATGATCTAAGCCGTTGCGATAACTATGCAGATTTTATTGAAAAACTCAATCATGTAATTAAGAAGTTATTTTTCAGTCTGCGTTCAGGAGGCGTACTGGCATTATTAGTCGGTGATATACGTCAAAATGGGGAGTTCCATTCTATTGCAAACGACGTAATGACAATCGGCACGATGAAATCATGGATTGTAAAAGCACAGTTCAGTTGTTCATCCAGCAGCCGGAGCTATCATAGCCGGCATCCTTTAATCCCAATCGTCACAGAACATTTGCTGCTGTTTCAGAAAGAGAATGTATTTCAGATACCGTACTCTTTTCGAAAAAGTGGCTTTTTTTATCTTCAGAAACAGGACTCAAAAGCCCTCACATGGTTTCATCTTGTGTGTGCGGTCATGGAACATTTGGGAGGTATCGTAACATTATCCCAACTGTATGAAGAACTAAAAGACCATCCAAAGGCTGTGAATAATAAGCATTATAAGGAACGTATCCGCGCCACTCTCTATGAACACCGGAATGAGTTCCTTACAAATCACCGGGGAAGTTACCGGCTGAGTTATATGTAAGGGAGGTGCAGACATGGGGAAGTGGGATGAAAACAGCGGATATTATTGTCTGCTGATAGCAATATTCTGCGGTTTGGACGTGTATGAGTCGGTACTGATGTATAAGTATGGACCGAACCACCCACTCTGCCAGAAGATCCTCAGAAAGAAAATAAAAACAGAATATAGGGAAGACATGGACAGTGACGAGGTTGGAGAAATGATGTATCAGCTCAGAAAGGCGGGATATACATTAGAGGAAATTTCAAATGCTTTTAACTGTTATCCATCTACAGTACGAAGACGGATTGAGAAAGTGAAAGGAAAGGATAATGAAAAACAGGGATAGGATTCATCTGTATCATTCGGAAGATGATATGGACAAGAGTTCTCTGGGAGCGTATGAGCAGAAACTAAAAATGCTTTTGTATGAATGGGAAAAGGTTTACACCTATGGAGATGCTGAGAGCATGTGTACGGATGGGATCATTCTGAATAGATACCGAAAGGAAATCCTGCAGTTAAAAAGTAAGTTGAATCTTCTCGGAAGTAAATTGGTATGCGAGATTCCGGAAATAATGCCGGAGGAATACATGGCACAGGCTGATACAATCAGGACACAGGCTTTGAAAGCATTAGAAGAATATCAGGGTTCTTCTGATTACCGCTATCTGATGGCAAAACTTTTCTGTATGAGTAAAAAACAGAGAGAGCAGACAGGGGTTATGGAGATATACGGTAAAGTACATAGTCTGCTCAATGCGGTTTCAGAAGATAATTTGGTTGTAATGAGGGAACTCGGAGTACCCGGCATGTTACGGGATCAAATTCAAGAGAGTGTAAAAAAAGTCCGTTCTATTCCGCTCAGAACAACAGAGATACCAAAAAAACAGGCAGTAAAGACGGACGAGGATTGGCAGATACAGGGGCAGTTAAATATTTATGACCTTGAGCTGGCTTAGAAAGGAGGAAGGGAATGACAGATCAAAAAATGATAGCGGCAATTTTTAATGATTTCATGTCTCTTTATCGTGGAACATCACAGATTGGAATTCAGGAAATTTGTAAGAAATATGAGAATCACCGGATGCTGATGGGACTTCTTGCCAATTTGGATGAGGCAGCAGCTATTCCGGTGCCACAGGTAATGAAAGAGTGCTACGGAATCTATAAACAGTATCGTGAACGTGAAATGGAGGAAAAAGACTGGGAAGCCGTAGTGGAAGAGACTCGTGTTCTTGCAGAAAAATGGAAATCCAATAAATGGTGTGTTCGTGTTTTGATTGAACTCATGGGGCTTTTGGAACATGATGACAAAGAACGGAGAAGAATTGCAAAAGAAGTAGAAAAAGAAATGGAAGAGGCTATGCAAAATGATAAGGCAGCCTGATAAATGTATGGAGAGTCTTCGGGCTCTCCGTTTCTATGAAGGAGGTTTTAGAATTGTTTGAAACGATGATTCACAGTACAGAAGAATTGAATGCAATGGCGGTTCATTTGAGATTATCTGAGAATTTTTCAGAATTAAAGCTGCTGGCGTCAGAATGGCTTGTTCCGGAAGAGTATGTTCAGGACTTTATAGCCGGAAAACGTGCCCAGCTTGCGGAAATTCCATTTGAGGAAAGGGAATACGACTCTGCGGTTGAGAAATTAAGAGCTGAAATGTGGCTTATCAAGGATCAGATGTTTACAGATATTGTTTCCAAGTATTTAATCAGAAAGGCAGAAGATAACCCAGTCTTTGGTATGCAGGTACTTCAGAAACATAAAACAATTCAGAAATGTATGAATTATATTATGGAACAAGCCTATGAAATTGCTAAAAAAGAACATGAAAAGAAAACCAGCGGCAAGCAGCCGGCGACAGGACGGAATCAGAATGTGGCGCTGGGGATTTCAGAACTTCAGGTGTATCAATGGGCAGAAGATTACTATGCACTGGATGATGCAAAAAAAGAGGCTGAGGAAAGAGCGAAAGAGCAGAAGAAAAGGGTAAGCAAACAAAAAAAGAGTATACAGCGTAAAACACAATCCTCATCCTCAGAAAAACCGATTTCAGCAGTACCAACTAAGAATACAGTACCACCGAAAAAGAAACAGCCGGAGAACATTCAGCTGTCATTGTTTGATATGACGAATTCGGACAGTTAGGAGTTGGGAGAGGAGGAAACGGATGAAGGCGTATAAAGGCTTTAAAAAGGATTTAACCTGTCTCGGTTACAAATTTAATGAAGACGGGATAAACAAAACGGATCAGGCTAATTGCAGGAAAAATGGATTTCACTGTGCAGAAAACCCAATGGATTGTCTTGATTATTATTCTGACTGGAAAAACTCAGTTTATTACGAAGTGGATGCAGCAGGTGATATTGATGAAGATGAAATTGACAGTAAAATTTCCTGTACCGAGATGCAGCTGGTTAAACGGCTTACGATAGAGCAGCTGCTGTTTGAAGGACTAATTTATATGGTAGAACATCCCGAACGGAACTGGAATGGACATGTGAAAAAAGAATGTGGAAAGGCGTATAACGGTTTTGTAGTTGTGCGTGGGAAAAATCCAATTGCATCAGGGAATTTGGGCGATATCCTTGTACTTTTGAAAGAGGAAGAAAATTGTTCTGCAATAGAGGAAGTGGCATTTTTAAAAATTGATGGAAGCAGATGTTATCCGAAAATTGATTATACTGTAAAAGGAATTACAAATGATCAGGAGGAGGTTTGTGCATGAAAAAAAGTGTCTTACTTACATTAACGCCGCCTAAATTGACAAAACAGTTGAGAGAACAGGCAGAAAAAGATATACCTGTAATTGATAATGCATGGGGCAGGAGAAAAGAATATAAATACAATAGTTATATAAAGGCTAAAATTGAAAAAGGCTATTTGATACTTTCTGTCTTTAAAACGGAATTTGTGCGTTCGGGTTCCAAATATCCGATGTATATTGTCTATTTTGATAGGAAAAAAGGAGAATACTTATCACTGGAAACAGAAACCGGTAAATGGAGAACTGCAATGCTGGAAAATCTTGACGCAGGTCTTTCTTGTTATAACTTTAAACATTATATTTCCGAAAAAGATGCAGAGAAGATCAAGAAATATCTGAAGATAGGAGAGGGTGATTTTTATTCAATATGCCAATACCAATCATCTCTACGGACAAAACGTTTAGACAGGCAGTACAAGCGCAAAACAGATGAATGGGATCAGATATTAAAACCTGTTCGCAGTATTCCGAAAGACTGGAACAAATGGGTTCTGCGCAGAGCAATTTCTGAACACTTTATATTTTACTACTATAAAAGGAGCGGCTCAACAGAAGGGTATTGTACTTGCTGTGGTAAAAAAGTGGCTGTAGAGAAACCAAAATACAACGAAGAAGGTGTATGTCCAAATTGCGGTCAGACTATAACATATAAGTCAATCGGAAAATTTGGTCGGATATGGACAAAACAGGAAACGGCGTATTTAATCCAGCGTTGTCATCCTGGCTTTATAATAAGGGAGTTTTCCGTCCGCATGGCTGTGGGAAAAGACAGTTACCGGAATCCGGTAGTTCTCAGCTCGGAAGAAAATCGGTATTTGTATGACAAGGATTTTAACGAAACTGCTTTTTACTTTGATGATTATAAAAAAAGAGGCGCCCGTTGGATACAGGGAGAAGCAAATAGAGGGGGATATTGGTACTATTATTATAGATATATTTCTAACTGTTCTGGAGCAGTATATCCCACGACCATTCCTGATCTTGCAAAAAAGGAATTGAAAATGTCTGGTCTTCCTGAGATTTTAAAACAGAAAAGCGTCTTTAGACCACGGGACTATTTTATATCATTAAGAAGGGCACCTGTACTGGAACACCTAGTTAAAGCAAACTTATATAAGTTGTCACAGGAAGTCATGAATTACCCGGAAAAAATATCCTGTACACAACAACACGGTGCGTTACATACTCGACTTGGGATCAGCAGAAACGCTTTAAAACGCTTAAGAGAACGGGATGGGGGATTAGAATATCTTGTGTGGCTTCAGGAGGAAAATACATCCGCACATTATTTAGATGACGATTTAATCTTTTGGTTTATGAATAACAACATAAAACCTAAAGATTTAAAGTTTATTCAACCGAAAATGAGTTTTGTTCAAATAAGAAATTATTTGACTCGTCAGAAAGGACGGCGAAAAGACAGTATTTCTCAGGTGCTTATCACATGGCAGGATTATCTTTCAATGGCAAAGAGGATTAAGATGGATACGGATGATGAGATTGTGTATCGGACATCCAAATTATATCAGCGCCATAAAGAAATTATTCAATATATTGAAGAAAATCGCCTGTCTGTAACAGCGGGAGAACTTGCTGACAAATATCCGAACATCAATGAAATCCTCTCAGGTTTAGACAAAAAATATGAATACGGCAATGAAATATTTACTGTTTTAGCTCCACATTGTATTGAAGACATTTTAAAGGAAGGACAGGCACTTCACCATTGCATAGATAAGAAAACAGAGTATCTGGAACGCATCAATGAGCAGGAAACTTATATTTTGTTTCTGCGTAAGACAGAACAGCCGGACAAACCGTATTATACATTAGAAGTAGAGCCGGGCGGAGTAATACGACAGAAACGGACAGAATATGACAGACAGAATAAAGACATTGAAGAGGCATCTGAATTCTTAAAAGAGTGGCAGAGAGAAATACAGAAAAGGATTACGGCAAGTGATAAAAAACTGGCAGACAAGAGCAGGCAGCTTCGCATAGAATCTTATGCTGAGATGCGCAAAAAGAAAGTAAAAATCAATGGCGGGTTGTTTCAGGGAAAATATCTGGCAGATGTATTGGAAGCAGATCTTATGGAAATGCCGGATACCTTTGAACATGCAGCGTAATTGGAAAAGGAGGACCATGAATAATAAAGTAGATATGACAGGAAAAGAGCAGCTTCAGAAACTGTGGAAAGAAAGGAAAAATATGAGGCAGGTAATCCATAGTGCTGTCAAAAATTCTAAGACCGGAAAGCTTTCTTACGAAATGCTGTTTCAGGAGTTAACGTTACGATACGGAAGCATATCTGGTAAGAGTGGTGAAAATGTAATTTTGAAAGGCGTTTTGGACAATCTGTTATGGCACATGATCGGTGATAAAGAGCTTTGCGAGCAGATTACAGAACATGGAATTTTATATAGTTGTCCGGAATGTGATACACAAATGACGGAGGAAAATGCCGCATAGAAGGAAGGGGTTATATGAGTAAAAAGGAAAGTATGTTGTTTGAACTGATGGAAACCTGCAATTTTCGTGATGTGTTTGAGCATTGCTCAGAAGCACCGGATTCTTTACAGTCAGGGAAACATCCGGACGCCCAAATAGGACATATTCGTGCATACTGGAATGAAGACGGATGGCATGGTAACTATTTTCCTTGTAGAGGTGAGCTTTGGACGAAAGCATTTAACCGGGAATCACAGGACATTTATCGCTGTCTGGTGACACAGTTTTATAATCTGGAAATATTAAGAGAATTTTGTAAGGGACATCCATCTTCGCATGTGGGTGAAAATGAGTATAATTTTTTTATGAATGGCCGCACAGCAGACTACTGGATTAGATTTATAACAAGGGAGAATGATTATAACCTGTACCTAAAAGGATATAAGAAAAACTGTCAGCATACATAAAGCTACGGAAATATGATGAGACGTAAAAAGGAAAGATAAAATTCTTTCCTTTTTACGCAAAGTAGCAAAGGTGGAAACGTAAGGGAGGAAAGGATGGGAGAATTTGACAGGATTATAGAATTTGCAATAAGAACAGATGTAGAACTATATACAGCAATGCCTACAGGCTGGAGAAAGATTACCGGTTCAATGACTGCACCACGTGGGAGTACTTGGATCTACAATGGAAAATCATATTTTTCAGGGCAAAGGAAAACAGCGCTTTTGGTAGAAAAAGAATGTTTGAAATAGGATTTTAAAAAGAGGTGGATAGTATTGAAGAAAACGGAAGGATATTTTCAGCAGTCAAACGGTCAGCTTACTCTGTTCCAGCCAGATTTCATTCGGGATGCTGATTGTACCAAAGAGACTCCGGTTATATATGGAAAATCGGATATTCCGATCTATGGAATGGGTAAAAGAATCCGTCCAAGGGTTTCTGGAAGGAAAGACACAGAGTATATGAAAAAGATCTATCTTGAAGAATTACTGCCTTTGGAAATGTATGATTTGGTTATAGTTTTAATATCTGGTGGTAAGGACAGCATTGCCTGTTATTACAAGCTATTGGAGTTAGGCGTACCAAAATCCAAAATCGAGTTTTGGCATCATGATATAGACGGTGGACACCCTTCACGAACTATGGATTGGAGATGTACTGCAAATTATATACGCTCATTTGCAGAAGCAGAACAGATTCCACTTCGGGTATCCTGGAGGAAAAACGGATTTTTCGGAGAACTGTATCGTATTGGGACATCAGAATTAATTGAATGGGTAGATCCAGAGACAGGGGAAATTTATCAATGTCCTCCGTCAAAAAAGTATATGGAATGTCAAAAGTTAAAAGCGGCAGCAATATCAGAAATGGAAAATAAACTGGCGGAATTCGGTTATCGAATGAAATTTCCAATGAAAAGTGGAGATTTGAGTCGGCGCTGGTGTTCTGCTTATCTAAAGATCATGGTAGCAGATACCGTTTTGCGAAACATGAACAGTATGCAGAAACTAGAGAATACGGGTGGTAAAAGACAAAAATTTCCAGCAAAAGGGAGCACACATCAGGGACGTTGGTGTAGCGGAAGTTTAAAGGCATCTGTTCAGGATAGTGTGACTGCTAATTTAACAAAGACACGAAAGGATATAAAATTATTAATTGTATCGGGAGAAAGACGTGGTGAATCCGTTGGGAGAAGCAAATATAATGAAATAGAAATTCACCGTACCAATGCAGTTTCCAAACACCACCGTACTGTACACCAATGGCGTCCGGTTATTGATTACAGTGAAAGAGATATTTGGGAAGTGCTGAAGCGGCATAAAGTAAACCCACATCCTTGTTACCGAGCAGGTTGGAACCGCTGTAGTTGTGCAATGTGTATTTTTTCTACTCCCCGATTATTTGCAGGAATCAGGGAACTGTATCCGAAAGAATATGCTCTTTTATGCCAGGACGAAAAAATTCTTGGATTTACGCTGGATAACCATTGCGATTTGGAAACTTATATCGGTAGTGCGGACTCATGTGTATATCATGGTGATAAAGAAGCGATTCAAAGTCTGCTTACGGGAGAGTTTCCAGTCGAGTCTGTTTATGTAAAAGGCAAATGGAAATACCCGGCAGGAGCTTTTCATGGTGCAGCAGGAGGACCTTGTTAATCTGATAGGAGGAGATTATAAATGAAAACGGTAAAAGAAATAACACAGGAAACAGTAGATGCTTTCATTGAAACGATGAGTTTGACAATCTTTTATGAAAAAGTGGCAGATGAATTGCAGATGACAGCACCAGAAGGTTATGGATTTGACTGCCGGAAGATAAGTATTTCAAATAAAATTCAGGAGCAGTGGATACAGCAGTTTGAGGAAAAGTTGGGAAAAGAGCATCTTCCGGAATTGTTCAGAATGCTCTTACTTGCTGGACCAAAGGTGGAACATCAACTGAAAGCAAACGAAATAGCTACTGAAGAGAATTGGATTTGCAAAATGAATTAGTGTTATTATTTATATTACGAAAAAAGAGAATAGGAGAAGTTTGATATGACAGACGAAGAAAGAATAATTTCTTGCCATCAGGAAATCCGAAGACTTAGGGGTGTTGTGCGGGAATATGAAGAAAAAAGAAGAGAGTTTCTTGAATGGTTGGAAGAGGAAAGTAAAATACCGTCTGAAAACCAGTCTGGATTAAATGTGGTGAAGCAGTATTTGGATACATGCCTATATTAAAAGGTCTTAAATAGAGATACCTTTTGGGATTTATTCTGACAGGCAGATATTTTGTAGTAGAAAGAGAAGAGGTAGATATGGAAAGATATGATGCAAGAAAAGAAACTTTTGAAGAAATAGAAATTTTTGATACTTTGGCACTTTTCTCTTCGGGAAGAATTCAAAGAGAAAGTGTTCCAAAAGGCTTCTACTGTTATGAAGTGCGGCATGATGATGAGTGTATGGGGATCCCATGTGAAATAAGTTCTCATGTTCTAGTGAATTTTTGGGGAACAGTAATATCTAAAGTATCGCTCATTAATAATGGAGAAGATCGAAGATATATAGGAACTGATGACTGGGGATATACTGGAAACATCGGAATACAGCTGGAATCATGGTCGGAGAATAACCTGTAATAATATGAAATGAGCGGTCTGGCATAGCGCTGGATCGCTTTTTTGTTCTGCATTACTTATAGGCACAAATTCATGTTGAAATATCAGTATTAAGAAAATGAACTGATGTTAAGCCCCAAGCCACTTTATGAGGTCGGTCGGCTTTACATTGATGTGTTTTTTGTATTTTAGATAACCACTAACCAGGTTCCTAATCACCGGACATCATAGACACTGAATTTACCGGACAGGTAGCCCTGTCACACCATAATGAGCACCGTATCGGAAATTACGATTAAAATGTGTAGTACGTTAAGAATTTATTGATATTTGTGCTATAGACTAGATGTAAGGAAGAAGTAGTTAGTTTGTAAAGGGTGATTGTTATGAAATTAAGTAAAGCATGTCATGTAATATGTAATAAAGAAAAGAAAAAAGTAGTGTTGGCTAATCTCGATAACGGCACATGGATTTTGATTCCTTTGAGTTGTTGGAGAATTCTACAGCAGATGGACGAAATGAATCTTTCTGTAGAAGATATATATAAAAACGCATTTGATTATGAAGATGAAAAATATTTAAGAATTATTTTTGAAAAGTTGTTAGCTTATGATTTTTTAGTGCCGGTGGACAAAGTGGCGAGCACATTTACATATAATATTCGAAAAATCAGCATTAACTTGACATACAGATGCAATTTGAAATGTAAACATTGTTGTGTTGATGCAAAGCACGTTTCAGAGTTTACCGAGGAAGATGAGTTGGACACGGAGTTATTAAAAAAAGTACTTGAAAAAGCAGTTGCGTTGAATCCAGAACAAATAGTTCTTTCAGGCGGCGAGCCAATGATTCGAAAAGATTTTATCGAGCTTTTACAATATCTCCGGCAACGGTTTAAAAATAAAATTTCACTTTCTACAAATGGGCTACTGATTAACGAAACGAATATAAAATATTTGAATAGTTGCCTTGATAAATATGATATAAGTATTGATGGCATTGATGAAGAAAGCTGTAGCAGAATTAGAGGGAAAGGGGTATTTAATAAAGTTGTTGAGAGCATAAAATTGATTAAGAAACACGGAGATAAGGAAATCTATTTATCAATGATGTTCGATGATTTTAACGAAAATTTAAGAGAAGATTTTTTGAAACTGTGTAAAAAAATGGATGTTCATCCGTTGATGAGAGCGTTTGAACCTATGGGGCGTGGTGCAGAAAATTGGAAAGAATTTGAAAAAGATGGAAAGGAACATCATGCGGAACAATATTCAGAGGAGAATTTGAAGGAAGCCCGAGATAATTTAATGTGTTTTAACTGTGCTGCGGGAAGAAAAGAAATTATGATTAATCCCAAAGGTGATATTTTCCCGTGTGGAAACCTCAATACGAGAGAGTTTTGTATGGGAAATATTCTTGAAATTGATAATATTAAAGATTTCTTTGGAATGAATTTTACTGATATGCAACACTGTAATACGGGATTACATATGTTAGAACAATCATATCCGTATAATTTTCATGAATGTAAAGAGTGCAATGTGAATTTGTTCTGCTGGTCGTGTGTTTCAGGGATTAGGAATAGATATGCAGATCCGATAAGATTTAAAGAGGAATGCAGAGATAAGAAAGCGATATTAGGAAAAGTAGTATGGGGTGAATGATAATGCATAGTGCTACTATTTGGTTGACCGAGAATTGTAATTTGAAATGTAAATATTGTTATGAGGGTCAAGAAAAAGGAAAAAAAAGATTCACAGTATCGAATATAAATAAGCTTATCAGGTTTATTGAGAGAGAAATATTGGAAACTACTGAGGAAACTGACAAAGCAATTATCTCTTTTCATGGTGGTGAACCACTTTTAGAATTGCAGTCGATGAAAAGGATTGTTTCGGAGTTGGACAAAATCGCATTGAAAAGGAATATTTCGATTATCTATGAAGTAACAACCAATGGAAATGTGAATGAATTGGAGTTTTTGGAGTACATCAGAAATAGAGATGATTTCAAAATTTCTGTAAGCTTAGATGGAAAAAAAGAGACAAACGATCTTTTTCGAGTGACACCATTAGGGAAGGGTAGTTTTGACAAAGCATTTATATTTGCAAAGAAACTATTGGAAATGGGAAAAAATCCTAGAATTAGAATGACACTTACACCGGAAATGGTGGAATATCTATATGAGAATATTGTGTTTTTCGTGAAAGAGGGATTTACCATGATTGTTACTGTCCCGGATTTTTTTGATAAGACATGGGAGAATAGTCATTTAATAAAAATGGAGAAACAACTACATAAAATTTTTGAATATCAAAAGAAAATGTCGATGTTAAATCCTCAGATTAGTTTGATTGATAAGAACTCTTGTTTAAAAAGGGTTGGAAGATGCTTTGGTGGAATAAATGAGGTGTATATAAGTTGTGAAGGTCTGCTATATCCATGTACATATACGATGAACAATACAAAATATTGTATTGGAGATATATGGAAAGGAATTGATAAAAAAAAGCAAATGGAGTTATTAACTCTGTATGACCAAAATAACGAAGAATGTACAGGGTGTGGATTGGAAAGTGCTTGTATTTGCACAAGGTGCAAGTTTTTAAATGAGGCTATATCAGGAAATAGAGTTATTCCTGTACCTATTATTTGTGGATTTATGAACACGTTGCACCGTTTTTTTAAGGATGTTAATACTAATAGCAAAACAGTAGTTTAGTACAAAAATAGGAGGAATTTGAGATGTCAGAAAGAATTAAAATCGAAAAAATTAATGATAAGGTAGAAACTGTTGAGGTAAGAGGTCAGGGCTGTTGGGATGATTGTGAAATTTGGAAAAATAATACAACAGCAGGTAAAAACAAATGCAGAAGGGATTTTACAGCATACAATAATATACTTAAATAAAGAATTTAGCGATTGTAGATTATTTGGAAATAAGCAGAATTTAAATTTTGACTATTAAGCTATTAGTATTTCATTGTAAAGCCGGTATGTAGTATGCCGGCTTTATATTATATCGAGGTAAGTATGAAAAAAGTTGCGATTTTAGATACTGGTGTAGGAGCAAGTGTAGATGATTTTTCTAGGCTACATGTTAAAAAAAGTTTGGATTTTACAAGAGATGATTTTAATGAGATGAATAATGGATTGGATGATAACGGGCATGGAACTACATGTGCAAAGATAATTTTAAAAAATGCTAATAAATCAGAAATATATTCGCTTAAAGTATTAGATAAAAATAGATGTGGAAAGATTTCAGATTTATATGCAGCATTACAATATTTATTAACGCAAGAAGTCGATATTGTAAATATGAGTCTAGCATTTTCGGATGGTTGTTATGCAGAAAAAATAAGAATAGTTTGTGAAAAACTTGTAAAGCAAGGGAAAATTATTGTCGCATCGGTTGGCAGATATGAAAACCGTCCTTTTCCAGCATCATTTAAGAGTGTTTTAGGTGTGCAAGGGGAAGAGTTTAGTAGTGATGAAGATTTCATATACAACCCAGATGCGGAAATACAGATTACTGCAGATGATACCCCTGTTTTTACAGAGTGGAAAAAAAATGAAATCTTTATATTGGGCGGAACAAGTAAAGCTGCTGCGTTGATGAGCGGAAAGATTGCAAAATGGGATAATAATATCCCTCAAAGATTAAGAGCAGCTTCGGGAATGCATACAAAAAGCAAAGATAAGAATGGCAATTTTGCGTGTACAAAGGATAAGCATATACATGATCAGGTAGTATTGAAAGAAATTATTAATTTGATACCATGCGATACAGAACATAAAAAGAATCTGTACAATAAAGGGTTGGGTGATGCTCCGTTCCGGCTTGGGAAACATGATTATGAGAAAATCATAAATTCACTAATCAGGCAATTTGAGTTACAATTGCCTGAATACGTGTCATTGAGCAAAACTTTTTATTCGATATATACATTAGAAGAGTTTGTAAGGAGGTATAAAATATGACAGATAGAAAATGTGTCAAAGAAATGATAAAATTATTTTTTCCGTACAAAAAAAGATTAGTCTGTATATTGCTTAGTATGATTTTATCTTCTATAATTAGCATTGTAATTCCTATTATAAGCCAAAATATAGTTGATTTAGGTTTCATGCAAAAAGATATCAATATAGTAGTTAAATTGGCAATAGCATTGCTTTGTTTGTATAGCATTAATATATTGATCGATATAGGTAAAGAGAAAAATAGATTAAAATTATCAGCCGACTTTACAGAAAAATTAAATAAAGATTTTTTCAGTCATATTATTAATATAAAAGCTGATTGTTTGGAAAATAAAAATAGTACTGAGATTTTGACACAGGCGGAAATTGATGTATCAGCTATAGCATCACTAGCAGATGAAAAGATATTTTATGTGTTGACTAAAATTTTGAGTATGATAGGCGGTTTTATTGGACTATGTGTTATAAGTAAGGAATTAGCAATTATGGTTTTGATTTTTATTCCAATAAAAGCTGTTCTTATATCTAAATTGTCAAAAAAAAGAGGAGAAAAATATAATGACTATTTGGACATCAATGGGAAATATTCTTCTTGGTTAGGAGAGACTATTGCAGGGCTAAACGAAATTCGTAATTTTGGCATCAAAAAAGAAAAAGAAAAAGAATTGATTCGTTTCCAAAAGAGCATTAATAAGGCTGATTATGAGATTAATATGTTGAGTGAATATAATGGAAGTGTAGATACATTTCTTTTGAATATATTGCAAATCCTTATCTATATTTCTGGTATTTATTTAATTGTTAATTCAGGGCTATCAGTCGGAAGTATTTTTGCGTTTGTGACATATAGTGGGTATGTTACGGAGCCAGTGATATCTGTACTTAACATCCTCTTTTTGTTATCTGGGGTTATACCATCGGCAAAGCGATACTTTGCTTTTAGAGATAAGGAGGAAGAGGAGGATCAAGGGAATATAATTCCTAGTGATAAGTTCCATAACATTAGAATTGAAAATCTTTGCTTTTCGTATAGTAATAGTTTACTTTTTAAGAATTTGTCTTTTGAGATTTGCTCTGGAGAAAAGGTGGCAATTATTGGTGGAAATGGTGTTGGAAAAAGTACGCTTTTAAAATTAATTATGAGAGTGTATAAACCATCATCAGGAAAAATTACATTAAATGATATTCCCATAGAAGAATACGACTTGGAGCAGTATCGAAAGATATACTCAGTTGTCAATCAAAATGTATATCTTTTTAACGCATCTATTAAAGAAAATATTTTGCTGTATGAAAAAGAAGATTTTGAGAAGTTAGAAAAATCACTGGAAAACAGTGGGTTAGTAGATTTTATATCTTCTGGAAAACTAAACGATATGGTTGGTGACAATGGGATAAAGCTTTCAGGAGGACAAAGACAAAGGATAGCACTGGCAAGAGCTTTTTATCGTGATAAAGAGGTATGCATTCTAGATGAAGCTAATTCTAGTGTGGATATTTATTATGAAAAACAATTGGAAGAACTATTGCTTGAAGAAATGAAAGATAAAACACTTATAATGATAACACATAGGCTAGATATTTTGAGTAAAGTTGATAAAATCATTTTTCTGAAACCCAATAGTGATTATGTTATAGGAGGGTATCAGGATTTAATAAAGAATGATCAGGAATTTAAACATATGATATTAAATAGTCAAGATTGAGGGATGAAAAATATGTATAAAATTTTATTCGTAGATGATGATACAGATATGCTTGCGATGGTGCAAGAATATTTATCTTTAAAAGGATATGAAGTCTTATCCGCACTTGACGGTGAGACAGCATTAAATAAAATTAAGTTTGCTCCAGATATAATTTTATTGGATGTAAATATGCCTAAAATGGATGGATTTGAAGTTTGCATGAAAATTAGAGAACTGGTATCATGCCCAATCATTTTTCTGACCGCGCGTGAAGAAGAGCAAGATAGAATAAAAGGATTGGAGATAGGTGGGGATGATTATATTTTAAAGCCATTTAGCTTAAAAGAACTAGAAGCAAGGATAAAAGCTCATTTAAACAGAGAAGAACGTGCAAAGAAAAAAAGTGTAATACAATATAATGAAGGGTTGTTGATTGACTACTCTTCCAAAAAACTCTTTTATAATGACAATGAAATACTACTTACAGGATTGGAATTTAGTATAGTAGAATTTTTATCGTTAAATCCAGGTAGGGTATTTGATATAGAAAAGATTTATGAAAATACAGGGGGATATGAGAGTGATGCTGAGAGTAGGGTAATTACTGTTCTTATTAGTAGAATCCGAAAGAAAATTCGGAGATATACAGAACAAGAATATATAGAAACAGTTTGGGGGATTGGATATAGATGGAAAAAATAAAGGATTTATCGTTAAAAGCGACAATCATAATATATATGGCAATCGCTTTAGCCATTAGTACAATCCTTAGCTTTGGCTTGACTCATTATGCGGTAAATGTACAGGAAAATGTTTGGTTTAAATATGTTGACAAAGAAGAATATATGGAAAGTGTAGAGAATGAAAGTGGGAATAACTATCTTACTACAATACCTAGAATACATTCAAAATATATGTCTGATCAAGATGTTTTTATTGTAGAAGTCTGTGATGTGATTGAAACGTGGGGAGCTCTGATAATATCATTTTTGTTCTGTATAATTGCAATAATTCTTTTTTACAGAAAAAAATTGAGAATTCCTTTGCGAGTACTATTGGAGGCTTCTAATCTCATATCAGAAAATGATTTAACCTTTGAAATTACATATGAGAGTAAAGATGAAATGGGGCATTTGTGTAAAGAGTTTGAGAAAATGAGAAGGGAACTTGTTAATAATAAAAAGAAGATGTGGAATTTAATTGAGGATGAGAGGACGCTACGCTCAGCAATTGCACACGATATCCGAACGCCTGTTGCACTAGTGAAGGGGAACTTAGAGATTATTGATGAGTTTTTTCCGCTTCACAAATTGTCTGAGGAGAAAGTGGTGGAAATTGTGACAAAGACGATTCAGCATGTTGAGCATTTAGAACATTTTGTAGACATGATGAAATACTTGAATAGTATTGTTGACATGGAACCTGGATATGAAAAGATGACGTATAAGGCACTTGCAAAAAAAGTATATGAGATACAGAAGGCTCTCTGTGAAAAAAGTAAAAAAGATTTTAAATTTGAGCATAATGATGTGGATTGTATAATGAAAGTGGATTCTGTCTTTGTTATTGAAGTGGAAGAAAATCTTTTGACAAATGCGCTTCGTTATGCACAGAATAAGGTGACAATTTCATTAGAAATGGCAGGAGACTATCTTGAACTTGTTGTTGAGGACGACGGACCAGGATTTCAGGAAGTTCCACAAAAGCTATTGCAGGCCTATTGTAAGCGCAAAGAGGAAAAGGGAGATGTTCACTATGGGCTAGGATTGTATATAAGTAAGTCGTTATGTTCGGCACATAGAGGGGAATTACGTCTGGAAAATATGGAACATGGAGGAGCACGAGCTATAGCAAGATTTGAAGTTGATAGTTAAAATCCGGGGATATAGATCCCGGATTTTTTTGGTTGGTTGCTAATTTATTGATAATTGGAAGATATAATAAAAATATAGAAAAAAGCTATTGGAAAATTTGTATTAAAAATCAGTAAGGAGGAGTTTTTATGAAGGCGATAATATGTAGAGAATTTAAAAATTATATGAAAAATCCTTTGTATTGGCTTGGAATTGTTGTTTTGGTATTTAGTATTTATAGCTGTTTAAGCGAATATTTGGATATACGCACTTTTTCAAGCAGTCAGGAAGTGGAGCAATTAAAGGATGCAAGATCGACAGATGCGGATGTTATAAATGGCTATATTCCAACGACATTGGAAGAACAAATTGACATAGGATTAAATGATATAAAACAGATCTTTATTGATAGCTACGATATGACAGAGCAAGAGGCTGAAAATGCAATAGACGATGTAAAAACACAAAATTTGTCCATAGCAGGAACAATAGAATACTTAGAAGATGAATATCAATTTTATGATGGAAAAGCTGTCTTTAGGGAAGCTGGACAAAGAAAGGGTACAATGGATGAACTGAATAATTATATTGAGTCGAGGACATCAGAACATTCATATGCATATTATTTTGCTAAAAAATATGTGGATTTTGCAGGATTTCATATTGCATTTTTCTCGGTCGTTTTGCTTGCCTTCTTGTTTATAGGTGATATGAAAAAAGATACTTATGAGCTGCTTCATACGAAACCTATATCAGCAGAAAAATATGTTTTAGGAAAATATTTAGGAGGAGTCCTGCCATTAAGCTTGGCAGTTTTGATTATTACGACTATATTCACTGTACTGTGCCAAAGTAATGAACTTCAGATAAGTATTATAGACAGTTTTGGTAATATGTTTTTAGCAGCATTGTTATATGTGATGCCTACCGTACTGATTTCTACAGGCATTTATGTTTTAATTGCATTATTGTTTAAAAATCCTTTACCGTCAATCCCACTAATTTTGGCATATATTGTTTATTCTAACATGGGGAGTTACGATGCAAATGGAAATTATGGATTTTATGGGCGGATATTGGGAATGCTGTTTAGGTTCGAAGGAAAATTTTTTGAAACAGAAGTCCTTCCTGTTTTTCTGTTGAACCAAATGGCACTATTATTACTGACATTGTTGTTTATAGGTGTTGGAGTTTGGTGTTGGAGGAAAAAAAGATTATGAAGAATGAAATAAGAATTACACTCCCGTTTTATAAAATAGTATATCCATTTCTGTTTTTGGTTTTTTTGGCAATATTTAGAGGTATAGCGGATACAAAAGAAATAGGTGTCACATTAGATCCAATGATGGCAGCGTTATCTATTGTGTTTATGTCGGATACTTTTCTTATTGAGAATAGGGAGCAGAGGTGGGAAATATTTGCGCTTTATGCCTTGAATAAAAAGAAAATGATGGTGTATAAGCGGGTACTTGTACAATTTGTATATTTGTTTCTATTGGCAGCAATTGGATATTTCTTATTTTTTGTACAAAATCCGACTAGGGGAGTTTGGGGAACTGAAGTGAAAATGTATTTAGAATATTTGTTTGCAGTAAGTATTACGATATTGTTTTGGGGAAGTATGACAATTATCGGTGCAAATTTTTTTCGTAATATATGGTGTGGGATTGGAATTTCATTAATTATATGGTTGATTCTTAACTCAACGTTTGGTTCTAATGTGTTTGGAAAGTACAATATCTTTTCATATGCATTTCGTAGTTATGAGCAGGGAACTGGAGTTGACTGGATACCGGGAAAAGTAATTGGAGTTATACTTGTTATACTTATGATGTTCGGATTGTTGCCACAGACTATAAAAAGAAGGAGGAATTAATATGTTATTAACAGCTAAAAATTTAACAGTAAAGTTCAAGAATGGCTATAAAGGCATACAAGATATGAACTTTAGGATTGGTAATGGAATTTATGGCTTATTAGGAGAGAATGGAGCTGGAAAAACAACACTTATGCGGGTTCTTACAACAATTATTACTCCTACAGAGGGGAAAATAATGTTCGAAAATATCCCTTATGTAGAAAAAAACTATAGTGCAATTCAGAAAAAAATCGGATATTTGCCACAGGAATTAAACTTGTACCCTAATTTGAATGTGGAGGATACACTTATGTATTTGGGAAGTATGGCAGGTATAGAAAAGGGAATATGTGAAGAAAGGGTAAAATATTATTTAGAAAGAACGGGATTGGAAGAACATAAAAGGAAAAAAAATAAGCAATTATCTGGGGGGATGAAAAGGCGTGTAGGTCTAGCACAGGCATTGTTAAATGAACCAGAACTTTTGATTGTAGATGAACCGACAACGGGATTGGATCCAGAAGAACGGGTACGAATTAGAAGACTTTTAGTTGATTTTTCAAAGAAAAGAACAGTATTATTTTCCACACATGTAGTAGAAGATCTTGCGGCAACTACAAATCAGATTTTAATAATGAAAAAAGGGAGATTAGAGTATACTGGTCACGTAAGTAGCCTTATTGCAGAAACGAAAGGGAAATTATGGAATTATAGTACAAAAAGCGAGTCTGAGGCAGATGAGATTGAGAAAAAATTTAAGATAACAGAAAAGCAGTTTACAGAAGGCGGAATTCGTTTTAAAATATTGAGTGAGAAAAAACCTTTCACAAGTGCGGTACCAGCTGAAATTACTCTAGAAGATGCCTATATTTACATTAATAACAAGTAGGAAAAAAAACTATAGAGCTTCAAGGTATTAAAAGAATAGTGTAATTTATCTTAGAGTAGAGTATGTAAAGATACATGCTCTACTTTTTATGTTGGGATAAAAAATAGATTTAAAAGCATCACAATAATTAAGAACACTTCCTACAGAAATTATAGCATCAAAAGATTCGTTTTATAAGGTAAATTCTCCATGTTTGCTACTGCGTAATGTTTACAGTTTTTTATTTTTTCCTCAGCAATATCTATGTGGTGCATTTCTTCACAACATATACCATAATTATTTCCACCTGAACCTGCATTGAGCACCTTGCAATTTTCAAAAAGTATTTTATGATGATTAATATATTTTTGTAATTCATTGTGTGAATATGTATGCCAAACATCATCCGTTGCCCATATAACCGGTATCCGATTATAAAATTCTTTAATTTTCGAAATATCAAATTTATCCATGCTATTTACCTCGAATTTTAATAGAATAATATCTTATTATCAGTAAAGATTTGTAGAGGGAAGATGGAAATTTCCATTGTGTATGTGCTACACTTTTTCAAAAAAGATTTTGGAGGGGTCTGCTATGGAGATACGAAAGTTACAAGAGCAATATTTAGTGTTTTGCAAATATCGAAAGGAACTTGACGATAAAACATTAAAAGCATATCGGATCGATCTGAGACAGTATTTTGAATGGGTAGAGGGAGAAGAACCTGGAAAGGCGGAGATCGAGAAGTATATTACGAAACTACATATAGATTTCAAGCAAAAGACGGTGAAGCGTAAACTTGCAAGTGTAAAAGCATTTTATAATTATCTGGAAGAAGAGGAATTGATTGAAGAAAATCCATTTAGAAAAATAAAAGTAAAATTTAAAGAAGCAGTAGTATTACCTAGGATTATTCCACGGGAAGAGATTGAAAGTCTTCTGAATTATATGTATAACCATAAACCTGATTCTAAGGGCAAAATGGTTGGAACTTGGCAGCGTGATGTTATGATAGTAGAGATGTTCTTTGCAACTGGGGCAAGAGTATATGAAATCTCCAATATTAGAGTGGAGTGTGTTGATTTACAATCAGGTTTGATTTGTTTTAAGGGGAAGGGGAATAAAGAACGTTATGTTCAAATTGGAAATCAAGAAGTATTGGAATGGATGAGAGAATACTATTCAGAAAATAAAGAAGAAATAGAAGCTTGTGGATTTTTCTTTGTGAATAATCGGGGTGGGAGATTTACAGAGCAGTCTATCAGACTTATGTTGAAAAAATATACCAAAGCTGCAGGAATCCGTAGGAACATTACGCCCCACATGTTCCGGCACTCTTTCGCCACATATTTAATTGAAGAAGGAGTAGATGTTAGCTGTATACAGCGAATTCTAGGTCACAGTTCAATTAAAACGACACAGATATATATACATGTAGCAGCTAGAAAACAGGCGGAGATTCTTCAACAATATCATCCGCGTAATGCTATGAAAATAAAAGTGGCATAGAAAAAAGGAACTTAATATTATTTTTTTGACCGGCTTTATAGGCGGTCTTGTTGTGATAGAAATATACCGAAAATATTACTTTACAAGGCTCCGAAATATGCGAAATTGTACGGTCTTTTAGTATATGATTCAGGAAATATAAAGGGTACAAGAAAATTTGGATGTGGTATGGAAAAATTTGGAGAAATTTGTTATAATTAGCATGATAATTTGTAGTTATCTGTTGAATTTAGGACAATAAAATGGAGGAAGAAAATATAATATGTCAAATATTTTTGTGAGTTGGTCTAAAGCTAAGAGTAGAGAATTTGCATTAGAAATAAAATATCTTATAGAAAGCCTTGATCCTCATTCAAATGTGTTTATGTCAGAGGAAAATATTTCAGCAGGCGAAAAAGTTCAAGAGAAAATAATTAAAAAAATAGAAGAATGTGATTTGCTATTACTTTGCTTTACCAAAGAAAATAAAAAATCACCCTGGCTACTTTATGAAGCGGGGTTTGCTTGTGGATTAAACAAAACGGTTATTCCACTTTTATTTGATAATGATCCCAATTGGCATTCATGGATAGATAATCCAATGAACGTTGTTCGAGAAATTAATATAAATGGCGCAGATTTTGAAGCATCATTTATAAATTGTTTTGGATTACGTGACTCATCATATACGAGAAATGTTCTTTCAAATTTTGTTAAAAATGTAGAAAATATAAAAGATAAATATCGTCAGGTGGATATACAGTGTGAAGATTTTGTTGATATATTGTTAAATAATGAATCTTTCAAAGTAAAAAGTCCTATTTATAGAAATAAAACAGCATATTTTATGACTGGATTTGAAACATTTGATTTATGGAAAGCAGTTGTGCAGTCATTCTTATATACTGGAAAATACCTGTGGATTTATGGAAGAAAAAACATGAAATTATTTGGTGGAAATTTCAAGGAATTGTTTGAATATTTGGAAGAAAAATCTATAATAGACAATATGGCTGGCATCGATTTTAGATGTATGTTTTTAAATCCTGAAGCGGAAGAAGTAAAATTTGCACACAAACAACAAGATATCTTTTTACAAGAATTAGATGCTACAATAAAAAGAGCCAAATATCAGATTGGTGATAATCGAATCCTCCAAAAATGTTTTCGCAAATATTCTAATCGGCGAGAAGAAATTATAATTCGTTTAGATAATTGTATTATTTATTCTAAACCACATTTTGATGAAAATGGTCAACCTCAAATAATGACAGATTCAAAATTTGAAGTTTTCAGTGCCACTTCTGAACGGGGAAAAGAATGTATCGAAAAGTATTGCACTGTTTGGAATGGTGCTGTAGATTTATTTTAATTACCATATAAATGATAAAAGATTTCATTTATTTCAGCAAGCGAGACTATGAAGAAAAGTCTGTAAATATGATCTTCTATGATAAGAATGGGCGA
>OKCG01000207.1_pt1 | contig 26696 bp, 25 predicted proteins | sample 1609991 | NCBI WGS metagenome assembly OKCG01 (sample SAMN04436606, study PRJEB24849) | human gut metagenome | biome: human gut; feature: NICU; material: stool | host: Homo sapiens | place: USA: Saint Louis, MO | collected 2010-01-15
TTGTGAAAGGCACCTGTCCGAAGTGTAAATCACCGGATCAGTACGGCGATAACTGGGCGGAGCTTTCCAAAGCACAGGAAGCTACCGTAAACGCAGAAAAGTTTATGAACATTGTCCGCAAGCACATGAACTTTGAAGAACTGACCCACACCCTCTTGCGTGAGTTTGTAGAGAAAATCGTTGTGCATGAGTGCAGCTACGATGAAAACGGCACACGCAGACAGGATATTGAGATTTACTATTCTTTCGTCGGCAAGGTGGACTTGCCCGAATGACCGCCCGCCCTATCCGATACCAAAGACAAGTATCGGATAGGAAAGGCAAAATTTTTTACACTTCTATTACTTCTTTATCACACATAAGCAAAGAGCCAGGGCATGAAGCAGCTTATGGCGGGCGGCGGCGTTGCCCTTATCGGCATGACCCTTGTACCGCTGCTTTCCGGCTTGTTCGGTTAAGAAGCGCGGGTAAAGGCTTATGCAGAGCATACTTGACGCGATTAACGAATGGATAAAGGAAATCCTCATAGGAGCCATAAACGGTAATCTGTCAACTATGTTCGGGGACGTAAACGAGAAAGTCGGCACTATCGCCGCAGAGGTAGGGCAGACCCCGCAAGGGTGGAACGCAAATATATTCTCCATGATACAGACCCTTAGTGAGAATGTAATCGTACCCATTGCGGGGCTTGTCATTACCTACGTCCTATGCTATGAGCTTATCAGCATGGTAACGGAAAAGAACAATATGCACGACGATGTATGCTAATAGCGAGGACTTTCAAGTCCTCGCTATTACAACGATGGTCAGCTCATTTGTGGCAGAATAGTATGACCGAAGTACGAGCTTAGAGGATCGTACAACAATATCTTTCCGTCAAGCGTAATGGCATCATCGCTGTGTGAAACCGATGATGTATCGAAGGAACTCCAACAGTTTTGATTGTATGGCAGTTGAAAATGAACTTTTGGTGCCATCATGTAGAGGTTGACTTATGAAACATCTACTGCTGAAAGTTTAGGCCATATCCAAGTCATACCGCCGTCGTGCGTATGAAGTGTCATGGTGCGGTCGTTTCCGTCCTTATCGAACAGTATGATCGGATAGCTGCCGTCATTGCCGGAAAACGTTGGATTCTGCGGCTGCATATTGTACTGCGCGTATTCTTCCGGAATATCCAGTTCCAGCCGCGCCCATGTTTTGCCGCCGTCCAGCGTCCGCGCGATTTCGGGGCCGTTGTCAAAGAAGTAGCGGTAGCTGATAAAGCCGACCATTTCAGACGCAAAGCCAGCGCCGATGACCGTGCCGGTATAAAGCGCGTCCGGGATAGAAATACTCCACGTTTCGCCATTGTCCATCGAGGTGCAGACGTTCGCTGCGCCTGTTCCGGCTGCGGGCGGCAGCGCAGCGACACACCAGCAGAACGCGCCGATTTTGCCATAGTAGAAAGTGATGGAGTCCAGATAGCCAAAGGGGAAGGCTTCACTTTTCCTGTCACAGCCGGGGAGCGCCGCAATCAGATCATACGGAACCGTTGCGATTGGCTCCTTGTTGTCCGTGCTTTCGTACAGTTCAATCCACGACGTTTGTGAGTTGCCAACTTAGCCAATCAGTTCTACAGTATCCGAAGTTCGCAAAGTATTCTCTGTTTCGGATGTGGATGTTTCTGTATTTGGTGTCGATTCACAGTTTGTTTTGAGATCATATGCAACCTGTAAACAGTTATCTGCGAAAAGCAGTTTGCCGGTAGCAACTATATCGTCACTATTATACGCCTTTTTGACGACCCACAGGCATCCATCCGTTTCGTTAAGTCGAAGTGAGTAATCATATTTCCCGCGATCCTCCAACATGTAACTTGTGCCGTTTGCATAGTCGTAGACAATGATACGACTGTCGATCATGCCGGAGCCAAAGCTGAGCGTGGAACACAATTCAGGAAGCCCGTCGCCGGTAAGGTCGCTAAAATACGTGTTCCAAATGGGCATTCCGGTATAAAGCTGCATGACTTCGTTTCCCGTCACGGCATCCATCTTCTCCGGATACCAGCGGAAAGTCACATCTGGATATTCCGGAAGTTCGATTTCAAGGTTTCCGTCCCAGTTCATTTCCTCGGGCTTTTCAAGGTAATCGAACCACGGCTCCGTATGTGCCGAAGAAGTATCCGCTATTTGCGTGAATGTCGCCTCGCGGGTTCCAAAACAAGACAAGCCGTGACCGTCCGACATTCGGAAAACCAGTTTTCCGTTATCCGCACGGAGAGACGCGGTAAACAGAAGATATTTTTCCGATCCGGCCTCCTGTGCCATCTCCGGGGTGCAGCCATAAAATTCGGCCCATCCGGCAGTTCCCCGTACACGGTATCGAATACAAAAATCTGTGTTTGTGTCGTTTTTGACGATCGTTCCGACAACGGAGAGATCGTCCTGGACGGTGAAAGATGCATCCACAGGGAAATCCGCATCATAACCAAGCTGATAGCTCCACGCGGAGCCGGGCGCCAGCAATTCCGTAATATCGTTTGAGCCCTCCGATTTTGGATTCGTCAGAAAGCAGACCGCTGCCGCAGCACAAACAATCACAGATGCCAGAACGATCCAGAACGCGGGCTTCTTATAGTTCATCACGGACTTTACACGCTCCTTTACTCCCACCTCACCAAAAGCAAGCGGACACGCCGCAATTACACGGCGGTTGACGCTGCAAGCCACAAGTGCCTGTGTATAATCGGCTCTTTGTTCATTGCCCATTTCCCTGATAACCTTTTCATCACATGCAAGCTCAATATCCCGGCACAGCAGTATATAGCTGAGCCACATCAGCGGATTGAACCAATGAATTGTCAGCAGCAGAAAACCGAGTGGCTTCCACCAATAATCCTTGCGGCGGATATGCGTCTGCTCATGGGCAATCACATGATCCATCTCGCGGCTGTCCATATGATACGGAAGATAGATTTTGGGTTTGATGATTCCCAGCACAAACGGAGAGCAAACCTTCTCGCTTTGATAGATGTTGCCCCGCAAGATTACCGCTTCGCAGACCTTGCGGTGCAAACGCCAGTAGCTCACAGCAGAGTAGAGGAAAAGGGCTGCTATTCCGAAAAGCCATATCCCCGTTAAAACCGGAATCCATATTTGCAGCGGATTTGCACTTGCGCCCGGTGCGGGCGTGAACGAGCTGCTGATTACTGGGTTGATAACATGATTGAGGGCAGGAACACCCGTCTGGACGGAAGGTGTCTGCTCCATCATAACGGTTGGGCTGATTGTTTCTGCGCTCGGTATCAGGCTCAGTACACTTTCAATCGAAAACGGGAAAACCATCCGTGCAGCGACAATGCCCCAAAGCAGAACATTTACCCATTTGGGAGCTTTTTTCAAGCAAAACCGCAATGTCAAAACCGCAATCACAACCCAGCTTGCGGATATGCTCATATTGACGATTTTTAGAAAGAGTTCGCTCATGTTGCTTCCCCCTTTCGGATCCGGTCGATCATCTGCTGCACTTCGTCAAGTTCGTCATTAGATAAATCCTGCCGTTTGGTAAAGGCAGCGATAAAAGCAGGAAGAGAGCCTTCAAACTTCTTTTCCACCAGTTCATCGATCTCACACGCCTGCGCTTCATCCTTTGATACAAGAGCGGTCACAATACCATCTTCATTTTTCAGTACGCCGCGTTCCCCAAGGCGTTTGATAACGGTATAAGTCGTGGTTCGCTTCCATCCCAACTGTTCCTGACACAGCTTTACAAGCTGCGCAGCGGAAATTGGTTCATGCTCCCACATAATCAGGCAGAAACGATATTCACCCTCATGAATCTTTGGTATCTCCATATGCAAGCCCTCCTTGTCTACTATGGTAGACTATGTGTATAGTCTACACGATTAGACATTCAAAGTCAATAGAGTTCATAGAAAAGTTACACAGGCAGCCGCAGAAAAAGCGGCTGCTTTTTTATCTGGACTTTGCCAAATCGCTCACGTCAGACCGTAGTAGTGGTGAAAAGCGGGCAGGATGATCTATCCCAAACGCTTTATTCGCAGAAGTGGTCAAAAAGCGTTTTTGAGATTGTAGTAAGAATAGAGAGAAAGAAAATCTCAGCGGTCAATGTTCCCAATGGTGTTAGCGATGTTCCCATTGGTACGTCGCAATTCTGTCGCTGCTGCGCTACCATAAAATCAGAAAAAGTCTCAGCGACGAATGACAGACTGCTGTCGCTCATTCACAGAATGTTTACAAATACATACCCTGCTTTTTGCTGAAAAAATGTCCGTTGTAAAGTGAAAGGAGGTTTGGAGCAGCAGAGAGCAAGATTCTACCGAGGTGCCAGATTTCGCATTTCGCTCATTCTGTCCCATCGGAATCTTGTTGGGGAGTGCCTTCCCCAAACCCTGCTTTACGCACCCTGACGGCTGCGGCAACCTCGCCCAGCGACAGAGCTTTGCAAGCTCTATCGCCGCGCAAGGTTTTGAAAATCGCCTGAGTCGAAACCAGTTCCCGCAGAAAAGTTTTTCTCACCGCCATACTCAACAAACGGCAGATTTCTGTCCGTTGTAAAGTGAAAGGGCAAAGCATTGGGACAAAACCGGGTGCTGATTCACTTAGTAAGGTGGAGAGGTTTTCAAAAACTTTTTCTCCGGCAGTACCAAGTTTTCGAGAAAAAATGTCCGTTGTAAATTGAGGGGCTTCCAAACCAGACAGCCCTTCCTGTGTCGGAGCCGGTAACAGTTTGACCCCGGCGGCATGGTGTTCCTTGACAAGTGAATAGCTTTTTCAGGCAACAAGCTCTCTGTGATAGCCGAGCCGAAGGACGCGCCAAGACCTCCCGCATGGGAGTGAGCGAGCACCGCCAGCTTCGGAAATGCCGGGTCGTTCCCGGTGGGTGATGACAGCAGAGGGCAGCTACTCCCCATCCGGAATCGTCCGAGCGTGATAACAACCGTCGCAGACCATCCGATGAAAGGCCGCATGAGTTAATTGCGGGCGTGAAGCGAGTGCCGAGAACGTCAGGCAGTCTGTAAAGCAGAAGTTATAAAGTAAAGGGCTTTCCGCTCTGGAAAACCCTTGTGAGTTTGAGCCGGTAATAGGGTGCAAATTCGCCCCGAAAACGGCGATAAGTGAAAGGAGATGAAGCCCATGCCCCGCAAAAAGTATGACACGCCGCACCGCAGCCGTGTTGTCAAGACCCGCATGACCGAGGAAGAATACGCCGATTTTGCTGCCCGCCTTGCACCCTACGGCATCAGTCAATCCGAGTTTATCCGCAGAGCCATTCAGGGCGCAAGCATTCGCCCCGTTGTCACGGTTTCCCCGGTCAACGACGAGCTGCTTGCCGCGCTTGGGAAGCTGACCGCCGAATACGGGCGCATCGGAAACAACCTCAATCAGATCGCCCGTGCTATCAATGACTGGCACAATCCCTATCCCCAACTTGCGGCAGAGGTACGGGCGGCGGCTTCCAATCTCGCCGCCTTGAAGTTTGAGGTTCTGGAAAAGGTAGGTGAAGCCGTTGGCAACGTTCAAACATATCAGCTCTAAAAACGCCAACTACGGCGACGCAGAAAAATACCTGACCTTTGCACACGACGAGTTCACCATGAAGCCCACGCTGGACGCAGACGGGCGGCTTGTGCCGAGAGAGGATTACCGCATTTCCACCCTGAACTGCGGCGAGGATGATTTCGCGGTTGCCTGTATGCGTTCCAACCTCCGCTATGGCAAGAATCAGAAGCGCGAGGATGTCAAGAGCCACCATTACATCATCAGCTTTGACCCACGGGACGGCCCGGATAACGGGCTGACCGTGGACAAGGCGCAGGAGCTTGGTGAGCGGTTCTGCCGGGAGCAGTTTCCCGGTCATCAGGCAATCATCTGCACCCACCCGGACGGGCATAACCAGTCCGGCAACATCCATGTGCATATCGTCATCAACAGTCTGCGGATTGAAAATGTGCCGCTGCTGCCCTATATGGACAGACCGGCGGACACAAAAGCCGGATGCAAGCACCGCTGTACCGACGCGGCGATGGAATATTTCAAGTCCGAGGTCATGGAGCTGTGCCACGAAGCCGGTCTTTATCAGATCAATCTTCTGAATGGCAGCGCAAACCGCATCACCGAGCGCGAGTATTGGGCGAAGAAAAAGGGACAGGCTGCGCTGGATCAGGAAAACGCCGCCCTTGCCGCAGAGGGCAAGCCCACCAAGCCAACACGCTTTGAAACCGACAAGGAAAAGCTGCGTCAGATCATCCGAAAAACGCTGAACGAATCGTTCACCGTTGAGGATTTTGCGCAAAAGCTCTTGCAATACGGCGTGACCGTCAAGGAGAGCCGAGGACGGTTTTCCTATCTCACTCCCGACCGCACAAAGCCCATCACGGCGCGGAAGCTGGGCGACAGCTTCGACAAAGCCGCCGTGCTTGCCGCTTTGGAGCAAAATGCCCTGCGTCCCGTGAATACCCTCACCTCAAGTGACGGTATTCCGTTTAGCCGCACCCTATCTTCAAACGAGGTTGCTTCCGACAGGCACACTCCGAAGCAGAGCGCACCGCAAACGCCCTCCATTGGGCGCATGGTTGACCGTGAAGCAAAACGCACCGAGGGCAAGGGCATCGGCTATGACCGCTGGGCGTCGATGCACAACCTCAAGGCATGGTCGAAAACCTTTATGTATTTGCAGGAGCATGACCTTCTATCGCCGGATAAGCTGAGCGCCGCCGTGGATGCTGCCGGTGCGGAAGCACGGGATGCCCGCAGTCGCTATGACGCTGCCGCTGCCAAGGTGACAGATAAAAAGGCAATGCTGGAAGCGATGGACAATTACCGCAACACCTATCCCATTATCAAGGAGTATCGCATGATCCGCAAAGAAAAAGACAAGCAGAAGTTCTATGCCGCGCATGAAGCGGATTTTATCATCAACGACGCTGCCAAGCGCCAGCTTGACAAACTGGGCGCACCGAAGCAGCTTCCGAAGCGCAAGGATGTCATTGCGGAGATTCAGTCTCTCGTATCCCAGAAAAACGAGTGCTACAACGATTACCGCGAGAAAAGCGACCGGCTGCATGAGCTGATGACCATGCAGCGCAACTATCAGATGGCGATACAGCCGCAGCAGCCGAAACACGGACGGAAACATGAGCAGGAGTTATAAAAAGCAAAATGCCGCACAGGTTTCCCCATGCGGCACAATGCTCATTTTCCAAACAGATCGCTGTGCGTTCCGGTTCTGGAAAGTGTCAGCACCAGAACATCACCCTCGATGCGGTAGATCAGAAGCCAGTCGGGCTGAATGTGGCACTCCCGGTGTCCACGCCAGTTACCGGTCAGGTCATGATCTCTGTTCTCAGGCGGCAGCGCGTTTCCCATTGCAAGCGTTTCAATCACGGTTTCAAGAAGCTCAATTTGCAGTCCGCGCTTGATTGCCAGCTTGTAATCCTTCTTGAACGCCGTGGTCGGCTTGACGGTCAGCTTTGTCTTTCTCACTTTTTCAGATCGGCAAAAAGCTCGTCAAGGTCGTTATAGCCCTTTACAGACGGGTCTTTCGCAATCCTTTCCGCTTCCAGCATGGCGGCAATCGTCTCCTTGTTAGGCTGATTGATGGAGATTTCAAACGGAATCCCGCCCTCCCGGATCGACTGACGCACGAAAATATTGAAAGCCGTTGTGAGATTCATGCCAAGCTCCGAAAACAAAGCGTCAGCCTGTGCTTTCAGGTCGCTGTCCATTCGGATGCTGATGTTTGTTGTAGTTCCAGCCATGAAATCATCCCCTTTCTACTGGCACTATCATTATACGCTATCTGCACGAGAAATACAATACAGTGCACGAAAAAGATACAATTTATTTTCAAATCCAGAAATGGAGTAAATGCCCCCTCCCGAAAGCGCACAGAACGCGCCGAAGGGACTTACCCATACCGCAATACCGCCCGTTCTCCAAACGGAGCTTACAGAGCGAAAATATCCCGAAATTGATACCGAGATTTACAGTTTGACCGTCTGCCGGAGCGTAACACTTTGGCGACAGATAGGAGCGTGAAAATGCCGAGAATGAGCAAGCAGCGGCGTTTGGAATGGTCGTTCTTCCTCGACCACCGAAACCGCATTTCCTACAATCCCCTTTGCCGTGGGTGCATCCACGGCTGCAAGCAGAGTTTCCGGGCAATCGTTGTTCTTTGCCCGCATTACTGGTCAAAACGCTGGAAACCGCCAGACTGAGGGCTGTCACGATTCGTTATACCCCATTTCCCGCGAAGGAGGTGACATTCCATCGCTGAGTACATGAGAGCGGATACCCGGCTGCCGCCGTATCTGCCATATCCCCGTTTCCTGCTGCAAGCAGACCTGACCCAAACGGCGAAGCTGCTGTACGCGCTGCTGCTTGACCGGGCAACGCTCTCACAGGCAAACGGCTGGCTGGACGAGGGCGGCAGGATTTATCTTGTGTTCCCCATAGAGAAGATTGCCGCCGCGCTGGACAGAAGCACCATGACCGTGAAAACCGCTCTTTCCGAGTTGGAGGACGCGGGGCTGATCAAGCGGCGCAGGAGTGGCTTTTCCAAGCCGAACCGCATCTATGTGAAGATGCCGCCAGACGGACAGAAAACTTTCCAAGTGACAGACAGAAAGCCTTCCTCTATTGGGACAGAAAACTGTCCGACTGATGGACAGAAAATTGTCCCTATGATGGAAAGAAAACTGTCCCCTAACAACCTGAGTAGTAACAACCTGAATCAGAACCACCTGAGTAGAGAGAGTGAAGCGCCCGCCACATACGGGCGGTATGAGAATATTTTCCTGACAGAGAGTGAATATGCCGAGCTGCTGCGGGATTTTCCCGACAGGCTGGACAGGCTTATTTCCGAGCTGTCCTCCTACATGGAATCCACGGGCAGAAGCTATCAGAATCACGCTGCCACCATCAGACGGTGGGCAGAGAACGATAAAACAAAGGGTGTCCCAAAGCAGGGCATCCCTGATTACACCTGTAAGGAGGGAGAAAGCCTATGAACGATTTTACCGATATTGTTTCCAAAGCGATGGAAGTCCGCCCCGACGAGGGCGATTATACCGGCAAGGACGGCTTGCTGTACTGCGGCAAGTGCCATACGCCGAAGGAAGCCTATTTTGAAGATGGTCATGCCGCCCTGTTCGGACGTGACCGGCATCCCACGAACTGCGCCTGTCAGCAAAAACGCATGGATGAAAAGCGGCTGGCTGACCAGCAGCGCAAGCATGAGGACACCGTAAAGGAGCTGAAAAAGGAGTGCTTTGACACGCCGAAGCTGCGGGACTGGTGCTTCGCACAGGACAACGGTGCAAATCCGCAGATGAAGCACGCGAGATTTTACGCCGACAATTTTGATACGATGCTCCTTGATAATATCGGCTATCTGCTCTGGGGCAGCGTCGGGACGGGCAAGAGCTTTTTCGCCGCCTGTATCGCCAACGCCCTAATGGAGAAAGAAATCCCTGTCCGCATGACGAATTTTGCCGCCGTTCTCAATGACCTGTCCGGCAGCTTTGAGGGCAGAAATGCGTACATTGCCCGCCTGTGCCGCTATCCGCTGCTGATTCTGGACGATTTCGGCATGGAGCGCGGAACGGATTACGGGCTGGAACAGGTCTACAACGTGATAGACAGCCGCTACCGCAGCGGCAAGCCCCTGATCGTCACCACCAATCTGAGCCTTGACGAATTGCAGCATCCGCAGGATACACCCCACGCCCGTATTTATGACCGGCTGCTGGAAATGTGCGCCCCGATCCTGTTCACCAGGACGAACTTCCGCAGACAGACCGCGCAAAGTAAGCTGGATAAATTAAAAACGATAATAAAGGAGAAGGAGTGCCTATGAACAATACCGCCACCGCGACCGCAAAAGAAACCGTGCGCCGTCCCGCACCTGCCGCTCCTTCCTCTGCCGGAAGGATGACCCGCAGGGTGGGCAACACCACCTACCGCGTGACGCTGCACTTCAAAGAAAACGGCAAGGAGGATATGAACGATAAAATCAAGCGGCTGATCAAAATGGGCTGCGAAGGTTGAGAAAGCGAGGAATTACGATGAAAACCCGGAAATATTTACATTGTCCGCTTTACTGCGGCTTAGAAATCGGCTATACTGTAATTGCCACAAATGAGCTGGCTGTCTGAAAGAGGTATCGTTATGAACAACAGACAGTCACAGGAAAAAATCACCGCCATCTATTGCCGCCTGAGCCGCGACGATGATCTTGCCGGGGACAGTAATTCCATCATTCATCAGAAGGATATGCTCACGCGCTATGCCCGTGAACGGAATTTTCCGAATGTATCGGTTTATTCTGACGACGGTTGGAGCGGTACGAATTTTGAGCGTCCAGACTGGAAACGCCTGATTGCCGACATTGAAGCTGGTAAGGTGGGCATTGTCCTTGTAAAAGACCTCAGTCGCGTGGGTCGTGACTATCTCCGTGTGGGCTTCTATACGGAGGTCACCTTCCCGCAGAACGGCGTTCGCTTCATTGCCGTCAATAATGGCGTGGACAGCGCCAATCAGTCTGAAAACGACTTTGCACCCTTTCTCAATATCATGAACGATTTTTACGCTCGTGATACAAGCAAGAAGGTCAGCGCCGTCTATCGGGCAAAGGGCAACAAGGGCGAACACACCGGCAATCATCCCATCTACGGGTATCTGAAAGACCCGGAGAACAAGCAGCGCTGGATTATCGACGAGGAAGCTGCCGCCGTTGTGCGCCGCATCTTCCGTATGGTCATTGACGGCAAGGGTGTGTACCAGATCGCGGATATTCTGTCCGAGGAAAAGGTACTTTGCCCGTCTGCCTACCTTGCCGCAAAGGGTGTCGGCAACCGCAGGAACAACAAGTTTGAAGATCCCTATCGCTGGTGGGGTACGACGGTGAGCTACATTCTCGCCCGCATGGAGTACATGGGGCATACCGTCAATTTCAAAACCTTTAAGACCTGCTACCGGGACAAGCACCGCAAGCAGGCTCCCAAAGAGGACTGGAAAATCTTTGAGAATACCCATGAAGCAATCATTGACAAGACCACATGGGAAACCGCGCAAAAGCTCCGCAGGACGATCCGGCGCGGTGACCGCAATAAAGAGCCGAACCCGCTGACTGGGCTGCTCTACTGCGGCGAGTGCGGCGCGAAAATGTATAACGAGCGCAGCGATGGGGACGCATACCACAAGACCCCGAAGGACAACTACGTTTGTGCTTCCTACCGCAAGAAAACGACCTCCTGCACCATTCACTTTATCCGCTCGGAGATCGTCCGTGACCTGATTCTGGACGCGCTGCGGAATGTAGCAACCTATGCCAGAGCCAACAAGGAGGATTTTGAGCAGCTTGTGATGCAGACCACCTCCGACGCGAGAAAGCGCAGTCTGCAAAGCGGCAGGACGGAGCTTGACCGTATCATGCGCCGCACAAACGAGCTGGACACGCTGCTGCAAAAGCTCTATGAGGACTATGCCCTCGGACGCTTGCCGGAGAAGCGGCACGCAAAGCTCTCCGCGCAGTATGAAGCGGAACAGGCACAGCTTGAGCAGCGCAGCGCCGAGCTGATGGAGCAGATGAACGCAGAACAGGAAGAAAGCGTCAATGTTGACCGCTTCATGGAGCTGGTAGACCGCTATACGGACTTCACCGAGCTGACCACGCCCATGCTCAATGAGTTTATCGACAAAGTGATCGTCTACGAGCGCAGGAAGATCAACCGCTATCAGTACGACCAGAGAATCGAGATTTACTTCAATTTCATCGGCAAGGTGACGCTGCCGGAGGAAGAAACGGAAGCCGCGCCGGAAGCCCCCAAAACGCTTCACGTTGCCAGCAATTCCAGCTTTGCACCCATCGGGGACTACCTCTCCGCGCAGGGCGAAGAAGCGATTGCGCTGCCGTTCTCCAAGGTGGAGGAACTGACCGGCAAGCCGCTTTGCAAGTCGGCGTACAAGTACGCTTCCTATTGGTATCCGGCGCAGGACAGTCCGCTTTCCAATACCATCTACAACGCAGGATATGACGTTGACCGCGTGGATTTAGCTGCCGGGATCGTGTATCTGACGAAAGCCGCATAACAGAACGAACACCCCGCACCGTGCGTTTACAAGACGCATGGTGCGGGGTGTTTTTGCGTTTTCAGGAAGATAGTTGCAAACTGGAAGTTGTCAGACTGTTGTATAAGCATTACCCGCCGTGTTCTTGAAATTCTGCTTTTCCAGCTATTGCTTTTCTTCTTCGTTTTCCTGAATATCAATTCGCTCAATCTTGAAGACAACGGAGCGTGTACCGTCATTGTAGCCGGCAAAGCGGCAAAGAAACATTCCGGCAACTTGACACACCCTATTCAAAAAGATGTGCTATAATTTCTTTGAAAACTTCTCTCTTTCATTTAGTGTTTGCAGTTAAAACCGTAGTATATGAGTGAAGCCGGAAAGGAGGTGGCGCGATGATCGATGATGAAAAAATTATTGAGTTGTTTTTTGAGCGTTCCGAACAAGGCATACGGGAACTGGACATGAAATACGGAAAAATCTGTCACAACCTTTCGTACAACATTGTGAACAGCAGACGGGACGCGGAGGAATGTGTAAACGACGCTTATTTAGGCGCATGGAACGCTATTCCCCCGGTACACCCCAATCCCTTGTTGTCCTACATTGTGAAAATCGTGCGGAACATTTCCCTCAAAACCTATTGGAGAAAGGAAGCAGCAAAACGAAGCGGACACTATACGGTTGCCTTAGAGGAAATCGAGGGCTGCATCGCAGACCAGAAAACCGTGGAAGATGAAATTGAAGCCAGAGAGTTAGCCCGTATCATCGAGGCATTTTTGGATACATTGACCGCAAAAGAGCGTGTTATCTTTATGCGCCGCTATGCGTATGCAGACACCTACGCGGACATAGCAAAGCGCGTAGGTATATCTGAAAAAAATGTATCCGTCCGGCTCACGCTAATCCGCCAGAAGATGAAGCAATACTTGATTGAAAGAGAGGTATTCGTATGACCACGAAATTATTTTCCGAAGCCATTAGTGAAGTTGGCGATAAGTATTATGAGGAAGCCGCAAACTACCATTGTAAAAAACACGGGTGGATAAAATGGAGTGCTATGGCAGCTTGCTTAACCGTTGTACTTTTTACCGCCCTTTCGGTTCTCCCCAACTATTTCCGTCAGCAAGGTACTACACCACCAGACAATCCGAACGGAGTGATTGTTGACAACCCTATTGACACTGCCGATGATGATACAACTCCTGCAACATCTGAAATCCATGTCAGCATGGACAATATTTCCTTCAATGAGGTGGGGGCATTGAAGGATGCCGCACGTGTATGGCGCAATCCGGAGTTATATGACCATATTCAGTGGGATAAAAATGCTGTAATCGAATACTATGGAAAAGACTTGTCCCCTGCATACATTCCAGATGGCTTGACCGCAGCCAATGGCAATGGCACTGCACGGGTTATTGTAGATAAAAGCGGCAATATTGTAGAGGACACAGTTAGGCTCAATTTCTATCATGACTATTACGAAGATGGAAGCCCAAAGCTGACAGAAGGCGTGACGGCGCGCAAGGGATTTTCTATCACGGCTTCAAAAATCGGCATTCTAAGTGATTGTATTTATCTTCTGCCCGAAAATGAAGTGAAAACTTCTGACATTGATGGAACGGCAGGTACCTTTGGGTAGCGTTCCATGCCCTGTGGTCCGTATAACCCTGACACGCACGAACCGTCTGGCTACTATGATATGTATGTGGCTGAATTTGAATATGACGGTATCGAATATCAGATAGTCGCAGAACAAATGGAAGCCGAAGAAGTTATAAAAGTTGTATCGTCTATCATCTATGGAGAAGAAGTATTCGTTGACAAGTAATTGACACCAAAAGAGAATATACCACAGAGGGCAGCCGAGAAAATCGACTGTCCTTTTTCTATGCCTACGGGCAGAAAGGAGCAACCAACCATGACGAAACCGAGAGAGAAAACCCGCGAGGAATTGACCGCCGAGATTGAAGACGGGAAGAAGAAAATTCGACAGTTTGAAAACCGGGAAAAGGTATTGCGGCGAAAGTTAAGCATTGTGAACAACTCCACACACTTTGACATCTCCAAATCAACTTTAGCCCTGTGCCGCGTATTGAGCGCGGCACAGGGCTTTTTCCGTTTCTGACGATTTTGAGCAACACATTCGATGCCCTGTACGCAGGACGCACCTTTGTATTTCGTGGAATCGGACGATAATCAGCCAAACCGCAAAAGGTCACGCGAAACCGCGTACCAGCGGCACGACACCGCGAATCGCGGAACGATGCAATCCATACGCGCAGACGGCAGATACTTCACGAATCCGGCAGGCATTGATTTTTCCTCCCTGATTTCAAGACCTTCCTGCCCGAAAATCCATGTGAATCCGTATCGTTCGCAAAGTATTTACAGTTTCATTTGAAAAACCGTCTTGACAATATTCATCGGACGTTGACACTTCCATGTTCTTCAAGTGGGTGTTCAAGGCGTTTGTGGCAGTCTACCTTGTGACGCACACCTTTGACATCACTATGGCGGTGTTCGATATGGCGCAGCACGTTGTTTCCGGCGCGGCGGGGGTAATCGGCGGCAGCACAGAGATTGATGTTGCCGCCGCCCTTGCTTCCATGCAGGACGGGCTTGACGCTATGGAAATCCCCGAACTGCTCTTACTTGTCATGGAAACAAGCCTTGTGAGCTTGTGCATGAAAATCATGTCCGTACTGATAACCGTTATCCTCTACGGGCGCATGATAGAGATTTACCTTTACTGTTCGGTATCGCCTATCCCGTTTGCAACAATGACGAACCGGGAATGGGGGCAGATAGGAAACAACTACCTCAAATCCCTGTTCGCTATCGGTTTTCAAGGCTTCCTCATTATGATATGCGTCGGCATTTACGCGGTTCTGGTAAACAACATGATAATAGCGGACAATCTGCACAGCGCGATATTCTCCCTTGCAGCCTATACCGTTATCCTCTGTTTCTCCCTGTTCAAATCCGGCGCACTGGCGAAGTCGATATTCTCCGCGCATTAGCGGCGTGTCAAGGGCAGGGTGGAGATTTTCAGAGCGAAGCGGCGAAAATACGACCCGACCTTGACGCGGATAACCCCCATATAATACGGGCGGGCAAAGGGCATAGATTGACCTTTGCCTTGATTACCCTTATGGGAAGTTACAGCAACACCAAACCCAGAGAAAGGAGGTTTTCACTTGGCGTATGTACCCGTACCCAAAGACTTATCCAAAGTCAAGACAAAAGTAGCGTTCAACCTTACCAAACGGCAGATTGTATGTTTTGCGGCGGCTCTCCTGTTCGGCTTGCCGCTTTTCTTTCTGCTCAAAGACAGCACAGGCACAAGCCTTGCGTCTATGGCTATGATTGCCGTCATGCTGCCCTGTTTCCTCTTTGCCATGTATGAGAAGCATGGACAGCCCCTTGAAGTGGTGGTGAAGAACATCATTCAGACGAAATTCATAGCCCCCAAAGAACGACCATACAGGACAGACAACTTTTATTCCGTCTTAGAACGGCAGAGAAAACTTGAAAAGGAGGTATCAGCGATTGCAAAAGGAAACACGAAGAAACAGCGCGGCGGGAAGCGCAAAGCCTAACCCGCCCCGCAAGCTCACCCGCGCCGAGAAAAAGCAGATTGCGGAAATCATCAGACAGGCAAAGGGCGACGGGAAAGCGCACACCGCGCAGCAGACAATCCCTTATATCCAGATGTACCCGGACGGTATCTGCAAGGTTACGGGACGGAAATACTCAAAGACCGTCGCCTTTGAAGATATTAACTATCAGCTTGCACAGGCAGACGACAAGACCGCCATTTTTGAGAACTGGTGCGACTTCCTCAACTACTTTGACGCTTCCGTTTCGGTGCAGCTCTCTTTCATCAATCAGGGGACGCAGCGCGGCGAAGCGGAAAAGGCGGTCAATATCCCGGCACAGGAGGACGCTTTCAATTCTATCCGCACAGAATACCGGGATATGCTGAAAAACCAGCTTGCAAAGGGCAACAACGGGCTTGTCAAAGCAAAATATATCACCTTTGCCATTGAAGCCGACAGTCTGGGCGCGGCGAAATCCCGCCTTGCCCGTATCGAAACGGACGTACTCAACAACTTTAAGCTCTTGGGCGTGTCTGCCCGCCCCATGACAGGCTATGAACGCCTTAAAATGCTGCATGGCATTTTCCACCCGGAGGGCGGGCAGTTTGCCTTTGATTTTTCATGGCTTGCCCCGTCCGGGCTTTCCACAAAGGACTTTATCGCCCCGTCCTCTTTCCGTTTTGGCGAGGGGCGGTATTTCCGCATGGGGCGCAAAATCGGCGCGGTTTCATTCCTTGAAATCCTTGCGCCGGAATTAAACGACCGTATCTTATCTGACATTCTGGACTTGGAAACGGGCGTTATCGTCAATCTGCATATCCACAGTATCGACCAGACCGAAGCCATAAAGACAATCAAGCGGAAAATCACCGACCTTGACAAAATGAAAATCGAAGAACAGAAAAAAGCGGTACGCAGCGGCTACGACATGGATATAATCCCGTCCGACCTTGCCACTTTCGGCAGCGAAGCGAAGAACCTCTTACAGGACTTGCAGAGCCGGAATGAAAGAATGTTCCTCTTGACGTTCCTTGTGGTGAACATGGCAGACACAAAAAGGAAACTGGAAAATGACGTATTCGCGGCGGCGGGCATTGCACAGAAGAACAACTGCGCCTTAACCCGCCTTGACTACCAACAGGAAGCGGGGCTTATGTCCTCTGTACCGCTTGGGGAGAACCTTATCCCCATTCAAAGAGGGCTTACCACGTCAAGCACCGCTATCTTTATCCCCTTTATCACGCAGGAGCTTTTTCAGACGGGCGCGGCTTTGTATTACGGCTTAAACGCCCTGTCTAACAACATGATACTCTGCGACCGCAAGCAGCTAAAGAACCCCAACGGCTTAATCTTGGGTACGCCGGGAAGCGGGAAATCCTTTGCCGCCAAACGGGAAATGACAAACGCTTTCCTCATTACCGACGACGACATAATTATCTGCGACCCGGAAGCAGAGTATTTTTCCCTTGTGCAGCGGCTTGACGGGCAAGTGATACGGTTATCGCCTACGGGCAAGGGCATTGACGGGAAGCCCCAGTATGTGAACCCTATGGATATTAACCTCAATTACAGCGAGGACGACAGCCCCCTTGCGCTGAAATCCGACTTTATCCTCTCCCTCTGCGAGCTTGTCATAGGCGGCAAGGAGGGCTTGCAGCCCGTCGATAAGACCGTCATTGACCGCGCTGTTAGGAACGTGTACCGCCCTTTCCTTGCAGACCCCGACCCGGAGAAAATGCCTATCTTGGGCGACCTCTACAACGAGCTTTTGAAGCAGCCGGAGCCGGAAGCGGCGCGTATCGCGGCGGCGTTGGAGCTTTATGTTTCCGGGAGCCTTAACGTCTTTAACCACAGGACGAATGTAGAGCTTTCAAACCGCCTTGTCTGCTTTGACATCAAGCAGCTTGGGAAGCAGCTCAAAAAATTAGGTATGCTCATTGTGCAGGACCAGGTATGGAACCGCGTCACCGTCAACCGGGCAGAAAGGAAATCCACCCGGTATTTTATGGACGAATTTCATCTTCTCTTGAAAGAGGAACAGACCGCCGCCTATTCCGTTGAAATCTGGAAGCGTTTCAGAAAATGGGGCGGCATACCCACAGCAATCACGCAGAACGTCAAAGATTTGCTTGCTTCCCGCGAAGTGGAGAATATCTTTGAAAACTCTGATTTTGTCCTCATGCTCAATCAGGCGGCGGGCGACCGGGCTATCCTTGCAAAGCAGCTCAACATCTCCCCGCAGCAGATGAAGTATGTCACCCACACCGAAGCGGGCGAGGGGCTTATCTTCTACGGGAACGTGGTGCTGCCCTTTGTAGACCGCTTCCCGAAAGACACCGAGCTTTACCGGGTAATGACGACGAAGCCGGAGGAAGTGGGCGAAGCATGAACGGGCTGAAAACTGACACAATCATCAACCGGGACGCGCTCTATGCCTTGCGGGAGCTTCCAGAGGAAAGCGTACACTGTTGCGTCACAAGCCCGCCCTACTATGCGCTTAGGGATTACGGGCTTGATATGCAGATTGGGCGGGAGGACACGCCGGAGCAGTACATTGACAGGCTGACCGAGGTTTTCCGCGAGCTGCGCCGGGTACTGCGTTCTGACGGTACGCTCTGGCTGAATATCGCGGACACCTACTGCGGCACAGGAAATAAAGGCTACCATGCAGACCCGAAGAACCCGAAAGGCAGAAACGGACAGCAGATTGCAAGAAACAACCGCGTTTCCGGCTGCAAACAAAAGGACTTAATCGGTATCCCTTGGCTTTTAGCCTTTGCCCTACGCGCTGACGGGTGGTATTTACGGAGCGACATTATCTGGCAGAAAGAAAACCCCATGCCGGAGAGCGTGAAAGACCGCCCTACCCGCTGCTATGAACATATCTTTCTGCTTACGAAGTCAAAGAAGTATTTTTATGACGCAGCCGCCATAGCCGAGCCGTTAGCCCCCACAACGGCGGCGCGGTACCGCACCGGGCGCAGCGCGGGACAGAAATATGCGGACGAAGTACCCGGACAGGGGAACGTACAGGGGCTTAACCGGGCGCGAAGCGGCAGCTACTACGACGAAGCCCTCATGCCGACCATGCGGAACAGGCGGGACGTGTGGCTTATCAATACCGTTCCCTACAAGGGCGGGCATTTCGCCGCGTTCCCGCCAAAACTTGCCGAAACCTGTATCAAGGCGGGCTGTCCGAAAGGCGGCGTTGTGCTTGACCCCTTTTTCGGCAGCGGCACGACGGGGGCAGCCGCAAAGCAGCTTGACAGGCATTATATAGGCATTGAGATAAACGCCGAGTATTGCGCCCTTGCAAGGGCGCGGATTGGAGGGACAGACACATAAAACAATATAAGGCGCGTGAAAAAGTCACGCAGAAAATGACCCGCGAGGGGGCTGTCGAGGTAAACGCCGCTACCGGGAAAAAGAAACGTATCAGCAAGCGGATAAGGGACGCGGACTTTGCAAAGACCGAAGCCCCACCGCAGCCGGAACAGGCAGCGCAGCCCCTACCGGGCGGCGCAACTTCCCCGCCCTTAACCGACACGCCGCCGCTTCCCCATGCGCCGGGGGCAGAACGGGAACAGGACACCGCAGCAGCCGAGCGCGTCTTGGAACGTATCGACGGGGCGCGTACCAGAAAGGCGAGCAAAAAGGCGGCGAGGAAAGCACAGGCAGAAGCCACAGCAAAAGAAAAATCTTCCCGCTTGCAGTTTACCGACGAGGAACGGGCAACGCCGGAACTGGAAACTTACATCAAAAAATCAGAAAAAGCAGCCGACAAACTGGACGCAGCAAAAGCAGCTCTCCCGAAGCAGAAAAAACTTGTAAAAGAGCGCACCTTTGAGGAAGCCACCGGAAAGGCAAAGACCCGGCTTCACTTTGAGGAACAGGAAAAGCCCATACCCGGCGGCAAAGCCCACAATAACCCGTTATCCCGCCCCGCGCAGGAAGCGGGTATTTTTGTTCATAACAAAATCCACAGCGTCGAGAAAGACAATTCCGGCGTGGAGGGCGCGCATAAATCGGAAGAACTTGCCGAGCGCGGCGCAAGGTACGGAACAAGGAAATTCAAACAGGGCTACCGCAGCCATAAGCTAAAACCTTACCGGGAAGCGGCAAAGGCAGAACAGGCAGCGTTTAAGGCAAACGTCAACTTCCAGTACCACAAAGCCTTGCAGGAAAACCCGCAGCTTACAAGCAATCCTTTTTCCCGGTTCATGCAGAAACAAAAAATCAAATGCCAGTATGCAAAGACCGTAAAGAAAGGCGGCGCAGCCACCGCCAAAGCTGCCGCCGGAGCGTCCCAGACAGCAGCAAAGAAAGCGGCTGCCTTTGCAGGGCGACACCCGGCAGGCGTGATAATCGCTATTGCCGCGCTGCTTCTGTTCATCATGTTATCGGTAGGACTTTCCTCTTGCGGGGCAATGTTTTCCGGCAGCATGAACAGCGTGTTAGGGACTTCCTACACGTCGGAGGACAGCGACCTTGTGGCAACGGAACAGAGCTATGCTGCAATGGAAAATGAGCTGCAACAGGAAATTGACAATATCGAAAGCACCCACAGCGGCTATGATGAATACCGCTATGACCTTGACACTATCGGGCATAACCCCCACGAATTAGCGTCGTACTTGACTGCCCTTTTACAGAGTTACACCCCGCAGAGCGCACAGGCAGAGCTAAAGCGGCTGTTCGGCTTACAGTACACCTTGACGCTGACGGAGGAAATCGAGATACGCACTACCACCGACGAGGAGGGCAACGAGGAAGAATACGAATACCGTATCTTAAATGTGAAACTGACAAACAAGCCGATTGCTTCCCTTGCGGAAGAACTGTTGAACCCACAGCAGTTTGAAATGTTCAAGGTGTACTTACAGACACAGGGCAACAAACCGTTGATTTTCGGCGGCGGCTCTCCCGACGGAAGCCCGTCCGAGGATTTAAGCGGCGTGGAGTTTGTAAACGGCACACGTCCCGGAAACCCGGAGCTTATGGAACTTGCAAAACAGCAGGTCGGAAATGTAGGCGGCTACCCCTATTGGAGTTGGTACGGCTTTAACAGCCGCGTGGAATGGTGCGCCTGCTTTGTGTCATGGTGCTACAATCAAGCCGGAAAAAGCGAACCCCGCTTTGCGGGCTGCGAATGGCAGGGCGTCCCTTGGTTTCAGTCAAGGGGACAATGGGGCGCACGCGGCTATGAGAATATCGCACCGGGCGACGCTATCTTTTTCGACTGGGATTTAGACGGCGTTGCCGACCATGTGGGGCTTGTGCTTGGCAGGGACGGCAGCCGCGTCTATACCGTTGAGGGCAATTCCGGCGACGCCTGCAAGATTAAAAGCTATGACCTCAACTATCAATGTATCAAAGGCTACGGGCTGATGAACTGGTAAAACAGCCCCAAAAAGAAAGGAGAAATGACCTATGGCAAACAATAAAATCGACCGTATCAATAAGGAAATCGCAAAGACCCGCGAGAAAATCACAGAGTATCAGAACAAATTAAAAGGACTGGAAGCGCAGAAAACCGAAGCGGAAAACCTTGAAATCGTGCAGCTTGTACGCGCTATGCGTATGACCCCGCAGGAACTGAACGCTATGCTGTCCGGCGGCGGCATTCCCGGCATGAGTGCCGCCCCTGCTTCTGATGAAGCGGCAGACTACGAAGAACAGGAGGACAATGCAGATGAAGAATAAACTGAAAAAGACCATAACTGCCCTTTGTGCCGCCCTTATCCTTATGGGCGGTTTTTCTGTCCCTGCCTATGCACAGGGGACAGCCGCAGAGCCACCCGCAGAGGACGCGACCAACGACAGCAATGTAGTGGTGGAAGAACCGGAAACCCCACCTCTTACCCCAAAGGGCAACGCAACACTGGTGGACGATTTCGGCGGCAATAAGCAGCTTATCACTGTTACCACCAAAGGCGGCAACTACTTCTATATCCTCATTGACCGGGCAGCCGAGGAGGAACAGACCGTACATTTCCTTAATCAAGTGGACGAAGCCGACCTTATGGCACTGACCGAAACCGGGGAAGCCACGAAAAAGCCGGAAGTCTGCAACTGTACGGAGAAATGCGAAGCCGGAAAGGTAAATACGTCCTGTCCGGTATGTGTTACCAGTATGACAGGCTGCACAGGCAAAGAACCCACCCCAACACCAACAGAGCAGCCGGAAGAACCGAAAGAAAAAGGTGGCAATCCCGGTGTAGTGCTTGCCTTAGTCCTCTTTGCCCTGCTTGGTGGCGGCGCAGCGTTCTACTACTTTAAGTTTCTAAAGCCGAAGCAGAATGTAAAGGGCGATACCGACCTTGAAGATTTTGAATTTGAGGATTACGACGAGGACGAGCCGGAAACAGATACCGGGGAAACTCCCGAAGATGAAGAAACGGAGGAAGAAACCCTATGACCCTGTTTACCGACAATCCCTTTGAAAAGATGATGATACAGAAACCGGACTATGGCAAACGTGAAAAATCCCCGCCGGAGCTTTCTTCCCCACGTTGCGCGGGCTGCCCTTACAAGGGGCAGTCCCCTTGTGTGGGATACTGTATCAGAAAACTGGAAACCAAACGACAGACCGAACGATAAAAGGAGGAGTTATCATTGATTTTAGTTATCACAGAAAAGCCCAGTGTGGCGCAGACAATCGCTGCCGTACTTGGGGCAAAGGAAAAGAAAGACGGATTTCTCACAGGAAGCGGCTATATCGTTTCTTGGTGCGTGGGACATTTGGTAGGGCTTGCGGAAGCTGCCGCCTACGGGGAACAGTATAAAAAGTGGAGCTATGACAGCTTACCGATTTTGCCGCAGGAATGGAAGTACACCGTTGCGGCTGACAAGGAAAAGCAATTCAAGACCTTAAAGGAGCTTATACACCGGGCAGATGTTTCCGAAGTCGTCAATGCCTGCGACGCAGGGCGCGAGGGAGAACTCATTTTCCGTTTTGTCTATGAAATGGCGGGCTGCAAGAAACCTATGCGCCGCCTTTGGATTTCTTCTATGGAGGACAGCGCAATCAAAGAGGGCTTTTCCCGTCTGAAGAACGGCGAGGAATACGACGCGCTCTTTGCTTCCGCATTATGCAGGGCAAAGGCTGACTGGTTAATTGGTATCAATGCCACCCGCCTTTTCTCTGTCCTTTACAATCATACCTTGAACGTGGGGCGCGTACAGACCCCGACCTTAAAAATGCTTGTTGACCGGGACGCAGCGATTACCACTTTCAAGAAAGAAAAATACTACCATGTGCGCCTTACCTTATCCGACGCGGAAGCTGCAAGTGAAAAACTGTCTGACCGTTCCGAAGCTGACAGGCTGAAAGCTGCTTGCGAAGCGTCAAAAGCAGTCTGCACTTCCCTTGTGAAAGAGAAAAAGACCGCAGCCCCGCCGAAGCTCTTTGACCTTACTTCTTTACAGAGGGAAGCAAACCGCCTGTTCGGATATACGGCAAAGCAGACCCTTGACCTTGCACAAGCCCTGTATGAAAAAAGACTTCTTACTTATCCGAGAACAGACAGCAGTTATCTTACTGACGACATGGGCGACACAGCGGCGGGCATTATCAAGCTGCTTTGTGGGAAGTTTTCTTTTATGGAGGGCGCAGACTTCACGCCGGAGCTTGCAAAGGTGCTGAACAGTAAAAAAGTATCAGACCACCACGCGATTATTCCCACAATGGAGCTTGCAAAGACTGATATTATCGCGCTGCCGGAAAGTGAAAAAAATATCCTTACCCTTGCCGGGGCGCGTCTGCTCATGGCGACCGCCGCACCGCATACCTTTGAAGCGGTTACGGCAATCTTTGAATGTGCCGGACAGTCCTTTACCGCAAGGGGAAAAAGGGTACTGTCCGACGGGTGGAAAGAACTTGACCGCCGCTATCGGGCAGCCTTAAAGAACAAGCCCGAAACGGACGACGCAGACAGCGACACAGAAAAGACCCTGCCGCCATTTACCGAGGGACAGACCTTTGAAAATTCGGCGGCAACGGTAACGGAGCATGACACAACACCGCCAAAACCTCACAACGAAGCGTCGCTGCTCTCTGCTATGGAGCGCGCCGGAAGCGAGGACACCGACCCGGACGCAGAACGCAAAGGGCTTGGAACTCCCGCCACCCGCGCCGCCGTCATTGAAAAACTGGTAAAGGGCGGCTTTGTGGAACGGAAAGGCAAGCAGCTACTTCCCACAAAAGACGGTATCAACCTTGTGTGCGTCCTGCCGGACACGCTGACAAGCCCGCAGCTTACCGCAGAATGGGAAAACAATCTGACGCAGATAGCAAAGGGAGCCGCAGACCCCGGCGAATTTCTGTCCGGCATTGAAGCTATGGCGCGGGAGCTTGTGCAGACACACGCCGCAGCACTGGACGGGAAAAAGGATTTGTTCCGGGAGGAAAAGCCCTCTGTCGGCAAATGCCCCCGTTGCGGTTCCCCCGTCCATGAGGGGAAGAAAAACTATTATTGCAGCAACAAAGAATGTGCCTTTGTCATGTGGAAGAATGACCGCTTTTTCGAGGAACGCAAGACCGCTTTTTCCGCGAAGATTGCCGCCGCGCTCCTTAAATCCGGCAAAGTGAATGTGAAGAAGCTCTATTCCCCGAAAACAGGCAAGACCTATGACGGAACTATCGTTCTGGCTGACACTGGCGGGAAATACGTCAACTACCGTATCGAAGTACAGAAGAACTAAAAACTTGAATAGCAAGCATAGGAAGCGGGTACCCACTTCCGTAAATCCCTGTCCTGCCGCTGACGCGCCGGACGGGGATTTTGCTTGTTGGGAAGTTTCCCAAACCCTCTAAAAAAATGAAAAAATTGTTGGCATAACGCACAGCCCACCGTAGTACGGGGCGAACCCCAAAAGCGCGGCGGTGCGCCGCCATTTCAGAAAGGAGCGAATGAATGGAAAAGAAAAAAGGTTACTCCATGTTTGAGCGTGACAAGTTAGACCCGGCTGACAGTATGCGGATAGAGCGAAATATTTATTTTGAGGAACAGACCGCTGACCTTTCCGGGCTTACCGCCCTGCCCTTAGAACAGTTACAGGCATTGCGGGAAGAATACGCGGCGGCTGAACAGGCAGCTTTTGAAGCCTTGCAAGAACAGGCGGCGGCATGGGACGAACAGGCGGGAAAGACCCTTGCCATTGACAAAGCCATTGAGTATGTGAGGACACCCGAAGCTACGCATACCGCGAACCAGTGGGAAGCTACGGACTACGGGAAGCACATCAGCAACCGCGTCTACCAAATGCGCTACCACATATCCGAGAATACCCGGTATGACAGGGAAAAAGAGAAATCCATTCCCTATTCGTGGACGCTTTCATGGAGTATTTACACCAACAGCCCCCACAATTACGGACAGGCAAAAATCGCCGGACAGGAAAGGAAAGTCTTTGCAGACAAGGCAGCTATGGAAAAATATCTGAATGGGCGTATCAAAGCCTATCAGCATTTATTCACCGAGGTATCGCCGCCTATCCCGCCAGAGTATGCAGAGCATTTCAAAGTAAACGGGCAGCTTTTACCGGGCTATGCTATCGAGGGCGAGGAACGGGCGCAGCCTACCGCTGAAAAAGCAGCCCCCACCACAGCAGAGCCGCCACAGGACACCGAACAGAGAAAGGAGCGTGAAACCATAAACGAGCAGTTTTCAATTCTTATCGACAGCCGCAGCCGCTTTGAAACAGGCAAACCGGGCGGCGTGTGGCTTCCCATGCCGACCACAACAGAGCAGCTTCATGCGGCTATGGAAAGCGTCGGCATTACCGCAGACAATCCGCAGGATTTTTTCATCAACGGGTATTCTTCTACGGAGGACTGCCCCTTTGACTTGCCGCTTTCCGTTATCCAAAGCGCAAGCATGGACGAGCTGAATTATTTTGGAAAACTTCTGGAAATGCAGAGTGACGGGGACAAGGATAAATTTGCGGCGGCGGTTACACATGGCGAGTATGCCGGAAGCATGAAAGACCTTATCAACCTTGCACAAAACCTTGACTGTTACTGGCTCTATCCCACTGTCCGCAGCGAAGAAGATTACGGTTATTATCTTATCGACGAACTGGACGAGCTGGAGCTTCCCGAAGAAGCAAAGAAATATTTCAAGTATGAAGAATACGGGCGGGACGCAGTTAGCAAGGATAAGGGGCAGTTTACCGAACAGGGCTATATCTATAACAATCAGAACACCTTTACCGAATGGTATCGGGGAACGGAAAACGAGATACCCAAAGAATACCGCGTTATGAGCTTCCCACAGCCGGAACGCGGCGGACAGGACAAGACCTTTATGGACGCAGCCGCCACAGAGCAGACCGCCCGAACCGCCGCAGAGCAGCCACAGGAGCCGCACCCGGTTATCCCTATCGTGCTGACAGCCGGGAAGCCCGCCGAGAAATTAAAAGAGATTACCGACCGTCTGGAACAGGGCATTACGGAACTCTTTGACAGCGAGCGTTACAAGGAATATCTGAAAGTCATGTCAAAATTCCATAATTACAGCTTCCGAAACACCGTCCTTATCGCCATGCAGAAGCCGGACGCTTCCCTTTTGGCGGGCTTTTCCGCTTGGAAGAACAACTTTGAGCGAAATGTGATGAGAGGGCAAAAGGGAATTAAAATCATTGCCCCGTCGCCCTATAAAATCAAACAGGAAATGCAGAAAATCGACCCGCACACGCAGAAGCCCATAATCGGCAAGGACGGAAAGCCCGTCACCGAGGAAAAGGAAATCACCATACCCGCCTACAAGGTGGTATCCGTCTTTGACGTTTCCCAGACCGAGGGAAAGGAACTGCCGGACATTGCCGTTGACGAACTGACAGGCGACGTTGACCGCTATAAGGACTTTTTCGCAGCCCTTGAAAAGACTTCCCCCGTTCCTATCGCCTTTGAGAATATCGAGGGCGGCTCTCATGGCTACTACCACTTGGAGGACAAGCGCATTGAGAACACGTTTCTATTCTGGCGATGAACGAAGAGGAGGCGGAAGCGCTGACCGGA
>OKCG01000209.1_pt1 | contig 26622 bp, 23 predicted proteins | sample 1609991 | NCBI WGS metagenome assembly OKCG01 (sample SAMN04436606, study PRJEB24849) | human gut metagenome | biome: human gut; feature: NICU; material: stool | host: Homo sapiens | place: USA: Saint Louis, MO | collected 2010-01-15
ACAAGTAGATAGCGTTACATATCTTTCATTATCATCAAAAGATGTTTTCTTCAAATATTTTGCGTGTTCTTTGACATAATCCAAATATTCTAACCTGTTATTCGGGCTTGTATTGTATAAAACATTATCATATGCATCAGCATGCACAAAAGCAAAAAATTCAACTTTGTGCCATTCTCCATCGTAATATAATTTACCATAAGAATGTTCTTCAAAATATTTCGGTTCTTCAAAATATTCCAATTCACCAAACATTGCGTCCTTTGCCATATGATGACCATAGATGATATTGTTTATATCCGAAAAATCTTTCTTATTATTGCAGTCAAGAAAAATACTTCCAGCAAGAGAAAATTGTCCCTTAACATCCGTATTCACATACTTTGCATTATCTTCTGCCTGAACTAATGGATAATCGATATGTGTTTTATCTACAGTCAACCACCCGAATACATCCGGATTGATTTTTTGAAGTTCCGCAAAGGATAAACTATCCTTTGCGGTCGGTTTATATGTTTCATAAATGGAAGCATCTGCTCGCTGATTCATTTGATAACTGTCCCACATTGCATATACTCCATATAGTAAAATAGGAAGAAAGCACAATACAATCAGCCAATTTACAATTTGATCTAATATTTGAATTATTTTCTTTTTAGCACTCACTATGCTTCAGATTTTTTTCTTTTTTTAGCAGCTGCTAATACACCAAATGCAGAAGCACCTACACCAATTAAAAGAATAAATGGCATATTGTTTTCAATAATACCTGTAATCGGTACATTATCATCACTAAAATCATTTACGAATACAACTTTATTTTCTTTTTCTCCAACAAGATTTGTTTGTCCATTTTCAGAAGACCTTAAATCCGCCTCATCTGTTCCCTGTTTCATTTGATTTGCAATGCCATTTTCCGTTACAGTTACGTTTGGTACATATCCGTCCTCGACTCCAACTTCTGTTACTACGTATCTAGTTCCAGCAGGAAGAGTTTCAAATACCAGCGCTTCTTTATCAGAGAGTTCAAATTCTCTTTCCTGTCCATATGTGAATTCAACTTCTCTTGTACCAATCTTTCCTGTAACTGTAGTTTCATTTGTAGTTGCCGCTTTTGTTAATGTTAACTTAAACGTAAATTTCTTTGTTTTATCTGCCAGGTCACCTGTTGTCTGTTTTTCAATCTTCAACGCTTTGCTTCCGCTATCTGGAGTCTCACTTCCTCCATTTTTCACATATGTATTGGTAAATAACACCTTGTCTTTCTTGGTTTGATTATCTTCTGCTGTGATCGTTTTAATGTATGTTGAGCCATCCGCCTTATTGGCAACATAAACACGAAGTATATATTCCGTTGTAGAATATGTGATGCCTTCTACGCCATCATTGGTTTCTGTCACCTTATATTCATACATTCCTGCATGCTGAAATGTTCCAAAAGCAATTTGTGAATCCTTTGATATCGTATATTTTCCATCTTTAACATCACCTGCCGCTTCGTCTTTTGTATATGAAATACCAGTGATCGTTGCGTCCGGGGCATCTTGTGTTACTTTTGTCACCGAAAAATTAAAGGTCACTTGTGGTGTTGTAATACCCTCTGCAAATTCAAAATTCTTTGTTACAGATACTGTTGCTCCATTATCTTCTGTTCCGGTTCCAACTGTCGGCACTTGCGCTGCAAATACAGAAGTATTTGCACTTACTAATAATGCTCCTGTCAATAATAATGTTCCTAATCCCTTTTTGTTCATCATCTTAAAACTCCTTTTCCTTATCTTTGTTTGTCTTCTCTTATATAAACGCTGCTTTTCGCGCTCATACCATGTTATAATCCTCTCCTGCGAATTAAGGTCATCACTCCGCCTTTAATTTCTTCTTTTTTTACAGTTCCATATATTCGACTGTCTTTCGCATTGCTTCGACTGTCGCCTAGCACAAAATATTCGTTTTCAGGAACCTCTATTGGAAAGGAAATACCCTCTACATAAGGTAGTGTTTCTTCATATATGTTTGTTTCCTTTTGTAAATATCCATTGATTTTCAAACCTTCTTCGGTAATTTCCACCTTATCTCCGGCTTTTGCAATAATTCGTCTTATCTGTAGTTCATTATCTTTTTCAATAACTACGACATCCGCAATGTTATATTCTTTTTGCATCCTATAATAGAACGCCAAATCTCCATCTTTAAATGCCGGACTCATAGAATTATCATTGCAACGACTGATTCCGAAAATAAATCCGAATGTAACGCCTAACAAGATTGCTAAAATACCTATTTTTATTAAAAGAAACAACATATCAGATTTTATCGAATCTTTCTTGTTCATTGTTTTATACCTTTGCGCAGGCGTGATATATATCCTATTATCACTAGCAGTAATCCCAGCATGGACATACCAATTAATACACCTGTACCTTTATGATTTTCAACAATTCCTGTTGGAGGCGGCGTACCTTCTTTAGTGTTTTTTACACGAACTACTATATGATCAATACACTCTCCTGTTGCAGGTGTATCTGCGTCATTATAAGTTGTCTTATAACCATCTTGATTTTCCTCTAGTTCTTTAACGGTATACATCAAGTTAGGTGTATATAAAATGTTTTTTAACGTAACCTGCTGTCCATGTTTCAATTTAATTGTTGCTTTCATTGTTACTGGATCAAAGTTGAGTGTTCCATCTTTAGGTGCTTCTACTTCATTCTCATATCCATTTAATACACTTCCTTCGTATTTTATTTGGTCTTTATGTGTCAGAAAGCCCATAAAATTCAACTCGATTTCAAAAGTAAATTCTTTTGACTTATCTCCCCCATTCCCAATGACTTCTTTACTAATTACCATTTCCAAACCTTTAATATTCGTAACAGTAAATGTATCACCTTTATTTTCATAACTAGGGATATAGTCAATACCGATAGTTTTTCCCGCCATTTCCACTTCTTGGACTGTGTATTCTATCTCTCTTCCATCTTTGTCAACTTTAGGCAAGTCTGTCCATTCATAAACCCAGCCGTTGTCATTATTTAAGGTTATAGGTGTTCCATACGCCTGTCCGTTTGCAAGAAGCTGAATCTTAACAGATTCAGGCCTCTCTTTTTCAAATCCGGTATCTCTCCATTTTTTTTCTACTTTTCTAGTTATTTTCGGAACTTCTTTGCTGTCAGTAATAATAAGTTTATTGCTTTCCACCTTTGCATAGTCCAAAGCTTTATCCAATGTAATATTACCTTTGTCATCTACAGAAAACCGCACATCCGCAACTTTGTCATATCCCTGAGGTGCTTTTGTTTCTCTAAATATATATTTTCCGGCATCTATGGCGATACTCTTCTCTGTTCCATTTGTCGTCCAATTCTCTAGAACCGTTTTTTCATCACTTGTAAGAATCTGCAGTTCCGCGCCCGAAAGTTCTTGATTTTCTGGGTTTCTTTTGCTGATTATAATTTTAGGTTTACTTTGCTTATCGATCATCACAACCTTTTTGCCTTCTGCATTTCCATTCTGAGATGTAATCTTTACATTCCCACTGACATCTATATTAAAATAAATATCAGCTGCCTTTTCATATCCGTCCGGCGCCTGTTTCTCTCTAAAAATATAATTCCCAGCTTCTGCTTCAAACAGCCTTGCAGTACCATCTGATGTCCATTCTTGAATTAAATTTCCATCCCCTCGCAAAAATTGTAGTATAGCTCCAGATAATCCTTGATTTGCCTCATTTCTTTTATCCAAATAAAATTCATACTTTTTTTGAGTATTTTCTTTGAATTTCGTTGAAAGGAGATTTTGTACTCTACTAGCGCTATTAGTCGGATAATATAAATCCAGTTCATAGTTTGATGGTAGTTGTACATTTGTATTAATTAATTCTTGAAATGCATTTTGCACCTTAGGCTGCGAAACCATTTTTCTATACCAGTCTTGATTATAGAAATACCCCCCCTTAGATATCGTATCCTTCGAATCCGTATAATACCAAACAGCTCCTTGTGTAATTAAACAAAATTCATCATCTGTCAATTTGTATTTTTCTTTTAGTGACCTACTGTTTTTTGGATATCCTACATAACATATTTGCAAAATTTTGGTTTTTAATTCATTTCCCGTAAGTCTTGATTTTCCTACCAATCGTTGAAAATCATCCGCACTAGCATTAGCTATTTTACTTACATCTTCCCCTCTTATTCCAGGAAGTGCTTCTTCAAAATTGTAACAATATGCCACTTCAGTTGTTCCTTGAACATTTTTTCTTGCCACATATAACTTATGCTTATTAGGTGCTGATTGGTTCGTTGTCAGCCATGCTATATATCCTGGTTCACCAGTTCTCATTTGAGCCGTGTCATCCAATAAAAGACGATCCTCTTCTACGATTTCCTTTTCTGTCGTATCTTCTATTGTTTCTGTCGATTCATCCTCTACAGCTCCCTGCTCTGTTTCATCCTGCTCTGTCGCTTTATTGTCTTGTTCTGCTAATTCCTGCTCTGTCGCTTTGTTTTCATCTGTCTCTTCATTTTCTAAGTCGCCTTTTTCTTTCTCTTTGGCGCCTTCTTCTGTTATTTCATCTTCTTTGGATAAATTCTCCGTACTTTCTTGCTGAGATAGATTTCCAATCGGAATATGCTCTTCAGCCAATGCTCTGGTTGAAGGTGAAAACAAAACCGAAAACACCAACATGAAAACCAACACACTAGATATCAATTTTTTCTTTTTCATTTTTAATTTCTCTCCCTTTAACGTAAATTTTTCTAAAATCATTCCACCAGATTTTGAATGGTTATTTCAGAAAGTCTTTTTTCCAAATCCTCCTGTATCGTTCTATACGCCCTCCGCACCGTACAATCATAAGCCGCCCCTCTGCCACAGAATTCATCTTCCTCTAAACATCGGTTTATCTTGATTGTTGCTTCCATTGTCTTAACAAGATCCATCAAGCTTATTTCTGAACTTTTCTTTTGAAGTGAAAACCCACCCTGAACACCTGTGCTTATGGCCACAATTTCCGCATCGTGCAATCTTTTGCCTATTTTCAGAACCATACTTTGCGGAATGCACAAAACCTCTGAAAGCTCATGAGAGGTAATCGTTCTTTTTTGAGCTGCTAAATAGAGTGTGATCCTTACTGCATAGTCCGTTGTAATTTTTAGCTGCATAATAGTTCCTCCTCTCTGTCGCTTCCATACCAAACCGATACAGGTTTCTTTCTGAACAAACAAATCCTCAAACGATAATGACAAAAAATCTATCACCCTTTATGAAAAATTTATCTCAACTCCCCCTTTCCTGCCTGTGTAAAAAATGACATAAAAAAAACGCAGTACAAAACGCTTGTACTGCGGCAACTGGCTGACACTCATTGTAAGAGGCCCCTATAGCTTTGCGTCATCGGATTACTCCGATTTTGCCTTTGGTTCTTAATTTTTTTCATCATAACACAGGATATAAATAAATGCAATATATTTTTTCTTTGATTCCTTTTTAACTTTTCACTGTATTCACTTACTAAAAAATATGATACAATAAACACAAAATCGACAGAGGAAAAAAGAATGAAAAAAAGTATTGGTATCTATGAAAAAACATTTATTATTATTTTATGTTTGGGAATGGTTCTAATCATTAGCGGTTTCTTCCATTCCAATGCCTCTTCTTCTATCAATGAACATCCTGCATCCAAGACAGCTCTTCCTAATTTTGTAGAAAAAATAGATTCACATACCACGAAATATGTGTTTCATTTGAATTCCTTCGATGAAGAAGGCTTAAGTTTACATTTTATTACTGATCTAAAAACAGTTCAAGTTTACAATGGAACTACACCTATTTACGAGATAAAAGACGGAAACACATTTCTTGGAAAAACACCAGGAAAAATATTTCATTTTATAGAACTACCTTTGGATCACGGTTCTATTACAGTATTAATCCATGGAAAATACGCAGACGAAAATACTGATCATCCACAATTTTGGGTGGGTGATCAACAAGTTATGTTTAGCAATAATATCTTACATGCTTTACCCTATGCAACAATATACTTTTTGACTTTTGTCTGTGGAATTGCACTATTTTTATTTTGGAGTATCGTGCGCAACGAACTTAAAAATGAAAAAATGGGACTATATTTCTCTCTCCTCCTTATAACTACAGGTCTTTGGCTCATTCGGGGAAGTGATTTTATATGTCTTTTATTTAAAAACCATTTTGCGCTCTATTTTATGGGATATATTTTGTTCTTACAAATCCCTGCACTTTTCTTTGCATTTTCCATATATTACTGGCAATTGGATTGTAAGAAATGGATTAAGAACACATATTACGGACTTTCCTTTATTAATATGATTGTCTGTATTCTTCTACATATATCTGGAATATTAGAATTTAAAGAAAGTTCACTTTTAACTCATTTATTACTGATAGCCGCTTTACTCTATGCATTTTATGGAATGATTCTTTATTGGAAAAGATTTGGATTTGCCCTAAAAATTAAACTTACATTCATTCCTTTTATTCTAGTATTATTATCTGCCATTGTTGATTATACCGGCTTTTACTCGAACACCCTAAGTTCCTATAAAAGAGGTGGGTTTGTCGTTCTATTGTTTATACTTTTTATTACAATTGATGTATTAAACGACTTGGCAATTCAATTACGAGATGGGCAAAGAAATGCTATTTATAAAGAACTTGCAACTACCGATATTTTAACGGGAATCTATAACAGAACTGCTTTTACAAAATGGGAGGCAGAATACCAGGAAAATTTTAGTAATACTAGTATCGTTTTATGCGATCTTAATAATTTGAAATACTATAACGATAACTATGGTCACGAAATTGGTGATAAATATATTATCGATGCTGCTCACATAATCAAAGAAGCTTTCAAAGATAAAGGACAGTGTTATAGGATCGGTGGTGATGAATTTGTCGTTACTTTACATCACATTTCTGCTTCTAGCGTCTATGATAGTATAGATATATTAAAAAAATTACAGTCTGAATATAACTCAAAAACTGATATTTTACAGATAGAAATCGCCTTGGGTTATGCGTTTTCTGAAACAAGTGATCAGCAGCTTTCGGATATTATTAACCGCGCTGATAAATTAATGTATCAGCAAAAAACTGCTTTAAAAAATGTAAATCATTTGGTAAACTCTGAAGATTAAATATTTTCTAGCGCTAAAAAAGCAGCATTCTCCAACTGGAAAATACTGCTTTTTTTATCTTTACATTATCCTTCAAATACTTTTTCTGGAATAAAGCTATCAAATATGATAACATCAAAGGTCTTTTCTGCTTCTTTTATTTCCTCTTGATTTTTAATCGTCCATGCTACATTCTCTACAGGAAACAATCTCCTGCAAATCCTGTGATTATACCGGCACCCTTTGAGCCACCTGTCCGGAGTTTGAGGTTCTTCCGCAATTATCCGTTTCTGAATTTCCCCACATATCTAAGTTTTGCCTCTAGTAAACGTTTTCTACAGCGTCCATACATTGTTCGTTTTATCATTTTTAACCGACTGTTTGTCCCTTCTACAAAACCATTACTATAGTCATAGGCTACCGCATTTTCAACCGCATCTATGTCTCTTTTTAATCCTTCAGCAAAACTCTTTATTGCTTTAATCTCGCTTTTGCAATATTTTTCTATAAACAAGTATAATAGCGGAACATTTCGCTTTTTAAAAATATTTCGAAACTCTTTTATACAACAATAAAGTTCCCAAGTCGTTGGATAATGATCATAAATATAGTTTTTGTGTGCTACTGTTAATTCTGTATTCATCCACATATATCGGAATATCCCTTCACGTGTGATATAGTCCTTTTCTTTTCCGATACTGCCTGTTCTGTATTTTAATCCTTCTGTCATTGTTCGGATATATGGTTGCACTTCAAAATATTTGTTTTCTTTTTGTTCTATCTTACACAAATAGTCAAAGGCATTACTCTTTGAACCTGTATATCCTTTTGCATAAATTTCTTTTATTGTTTTACTTTTACTCCACCCGGAATCCAAACATTGAATAATGAAATCATAAAATATATCCAATTTACTCTGCCGGATTCCGTACATACTTAGTTCTTTCGGATCTCCTTCACGATATTTTGCAATCGTATTTCGTCCTACCCCCATCCGTTTTGCTATCTCACGATAGCTACAGCCTTCACTTAAAAATTTCTGTATTTGACAGACCATTTTATACCGTTTTTCTGAAAAAATAGAAGAGTTATCCACAACAGATTCGATTTTTTTACACGGTTCTTCTATAACTGTGGACTGCTCAACATGAGGAATACTTACTGTTGCCGGAAGTGCATGATTTAGCGCCTTTTTGATTGTCTCCAATAAATTCTGATGTAAATGAAACCGGTCTGCCACCTGCATAGCATCGGGTAATTCTTCCGATATTACTTTTGCATATGCACTCGCCCGGTCACGAGTGACTACTTTTATATGTTTACTATTCTTAAGCCAATTTCTTAGTGCATCTCCATTTCTTCCATCCAACAGCGCAATTGGTTCATGTGGTGTTAGAATATAAATAGTACAAGTCAAAATGAGAATTCCTTATAAGAAAAATCATGGTACAATGTAGGTACCGCACTGAAGGAGGATCTCATTATGGCAAAGCACTATGACAAACAATTTAAGCTGGATGCAGTCCAGTATTATCATGATCACAAGAACTTAGGACTGCAGGGCTGTGCTACAAATTTAGGAATCAGTCAGCAGACATTATCACGCTGGCAGAAAGAACTGCGCGAAACAGGTGATATTGAAAGCCGTGGTTCCGGTAACTATGCTTCTGATGAAGCAAAAGAAATCGCACGATTAAAACGAGAATTACGAGATGCACAGGATGCCCTTGAAGTATTAAAAAAAGCAATCAACATTCTGGGAAAATGACAGAATCCATTTATCTCGAAGTTACGGAGATGGCAGAAACTGCCCATAAGGCGAAGCGCCGAGTTTCTGTCTCCGGAATGTTGAAACATCTTGGCGTTTCTCGTTCTGGTTATCATGCGTGGCTAAAACGTGTTCCTTCTAATACGGAAAAAAGACGTAAAGCCGTAAAAGCTAAAATTCAGGATATTTACGATGAATCCAAACAGAATTATGGTGCCCCTAAAATTACCAAGGAATTGCGTAAATCAGGAGAAATCATCTCCGAACGTACTGTTGGTAAGTATATGAAGCAAATGGGCATCAAAGCCCAGTGGGTCAAGCCATGGACTATCACAACCAAAGATTCTGACTTCAGCAGCGAATTAAAAAATATCCTTGATGAACAGTTTAATCCAGAACGTCCAAATGCTGTTTGGTGTTCTGATATCACTTATATCTGGACGATAGACGGATTTGTTTATCTGACCAGTATCATGGACTTATATTCCAGAAAAATCATTGCCTGGACACTTTCCAAAACATTGGAGGTATCCTGCGTGATTGAAACAATAAAGAAAGCCAAAGCAAGACGCAATATCGATAAGCCTTTAATTCTGCATTCAGACCGGGGAAGCCAATATGTATCAAAAGAATACAAACGTGTAACCGCAACCATGCAGTGTAGTTATTCTAAAAAAGCATATCCATGGGATAACGCATGTATTGAGTCGTTCCATTCCCTGATTAAGAGAGAATGGCTGAATCGGTTTAAGATTCGAGATTATGACCATGCATATCGTTTGATTTTTGAATATTTGGAAGCATTCTACAATACGAAACGAATTCATAGTCACTGTGATTATATGTCACCAAACGATTATGAAGAGTTGTATCGTAGGCTTCAGCAAGACGAATTGCAGCTGGCAGGTTAAGATGAGAAAAACCTCATTTTAACTTGTACTAAATCTTGACATAGGACCAAATATCTATTGATTCTTGCATAGAAAAGAAAAAAATATCCTCTAACTTTTGAAAAATCAGAGGAGCTGGAAAGCCTCAAGCAATTATTTGTTTTTCCTGAATTAAAAAGGTATTTACAAGAAAATCTTGAATATAAATTGAATATTTCATTTTCTGATCGTGATTATGATTACATATTTTTGGTATATTGCTGTACCAACAGCTGTGTATTTGCTGATAAATGGAAACAGGAAGATATTGAACTGGTTCATAAGATTATGTTTGCAAATGCTAAAGTGAAGCACTTAATCAAAAAATTTGAGAATAAATGTTGTTTAGATATAACACAGTCACATGCATTTAAAGCGTCAATTATATATTTTTACAAAAAATGTATTTTCAATCTTCATTGTATCATTCCAGATAAACACTTTTATTTGGATTCCAAGAAGGATTCGTCGAAACTCATGGTTCGACAATGCGTATCAGAAATGATTGATACATGGAAAAAAGAAAACCATATTCCTTATCCTGTTGATACAGGGCATTTGCAGTATTTATCTTTGCAAATATTTTCTATTGTTCAGCAGTTCATGAAACCGGTACAAATTTTCATTGTCTCTGATTTAACAGCTGAATTAGAGATTTTAAAATTGTATCTTGCACGAAAGTTTTCTCGCCATAGAATTACCATCAAGTCTGTTCTTCTAAATGCTCAGGATTTATCTTTTATATCAGAATTAGATAATAGTGTCATCATAACAAAAAAAGTTTTTGCACATCTACTTTCAACAATGGGAATATCAAAAAATAATAGTATTGTACCTATTAATATTGAGGTAAACGAATTAGATAAACAAGCTATTGTAGCTGCTTTAGTAAAGTGCGAAAAAAATATATTCAGACAATATGTCTTGAAATAAATAACTTGACAAAATATATTGTTGTCTGATAATATCCGAGTTAGTTACCGTTAACTTTGACTATTGGAGGTATGTATATGAACAACTCTATAAAAAGTGGATTTTTAATTTTAAGTGGAACCATCGGTATTGTAGGAATAATAATAGCAGCTATGATTTCCCCTGCAACCTCATGGGTAACACCGCCTGGAAGAATGATAGTCAGCATATTGGATAACGGCTTACTAATTCCTTTTATTTTATTTCTTATACTTTTTTTATGGGGTATATATATGTTACTGAAAAAATAAAGCAAAAGTATATAAATTACGAAGGAGTGTATATGCATATTTTCAAAAAAATTTTTACTATATTAGCAATTATATTTGGTTCTCTTGGATTAATGAATATAGTATCTACTGACGTTGCATTGCCATTAATGTATTTTTTTATGGGATTAACACTCCTGACAACCGCAAAAGAATTTTATGATAAAAAAGAAAAGAAAGATGCCATAATCTCGATAGTTGCTGCAATTTTGGTCTATACAGCTACGATACTCAAATTATTTGCCTAATAAAGTAAGTGTATTTTAGTTACAAAGGTAAATCTTCAAATTCAAGAATTTTTATGAGAAAACGGCATGGGAGGTTACAATATGGAAAAAATAAGAAAAAAATGGAGTAGCATGGATTTATTTGGTAAATGTTCCTATTTGTCAGTTGGCTTATTATTTTTTTTGATTCCATTTACAGGTTTAGTTTTGGAGTCATTAAACATATCTATTATAAAATTTGAGATTATTTTGGGAATATATGTACTGAGCATTATCTGTTCTATTCTAGCAAAAAAATGGAAATTAATAATAATTGCAACTGTTGGGGCATTACTGCTATGGGCAATCACAATAGGTATTGCAGAGATTTTATGGTATTATCTAAAGTCCTGGTTCGATATAGATATTTCATATCGTTAAAAACTAATCTATGCAAGAAAATATAAGAGAAATGTTAAGATCGTTTCAAATTTTATGTAAACTAAAAACTGATATCAGATATATCATGAGTTACTTGGGCAGAGCCGATTTTTTGAGGTTCTGCCCTTGCTTGTATTATAATGCAGCTTCCAGACATATCAAGCTTTCTCTTTATAAGCCTTTATACTTTATCACAGAATACTTTTTGTTTTCAGTTTTCCTCATGGTCATGAGGCATTTTTCGCTTAAATCGTATCTTATGAACTATCCGACTTCTCTTCACGTGCTATTTGAATTGTTTCTAATGCTTTCTGAATTCGTTCCTTTGCATAAGGAGGTCTTAAATTCAATGATAACCGTCCCTTTTGTATTATATAGGTTTCACTCCCTTCTTTTGTTGAGTTGCTTAGATAGCAGCATTCCGGATATCTCTCTGCAAAATTCTTTAGTCGTTTCTGTAATCCCTGATTAAATGTATAGACACTATAATATCGATCTTCTTCATTTGTCAGGATAATCGTTTCTTTCTCATACTTTGACAGTTTCATAGCATCTATCCTCTCCTCCTTTCCATATCCTGCTCCAAATATCTCGGTACCGGTTTTCCAGATTTCACAGCGATTGCAATCTGTTTTTCCCGTAATCTCTTGATCACCGACTCTCTTTTCTTTGGTTTCTTTTTTGAGGATTGTTCTGATCTTTGTGCCGGCTTTCTTTCCACTCTTTTCCCTTCTGCACTTTTCAGATTGTTTACCTGGCCATCCACCATATTATAATTTCCTTCTGTTCCGGATTCCCAGCTTCTCTCATAAGTACCATTCTCAAAAAATTTCTGATAATGTTCCAGCCTGTCTTTATATTTTTGATGTTCCTGTTCCCTTTGTTCCGGTGCTTTCATAAGCTCATGGAGTTTCTGTTTGGTTTTTTCATCGAATCCATTCTTACATTCCTCCATGATCATCTTTCCATAACTGTCTAAGATGATATAGGCAACCTGTCTGTGATATTCCTGATGCTCCATGAGATAAAACTGTTTTCCATCAATGATGATATCATCCGTAGCCATCCAATTTCCCGGCTTTCCACTAATGCGATAATTTTCCGTATCCAACGTGACCAATGTACCTGACGGGTTTAATCGGATGAACCCTGATAAAAGCTGTGGATAGTCTTCATTGACATAATAACAATGGATTTCCCCATTCTGATTCAGTACAAGCACATCACTGACTTCACAAGACTCTTTCATGCGTTTCCATAAAGCAATTGCACTCTCCCCCGGCAATAATGGCTTGATATCTATCTGCCGGTAATGTTCAATTCGTATCGCAAATTTCCTGCTTACCGCTTCCTGATAGGAAAGATGCCAAAGGTCTCTCCCTTCCGAATTACGGTCTACTCGGTAAACTGCAAATTGATCATTCTTCATAAGCATCATCCTCCAGGTTATTCAGATAACGATTCAGATCCAGAGAATAATAATATTTATCTTCGATCATCTGTAACTTACTGATCGCAGATGCAATGGTTTCCAGCAGATCGTCTTCCAATGGATCTTCTTTCGTTTCTTCCAATGCCTCTAAAGTGTCTTTCAAAATATCTATCGTATCTTTTCTAGTGTTTTCCTGGAAAAGAGCCACAACTGCTAATTCATCTTCTTCAAATGTTACTTTGCTCATAAGCTCATATCCTCCCTTCTTTTTTGAGATTTGGTTTTCTGTATCTCTCCTTTTTCTTCTTTTGGTTTGGTTTTCTCTACATTCAGAGGCTTTTCTTCGATATATTGTTCTACACGTTTCAGGGCTTCCTGCACCAACTTGTTCTCCCTGTAAAATGGTATGGAATCTAAGATCTCTCTTTGTGATCTTCCGGCAACCATCAGATCCATCATTCCGTCATAATCACTGCCTTCCTGCAGGTTAAATCCAACCGATTTGAGCCCATTCATTCGTTCTGCAGGTATCTTCTCATACACTTCTAAGGCTTCTGGCAGACTCAGATCATGATGAACTTCTCCTAATACCGGAAACTCTGAACATTCTGCCGCATAGAAACTGATACAGCTCGTTTGCTCTAAGACATCCTTTTTCTGAATGTCTCTTTCCATTCCAAGTATCTTTTTTCTCTCTTCCACAAAATCCGGAAGTTCCTGAAAGCCAAAGCGATCCACAAAATATGCTTTCATATCCCCATTCTGATTCATGATCACAACATCACTGACAGACAGGGAGTGTGCCTTATAATCAGCCGGTGGATCATCATTAAAAATACTGTAAATCGCATTCATATCTTCATTTGGCAGATACAGGCTGGAATAAACACATCGATACTGATCAGCAGTTACCGTGATCCCTTTTTCCTGCAGGTCTTCCATTCCCACAAATAATTGATCTCTTCCTGTTCCATTTTCATCTAAATGATAGATTGAGAGCCTGCATTCTTTCCTTGTAAACATCATTTCTTCAAAACTCTGTTCAAACCGTTCCGGATATATTACTCGCTCTACACGTTCTTTCTGGATTGGATCTCCCTTTTCTATGATAGCTTCTACCCATCGTTCCACTTCATTCCAGGATTTCGCAAATAAATGTCCCTGCATCCTATGAGTGCCGTCCGGAATAAACTGCAGATGTTGGGGATTGCTTTCTTCTTTTACAAAACGGTATCCGGCAGCTTCTACTGCAGCAAGTAATTTCTCTTGTTTCTGTTCCAGCATCATTTCTATTTTTTCTGTCAGTTCATCGATCATTTCTCCGGCTGTCTTACGGATCACATCCATAGATGCTTTCAGTTCTCTCATTTCTTTTCCACTGCTCCAACCAGCAATATAAGGAAAACTATATTCTGATGTATCTAATTCAAGCGCAGAGCACACACAATACGCGACTGACTCTGCTTCTACTTCTTTTGTCAGCCGGTCCTTTTCAATGCCCTGGCTTTCCATGATCTCCTTGTCATGCAGCCTTGCATGTGCGGTTTCATGGATTGCTGTTTTTAAGGTCTGGCTCTGGCTCATATCTTTTTTGATGACAATCTCTTTATCCAGATTGTGATAATAACCGTTTGCAGATCCTTTGATCGCATCGAATCGTATCGGTACTGGTGAGATTTCCCGGATTGCTTGCAGGAATAAGTCAAAATCTTCTACTGCCGCTGTCAGGATTTCAGGAGCAAGTGTCTGGATCGGCTCTCCTGTGGTCTGTTCAATATCAAATACTGTAATCGCCTTGAAACAAGGAAGTGTGACCTCCACCTCTTCCGTCTTTGGTTTTCCATCCGGACCGATCACCGGTTTCTGATCCTGATCCAATACTGCCTGCTCCTTTTTCCTTTTGATCGGCGCCGGTGCGATAATGGTAATTCCCTTCTCCCCTTTTTTTACCTGTCTGCCCATAGACTGCCAGTTACGATATCCCGTTACTAAGGTGGCATCCGGTCTTTGCATGGCGATCAACAGCGTATTATTAAAAGAATAATTATGGAATTTTGACATTGTTTTCAAATATTCCTGATAACGTTCACTGGTAAATAATTCTGCGACTCCTGTTTCCAGATTTTGCATGATACTATCCATATCTTTTCCCTGTATGGGAAGTAATTTGGTTTTTGTCAATTCTTCGCTCATTCATTTCCTCTCTCTTTCTCTTTAAAAAATCCCCCATACAGCCGTGTGTATGAGGGATTTCCATCTTATTGTTATACGGACTCTACACTTCTATAATTCCATATCATGTTTCTTTGGTTTTGGATGTTTCATCTTTTGTTCTCTTCCAGCTTTCTCATTCTTATTCATTTGGATTACCTTCTGGCGTTTTTCAAATTTATCAGCTCTTTCAAACACACGTTGTTTGGCGTCATAATGATATACCTCGCTCGTAAGCTGCTCTTCTTTAAGAACTTGACTGCTATTTATCTCTTGAACCATACTTTTCAAAGATAAATAATCAAAATCCCCTTTATCCGGAAGAACGATCGTTTCGTGAATGGATGATGGTAAAATATAAAAGTCTCCTTGAAAGCATTCTCCTAGTTGTTTCATTACTTCCGGATAAAAAATAGCACTTGCTCCATCCATTGTCTGCTCATTTGTAATCACAAACATCGGTTCACCTTCTTTCAATCCTTCCGAAATCACCTCTCTCATATCCTTTAAATCTTTATCTTGCATAAGTGGTTTATTCTCACCCACAATTATCTGGGCAATAATATTTTTCATAGCATCCACATGCAAAGGCATTATTTTCGGACTATTTTTCATTGCATCTGCATGAAGTTGTTTCTCACTAATGCCATAATGCGTTAACATATCATTTGTGATTGTCGTAGAACCTCTTCCTATATCATCAACACTGATAGCAAGATGATAGGTAATTGCCAAATCTTCTCTCATCTGGTGAGGTACCTTCTGAAGTATTTCTTGATTTCTTTCTGCTGAGGACACACGGATGAACAGCTTATCTTTTGCATTCTCATATTCTGTGATATTCTTAAGATCAAACTGTTTCGGTGAATCAAGCATCACTCCTGTAATATTTTTCATAATGCTTTCCATAGAGACTTCTGGGTTTGACTGATACATTTCATATAACTGATTCAAATTAAAGGTCGGCGCCATGATCTGATTTTCTTTTAAGACCGTGATTCCGAGATAATTCTCATTTAATTTCCTCACTTCTTCGATTCTTATCTGTGCATTTTCGTACTCTCTTGGAAGAAATAACTTGATTCTTCCCTTTACTTCGTCAACAAATTGATTAAAATCCATATCTTATTCCTCCTTCTATTTTCTCTTATTTTTCTTCGTTGTTTTCTTTTTCGGGAAAGATAATGAAAATGTCACTCTCCCGTTTTCATCGGCTTCCATATGCAGATCTGCTTCAAAATACAGATCTTTTTTTCTGGAATACAGATCCTTCACATGAACACTTCCATTCTTCAGAAGCTCAGCAGCCATCCTGGCATCCATATCCTTTTCCATACTCTGTAAATACTTGTTTTCTTTCCAGAGACAGAAATTACATTCACGGTTACCGCAATAGAAATTTTTCTTTCCTTCATAGACCAGGCCGCCACAGACCGGACAGGTTCCCAAGCTCTCTTTTTTCTGGAACCTTCGTGTCTCTTCTTCCGGAATGGAGTCACAATGATTTAACATCATGGAAATCAGCTTTTCGATGCCTGTCATAAACTGCCCAGGAGCCATCTTTCCCTGCTCCATCTCTAACAGTTGGTTTTCCCATTCGGCTGTCATGGTGGCAGACTTCAAGAAATCCGGTAAGATATCGATCAATATTTTTCCGTCCTCTGTTGGAAGGATCTGTTTGCCTTTTCGTACCGCATACTGGGAAGCGATCAGTTTTTCTATGATCCCTGCTCTTGTTGCCGGAGTGCCCAGCCCTTTCTTCTCGGTATCTTCCTCAAATTCTTTATTTCCAGCGGTCTCCATAGCTGCAAGCAGGGTATCCTCACTATACGGTTTCGGTGGCGATGTAAAATGTTCCGTCTTCGCTGCGGATACGTTGTAAAACTTATGATCTGCTTCTACTTTGGGAATGCGGTCCTTCCCTGCATCCGCTGGGTTTTCTATAGCAAGTCCATCATCATTCTTGAAGCATTCTTCAAAAAGTTTCCACCCGATCTGTTTGATCACTTTTCCTTTTGCTTTAAATATTTCATCCTGACATCGAACCTCCACCTCTGTTTCCATGAATACATGGTCTTCTTCCATTGCTTCTACGGTATGTACTGCGATCAGGAATAAAATCTTTTGTTCCCATTCTCTTAGCTTAGAGAAGTCAAATTCTGCAAGTTCTACCGTAGGAATGATTGCATGATGATCCGATACTTTCTTGTCATTCAGCACCTTCTTTACCTCCGGTGTTTTTGGCTGGTCAAACGGTCCCATCAATTGATATTTTTCATGGATCTTACGAATCACGTGTTTCGCTGTTTCTTCCATATCACTTGTCAAATACTGACTGTCCGTTCTCGGATAAGTGATCAGCTTCTGCTCATATAGGCTCTGCGCTGCATTTAATGTCTGCTGAGCAGTCATTCCATAGATACGGTTCGCCTCTCTCTGTAGGGTTGTCAGGTCATACAGTTTCGGCGGTTTTACCGTCTTTTCCTTTGACTCCACCTTTTCCACAATCGCATCACTGCCCTGACAGGTTTTCCACACTCTTTCTGCTTCTTCCACATCAAAGATTTTCTTCTTCTCTGCGATCAGTCCATCACAATCCAAAACTACATTAAAATATTTTTCTTTTTTGAAACCTGAAATCTGCTTCTGTCTTTCGACAAGCATGGCAAGTGTCGGCGTCTGCACGCGTCCTACTGTCAGCTTTTTAAAATATTTTGTTGTGTAAGCTCTTGTTGCATTCATACCGACAAGCCAGTCTGCCTGTGCCCGGCAAACCGCCGCTTCTGCCAGATTATGATAGGTTTCTCCAGCTTTCAGATGTTCCATCCCTTCTAAGATCGAAGAACTTTCCAATGAACTGATCCATAATCTCTTGACCGGTTTTTTACTTCTGGACAGATCATATACATGCTTAAAGATAAGTTCTCCTTCCCGTCCGGCGTCACAGGCATTTACCACAAACTCGATATCCGGGCGGTTCAGCAGCTTTTTCAAAATATAGAACTGTTCTTTCTTATCTTTGGATACTGCCAGTTTCCATTCTTCTGGGATGATCGGAAGATCCTCATACAGCCATCTGGTGAACCTTTCATCATAAGAATCTGGTGGAACATATTCTGCAAGATGACCAAAACACCAACTGACAATGCACCCCTTTCCTTCCAGATACCCTTCTTCTTTTTTTGATGCCCCGATCACTTCCGCAATCGCTTTGGACACACTTGGTTTTTCTGCAATTACTAAATACATAACTTATTACCTCCTTCATATAACGAAAGGAAACGCCCCAAAAATACAGGGCGTTCCACTCATTTTTTTATTTTTTATTCATTTTCTTCTTCCCGGTCTTCAAATTCATCCTCATTGATGATTTCCAAGCCATCACTTGTTTCCAGTCCTTCCTCTTCAAAATCATCTTCTTCCTCTTTCTTTGGCTTATAGATCTTGAAGTAGTAATAAGCTGCAACTCCACCTAACGCAAGAATAAGGATCGCTGCCATTGCTCCCATATTCGCTTGTGGCATCTTCTCTTTTTCTGGCTTTGCTATCTCTTCTTTTTTATCGGTTTCTTCGGTTTTATTTTCATCGATGACTACCTGCGGAGTGGGTGTGACAGTTGCCGGCTCTTTTTCCTGATCCACAAATTCCTTCAGATCATTTTCATCTACCTGGGATAACAGATATACATTCTGGGCGGTAGAACTACGGTCAATCACAAGATAAAAGGTATTGTTATTCTTTGTTGTGATCGTAAGGAATTCTTTACTGGATCCATTCTGGATATCATCCTGGACTTCCCCATTTCCCGGTTCTGTAAAAGCATCTTCTTTCTTCTCTGTTTTATTATTTTCCGGCAGACCCCCCTCATCTGCCGGCTTTTCTGTTTCTTTATTCTGTACCGTCTCCGTCTGTGCCGCTTCTGTATTTGTCGTCTCTGCCGACGGATCCACATATGCAAAGGCTGTTGTGGATGCAGAAAAAAGCACCATAACGCCTAACAATACTCCTGCCACTTTCTTATTCAGTTTTTTCCATTTCACCATACGGATGTCCCTCCTCTTTCTTTTCTGTAAATACAAAGGAGCCTGTTCCTTCTTCCTCAGACTCCTGGCTGACCTGAAATTTTACGGTTCCTTCCTGGATTCCATTCAGAAGATCATGCAGGGCATGACTGTCTAATTTCATTCCACGGATGCTTTTGATCATCTCATTATCTTCTTCCTGTTTTAAAGCAGCATGAAGTCCTTTGAGATACTGCTGAAGATCAGCGATCTTCTGTTCTGTCTTATGGATCTCCTCCATATATTTCTTGATTTTTTTATTCAAATCTTTCACTCTCCTTTTCTTATGGCAATCTGCCAAAACACATAAAATGTTGCTGCCAGTATGCTGTACCGATATTGGAATAATGGATCGGATCTCCACAATGGATCATCATGTTATTTCCCACATAGATACCCACATGGCTTGCTCCTGGCGTACTGTACGTTCCCTGGAAAAAGATCAGATCTCCCGGCTTTGCATCTCCCGGAGAAACAAACGTACAACTGTTTCGCAATCCCTCTGCAGTCTGTCTTCCCAGATTCCATCCGTTTCCACAATGATTGATCACATAGGATACAAATCCGGAACAGTCAAATCCAGAAGGGGAATATCCTCCCCATACATACGGGACTCCCAGATATTTCTCAGCTTCCCGGATCATCCGGGCAAATTCTTCATCCTGTAATGCCTCCGGCGGTATCTCATAACTCATTCCGTCCGAACCGGAGCCTGTGGAGATATTTCCTATATCCCACAAGTAATTTCTGTTTCCATAGGTGGTATTCAAAGCATTATATAAGATCATCTGTTCCTCATTCAGATTGGCTCTTGCGACTGCATCAAATCCAGTATTTCCTAAGGTTACATACAAGATCTTTTTCGTTGTTGTATTCGTTACCGTCACTTCATTGCTTCCGTTACTATCCGCAATAAACGCTTCCCAGGTCTTATGACCATGTGCGGATGCTGCACTATGATTATCATAGTAAACATCGAACTGCACTCCATATCTTGCAAAGGCTCCCGTATCCTCTACGGTATATTCCACGCCATTCATCACAATCTTTGTTCCCATCGGAACAAATGGATCAGAAGCATCTACCGCGATCGTATGGTTTGCGGTTGGATAAACGCCACTCGCTGTAGGACCGCCTGACCATTGTCCGCAACAGATCGAACAATTACAGTAACCACTGGTAACTACGTTCCCTAAGGATTCCCCTACCCGTACTGTCTTCGTTTCTGTCACGGTTTCTGTTTTGCTTTCTGTATCCAAGCTGTACTGTGCTTCAAATAAAGCCTGTAATTCATCCTTGATGTCTTCAAATTTCCAATCCCCATATTTTGCTGTCAGATAGGAGATCAGATGATACGGATTATGAGCAATCTCGCCTACGTTGTACTGGTATTCATCATAGTCGGGATGAGTGGTTTCCATCTCATTGATCTGCTGGTTCAAAGCCGTTTCCAAAGAAACATAGTAATTCTCAGCCGCATAGATATCTTCATCTGTTCCCGGATATGTGGTGATCTCGATCACAGAGCCGCCCCCTTGTATGGAAGCGCTGCAGCTTCCCAAAGATACTGCCACGATCAGAAATAAGAGCACAAAAATACCGGCGCCGAAAAATACAGCCCGATTCCGTTTCACAATCTCTTTTAATGCGATCTTCGCTTTCACGGTTATATTCTCAACGCCGGCAACAGTTGCCGTCCCGCCTGCACTGCCTGCAGCTTTTCCTGTTCTGGCAGCACGGTAGGCATCTTTATATCGTTTTCTCTGGAAAAAGCGGTTCAAAACCCTTTTCTTCTCTTCCGACTTTTTGGCCGTTTCCTCCGCCCCTGCTTTCCCCATGCTGTCACTCATACCAAATTTTAACTTTTCTCCGGTTTCATCCAGATGATATCCTCTCCGGTTTGCCTTTATATCTGCACGCTGGCTCCGATGCTGTGCATAGCGCAGACCTCTTATTGCTGTTTCGGTCCCTCTTTCTGCAAACTGAACCGTTTCCGTTGCAACATCCTGTTCCTCTTCTTCTGGATCCGATACCCCTTTTGAAACTGCATCTCTTACCGCATACCTTCCAATGGTTCTGCCCGGTTTCATCCCCGGGCCTTTTACCATCTGATTTTCCTCATCATCAAAGGATAATCTTCCGGATTTTGTCTGCTCTTTTCTCATCTGTTTTTGGATCTGCTTTTTCCGGATCTTTTTCTTCTGTCCTGTCAAGGAGTCATCTTCCGGTATCTGTGCATGTTCCCGAAACTTTTTCTTGTATTTGGGGGATTCTCCAGAAACATTTTTCTCTCCAGTTTCTTCTCCATCTAACACAGATTCTTCTAAAATAGGTTCTTCAGATATTGCTTCTTTTCGCAAAGAGGATTTTCGGATCTGCTTTTTTTGCAGATTCCGTTCCTCTCCTTGTCCATCCGGCAGCTCTGCTTTCTTCTTTTCCCGGTCAAAAACAAAATCCTGTTTCATTTCCGGCGGTCTGCCCCGGCTTTTATGGCTGATATCTTTTACGGAACCATCTGCCAGATTTTCTTCCGTCAGACCGTCTCTTGTCATTTTACTTACAACTTTCTCTCTTCCTTTCAGTTCTTTCCCTGCCAAGACTTCCGCCTCCTTCCTTTTCTCTTTGTTCCACTTCTTCCGGCTTTGTTGTCATGAGAGAATATAACTTCAGGGACTTATCAAACTTATCCTTAAACGGAATGATCGTTGTCCCATAAAAGAGAAGTCCTTCTCCTTCCCCGGAATTCGTAACATAAGACAACTGATACGGTGAGATATTTAATTGTTTTGCCAGGATCTGCCGGTCACCTGCAGCCTGATTTAACATCAAAATAAAATCACTATTGTCCAAAATATTTTCAATCTCCCGGCTAGCAAGAAGGTCCTTTATATTCTGCGTGATTCCTGTCGGAATGCCCTGCCACTTCCTAAATCTCTTGAAGATCTCCACCGAATAAGATGCGGTCTGCTCTTCTTTCAGAAGAAGATGGAATTCATCGATATAGTACCAAGTAGACTTCACGCCTCGGTTGACAGTCACCCGGTTCCATACCTGATCCTGTATAATCAGCATTCCAAGCTTTTTCAACTGCTTTCCAAGCTCCTTGATATCAAAACAGACAATCCTGTTATTCAGTTCTACGTTGGTCTGGTGATTGAACACCTTCAAAGATCCGTTGACATAGATTTCCAAAGCTGTTGCAATCCTCTGTGCCTGGGGTTCTTTCTGTTTGCGGAGACAATCATACAGATCTCCAAGGATCGGCATATTTTCAGGTTTCGGATCAGAAAAATAGTTCTGATATACAAGCGGAAGGCATCGGTCAATGACAGACTTTTCTTCCGCTTCAATTCCATCCCGGCTTCCCATGATCAATTCACAAAGGGATAAAATAAAGTCAGATTTTACTCCCAGCGGATTATCATCCTCAGAATAATTCATGTTGATATCCATCGGATTGATGTAATCCTTACTGTTTGGGGAAATATGGATGACCTGTCCTCCCAAAGCATGAACCAACGGATAATACTCGCCTTCTGGATCTCCAATGATAATGTCATCATTGGTTGTAAAAAATACATTCGTCATTTCCCTTTTTGCCGCAAAGGATTTTCCTGAACCGGGTGTACCGAGGATCAGACCATTTGGATTTTTTGACTTTTTCCTGTCTACCATGATCAGATTATTGCTGGTAGCATTCAGTCCATAATACAAAGAATCGCCGCCCATAAATAATTCCTGTGTGGTAAATGGTACAAAAATCGCTGTACTGGTCGTTGTCAGCGCTCTTTTTATCGGAATATGGCTGACTCCAAGGGGAAGGCTGCTCATCAGTCCTTCTTCCTGCTGATAGTCCAGGCGCTTTAACATACAGTTATATTTCTGTGCAATACCGGCTGTCTGAAAGATCGCATTTTCCAATTCCTGCTTGCTTTTTGCGGTATTTAAAAAGAGCGCTGTTACAAGGAACATACGCTCATTTCGTGACTGCAGATCTTCCAAAAGCCGTTTTGCTTCCCCTCCATAGGTATTCAGATCCGACGGAATGATATCCATATCGTACCCTGCTCTTACTGCTTTTTTCTGCTCTTCAATTTTCATTCTGTTGATATCCGTTACTTTACTTTTTACCAGCTTGATCGCTTTCATCTGATCCACAGACTGAATATGCAGATTTACGATCAAGTCCTTATCAATATCCAAAAACTCTGCCAGCATCTTGTCTGTCAGCTCCGGAGCAAGGATCTGTAAATAAGAAACCGCCCCCATCGTATTTCCCATCTGGAAGGTCTTCCCATCCTTAAAGACAAAACTGGTAGGCGCTACATAATCTTTTGTGTTTAAACCGGTTTTGATCATAGAGCCATAATCAAACTGGAAATCTACTGTGGAATCCGGATTAAAGGTTTCATACAGGATCCGCAATCGTTCCTCCCCATTCAGAGGATACGCCATCACACCAAGGATCTTAAAGTTATTCAGGATATCGGATTCGATACGCTCCAGCTTCGGTTTTGCTTCCCGGATATTTTCCGCTTCAATGGAAAAGGTAATGTATTTCGTTTTCACCAAACCATTGTTTCCTCTTGCAAGCTGTTTTTTCAGCATGTTGGCATATTCCATACGGATATCATCATAAGCATCTCCCTGTGGACTGATCTTGATCACCTGCTCAAATTCCTTCATGCTGCTCTTATGATTGATAAAACTGAGCTGAAAATGGATGCTGCTGTCAAAATAGTTCAGGAAATCACACCAGTTTTCAAAGATCGCATTCTTATCTTCATTCTGTGCTAACTGATAGTTGATATCGTAAAACCGGATACATTTGGAATAGACATTTCCCTGCACCCTGCAAATACCATCCCTTCCCATTTCTTTGTAGGCAATGGTCTGTTGAACGGTAAGTTTCTTTACATCCTTCTTTCCATTCGTCTTTTTATTTGCGGCCTTTTTTCTTTTTCTTACCACCGCTTTTTCCCCCTTTCCTTTCTTCCTTTCTCATCGTTTTCTGATCTTCTCCATCTGGATCTGATTCATAATAGTTTTCAGTTTCATATTTTCTGACAGATGGCCGGATAAATTTCACCCGGATCACATGCATCAATACGTCTTCCAGATGCATTCCATCTTTCTCATACATGGCAAACAAAAAGGCCGGCAGCATCATAAGTACCATAAGGACTGCAGCATTATTGATTCCAAGAGCATTTCTAAAGAGAAAATAACAGGGAATTCCCATAGCTGCTCCAATGCCAATACAGATCAATTGCCTTTTCGTAAGATTAAATGCCACTTTATTCTTTACTTTCGTTAAATCTTTCGGCACACTCACATACGCCATGTGTTTCACTTCCTTTCTTTTTAATGTACATTAAAGATTGACTTACTGAGTGATCCTGTCTTAAACAGACTGAAGCATAAGATCACCGTATATGCCATTACACCAAATAATGAGGAACTCAGATTATCCGAAAACTGGATGCCTGCCACTAATACTGCATAAATCGCAACACATACCATCATCAGAAATGCCTGGAATGCCAGGGCAAAGAGTCCTCTGAAATAATTCGTTCCGATCTGTCCCCACTCTCTGTTGCTCATCGTTGCGAATGGGATCGGTGCAACTGAGGTATAAAGGTAAATTTCTATCATACGGACATACAAGATAACCGTAATGAGTACAGACATGATCTTCATACAGAAACTTACGATCAAAGTTTCCAATGCCAATATCACAAGTTCTCCGATCTCCATGCTTTCTAATGTAGTAGATAAATCTGTGATCGCAGAGCTGATATCAATGGATGTATCTCCGGAAACCAGCCCTGCCGCCGAGTTTACGACGTTTTGTCCTACATCAAAGACTGCCATCGTAATGGTAAACGTATTGCTTACCAGATAAACGGCGATCCACATTTTTACAAAATATTTAAAGAACATCCATGTATCAATATCATGCATATTATTTCGTTCTGTCAGCATGGAGATCAGTTCATAACACAGTACAAATGTTATGATGATACCTGCAATCGGCATGATGACTGAATTTGACAGTCCTTCAATCATACTAAAGATACTGCCATTCCATCCTTGTGGCGTCTGTCCAACCTGGCCCGCAATCTCACTTGTCTTCTGATTGACATCCGTAAACATACGGTCCAGGTTAGAACTGATCATACCTGTTAGAAGTTCCCTCATCCATTCCTCAATCGCATCAAAAATTTGATTGAACATGGATCTCTACTCCTTTCTTTTAACCAAATAATCCACTCAAAAGCGGAATCAACTGTGTACCGATCAGGATCACACCACCGCCACTCATAAGCTGCTTAATTCCCTGTGATTTAGCACCAGGATTATCATTTCCGTAACCTTCCATCAGGTTGATGACTCCCCAGACACCAAGACCTGCACCAATCGCTACGACTAATGTCTGTAAGATTGTAATTGCACTTCCGAAAAATCCCATATTCTTTTCTGAATAAACGCTGTTTCTATGGTCTGTCAGCGTTTCCTCTCTCCTTTCCCTATTATTCAGACCTCTTTTTTTACCTGTTTTATTTACAAGGTGATCTTATTTTTATCTTCATTTCCTTCTCCTTTCTGCCTGATCATCAGGACTTTTTCTTAAAAAAACGCAAAAAAAGAGCACATAGATGGATATCTACATGCTCTAACGCTTTTTATTCTGTTTTTCTTATGAAATTTGATTTATCGTTTTTTATATGTGAATGCAATTCCAATGATTGATCCCGTAAGAAGAAATGGGGCCAATCTGATAAATAAAAACTCAAAACCATGTAATAGAGTACCTACGATTGCCAACTCTGGATCATTAAAATCCCAAGTCAAATATTCACCATTCATAGCAGCAAAAGCAATAAAAATTATTGTAATAATTGCACATAATGAAATAAGCAAATAACGGACTGTATGAATTCTCATAGAACTTCTTTTAGCAAGTTGAAGATTGATAACTTCAAGCTTCTCTGAAATGCTCTTCATATTTTCTTTATCCAAACATTCTTCCTGTACAGTTTCCCCAAGTAAGGTGCTTACAGATGTATCTAATTCCTCTGCTAATGAAATAATCATACTTGAATCAGGAACGGATAATCCCGTTTCCCTTAATTAAAGATATTGTTTGGTAAAAAAGAAAGGTCAGTCGAT
>OKCG01000221.1_pt1 | contig 25694 bp, 17 predicted proteins | sample 1609991 | NCBI WGS metagenome assembly OKCG01 (sample SAMN04436606, study PRJEB24849) | human gut metagenome | biome: human gut; feature: NICU; material: stool | host: Homo sapiens | place: USA: Saint Louis, MO | collected 2010-01-15
TCCGGACTTGCAGGCCCAGGAGCCGTTCTCGATAAGGGCGAAGGTGCGGTTCTGGAGGTTGAGGGCCTTCATGTCCTCCAGGAAGCTCTTCATCACCGGGTAGATGCCCAGGTTGTAGGTGACGGAGGCCAGTACGATATGGCTGTACTTGAAGGCTTCGGAGATCAGGTAGGACACGTGGGTGTTGGACACGTCGTACACCGACACGTTGGTAACGCCCTTCTCGCACAGCCTGGCGGCCAGGGCCTGGGCGGCGGCCTCGGTGTTGCCGTACATGGAGGCGTAGGCGATCATGACGCCCTTCTCCTCCGGTTCGTAGCGGCTCCACTTGTCGTACTTGTCGATGAAGTAGCCCAGATCCTTGCGCCACACGGGCCCGTGAAGGGGGCAGATGAACTTGATCTGGTCCAGAATGCCGGCGGCCTTGCCCAGCAGCAGTTGGATGTGGGGGCCGTACTTGCCCACGATGTTGGTGAGGTAGCGGCGGGCCTCGTCGATCCAGTCCCGGTCGAAGTTGACCTCGTCGGCGAAGAGCTTGCCGTCCAGGGCGATGAAGGAGCCAAAGGCGTCGGCGGAGAAGAGCGCGCCGTTGGTGGTGTCAAAGGTGACCATGGCCTCGGGCCAGTGGACCATGGGGGCACCCACGAAGGTGACGGTGTGCTTGCCGAAGCAGTGGGTGTCCCCCTCCTTCACCTCGACACACTCGTGCTCGTCGGGGTGGAAGCCGAACTGCCGCATGAGCATGAAGGACTTCTCAGTGGAGATCACCTTCACCTTGGGGTAGCGGCGGAGGATCTGCTCCACGCTGGCTCCGTGGTCGGGCTCCATGTGGTTGACCACCAGCCAGTCCAGGGGCTTGTCGCCCAGCAGGTGGTCCAGATTGTCCTGGAGCTGGCGGTAGGCGGACCAGTCCACCGTGTCGAAGAGGACGGACTGCTCGTCCAGCAGCAGGTAGGCGTTGTAGGAAACCCCTCTGGGGATGGGGTGGATGTTTTCAAACAGGTGGAGCCGGTGGTCGTTGGCCCCCACCCAATACAGATCGTCGGTTACCTTGCGCACGCAATACATTGCGATTCCTCCTTCTGTTCGTTAGGCCTCAATGAACTGATCCTTGCCCTCGGCGCACTCGGGGCAGACCCAGTCCTCGGGCAGGTTCTCAAACAGGGTGCCGGGGGCGATCTCGGCGTCCTCGTCGCCCAGCTCAGGGATGTACTCATAGCCGCAGCCGCCGCACACGTAGCGCTTCCCGATGGGCTCGGGCTTGGGGGCGGGGGGCCGCTTCATCTTCACCATGGGGGGCGCTGGCTGCTTCTCACCAGTGTCCAGGGCGGCGGCCAGCAGGGGCAGGATCTCGTTGACATCGCCCACGATGCCGTAGTCGCAGTTCTTGAAGATAGGGGCGTTGCCATTCTTATTGATGGCCACGATGGTGGAGGCGTCCTTGATGCCCTTCAGATGCTGGGTGGCGCCCGAGATACCGCAGGCGATGTATAGGTTGCCGGTAAACTTCTGGCCGGACATGCCTACATAGCGGCTCAGAGGAACATATTTGAGCGGCTCGGCCACCGGGCGGGAGGAACCCACCGCGGCGCCGGCAGCTTTCGCCAGGTTCTCAATGAGCTTCATGTTCTTCTTGTCGCCGATACCCTTACCGGCGGAAACCACCCGCTCGGCCTGGTTGATGGGGGTGTCCATGGGGATGCCCACGGTAAAGTCGTGTCCGTCCTTCTTCAGTGCCTCCACCAGGGCGGCCACCTTGTCCTCGGACGCTCCGTCCCGGAAAAGCTGGCGCTTGCGCACGCCGGTGATGGGGGCGGGCTTTTTGGCTACAGAGCGGCTGCCGCCGCCGCTGCCCTTGGAGATTTTGCCGATGAGATGGGAGGCAATAACCACCCGCTGAATCTCATTGGTGCCCTCGTAGATGGTGGTGATCTTGGCGTCGCGGTACATCCGCTCCACGTCCATACCTTTGAGGAAACCAGTGCCGCCGAAGATCTGCACCGCGTCGTTGGTGACCTCCAGGGCAATGTCCGAGGCGTACATCTTGGCCATGGCGGACTCCATGCCGTAGGGCTCGTGGTGCTCCTTCAGTTCGGCGGCGGAGTAGATGAGGAACCGCGCACAGCGCAGCTTGGTGGCCATGTCCGCCAGCTTGAAGGCCAGGGACTGCTGGGCGGCGATGGGCTTGCCGAACTGAACCCTCTCCTTGGAGTACTCCAGGGCGGACTCATAGGCCCCCTGGGCGATGCCCAGGGCCTGGGCTGCGATGCCGATACGGCCTCCGTCGAGGGTGGCCATGGCGATTTTGAAGCCGTCACCCTCCTTGCCCAGCAGGTTTTCCTTGGGTACCTTCACATCATTAAAGATCAACTCAGCGGTAGAGGAGGAGCGGATACCCATCTTGTCATAGTGGTCGCCGAACTCGAACCCCTTCCAGCCCTTCTCCACAATGAAGGCGGAGATGCCCCGGGTGCCGATGTCCGGGGTGGTGACGGCAAAGACCACATAGGTGTCCGCCTTGGGGGCGTTGGTGATGAAGATTTTGCCGCCGTTGAGCAGCCAGTGGTCGCCCTTGTCCACGGCGGTGGTCTCGGTGCCGCCGGCATCGGAGCCGGCGTTGGGCTCGGTGAGGCCGAAGGCGCCAATTTTTTCACCTCTGGCCAGGGGCACCAGATATTTCTTCTTCTGCTCCTCGGTGCCGAAGGCGAAGATCGGCCAGGAGCCAAGGGACACGTGGGCGGACAGAATCACGCCCGTGCCGCCGTCTACCCGGGACAGCTCCTCCACGGCGATGGCGTAGCTAATGGCATCCAGCCCCGCGCCGCCGTACTCCTTGGGGTAGGGGATACCCATCAGGCCCAGCTCCCCCAGTTTTTTTACGGCTTCGGCCGGAAACTCATTGGCCTGATCCAGGGAGAAGGCGATGGGCTTGACCTCCTCTTCGGCGAAGGCGCGGATCTTGGCGCGCAACTGTTCATGCGCTTGGGTCGTCTGGAACAACATGTTGCTTCCTCCTTACACATAATTAAAAGTGGATAAAATTAGTCCAATTTGTAGGCGAAAAAATCAGTCTGCCGGACCCAGAATGTCCTCCAAAGTGTGGGCCTTCAGTTCCGCATTCAGCTTTTCCTGAATGCCTGTCAGATGGCAGTGAACCGTACAGCCGCCATGGCTGGCCCGCCAGGGACAGGAATAGGTGGGATCCATACAACTGCTTAGGCGGGAATCCTCTCCCATAGCGGTCATCAGGTCGTAGAGAGTGACCCGGTTGAGCTCTGCCGACAGGCGACAGCCACCTTCGGCGCCGCGGGCTACCTCCACAAATCCGGCCCTGGCAAGCTTTTTGAGAATCTTGTGTGCAAAGGACTGGGGGACCAGCTCCCGCTCCGCCGCCTCCGCCGCTGTACGGCGCTCCCCATCCCGCAGGGTGCGCAGCAGGCGCAGGGCATAATCGGTTTCGCGGGTAATCACAGCCGCTCCACTCCTTTCTGATTGGTCTGGCTACAACATATCATTTTGGATAAAGTTTGTCAAGTATAATTTTCCAAAATCGTCACAATGTAAAAAAACGCGCGGCATGTTTTGGCATGCCGCGCGCTGAGGTCAGGATTTTCAGCCCAGCAGATGGATGCTGGTGATCAGGCCGGAGAACACAATGGAAACGGTGGAGCACAGCTTGATCAGGATGTTGAGGGAGGGACCGGAGGTATCCTTGAAGGGGTCGCCCACAGTGTCGCCGATGACGGCGGCCTTGTGGCAGTCGGAGCCCTTGCCGCCATGGGTGCCGCTCTCGATGTACTTCTTGGCGTTGTCCCAGGCGCCGCCGGCGTTGGACATGAACACGGCCACCACGAAGCCGGTGACGGTGACGCCGCCCAGCAGGCCCACCACGGCCTCTGCGCCCAGGATCAGGCCGGTGACCACGGGCACTACAATGGCCAGCAGGGAGGGGACCACCATCTCATGCAGAGCGCCCTTGGTGCAGAGATCCACACAGGAGGCGTAGTCGGGGTCGGCCTTGCCCTCCATGATGCCGGCGATCTCCTTAAACTGGCGGCGCACCTCCACCACGATGGACTGGGCGGCCCGCTGCACGCCGCTCATGGTCAGGGCGGCGAAGAGGAAGGTGAGCATGGCGCCCACGAACAGGCCCACCAGAACGGCGGGGTTAGTGATGGAGAGATCCAGCGTGTCCACCTTGACCTTCACCACGTCCACATAGCTGACCAGCAGGGCCAGGGCGGTGAGGGCGGCGGAGCCGATGGCAAAGCCCTTGCCGGTGGCGGCGGTGGTGTTGCCCAGGGAGTCCAGGGCGTCGGTGCGGTTGCGCACCTCCTCGCCCAGGCCGCTCATCTCGGCGATGCCGCCGGCGTTGTCGGCCACGGGGCCGTAGGCGTCGGTGGCCAGGGTGATGCCCAGGGTAGACAGCATGCCCACCGCGGCGATGCCGATGCCATACAGGCCCTTGGAGAAAAGCTCGCCATAGTTGGCCGCATTGGTGGTCAGGGAACCGCCGGCGGCCAGGAAGGAGACGATGATGGCCACGCCGATGATGACGATGGGGGCGGCGGTGGACTTCATGCCCAGGGAGATGCCGCCGATGATGGTGGTGGCGGCGCCGGTCTCGGTGGAGTCGGCCAGGCCCTGGGTGGGCTTATAGGTGTCGGAGGTGTAGTACTCGGTAAAATAGCCGATGGCGCAGCCGGCCACCAGACCCGCCAGAATGGCGATGTAAGGGCCCCAGGAGCCCATGATGTAATAGGTGACGGGGGCGGCGATGACGGCGGCCAGCACGGCGGCGGTGTAGGTGCCTTTGCGCAGAGTAGCCAGCAGGGACTTCTGGGTGGCGTTCTCCTTGGTGCGGATCAGGAAGGTGCCGATGACGGAGCACACCACGCCCACCACGGCGATGATGAGGGGCAGAAGCATGGCGTTCCAGGTCAGGCCATCGGCGGCGTAGGCGGAGGCGCCCAAGGCGAAGGTAGCCAGAATGGAGCCCACGTAGGACTCATACAGGTCAGCGCCCATGCCGGCCACGTCGCCCACGTTGTCGCCCACGTTGTCGGCGATGGTGGCGGGGTTACGGGGGGCGTCCTCGGGGATGCCGGCCTCCACCTTGCCCACCAGATCGGCGCCCACGTCGGCGGCCTTGGTGAAGATGCCGCCGCCCACGCGGCCGAACAGGGCCATGAAGGAGGCGCCCATGCCGAACATGACCATGGTCTGGGCGATCTGGGCGGCCTCAAACCCTGCGATGTACTTGAGAATGTGGAACCAGATGGACACGTCCAGCAGACCCAGGCCCACCACGGTGAAGCCCATGACCGCGCCGGAGGAGAAAGCCACGTTCAGGCCCCGGTTGAGGCTCTCATGGGCGGCGTTGGCAGTGCGGGCGTTGGCGGAGGTGGCAATCTTCATGCCCACAAAGCCCGCCAGGCCGGACCAGATGCCGCCGGTCAGGAAGGCGAAGGGGATAAACCAGTTGTCCAGCATCCCGACTCCTGCCAAAATTAACAAAATGACGAAGACAATGATAAAGATCTTTGCAACGGTAGTATACTGGCGCTTAAGGTAGGCATTTGCGCCCTTACGGATGGATGCGGCCAGCTTTTGCATCAGTTCGGTGCCCTCTGAGAACTTGAGCACCTTCTTGGCTTGGGTTAAGGCGAAGATTAATGCAATTAATGCACCTACTAAGCCGACCCAAAACAGGTTTTCCAACAACTTTCCCCACTCCTTTTTTTCTTTGGAAGCCTTGTAACACAAGGCTTCCAGCGTTAAGAGACAATATAATATTAACGCAAAAAGGGGTGATTTGGCAAGTATATCTTAAGATAAGAAAGCGTCAAATCCTAGGATTTGACGCTTTCGACAAAAACGAATGATTGGTTTAAGAACGCTTCCATGCATTTCTGCTAAAGAGAACGAGAACAGGCAGAACCTCCAGGCGCCCGATCAGCATACACAGGGAGAGCACCAGCTTGGAGAAGCCGGAAAAGGCGGAGTAGTTGCCCATGGGGCCCACCAGCTCCAGTCCGGGGCCCACATTGCCGATGCAGGAGACTACGGCGGTGAAGGTGGTGCCAAAGGAGAAGTTGTCCACCGACACCAGCAGCGTGGCCCCCAGGGCGATGAAAAGATAGGCTGCAAAAAAGAGCTGGACGGAGCGCAGGCTGTCCTCATCTACCACCCGGCCGTCCAGCTTGACCACGTTGACGGAGCGGGGGTGCACCACCTGCCGGATCTCCCGGCGGATGCACTTGAGCAGGAGCAGAACGCGGGAGCACTTGATGGCGCCGCCGGTGGAGCCGGCGCAGGCGCCGATGAACATGAGCAGCACCAGCAGAATCCGCGAAAACTCCGGCCACAGGTTGAAGTCAGTGCTGGCGAAGCCGGTGGTGGAGATAATCGAGCCCACCTGAAACGCGGCGTGGCGCACGGCGGAGCCGTCCGCCGGATACATGGGCCAGATGTTGATGGAGATCAGGAGGGTGCTGAAAGCCACCACGGCCAGAAAGAAGCGCAGCTCGTCGCTGCGGAGCGCCTGGTGTACCTTGCCGCAGAGCAGCAGGAAGTAGAGGGCAAAGTTGATGGAGAAGATCAGCATGAAGAGCGTGATGATGACCTCAATGGCGGGGCTTTCATAGGCCGCAATAGACAGGTTTCTGGTGGAGAAGCCGCCGGTGCCCGCGGTGGCGAAGGAGTGAACCAGGCTGTCATACCACGGCATGCCGGCGATTCGCAGGCAGAAGACCTCCAGCAGAGTGAGGGCGCAGTAGATGCCGTAGAGGATTTTGGAGGACTGGCTGGTCTTGGGTACCAGCTTGCTCACAATGGGCCCGGGGCTCTCGGCGCGCATCACATGCAGGGTCCGTCCGCCCAGGCTGGGCAGCAGGGCGATGGTGAGGATCAGCACCCCCATGCCGCCCATCCAGTGCATGAAGGAGCGCCAGAAAAGGATTCCTCTGGGCAGGGGCTCCACTGCGGTCAAGATGGAGGCGCCGGTAGTGGTGAAGCCGGAGACCGACTCGAAGAAGCAGTCCACATAGGAGGGGAAAAAGCCGCTGAAAAAGAAGGGGAGGGCGCCGAAGGCGCTCATCAGCAGCCAGATGAGGGCCACGGCGAAAAAGCCCTCCCGGGGGAAAAAGTGGTCGTTGCTGCGTATGAGGGAAAGGGCGAGCCCCACCGCTCCCGTCATGGCAATGGACAGGAGGAAGGGAAGGGGATTTTCGCGGTAGAACAGGCAGACCAGCAGGGGGAGGAGCAGCGCGCCTGCCTCTACCAGCAGGGTCTTGCCCGTCAACTTGAAGACCAGGCGGAAGTTCATGCGTCGCCTCCCAGCTCCAGAAGGGAGTCCTCAAAGATGTCGTTGAGATCCAGAATCCCGTGGTTGCGGGATATGACGATCACGGTGTCACCAGCGGCGATGGAAGAGGAGCCGTCAGGGATTACGATACGGCCCTGGTGCACCAGGACGGCGACCAGGATGCCAGGCTTCAGGCGCAGCTCTCGCAGGGGGGTGTCCCGGTTTCGGGTGGTTGCATTGGCCACAAATTCCATAGCCTCGGCGTGGCCGTCGGCGATCTTGTAGAGGGCGTTCATGACGCTGCCCTTGGAGTTCTGCATACCGCGTACCACCTGAAGAATCTGCCCGGCGGTCAGCAGCTTGGGGGAGATCACGCTGTCCAGCCCAGCGGCGTGGGCGATGCCGGCATAATTCTGGCGGTTGGACTTGGCCACCACCTTGGGTATGCCCTGCTGCATGGCGTAGAGGGAGATAATGAGGTTGTCTTCATCCCGGTCGGTGAGGGCTACGAAGGCGTCGGAGGCGGTCACATCCTCCTCTTCCAGAAGTTCCTGGTCGGTGCCGTCGCCGCAGATGACCGTGGCCTTGGGCAGTACCTCGCTGAGATGGCGGCAGCGGTCCAGACTGCGCTCAATGATCTTTACGTGTATGCCAAGCCGCTCCAGAATGGCGGTGAGGTAGTGTGCGATTCGTCCGCCGCCCACCAGAAATACGTTGCGGCACCTGGGATTGTGCCGCCCCAGCAGGCGAAAGAAGGCGGTCAGGCCGGTAGGCTGGCCGATCAGATAGAGCCGGTCCCCCACCTGGGGCACAAAGGAACCGTCGGGGATGACCACATCTCCCTCCGCCCGCTCGGCGGCACAGAACAGCATAGGAAGGGACTGGAGCTGGCCGCTCTGGGCGGACAGGGGATGTCCCACCAGAAAGTCCTCCTCCCGCACCCGGAAGCCAATCAGCTCCACCCGACCCCGGCAAAAGGTCTCCAGATTGGCGGCAGGGGGAAAGCGGAGCAGACGGGCGATCTCCGCCGCCGCGGCGTTTTCCGGGTTGATGACCAGGTCAATGCCCAGGGCCTCCTTCAGCAGGGAGAGCTCCATAGCATATTCTACATTGCGTACCCGGGCGATCGTATACTTGGCGCCCAGCCGCTTGGCGGTCAGGCAGCAGACCATGTTGACCTCATCCATACTGGTGGCGGCGATCAGCACATCCGCAGCATCCACACCCGACTCTCTCAGGGCGGAAATGGACGCGCCGTTGCCTTTGACACACATGACATCCAGGGCCTCAGAGGCGTGGCGGAGAGCGGCGTCGTTGGTGTCAATTACGGTGATATCGTGCTCCTCCTGAGAGAGGTGCTCGGCCAGGGTAAAGCCCACCTTGCCGTCGCCCACGATGATGATTTTCAAGCTCCATACATCCTTTCAGAGCGCCCGGAGGTGCCCCACAACACATTGCATGCTAATCTTAACGCAATCTTAACACGCATGCAAGGACATTATGCGTAATTTGCCGAAAAAGAGCCCCTCTCCACAGGGAGAGGGGCTCTTTTTCGGCTTTTATACCGTCCATTCACTGTGCACCAGGCCGACCAGATACCAGTCACCCTGATAGCATTCAAACACCAGTTTGAGAGAACACCAGTCGTATCCGGCCATCTGTTCGTCCAGACCGGGAAAGTGATACTCCACAAAACGTCCCTCCGGATAGGCGGAGGCCACATTTTCCAGCGCGTTTCCCTGCATCAGAACGGTGTCTACCGCCGTCTCAGGGGCGGCAGTATAGTCGGCATTGAAGACGTAGCGCTCAAAATACTCCCGTCCGGTCAGTTCAATGGGGGCGCCGGTGCCGTCCTCAATACCCCACACATAAGGGATGTCGTCCTCGGGCAAGAGGACGAGCTGGGCGGGGAGGAGATTGCGGTCACAACTGGGCTCCACCGTGGAGTAAGGCGTCAGGGTAACCCCTTTCTCCGGGTGCACCAGCGCGGCCAGGGCCTCATAATCGCTCTCCTTCAGCGCGGCGAGAACCTGTCCGGCACGGTCGGACAGGCAGGAGGTGCCGGCGTCGGCCGGCGCGGCCTGGTAGAGGGTAGATCTACCCTCTACCTCAATAGCGTCCAGCGCGGAAACTGCGGGATACTCCGCTGCGGTGGCACGGACCGAGTTCAGGCTGGCAGAGGAGATCCCGCTGCCGAACAGGGTGCCCAGTGCAAGCCCGCCCAAAAGGGCGATCAGGGCAAATAGCACGGCCTTCTTCATCCGGTACACACCTTTCCTGTCAGGGGAAATTCACAGTTCCTTATTTTAAAAGCTGCATACAAAAAAAGCAACAACAAAAGGTTACAAAAGCTAGGATGCTTTTGTATATCTTGCAATGATGGAAAAAAGGAGGTATAATAAAAAATAGTGGAATGCCCTGTTTGTTGCGACAATGGGGAAATACCAAGAAACCGTATGGATACTATGTTTCAACGACTTTTCGTTTTCCTATATAAGCAGTCTAAAAATGCTGTTTGACGCTTTTTTGACGCCCATGCTCCACGGGTACTAATAAAAAGAAACAAGAAGATATGGGGATTATGCTCCACTTGTGAGCAAATGACTGTTTTCCCTTTGCTGCATTAAAGTCTCATTTTCGTTCCTTTCCATTCCGCTTTTTAAAGCCAAAAAGTTCCGTAGCAAGCATAGGAAGAGGGTACCCTCTTCCGAAATACTGCTTGTTGGGAATGCTCCCAAACCCTCATTGCATTTGCAAAATAGCTATCCAAGAACGTGTTCTGAATGAAGTGGAAAATTGATAGGAATAGAGTATAATCTAAATCAAGCGGTAAATTTGAATTTGGGGAGGTACATAACCATGAGGAATATGATTGCATACTGCGGGTTGGACTGTGAAAAATGCGACGCATATCTTGCAACAATCAATGACGACCAGGCGTTGCGTGATAAAACTGCAAAACTATGGGCCGAGTTAAATAATGCTCCTATTCTGCCTGAACATATCAACTGTGAAGGTTGTCGTGTTGATGGGGTTAAAACTGTATATTGCGATACTCTTTGCGGTATTCGTCAATGTGCGTTGAAAAAAGGTGTGACGACATGTGGCGACTGCCCGGATTTAGAAAAATGTCAGACTGTTGGAATGATTATCTCAAATAATCCCGCTGCTCTGAAAAATCTGAAAGGATAGTGTGTGGAGGTGCCGGCTAATATGAAAAGATACATCGCGTTTTTGCGTGGTGTCAATATAAGTGGAAAAAATAAGGTTCCAATGGCAGAATTAAAGAAATGCTTTGAAAAATTGGGATTTGGAGAAGTTAAGACATATCTGAACAGCGGAAATGTGATTTTTTCAAGTGATGAAGATAATATAGGACGTTTTACAACTCAGATTGAAACAATGATAAAAAATCAGTTTGGTTTTGATATTCCTGTTTTTGTCATATCAAAAGAAGAACTTGAGGATATTTTACATAATGCACCTAAGTGGTGGGGCAATGAAAATAAGGAAATCTATGATAATCTGATTTTTATTATGCACCCAACTACATTTACTGATGTATTCAACGAGATTGGAGAACCTAATGACGAATTAGAACAGATAAAGAACTACAAAGAAGCTGTATTTTGGTCTTTCAGCCGAAAAGATTATCAAGAAACAAATTGGTGGTCAAAGACAGCAAGTGCAAATATCAGTACCAAACTAACGATAAGGACAGCGAACACTATTAGAAAAATAGTTGGAATGTAATTGCTTCTTAAAATTCAGTTTATCTGGAAGATTGAGTGACACGCAGGAATAGCAGAGCCAGCCGACCTTGTCAATGGCAAGATGAACGGCTACGCCGCCATTGACAAGCCCGCCTGTCCCCGTTTATGCGGCAATTAAGAGTGCGAAAGCAACGAGTGCTTTCGCACTCCCTATAGTATGAGTAATAGTCACGTAGTAGACGGTTTGAAATGCAGTATTTATGCGGCTTTGTAGATGTAAAAACAAAGTGGGTAATGGTTTTGTACTCCGTCCCTCAAAATGGTATTTTGTTGCGTGTCAGTGCTTTGTTGCTTGACGCTTTTTTGACGCCCGCGCTTACAAAAGGAAGTTGTAAAGAGATATGGCAGGATTTAAGCAAAAACGGCGCAAACCCTTATATATCAAGGTTTCCGCTGTTATCTTATAAAGACTTATAAGAAGATATAAAGCGTTTTTTGCGCTTTTAGTCTATAAAAATAGTTTTTTGTCAGAACAAGGAGGATTATCATGCACGAACACGAGCTGCAATTTCATATCAAATGTAAGGCCGGCGACGTGGGCCGCTACTGTTTCCTGCCCGGTGATCCCGGCCGCTGCGAGAAGATCGCAGCCTACTTTGATAACCCGGTGAAGGTACAGAGCAACCGGGAGTACACCACCTATACCGGAACCCTTCTGGGGGAGAAGGTGAGCGTCTGCTCCACCGGCATCGGCGGCCCCTCTGCGGTGATCGCCATGGAGGAGCTGCACAACATCGGCGCGGACACCTTCATCCGGGTGGGCACCTGTGGCGGCATCGCCCTGCCCGTTAAGAGCGACGATGTGGTGATCGCCACCGGCGCGGTCCGCCACGAGGGGGCCAGCCGGGAGTACGCCCCCATCGAGTTCCCCGCCGTGTCCGACTATGAGGTGCAGACTGCCCTGGTGCAGGCTGCCAAAAACCTGGGCAAGCCCTGGCACGCCGGCGTGGTGCAGTGCAAGGATTCCTTCTATGGACAGCATGACCCCAAGCGGATGCCAGTGAGCCAGGAGCTGCTCTACAAGTGGGAGGCGTGGAAGCGCCTGGGTGTCCTGGCCTCCGAGATGGAGTCCGCCGCCCTGTTCTGCTGCGCCGCCGCCCTGGGGGTACGCTGCGGCTCCTGCTTCCACGTCATCTGGAACCAGGAGCGGGAGGCTGCCGGGCTGGATCAGGAGGAGAGCCACGATCTGTCCGCCGCCCTGGAGGTAGGCATCGAGGCCGTCAAGCTGCTGATCGAAGCCGACCGGGTCGCGAAGGGGTGAGCCGCAGAACCGCTCCGCCCTGCCTTTACATAGTGAAAAATGCCTGGAACCATGTGGTTCCAGGCATTTCTTATTGCTTATTTTACCGTTTTCAGCGCCCGCATGGCGTTGAGAATGGCGATGACGGACACGCCCACATCGGCGAACACCGCCTCCCACATATTGGCCGCACCGGCGGCGCTGAGCGCCAGCACCAGGAACTTGACGGCCAGGGCGAAGACAATGTTCTGACGGACGATGGCCAGGGTGCGCCGGGCGATTCGAATGGCGTCGGCAAGCTTGGAGGGCTTGTCATCCATCAGCACGATGTCGGCGGCCTCGATGGCGGCATCGGAGCCCAGGCCGCCCATGGCGATGCCGATGTCGGCCCGGGAGAGCACCGGGGCGTCGTTGATGCCGTCGCCCACGAAGGCCAGGGCGCCCTTGGGGGAGACCTCGCCCAGCAGAGCCTCCACACGGGTCACCTTGTCGGCGGGGAGGAGCTGGGTGTGTACCTCGTCCAGGCCCAGCTCCTGTGCCACTGACTCACCCACGGCTTTGGCGTCGCCGGTGAGCATGACGGTTCTGCGCACACCACAGGCCTTCAGCGCAGTGATGGCCTCCTTCGCGTCGGGCTTCACCTCGTCGGAGATGACGATGTGGCCCAGGTAGACCCCATCGGAGGCCACGTGGACGGTGGTGCCTACCCGGTGGCAGGGGTGCCAGCTCACGCCGATGTCCTCCATCAGCTTGTCGTTGCCGGCGCAGATCTGGCGGCCGTCCACTGTGGCCCGCACGCCCCGGCCGGACAGCTCCTCCACATTGGATACCCGGGAAGTGTCCAATTCCTTGCCGTAGGCCTCCTTGAGAGAGCGGGAGATGGGGTGGTCGGAGTAGCTCTCCGCCAGGGCGGCCAGCTCCAGAAGCTGCGCCTCGCCGCAGTGGTCGGGATGGATGGCGGTGACGTTAAACACGCCGCGGGTCAGAGTGCCGGTCTTGTCAAAGACCACGAGTTCCGTTTTGGCCAGTACCTCCAGATAGTTGCCGCCCTTTACCAGAATACCGTTTTTAGAGGCCCCGCCGATGCCGCCGAAGAAGGACAAGGGGACGGAGATGACCAGGGCGCAGGGGCAGGAGACCACCAGGAAGTTCAAAGCCCGCTGGATGGAGTCCACCCATTGGATGGAGGTAAACAGGGGGGGCAGGAGGGCCAGAGCCACTGCGGCCAGCACCACGGCGGGGGTGTAGTATCGGGCGAACTTGGTGATGAAGTTTTCTGCCTTGGCCTTCTTGCTGGAGGAGTTCTCCACCAGATCCAGAATTTTAGCCACAGTGGACTCCTCAAAGGCCTTGGTGACCCGAACCCGCAGCAGGCCGGACAGGTTGACACAGCCGGAGATCACATCGTCGCCGGGCTGGGCCTCCCGGGGGAGGGACTCGCCGGTGAGGGCCGCAGTGTCCACATTAGAGGTGCCCTCTAGCACCACGCCGTCCAGGGGGATGCGCTCGCCGGCCTTGATGACGATGGTGTCACCCACCGCCACATCCTCGGGGTCTACCTGCCGGAGCTGACCGTCCACCTCAATGTTGGCGTAGTCGGGCCGGATATCCATCAGGGAGGTGATGGACTTGCGGGACTGGTCCACGGCATAGCTCTGGAAGAGCTCGCCCACCTGGTAGAACAGCATGACGAATACGGCCTCGGGGTATTCACCGGTGGCCAGGGCGCCCACAGTGGCCAAGGACATCAGAAAGTTTTCATCAAAGCCCTGGCCGTGGGCGATGTTGCGCACGGCCCGCCACAGGACATCCCAGGCAATGACGGCATAGGGGATCAGAAAGGTGAACAGCCGCAGCCATCCCTCCGTGGGCAGGAGAAGTGCGACCGCAAAGAGCACTGCGCTGGCGAGGACGCGGAAGAGCATTCGCTTCTGCTTCTTGGACATAGGACATCGCTCCTTTGAAAAAATCCGGGACGGCCGCCGTAGGCCGTCCCTGGTGCGGTCAGCGGACGATGGTACAGTCTGGCTCCACCTTTTTGCACACCTTGACGACCTCGTTCAGAATTTCATCAAACCGGGTGTCGTCGGCGTCCAGAGTCAGCTTCTGGGTCATGAAGCTGACGGTGGCGTCGTGGACGCCGTCCAGCTTCTTGATAGCGGCCTCCATCTTGGCGGCGCAGTTGGCACAGTCCAGATCAATGAGCTTAAAGTGCTTTTTCATGGTAAAGTCTCCATTTCTTTATAGAATATGCAGAGGCAGCAGCTCCGCCACGTGCTCCATCCCCTGGTCCAATATGGTGCGCACGTGCCCGTCGGCCAGAGAATAGAATACGGTCTTGCCCTCCCTGCGGGCCTTGACCAGCCTGCTCTGCTTGAGAGAGCGGAGCTGGTGGGAGATGGCGGACTGGGTCATGCCCAGGAGCTGGGCGATGTCGCAGACGCACATCTCTGATTCAAAGAGGACGTACAGGATTTTAATGCGGGTGGAGTCGCCGAAGATTTTGAACAGCTCCGCCAGGTCGTAGAGAACCTCCTCATCCGGCATGTTCTGGTTGACCTGGTTCACGATGGCCTCATGCACATGCATGTACTCGCAGCGTTCCACATCCTTGGGTTCCGGCATCCGATCACATCCTTTCTAAAATATATGAGCTATTGTTCATGTGTTATTATATGCTTGATTGTTCAAATGTCAATAGGTTTTGCAAAAATATTTTTATTGCCCACCAGGTGATCTGGCGGTATGATTAGAAAAAAGGAGGGAAACACAAATGAAGCGAGACGCAAATCCGGAGAAGGGGCTGGAGGCTCTGGATCAGTGTGAATACATGGTTCTGGCCATGACCGATGGAGAGGGAAAGCCCTACTGCATCCCCCTCAACGGGGTACGGGTGGGGGAGAAGATCTATTTCCACTGCGCAAAGGCAGGGGAGAAGGTGGACTGTCTGCGGACCCATCCGCAGGTCTGCCTGACCGCGGTGGGACACCAGCGGGTGATCCAGGCCATCTATGAGACGGAGTACCAGTGCGCAGTGGTACGCGGCACCGCCGGAGAGGTCACAGACGAGACGGAGATGCGGGAGGCCCTCTGGGCTCTCTGCCGCAAGTACAGCCCGGACTGCCTGGAGCGGGTGGAACAGGTGATTGACGACAGCTTTGCCCGGGTGGCCATCTGGAAAATCTGTATTGAGTCCGTCAGCGGCCGCTGGAGGGACTACAGCGGCCAGGGCTGACCAGAGGCGCGTATGTGGATTCTATATGCCTTTGCCTCTGCGTTCTTTGCGGGAGTGACCGCCGTCTTGGCCAAGCTGGGCATGGAGGGAGTCAATTCCCATCTGGCCACGGCCCTGCGCACCATTGTGGTGGCGCTCTTCGGCTGGGCAATGGTTTGGGTGGCGGGCTCCAGCGGCGCAGTCGGGGCACTTGAACCGCGGAGCTGGCTGTTTCTCATCCTGTCCGGTCTGGCCACCGGAGGGAGCTGGCTGTGCTATTTTCGGGCGCTCCAGCTTGGAGAGGTCAACCAGGTGGCCCCCGTGGATAAATCCAGCACTGTGCTGACCATGCTGCTCTCCATCCTGTTACTGGGAGAGGCGGCCCACTGGAATACTTTATTGGGGATGGGGCTGATCCTGGCCGGCACCCTGGGGATGCTCCAGCGGAAGCCCCGGGAACGGGCCTCCTCCGGCTGGGGGTGGCTGCCCTGGGCGGTGCTCTCCGCCGTGTGCGCCAGCCTGACTTCCATCCTGGGCAAGGTCGGCATGACCGGCGTGGACTCCTATGTCGGCACCGCCATCCGCAACATGGTGGTGCTGGCAATGGCCTGGGCTCTGGTGCTCGGGCTGGGGCTCCAGCGGGAGATTCCGACGCTGAGCCGGAAAAACTGGGGGTTTCTGGCTGTGTCCGGCGTGTCTACCGGGCTGTCCTGGATGTTTTACTACCGGGCGCTCCAGGAGGGGCCGGCCAGCGTTGTGGCCCCCATCGACAAGCTGAGCATTCTGGTGACGGTTGGCTTTTCCTGCCTGGTGCTCCGTGAGCGGCTGAGCCGGCGGGCTGCCGCCGGGCTGCTCGTGCTCACCTGCGGCACCCTTCTTATGCTGCTGTAGCATGAAACAGCGCCCCATGGCTTTTGCCACGGGGCGCTGTTTTGGCCTAAACAGAGGCAGCTGCGTTTGTTTTTTTCCGTCTGCGGCGGAGGAACAGCAGGGCGAGAAGTACCGCCGCAGCCGCGGCGGCCAGTACCCAGGGGAGAAGGGTTCCGCTTCCGGAGGCGCTGAGCAGCAGAGTACCGGCGGTGGGGGCGGTGAGCACCAGATAGCTGCCATCCCGCTCCGCCTCGATAGGGACGGCGGAGCCGTCCTGAAGCAGGGCAGCGCGCACAGAGCCCCTAAGACCGTCGGCGCATACCCGCAGCGTCACGGTGTCAGGGAGCTCCGCCCCGTCCGTGATCTGGTAGTCATAGGCGGCAGCGCCGTCTACCGGCTCCGGCCGCTGTGCCAGCTCCAGCCGTGCATCGGGAGAGAATGCTCCCTCGGCGAGAAGCAGGGGGCGTTCTCCGCCGGAGGAGATAGTGGTCACCCAGTCCTCGTAGACTGCCTCCACCGTCAGGCTCCGGGTGATGTGGTTGTGGTCAAAGGGAGCCCAGGCGCCATAGCGCCCGCCGTCGCTGGGTACTTCCGGGAAGGCGGCGGGGTCCAGGCTGCCGCCGTAGGGCACCTCCACTGTGTCCACCACCTGCTCCCCGGCCTGGAAGGTGACGCGGAAGGTGAGAAAGTCCGCCGGAATGCCCTCCAGGGCGGAGAAGGCGCCAAAGGAGAGGGGGGCGGTCTGTCCGGCGTAGTCGATGCCGTCAATTCCGACTGCCTTCTCCTGAAGGTAATAGTTGCCGGAAACTGTGCCGTCGGCCCAGCCGGCCACCGCGCCCAGACGTTCGCCGCTGCCGTCGATGCGGGTCATGGCGATGCAGTCCGCGATATCCCTGCCCTCGCCGGCAATGCCGCCCAGGCTGCTGTCCCCGTTTACGTCGGCCTGGGCTGCACAGGAGCGGAGCACTCCCCGGGAGAGCCCCGCGATACCGCCCGCAAAGGAGCCGTCGTCGGCCCCCACGGGTCCCATACTGGTGCAGGAGAGGGCAGCGCCCACCTCGCCCCGGCCCAGGACACCGCCGGCGCACTCGTTCTTGGCGGTGACGGGGCCCCGGTTGTCACACTGGTAGAGGATCGCTTTGAGCAGAGCGGTGGTATCCACCAGCAGATTTTCACCGTCCAGCTCCAGATTCTCCTCGGGGTCCAGGGAGAGCTCAGGGGAGACCGCTCCCGCAATGCCGCCCACGTTGGTGTCGGCCTGGATGCCGCCCTCATTCCGGCAGCCTACCACCCGGCCCGGGCCGCTCTGGGCCCCCTCGGCCGAAGTGTTCTCCTTCACCGTCTTTTCCGGAACCTCGGTCAGTTCCACAATGGCTTTCCGGGCCTCGTCAAGCTGCCCGATGATAGCAGTGGTGGTGGCATGTAGCTCCTGGTTGGTCTGGCCGGCCCCCTGGGTCATCTGATCCACCCGTTGGCTGATGTCATCCAAGTGCCCGTCCAGCTCGTCCAGGCGCTCCTGTCCCTTGTCGCCCAAGGTGTCCAGATAGCCGTTCAGGACATCCTCGATGATATCGGCCTGGCTGTTAACCACCCGGAGCTGCTCCACGCTGCCCTGGCTGAAGTCCTTGACATGGCCGTTCAGGGCATCGAGGGCCTTTTCCAGTGCCCGGGCGGCCCGGTCCATGTCACGGCGGGCGTCGCCCATCTCATCTCCGGCCTCTTGCCACAGCGTTGTCAGACGGTCCGCCAAGTGGAACGTGTCGGAACCCATGGCCTCCAGATGGCCGCTGATGCGGCTGAGGTGCCCGTTGAAATCGATGGAACCCACATCCCAGCGCTTATAGGCATCCAGGATGCCAGCCAGATCCAGGCGGGCCGCAGCCTGGAGGGCGTCCTTGACAAAGGACTCCAGCCGGTCGGTCTCGTCCGCGATCTGACGCAGCTCCGACACAAGACCGCTGTGTTCCCGCTCCAGTGCGTCCAGCGTGGAGGAGAGACTGTCTCCGGTGTCGGACAGGCTGTCCTCCAGAGTGCCGGTCAGATTTTTCAGCCCCTTGCGTAGGGCGGTGAGCTGGTTGCCCACCTCGTCCAGATCGGCGCTGGCCCGCCGGGTGAGGCGGTCCACCTCGTCCAGCAGGCCGCTCATGGCCCCGTTGATGGTCTGGACCGCGTCGTAGACCTGGTCGGCGGCGGCTGAGGTGTCTGTGTTGAAATCGCTGCCCGTTCCGTGGATTACGTCCTGGATGGCGGAGAGGGAGCCATGGATAGCGGAGATATCGTCTACTGCATCTCCGGCTGAGGAATGGATTTGGCCGGAGAGCTGAGTCATGAGGGTGGAAAGGGAGGCCAGGGCGCCGTCCAGCCGCTCCATGGGGTCCTCTCCGTAGGTGAGAGTCACGTAGGGCTCAAACTGGCCCACGATGCCCCCTACGTCCTTACGCCCCAGGATCTCACCATCGTTGAAGCAGCGAAGCAGCGCGCCGTTCTGAATCCCGGCGATGCCGCCGGTGTTGTATCCGGTGTGGGCGTAGCCCACAGCGGCGTGATTGGTGCAGTCGGCCACGGTGCCGGTATTGCGCCCGGCGATGCCTCCGCTGTTGGTGGCGGCATCGTTTCCACCAGTGTTGACTTCCCCCAGGTTAGTGCAGCTCTGGATCATGCCCTCGTTGCACCCGGCAATGCCGCCGCTGTTGGTGTTTCCGGTGACAGAGGCCCGGTTGGTGCAGCTCCGCACCACGCCGGAGCTCCCGTTGACGCCTACCAGTGCGCCCACGTCCTCATCTCCCGTCACATCGCCAGTGACGGTGACTTGTTCCACTGTGCCGTGGTTCTCACCGGCCAGGATGCCCACCTGCGACTGGGAGCCCCCAGGGGCCACTACCCCGTCCAGAGTCAGATTTTTTACGACAGCCCCCTCGCCCAGCGTGCGGAACAGGCCTACCTTGGAACCCTTGTCCAGCCAGGCGAAGCCGGAAATGGTGTGTCCGGCCCCGTCAAAGGTGCCGCGGAACACGGGAATGGTGGAAAAGCCGGTACCAGCCAGGGAAATGTCGGCGGCCAGCACCACGGTTACCCCTTGAGACCAGGTATCCGAGGTGCAGCTTTGGGCCAGCTTGAGCAGCCCGCTGGCATCATGAATGGTGATGGTATCCCCCTCCGCGCCGGCGGGGGGCAGCAGTCCCAGGCAGAATACCAGGGCCAGCAGCAGGGCGGCGCCCCGTTTTGCATAGTTCATCATGGCGTTATTCCTCCGTTTCATCCAGTTCCTGCCGCTTGCTCTCAATGAGGGCATCCACGCTGCCGTGGAGCACGCCCTTGAACTCGCCGTCAATGAAACCGGACACGTGGCCCCGGACATGTCCGTCCAGACGCATGGTGCCGTTCTGGAAGCGCTGTTTCCGGTCCCGGTTGAGGGTAATGGCGGTGCGCTCGATAAGGGCGTCGCCCAGCACCAGGAGCTGGGGTAGCACAGTCATGACCAGGACGATGGAGGTCAGGGTGCCACGGCCCAGGGTATCGCCGATGGAGGAGATAATGGTGTCGGTGGACAGCTTGCCGATGAGAAAGCCGGCCACAGTCATGATGGAGCCGGAAGTAAGCACGGTGGGGAAGCTCTGGTTGAGCGCCTCCACGGCGGCGGCCCGACGGTCAAGCACGGTCTTGAGCTGTAAGTAGCGGTTGGTGATGACGATGGCGTAGTCAATGGTAGCGCCCATCTGTATGGCGCTGACAATCAGGTAACTCATAAAAAACAGGTTGGTACCCGTCAGGAAGGGGAAGGAGAAGTTGATCCAAATGGAGCCCTGGATGGTGAGCACCAGCAGGATGGGCAGCCCAGCGGACTTGAAGGTAAACAGCAGGATGACCACCACAAAGAGCACGGTGAGCACACTGATTTTCAGGTTGTCCCCGGTGAAGGAGGCGGCCAGATCCCGGGCGTTGGTGGAATTGCCCACCAGCACCACATCGTCTCCGTAGTATTCCGCGGCAATGGCGCGGATCTGGTCCAGGAGGGCATAGGTCTCCGCCCCCTCCTCGGGGAGATCGGCAGTAAAGACCATCCGGGTCCACTGTTCCCCTTGGAGCTGCTGGAGTCCGTCGTCCAGGGTATCCTGCAATTCCTCCACCTGGCTGGCCTGCTCTCCGCTCAGGCGGATAACCCCCTTGTCCTTCTGCTCCAGCAGGAACTGGAACACATCCAGCAGGGGCACGGAATAGTCGTCCGTGTCCTGAAAGATAGCGCCGTATTCCTCCACGCTCAGGCCGTAAGCCTGGTAGAGCAGCCGGGCCAGCTCGATGTCCACGCCCGCCAGCTCGGCAAACTGCCGGGGGGTCAGCTTGTCGGTGAGGTAGCGGCCGTCCTCCACCTCAATGTTGGCCAAGCCGGTGGCGGTCGTCACGTTGTCCAGGGCCTCCACCCGGCGGAGCACCGCACCCTCGCTGTCATAGTCCCCACGGGGAACCAGTACGGCAATGGTGTTGGTATAGCCGAAGGTCTCGTTGATCTTGTCCATGGCGATACGGGTCTCCGGACGGTTGCCTGAGTTGGTGGAATTGGTGGAGAATACATAGTCGCACTGGTTGGAGCAGTAAATGCCGCCGATGACGCACACGGCGAACACCGCCGGAAGCACGAAGCGCAGCTTCATGATGAGGCGGCCCCAGCCTGCGATGGAGGGCACTAGGTTTTTGTGGCGGGTCTTTTCGATGCCCCGGTTGAAAAGCATCAGCAGACCGGGCATGAGCAGAAACACCGACAGCATGGAGCAGACAATGCCCTTGGACAGGACGATACCCATGTCGAAGCCGATGCGGAACTGCATCAGCATCAGGGCCACCAGGCCGGAGATAGTGGTGAGGGAGGAGGAGGAGATCTCCACGATGGCCTTGCTCAGGGCGGCAATGTCCGCCTCTCGGGCGTCCAGACCGTTGTCCCGCTCCTCCATATAGCGGTGGCAGAAGATAATGGCGTAATCGATGGCCAAGGCAAGCTGGAGCACCACGGCGATGGCGTTGGTGATGAAGGAAACCGAGTCAAAGAGAAAGTTGGTGCCCATGTTGAGGATGGCGGAGACCACAAACACAATGAGAAAGACCAGGACCTCCAGATAGCTCTTGGAGGTGAACAGGAGTACCGCTACGATGACGGCGGCGGCAATGGCCAGAATGACCGTCATCTCCTGCATAAGGCTGTCTGAGTCGTACGGATCGCCGCTGGGGAAGACGTAGTGATCGTAGGGCGCTACCAGCTCCTTTACGGCCGCGAGGGCGGCGTCCGCCTCCGGACTGCCCTCCTCACCGGTAAAGGAGACGGAAAAGAGGGCGGAGGAGTCCTTAAAGTGGTCGGTACTGTCGTCAAAGGCGACGGAGGACACGCCATCCAGCTCCGCTAATTGAGCGGCTACCTTTTCGGCTTGGCGGTAGGTCACATTGGAGAGCATGACCTGAGCGGAGGCGTAGGTGGTGAACTCCTCGTCCATAAGGGTCAGCCCCCGTCGGGTCTCGGTTTCGGCGGGGAGATAAGAGGTGATGTCATTGTTGACCACCACCTTGTCAATAGAGCTGCCGCAAAAGAGCACCGCCGCCAGGAAGACCAGAAAGAAGGCCTTTCGCTTGTCGACAATGAACCGCGCCAGCTTGGTTACAGGGGTTTCAGAGCTTGATGTTTGTGACATGGGTGGGATTCCGCCTTTCTAAACCGGGAGCTCGGGTTGAGGAATGAAGTGCTCTACATGCCGAAGCAGCACTTCGTCTGGAACGTCTGCACCGCTGGAGAGCCACCAGCGGATCAGGGCGAGCAGGCCGCCGGCATAGAAGCGGGCCGTCAGCTCCGGGTCAAACCCGGCGGCCGGGGCGCTCTCCGACAGCTTTCGCTTCAGCGCATCCGTAATGATCTCGTCCAGCACGTAGAACTCTGCTGCGCCCTGGACGGTGAGGAACATCCCCCTGTGGGACTTCAGGAAGGAGAGCGCGTTGTGAAAAAGGACCATAAAATACTCCCGGGGCCCGGTACGTGGGTCCAGGGAGGGGTCCACCGGCTCGAAGTATTTCTGTAGTTCGTCCACAGCATAGCGCAGCAGGGCCAGCTTGTCATCGAAATGGGCGTAGAAAGTGGTGCGGTGGACCATGGCGCGCTGGCAGATATCCACCACCGAGATTTCACTCAGCGGACGCTCCTCCAGCAGGGAGAGCAGGGCGTCGGCGAGGAGCTTCCGGGTACGGCGCTGCCGCAGATCTTCCCGGGGCTGGCTGGTTTGTTTCAATGGGATCCGCTCCTTATTCTGGGATGGGAAGAAGTGTAGCACAGACAAAAACAAATGTCAAGATAAACAACATATGTAGATTAAGTGAAACACACGGAACTTTTTCTGTTGAGGATTATAGGGATACAAATGGAACCGAGCTGTGCGAGAGGGCGGGGAATGAGAGACAACCGCCCTCTTTATATAATTTTATAGGTGCGCAAAGTAGGTTTCGTGCAAAACAAGTAAACCGAAGCCGGATAACCCATTGACGTAGTAGGAGATTGTTGCTATACTAATTTAATCCATATTGATTGGTGGGAAAGCTTGCGCTGCATGGAAGCAGTAATAAGAGAAGAAAAAGGAGGGGAAACGTGTGGAGCTGAATGTGGACGAGGCGTTGCGTTATCTGGGCATCGGCGGACAAGCAGCCGAGTCCATTCGAGCGAGTGTGGCTGCTGTCGCAGACAAGTTAACGGCTGCTATACAGCCCAGATACACCTACCGCGTGTGTTCCCTTCAAAAAACAGAGGCCGGATTCCTGCTGCCGGAGGCCGAGCTGATCCTTCCGGGCGCGGACGCAGCGAAAATGCTGGAGCAGTGCGATCAGGCCGTGCTGATGGCGTGCACTCTGGGGACGCAGTTTGAAACCCTTTTGCGCAGGGAACAGGCTCGTGATATGTCCAGGGCAGTCATTCTGGCTGCCTGCGGCAGCGCCTGGGTGGAGGCCGGGTGCGACCAGGTGGAGCAGGAACTGGCGCATTGTCTTCCGAACCGCTACAGAACGGACCGGTTCAGTCCCGGGTACGGAGATCTGCCGTTGTCTTTGCAGCCGAAGATCTGCGCCGCACTGGATACCCAAAGGCGGCTTGGACTGTATGTAACAGAGAGCTATTTGATGAACCCATCCAAGTCAGTCACCGCCATCATCGGCTTGTCCGACTGGCCCCAGATGGCCCGCATCCGTGGATGCGCATATTGTTCGATGCGTGAGACCTGCAAATTGCGCGTGGGAGGAAAACACTGTGGGAATTGAGATACCTCAAAACAAATTTTTGATCCTGGACGGCGCTATGGGCACCGTTCTCCAGCAGCGGGGACTGTCTCCCCAAGGCCGGCCGGAGCTGCTGAATCTGACGGAGCCGGAGCTGCTGGATTCCGTCTATAAAGAGTACATCGCCGCCGGAAGCCAGGTGATTTATGCCAACACCTTCGGTGCCAACGGCTTAAAGCTGGCCAAGACGGGCCACAGTGTGGAGGAGGTCGTGGGTGCGGCCATCGCCGTGGCAAAGAAAGCGGCGGCCGGTACCGGTACCCTGGTGGCGCTGGATGTGGGCCCGCTTGGCGAGCTGTTGGAGCCTATGGGTACGCTGTCTTTTGAGCGGGCATATGACCTGTTCCGCGAAATGGCGGAAGCTGGTGCAAAGGCCGGCGCGGACTTAATCGTGGTGGAAACCATGACAGACCTGTACGAGGCCAAGGCTGCCCTGCTGGCGGCCAAGGAGGCCGCCCACCTGCCGGTGTTTGTCACCATGTCCTTTGATGCCGGCGGCCGGACTTTCACCGGCTGTACGGTCGCCTCCATGGCCCGTACACTGGAGGGCCTGGGTGCGGACGCTATTGGACTGAACTGTTCGCTGGGGCCAGACCTGCTGGCGCCGCTGCTGAAAGAACTGTGTGAGAATACCCGCCTGCCGGTCATTGCCAAGCCTAACGCGGGCCTGCCGGACCCGGTGGATGGACACTATGATATGGGACCGGAGGACTTTGCCCAGGCTCTGCTGACCTGCGTGGAGGCTGGTATCTCCATCGTGGGCGGCTGTTGCGGTACATCCCCGAAATACATTCGTCGGCTGACGGCAGTTCTGGAAGGAAAAAAGCCCGTATCCCGGCACTATAACAACACCGGTCTTGTCTGTACCCCTGTGACACCCATCCGACTGAATGGTGTGCGGGTGATTGGTGAGCGTATCAACCCCACCGGGAAAAAGCGTTTCCAGCAGGCGCTGCTGGAAAATGACCTGGACTATATCCTGGATGTGGGTGTCCAGCAGGAGGATGCCGGAGCGGACATCCTGGATGTGAACGTAGGCTTCCCCGGTGTGAATGAAGTGGTTATGCTGCCCAGAGTGGTAAAGAAGCTGCAAAGCGCGATCGCTGTGCCGCTTCAGCTCGATTCCTCCAACCCGGACGCACTGGAGGCAGGGCTGCGGGTCTATAACGGCAAGGCTGCGGTGAACTCTGTCAACGGAGAGCCGGAGGTTCTGGAGCGTGTGCTGCCTATTGTGAAGAAGTACGGCGCGTCCGTGGTGGGTCTGACGCTGGATAAAAACGGCATCCCCAAAACAGCGGAAGAGCGGGTCGCCATCGCCTGCCGCATTCTGCAGGCTGCTTTGGACCACGGCATCCCCAGAGAGGATGTGTGGATTGACTGCCTGACCCTGACGGTCTCGGCCCAGCAGGAGCAGGCTGCGGAGACGTTGAAAGCGGTGCGGACCATCCGGGAGGAGCTGGGGCTGCAGGTGGTGCTGGGCGTGTCCAACATCTCCTTTGGCCTGCCCAACCGCAAGCTGATCACGCAGAACTTTTTGATTCAGGCCATGCATGCCGGGCTGACTCTGCCCATCATCAACCCAAATCAAACGGAGATGATGGACGCGGTGGCGGCGTACCGTGTACTCTCCGGAGAGGACCGGGAGTGCCGAGCCTATGTTGCCCGTTTCGCGGCGGAGTCCCCTGCCGTGCAGGCAGCGCCGAAGGCGGATGCCCTGACGTTGGGCGATGCGGTCATCCGTGGGTTGAAGGCCGATGCCGGAAAGCTGGCTGCCAAAGCGCTGGAGACCGAGGATGAGCTGTCTCTGGTAGAAAACCACCTGATCCCCGCACTGGACAAGGTGGGAGAGGACTATGACAAGGGTACGGCATTCCTGCCCCAGCTGCTCAGCGCCGCCCAGGCGGCACAGGCAGTATTCGAGGTCATCCGGAGCTCTATCGCCGCCAAGGGCGGTGTGCCCGTGAAGAAGGGAAAACTCATCGTTGCCACTGTGCA
>OKCG01000222.1_pt1 | contig 25685 bp, 18 predicted proteins | sample 1609991 | NCBI WGS metagenome assembly OKCG01 (sample SAMN04436606, study PRJEB24849) | human gut metagenome | biome: human gut; feature: NICU; material: stool | host: Homo sapiens | place: USA: Saint Louis, MO | collected 2010-01-15
ATCCCTGGAGCCGGCGATTCGCAGGGCCGCCGCCTGTGCCATGCCCTGGTCTCCCCAGCACCTGGCCGATGTTCATACGGGAGGGCACGCCAAGGGGGTTCAGCACGATGTCCAGGGGGGTGCCGTCGGGCAGGAAGGGCATATCCTCCTGGGGCAGGATGCGGGACACGACGCCCTTGTTGCCGTGGCGGCCGGCCATCTTGTCGCCCACGGAGATCTTGCGCTTCTGGGCGATGTAGACACGCACCACCATGTTCACGCCGGGGGAGAGCTCGTCGCCCGCCTCGCGGGTGAACACCTTCACGTCCACGATGATGCCGCTCTCGCCGTGGGGCACCTTCAGGGAGGTGTCGCGCACCTCGCGGGCCTTCTCTCCGAAGATGGCGCGGAGCAGCCGCTCCTCAGCGGTGAGGTCGGTCTCGCCCTTGGGGGTGACCTTGCCCACCAGAATGTCGCCGGCGCGCACCTCGGCGCCCACGCGGATGATGCCCCGCTCATCCAGATCCTTCAGGGCGTCCTCGCCCACGTTGGGGATGTCACGGGTGATCTCCTCGGGGCCCAGCTTGGTGTCGCGGCTCTCGGTCTCGTACTCCTCGATGTGGATGGAGGTGAACACGTCCTCCTTCACCATGCGCTCGTTGAGCAGGATGGCGTCCTCGTAGTTGTAGCCCTCCCAGGTCATGAAGCCCATGAGGATGTTCTTGCCCAGGGCGATCTCGCCGTTGTTGGTGGAGGGGCCGTCCACAATGACCTCGCCCTTCTCCACCCGCTGGCCAGCGTCCACGATGGGGCGCTGGTTGATGCAGGTGCCGTGGTTGGAGCGCAGGTACTTGGTGAGCCGGTAGTCCTCCACGCGGCCGTCGTCGTAGCGGACGGAGACGGAGTCGGCGGCCACCCTGGTGACCACGCCGTCGTCCTCGGCCAGGATGGCCACCTCGGAGTCGATGCAGTTCTTGTGCTCCTGGCCGGTGGCCACGATGGGAGCCTGGGTGGTCAGCAGGGGCACGGCCTGACGCTGCATGTTGGCGCCCATCAGGGCGCGGTTGGCGTCGTCGTTCTCCAGGAAGGGGATCTGGGCGGTGGCGATGGAGAACATCATCTTGGGGGAGATGTCCATATAGTCCACCTGATCCCGGTCCACGTCGATGATCTCGTTGCGGTGGCGGCAGGTGATACGGTCGTGCACCAGGCAGCCGTTCTCGTCCAGCGGCTCGGTGGCCTGGGCGATGGTGTACTGGTCCTCCACGTCGGCGGTCATATAGTCCACCTGGTCGGTGACGTGGCCGGTGGCTTTATCCACCTTGCGGTAGGGGGCCTCGATGAAGCCGTAGCGGTTGATGCGGGCATAGGAGGCCAGATAGGAGATCAGGCCGATGTTGGGACCTTCGGGAGTCTCGATGGGGCAGAGGCGGCCGTAGTGGGAGTAGTGGACGTCGCGCACGTCGAAGGAGGCGCGGTCACGGGACAGGCCGCCGGGGCCCAGGGCGGACATACGGCGCTTGTGGGTCAGCTCGGCCAGGGGGTTGGTCTGGTCCATGAACTGGCTCAGGGGGGAGGAGCCGAAGAACTCCTTAATGGCGGCGGTGACGGGGCGGATGTTGATGAGGCTCTGGGGGGTGACGATGTCCAGATCCTGGATGGTCATGCGCTCCCGGATCACCCGCTCCATGCGGGAGAAGCCGATGCGGAACTGGTTCTGGAGCAGCTCGCCCACGCAGCGCAGGCGGCGGTTGCCCAGGTGGTCGATGTCGTCGGCGGAGCCCACCCCGTGGGCCAGGCAGTTGAGGTAGTTGATGGACGCCATGATGTCGTCCACGATGATGTGCTTGGGAATGAGGTCGTCGATGCGCTCCTTCACGGCCTCCTTGAGCTCCTCGCCGGTGTAATTCTGGAGCAGCTCCTGGAGCACGGTGAAGCGTACCTTCTCACTGACGCCGCACTCCTCCGGATCAAAGTCCACGAACTTGGACATATCCACCATGTGATTGGAGAATACTTTGATCTGCACGCCGTCGAGCTCCAGTACAACCTCGTTGACGCCCTTGTCGTCCAGCTCGTGGGCCCGCTCACGGGTGAGCACCTCGCCGGGCTCGGCGATGATCTCGCCGGTCATGGGGTCGGCCACGGGGGCGGCCAGGGTCTGATTCACCAGGCGGGTCCAGATCGACAGCTTCTTGTTGAACTTGTAGCGGCCCACGGCGGACAGGTCGTAGCGCCGGGGATCGAAGAACAGGGCGTTGAGCAGGCTCTCGGCCGAGTCCACCGTGGGGGGCTCGCCGGGGCGCAGCTTGCGGTAGATCTCCAGCAGCGCGTCCTCATAGGTTTTGCAGGCGTCCTTCTCCAGGGTGGCAACGATGCGGGGATCCTCGCCGAACAGCTCGAGGATCTCGGGGTCGGTCTTGGGGCCCACCGCACGGATCAGGCAGGTGATGGGCAGCTTGCGGTTCTTGTCGATGCGCACGTAGAAGGCGTCGTTCAGGTCGGTCTCATACTCCAGCCAGGCGCCCCGGTAGGGGATGACGGTGGTGGCGTAGGTGATGCCGCCGGCCTTGTCCTCGGTGTGGGAGTAATAGATGCCGGGGGAGCGGACGATCTGGGAGACGATGACGCGCTCGGCGCCGTTGATGACGAAGGTGCCGGCCTTGGTCATCAGGGGGAAGTCGCCCATGAAGATCTCCTGCTCCTTGATCTCCTCGGTCTCCTTGTTGCGCAGGCGCACCCGCACCTTGATGGGCGCGGCGTACGTGGCGTCCCGGGCCTTGCACTCCTCCACGCTGTACTTGGGGGGCTCATCCATGGAGTAGTCGATGAAGGAGAGCTCCAGGTTGCCCGCGTAGTCGGTGATCGAGGCCACGTCCTTGAAGACCTCCCGCAGTCCCGTGTCCAGGAACCACTGATAGGAGTTCTTCTGCACCTCCAGGAGGTTGGGCATGTCCAGGATTTCTTCATGGCGGGCAAAGCTCTTGCGGAGGGTCTTGCCGTAGTAGACGTCCTTGACCATCGTAGAAAAAACACCTCGTTTTCTTTGTTTGGGGAGCGTTGGGCGGCAGCGCTCTCCGGTTTCCATCGGCTGTCTTCCGTCAAACCCGACAAAGCGCGGCGGGGAAGAAGGAAGTACACGCTCGGCTGTGTGGACAAAAAAGAAACAAATCCTCTTGCGCTTTCCCGCCCCGCATGCTAAACTGTGTCCAAGCTGGGAAAAAATCGGGAAAACTGGATTGGAAGATAAGAGCATTTCAGTATACCATGAAAAGGGAACAAAAGTCAATTGTTTTATCCGTCGAATCTGGAGAAATCCAGATTTTTTTTATATTCTCATGAACAGAAGGGGAGAGCAGGCATGCTGGAGCGGTTTCTGGATCAGATTGGCGAGGTACTCCGCCTCTGCGAGGATACGGACGGAATTCTGGTGGTCAACCGGGAGGGGATCATCGAATACCACCGGATTCCGCTGAACAGCTACTGGTGCTCCCAGGACACGGTGGGGCGGCACATTCTGGAGCTCTATCCGGAGCTGGACGGGGAGAGCAGCACCATCCTTACCGCCCTGCGGACGGGCCGGGCCAGCTACAACGTTCTCCAGGACATCAACAACCACCGGGGGGAGCGGGTGCTGCTGGAGTCCACCACCATCCCCATCGTGGTGGACGGCCGGGTGGAGTGCGTGGTGGACTCGTCCAAGTACCACACCATTGACCAGCGGGTGATCCGTGGCGGGGAGGGCGGCGGCCTGTCCACCCTGGACCGGATGCTCACGGAAGACCCGGCCATGTTGGCCCTCAAGAGCCGCATCCGGGACGTGGCCGGGCTGGACTCGTCGGTGCTCATCTATGGTGAGACGGGAACGGGCAAGGAGCTGGTGGCCGAGTCGCTCCACAGCGAGGGCGGCCGGGCGGGACCTTTTGTCTCTCAAAACTGTGCGGCCATCCCGGCCACCCTGCTGGAGAGCCTGTTTTTTGGCACGGAAAAGGGAAGCTACACCGGCGCCCTCACCCGCAAGGGGCTGCTGGAGGAGGCGGACGGCGGCACCCTGTTCCTGGACGAGATCAACTCCATGGACCCGGCCCTCCAGGCCAAGCTGCTCAAGGTGCTGGAGGAGAAGAAAGTGCGCCGTCTGGGGGGCAGCCGGGACATCCCCTTCGACGTGCGGATCGTGGCGGCGGTAAACGAGAAGCCTCAGAAGCTCATCCGGGAGGGGCGCCTGCGGGAGGATCTGTACTACCGCCTGGGGGTGATTCGCCTGACTCTCCCGCCCCTGCGGGAGCGGCTGTGCGACATCGGCCCGCTTGCGGACTACTTTATCGAGCACTATAACCGGAAGCTGCACCGGAGGGTGCGGGGGCTGAGCGAGCGGGCCCTCCGGCTGCTCCGGGGCTATGCGTGGCCGGGCAATGTGCGGGAGCTGAAAAACGCCATCGAGGGGGCGGTGGCCGTCGCCCGGGGGGAGCGCCTCACCGTGGAGGACATGGAGGAGATCCTGGCCGGGCGGCTGGGCGGCCTGAACCGGCCGCCGGAGCTGCCGGAGGCCCTGCGCCTGGAGGAGAGCTTTTCCCTCACCCGGGCGCTGGACTCCTACGAGCGGGAGCTGCTCAGCCGGGCTATGCAGCAGGCCGGCTCCATCTCCCAGGCAGCCCGCCTGCTGGGCCTGTCCCGGCAGAATTTGAAGTACAAGCTGAAAAAATTTGACCTGTAAAAAATTTTGCGCCGCAAAATATTTTCCCCCTGAAAAAGGGCCCGAGAGCCGGAGGTATGTCCTATAATACCGGCCCTCGGGTCCTTTTTTGGGCATTAGGGTGAGCTGGCATCCCGTTTGCAAAGTTAAGTGCACGAAACTTGCCGCAGGCGGAAAGGAAGGCTGATATGCGGAGACTTTGGTACAACGGAACGGTTGCCTCGATGGACGGCGCCATGCGCCGCTATGAGGCGGTGGGCGCGGAGGACGGCAGACTGACCTTTTTGGGGAGCGTTCAGGAGGCTCTGGCGCAGGCGTGGGATGAGACGAGGGATTTACAGGGTGCCATGGTGCTGCCCGGCTTCACCGATTCCCACATGCACCTGCTCCACTACGCCATGATTCAGAAAAACCTCTCCCTGTTTGGCGTGGCGTCCATCGGGGAGATCATAGAACGGGGGCGGGCCCGGATTGAGCGGGACCACCCGTCCTACCTGATCGGCATGGGCTGGAATCAGGAGACCATGGTGGAGGGGCGCCTGGTGACGCGGGAGGATCTGGACCGCATCTCCACCGATATCCCGGTGTGTATGCTGCGGACCTGCCTGCACATAGGGGCCTGCAACTCCGTAATGCTGGAGCGCATCCGCGCGCTGGAGGATGTGGCGCCCGAGGTGCTGGCCCTGGTGGACTTTTCCAACGGCATTCTGCGGGAGGATGCCGCCCGCCTGTATATGAAGGTGCTCCCCCAGGCGGATGACGCCTATGTAAAGGAGCTGATCCGGCTGGGCCAGCGGGATCTGAACGCGGCGGGCATTACCTGTGTCAATTCCGACGATCTGAAGGCCATTGCCGGAGTGGACCCTATCCGATTGATCGGCATCTTCCGGGAGATGGAGGCGGACGGAGAACTGACGGTGCGGGTCTACGAGCAGTGCCTGGTGGAGCCCGAGGACTTTGAGCGGCTCCAGGCGGTGCGCAGCGATCCGGCCGACCGGGAGAGCCTCTTCCGCACCGGCCCCCGCAAGCTGCTCCAGGACGGCTCCCTGGGAGCCAAGTCGGCGGAGATGATTGACGGCTACCTGGACGAGCCGGACAACCACGGCATCCCTATCTACACCGAGGAAGAGCTGTGCAGCCGGATTCGCGCGGCCCATACCGCCCATATGGACGTGGCGGTGCATGCCATCGGCGCCCTGGCCTTCCGCAAGGTGTGCGACGCCATCGAGTGGGTGGAGCGGGAGGAGCCCTGGCCGGATCACCGCCACGGCATCGTCCACGCCCAGACTACCACACCCGCCCTGCTGGAGCGGATGAAGGCCTTGGGCCTCCAAGCGTACATCCAGCCCATCTTCATTGACGCCGACATGAACATCATCGCCGAGCGGGTGGGGGAGGCCCACACGAAGGAGTGCTACAACTGGAAGGCCATGGAGGATCTGGGCATCCGGGTCAGCGGCGGCTCCGACTGCCCGGTGGAGCCCTTCAACGTGTTGGACAACCTGCGCGCCGCCGTCACCCGGCAGAACCGGGCGGGCACCAGGGTCTATCTGCCCGAGCAGGCCCTCACCGTGGAGCAGGCGGTGCGCCTGTTCACCTCCGATGCCGCCTGGGCCAGCCGGGATGAGGCCGTCCGCGGCACCCTGGAGCTGGGCAAGCAGGCCGACCTTGTGGTGCTGGACCGGGATCTGTTTAAAATCTCTCACCAAGACTTTAATTGGGTTAAGGTTTTGGAGACGGTGTTAAATGGTGTGACAGTCTATCGGGCGGAAACGCTGTAGTCCGTTCACAGCTTAGATCATAGGCAACGAAACAACGGGGAGGAAGCACTATGAAGAAGAAATCCTTCTGGAAGGATACCGTGATTGTAGGTTTGGCGCTGTTTTCCACCATGTTTGGTGCCGGAAACCTGATATTCCCGCCGCAGATTGGCCTGTTCAGCGGACAGGAGTGGTTCCTCGGTGCTATGGGCCTGCTGCTGGGTGGCATCGTTCTGCCGGTTATGGCTCTCTGGGCGGTTAATAACGTCGGAGAGGGCTCTGAGGACCTAATGGGCCACGTGTCTCCGTGGTGTTATAACGCGTTTTATCTGGTGAGCTGTACACTGATCGCCATGGGCTCTACCTTACCCAAGAGTGCCGCTACCACTTATGAAATCGGAATTCAGCCGCTTTTCCCGCAGGTGCCCAACTGGGCAGTTATCATTGTGTTCTTTGTTTTGGTCTACTTTTTTGCCTGTGACCGGGAGTCGGTGATCGACAAGCTGGGGAAATATATGACGCCTATCCTACTGGTGCTTCTGGCAATTGTCCTTATCAAGGGTGTGGTGACGCCGGTAGGGGAGCCAGTGGATACCGGGATCGGAAACCCCTTTGGGGATGCCATGCTGACGGCCTATAATACAGGCGATCTGACGGTCGGCATCATGTTTGCAAGCGTCATCCTGGGTGATCTCCGCCGCCGAGGCTATGACGGAAAGGAGAGCCGAAGAGGCGGATTTATGGCGGGTATCGTCTGCATTATCGCCCTGTTTGCTGTTTATGGTACTCTGACCTACATTGGCGCCACGGCTAGCGGTATCTATGCCCAGGATACTGCCCAGACTGCGCTGCTCTCTGGTGTCATTCGGCAAATCATGGGGACTGCCGGGCTGGCTTGTATGGGCGGCGCGGTAGCCATGGCCTGTCTGACGACTGCGGTCGGCATTGGAACCACAGTTGTCTCATTTATTTATGAATTTCTAAAAAAGAGAGTGCCCTACAAGCTGCTGATGCTGATAGCCTGCATCATCGGAGTTTTCATGGGGATCACCGGAGTACAGAATATCGTGAACTATGTTACACCAATTTTCCTGGTGATCTATCCGGTCTGCATTGTTATGACCATCTTGGGACTGCTGGACCGCTTTCTGCCGAACGACGGTTTCTACAAGGGCGGCGTTTTGATGGCGGGGATTGTGAGCCTGGGGGACGCGGTGCTTAGTGTGGCGCCTGACATTGGCTGGTTGAAGGACCTGATGAGTATGTTCCCGCTCTCCGATTTGGGCTTTGCGTGGCTGGCTCCAGCCGTTATAGGCGCAGTAGTGGGAGCCCTTCTGTGCAGGGGAAAGGAAAAATATCAGGCCATGGGCGACCCAATTGCAGAGGAAATTGCAAAAAACGAATGATTGAATAGTGCCAGGGGAGCGGCGGAGGGGGGAAGCCCCTCCGCCGCTCTGGCGGTTCTGACTGGAAACGGGCCGGAAAGCTTTGCAAAATCTAGTGATTTTCTGATTGACTTTAGAATTCGCATATGGTAAAATTCTAAATCGCGCAGGTATGCCTGCCAAAAGGGGATACGCGGCAGAAAAGCCAGACGGCCCTGCAAATCAAGCGATGGGAGGCAGACCGCATGCTGACGGAACTCAAGCAGGGCTCCAAGGTGGTCGGCGTCAAGCAGACCAAGCGGGCCGTCAATGATGGGAAAGCCGCCCGGGTTTTTCTGGCAGAGGATGCCGATCCCAGGGTGACCGCCCCGGTGGAGGCCCTGTGCGCAGAAAAACAGATTCCGGTGGAGCGGGTTCCCCAGATGAAGGAACTGGGCTCCGCATGCGGTATCGCCGTGCCCAGCGCGGTGGCCGCGCTGCTGCACTGATTTTAGCGAAACGGAATAATTTTCATCCGTTTCGTTAAAATATATTCTTTAGAAACCAAGAAAGGAGGAAAACCATGCCTACGTTTAACCAGCTCGTCCGCAAGGGACGCGAGGCCGCGACCTACAAGTCCACCGCTCCCGCCATGCAGAAGGGCCTGAACACCCTGCAGAACCGCATGACCGACCTGCCTTCTCCCCAGAAGAGAGGTGTGTGCACTGCGGTTCGTACCGCCACCCCCAAGAAGCCGAACTCCGCTCTGCGTAAGATCGCCCGTGTGCGTCTGACCAACGGGATGGAGGTCACCGCCTATATCCCCGGTGTCGGCCACAACCTGCAGGAGCACTCTGTGGTCATGATCCGCGGCGGCCGTGTCAAGGACCTGCCCGGCGTGCGTTACCACATCATCCGCGGCACTCTGGATGCCCAGGGCGTTGCCAACCGCATGCAGGCCCGTTCCAAGTACGGCGCGAAGCGGCCCAAGGCCGGCAAGAAGTAATTTTTCTCCGTAAAAATTCTTCTGAAAACCCAATAAGAGACTTTATGCGCAAACGCGCAAGGCAGTTGTCCTTGCGGAAGCGCTTACCTATATATAATAGGGGGCGTTTTCTGTGGGGCACTGGACAAGCAGGCACTTGTCTTACACGGGGGCTTTTCTGAAAAGCCTTCGAGTACCTATGAAATCATACTATGAAGGAGGGAAGCAAAGTGCCCAGAAGAGGAAACGTACCCAAGCGGGAGGTTCTGCCCGATCCGATTTACAACTCCGTCCTGGTGACCAAGCTGGTCAACAGCATCATGCTGGACGGCAAGAAGGGTGTGGCCCAGAAGGTCGTCTACGGTGCTTTCGACATCATCAAGGAGAAGACCGAGAAGGACCCCCTGGACGTGTTCACCACCGCTCTGGAGAACATCATGCCGTCCCTGGAGGTCAAGGCCCGCCGCGTGGGCGGCGCCACCTACCAGGTGCCCATCGAGGTTCGCCCCGAGCGCCGTCAGACCCTTGGTCTGCGGTGGCTGACCAACTACTCCCGCGCCCGCAGCGAGAAGACCATGAAGGAGCGGCTGGCCGGCGAGATCATGGATGCCGCCAACAACCTCGGCTCCGCGGTCAAGAAGCGCGAGGACACCCACAAGATGGCCGAGTCCAACAAGGCCTTCGCGCACTATCGCTGGTAATAAGGAGTTAGAGTATGCCTAGGAAAGTTACCTTAGAGAATACCAGAAACATCGGTATCATGGCCCATATCGATGCCGGTAAGACCACCACCACCGAGCGTATCCTCTACTACACCGGCGTCAACTACAAGATCGGTGAGACCCATGACGGCACCGCCACCATGGACTGGATGGCTCAGGAGCAGGAGCGCGGCATCACCATCACTTCCGCGGCTACCACCTGCTATTGGAAGGGGTCCAAGGACCAGTTCCCCCAGACCCGCATCAACATCATCGACACTCCAGGCCACGTGGACTTCACCGTGGAGGTGGAGCGCTCCCTGCGCGTGCTGGACGGCTCCGTGACCGTCATGTGCGCCAAGGGCGGCGTCGAGCCCCAGTCTGAGACCGTGTGGCGCCAGGCCGACCACTACAAGGTCCCCCGCATGATTTACGTCAATAAGATGGACATCATGGGCGCGGACTTCTACAACGTGCTCAACATGATCCACGACCGGCTCAAGTGCAACGCGGTGCCCATCCAGCTCCCCATCGGTTCCGAGGATACCTTCAAGGGCATCATCGACCTGGTGGAGATGGATGCCGACATCTACTACGACGAGCTGGGCAAGGACATGCGCGTGGAGGAGATCCCCGCCGATATGCTGGAGCTGGCCCAGGAGTACCGCACCAAGCTCATCGACGCCTGTGCTGACATCGACGATGAGATCATGGAGCTGGCCCTGGAGGAGAAGCCCATCCCCGAGGATATGATCCGCCGTGCCCTGCGCAAGGGCACCATCGAGAACCTGCTGGTTCCCGTGACCTGCGGTACCTCTTACCGCAACAAGGGCGTCCAGAAGCTGCTGGATGCCATCGTGGACTTCATGCCCTCCCCGCTGGACATCCCGGCCATCAAGGGTGTGAACCCCGACACCGACGAGGAGGACGAGCGTCCCGCCGACGACAACGCGCCCTTCTCCGCCCTGGCCTTTAAGATTATGACCGACCCCTACGTGGGCCGCCTGTCCTTCTTCCGTGTGTACTCCGGCAAGCTCACCACCGGTTCCTCCGTGCTCAACAGCACCAAGAACCAGAAGGAGCGCATCGGCCGCATCCTGCAGATGCATGCCAACCACCGGGAGGACATCGAGGAGGTCTTCTCCGGCGACATCGCCGCCGCCGTGGGCCTGAAGAACACCACCACCGGCGATACCCTGTGCGATGATAATCACCCCATCATCCTGGAGTCCATGGAGTTCCCTGACCCTGTCATCCGCGTGGCAATCGAGCCCAAGACCAAGGCTGGTCAGGAGAAGATGGGCCTGGCGCTGGTAAAGCTGGCTGAAGAGGACCCCACCTTCCGTACCTGGACCGACGAGGAGACCGGCCAGACCATTATCGCCGGCATGGGCGAGCTCCACCTGGAGATCATCGTCGACCGTCTGCTCCGCGAGTTCAAGGTGGAGGCCAACGTGGGCGCACCCCAGGTCGCCTACAAGGAGACCATCAAGAAGTCGGTCGAGCAGGATACCAAGTATGCCCGCCAGTCTGGCGGTAAGGGCCAGTACGGCCACGTCCGCATCACCGTGGAGCCCAATGAGCCCGGCAAGGGCTATGAGTTCCTCAACGAGATTACCGGCGGCGTTATCCCCAAGGAGTATATCCCTGCGGTGGACGCCGGTATCCAGGGCGCCATGCAGGCGGGTGTTCTGGCCGGTTACCCTGTTGTGGATGTGAAGGTCCACCTGACCTTCGGCTCCTACCACGAGGTCGACTCCTCCGAAATGGCGTTTAAGATCGCCGGCTCCATGGCGTTCAAGGAGGCCTGCCGCAAGGCGGACGCCATCCTGCTGGAGCCCGTGATGAAGGTTTCCGTCATCGTACCCGACGAGTATCTGGGCAACGTCATCGGCGACCTGACCAGCCGCCGCGGCATGATTCAGGGCCAGGAGAGCCGTCCCGGCGCCACTCAGGTGGATGCCCTGGTGCCCCTGGCCAGCATGTTCGGCTACGCCACTGACCTACGCTCCTCCACCCAGGGCCGCGGCCAGTACTCCATGGAGCCCCACAGCTATGTGGAGATCCCCAAGAGCATCGCCGAGAAGATTATCGCGGAGCGGGGCCGCAAGGACGATTAATTTCTGTCCTTTGGCATTTCTCGCAACAAGGGTATTGCATTTTATTCTGCAATGCTATACAATATTTTCGCATTATTGTGGAAATAAGAACCATCTTACTATCAGAATTTAAGGAGGAACATCCAAATGGCTAAGGCTAAATTTGAGCGTACCAAGCCCCATGTCAACATCGGCACCATCGGCCACGTTGACCACGGCAAGACCACTCTGACCGCCGCTATCACCAAGTATCTGGCTCTGAAGGGCCAGGCTCAGTACGAGGATTACTCCAGCATCGACAAGGCTCCCGAGGAGCGTGAGCGCGGCATCACCATCAACACCGCCCACGTGGAGTACGAGACCGATGCCCGTCACTATGCCCACGTTGACTGCCCGGGCCACGCCGACTATATCAAGAACATGATCACCGGTGCTGCTCAGATGGACGGCGCCATCCTGGTTATCGCCGCCACCGATGGCCCCATGGCTCAGACCAAGGAGCACATCCTGCTGGCCCGTCAGGTGGGCGTGCCCGCCATCGTCGTGTTCCTGAACAAGTGCGATCAGGTGGACGACGAGGAGCTGCTGGAGCTGGTCGAGATGGAGGTCCGCGAGACCCTGTCCAAGTACGAGTTCCCCGGCGACGATATCCCCATCATCAAGGGCTCCGCTCTGAACGCCCTGACCTGCGAGGGCGGTGTGGACGATCCCGACTTCGCCTGCATCAAGGAGCTGATGGATGCTGTCGACAGCTATATCCCCACTCCTGACCGTAAGGCGGATCAGCCCTTCCTGATGCCCGTCGAGGACGTGTTCACCATCACTGGCCGCGGCACCGTCGCTACCGGTCGTGTGGAGCGCGGTACCATCAAGATGAACGAGGAAGTTGAGATCGTTGGCCTGACCGACGAGAAGAAGAAGACCGTCGTCACCGGCATCGAGATGTTCCGCAAGCTGCTGGACTTTGCTGAGGCCGGCGACAACATCGGCACCCTGCTGCGCGGCGTCGCCAAGACCGACATCGAGCGTGGCCAGGTTCTGTGTAAGCCCGGCTCCATTCACCCCCACACCAAGTTAGTGGGCCAGGTGTACGTTCTGAGCAAGGACGAGGGCGGCCGTCACACCCCCTTCTTTAACAACTACCGTCCTCAGTTCTACTTCCGTACCACCGACGTTACCGGCGTCATCACCCTGCCCGAGGGCACCGAGATGTGCATGCCCGGCGATAACGTTGACATGAAGGTGGAGCTGATCACCCCCATCGCCATCGAGAAGGGCCTGCGTTTCGCTATCCGTGAGGGTGGCCGTACCGTGGGTTCCGGCGTCGTCATCGACATCGAGGAGTAATCTCACTCCAGCTTTCTCGCAGGAGGGTGACCGCCCGAGGGAAAAGCGTCGTTATCGACATCGAGGAGTCATTGATGCTCCCTTGGAAAATCCCCGCCATAAGGCGGGGATTTTCTTTTGCCGCAGTGCGGCCGCCCGGCCCCCATCTGCGGTGGGGCGCGCCGGGAGACGCGTGCAGGGTTTTGCCCAAAGGACAAAACCTTGACACAGGCGGAATTCATTTCCGCCGAGCAAGCAAAATGAACAGGGTTCCCACAGAATCGGAGCTTCTGTGGAACGGCCGCACCGTGGGAAACGCGTCGTCATCGGCATTGAGGAGGTAATATTTCTCGAGCTTTTCCACAGGAGGGTGAGCACCGGCGGAAAAGCCTTGTTATCCACCTTGTGAAGTTCTTCTTCATTTCAGCAGAAGGCCTGCCGATCGGCAGGCCTTCTGCTTTTTAAAAAGCTGCTTTATCCAGAAATTTTTTAAGGAAAAGGGACGAGCTGAGTGGACAGTCCCCTTTTTTTATGGTACAACAGGAAGTGGAAAGGGGCGTGCCAGACATGCAGAGCATATTGACCAACCTGGGAACCGTCACCCCGGACGAGGCAGAGGAGACCTTACAGACGGTGACCGACTTTCTGAAAGGGCTGAATCTGGAGAAGCTCATCACCCTGCTGCTCCTTCTGGCAGGCTGCCTGGTGGTCATGAAGCTGGTTCTCCGGCTGACCGACCGGGCCTTCCTCCGCCTGGAGCTGGAGCGGAGCCTGCATACCTTCATCCATGCGGCCCTGCGGGTTATTTTGTGGATGATTACCCTGTGTATCGTTCTGGACTACGTGGGAGTGCCCATGACTAGCCTGGTGGCGGTGCTCAGCGTCATTGGACTGGCGGTGTCTCTGGCCATCCAGGGCACTCTGTCCAACCTGGCCGGCGGCATCCAGGTGCTGCTCTCCAAGCCCTTCAAGGCGGGGGACTACGTGGAGGCCGGCGGCATCTCCGGTACGGTGATGGAGGTCGGGCTGGCCTATACTAAGCTGTGCACGGTGGACAACAAGGTGATCTCCGTGCCCAACGGACAGATTTCCGGGGAAAAGATCATCAACTACAGTACGGAAGAGCGGAGGAGAGTAGATCTCACCTTCAACGCCTCTTATGACAGCCCGCTTCAGCAGGTGACCGGCGTTCTGCGGGCAGTCGTGGCCGCGCACCCCATGGCCCTGGCCGAGCCGGAGCCCTTTGTGCGGGTCAACGCCTACCGGGACAGCAGCATTGAGTATGTGGTCCGGGTGTGGTGCGCCACGGGGGATTACTGGACGCTGTACTACGACCTGTTGGAGCAGGTTAAGGAGGCTTTTGACCAGAACGGCATTGAGATGACCTACAACCATCTGAACGTCCACCTGATGGAGCGGGAGAGGAGCGAGCCGTGAGCGATAATGTGGAGGTCGGCCGCGGTTTAAACCGAATTTTTATCGGGCAGCTTCTTGTGATTGTGGCCATGATTTTGGCCATAATTCCCCCGGCCGGACTGTTTGCGGTTGTGGCGGCGCTGGTTCTGCCCATGATGGGGCTGTATCAGGCGGGCCGGGTGGATAAGGGCTATCACACGGCCTTTGTGCTCTCTGTTGTGGCCCGGGTATCGGGGCTGCTGTGCAGGTTGATCGGGGTCCCGGATCTGCTCGGTTATATCCTCGAATTCGCGGTGGTCTACCTGGTCTGCACCAAGACCGCCAGACGGTTGGAGGCGGAAGGGGACTTGTCCACGGCAGCCCGGGGGCGGTTTGTGTGGAAACTCGATGCGGCCTGCCTGGCGGTCACGATCCTCTCCGGCCTCCTTGTGCCAATCATGGGCGAGAGGCTGGTTGGCCTCCTGCTGGTTACACTGGTCGCTGCGCTGGCGAACGCCGTCTTCTATATGACCTTCCTTTATCGGGCCTCCAAGAGACTCCAGGAGTGAATGGAAAGCGCGGCGCGAGAGCGCCGCGCTTTCCATTCAGGCGGGCATCTCCAGCCCGTGGATGAAGCCCCCGAGCTGGGCGGAGAGCACATCGCCGCCGATGACCGTGCTCTTGTAGACGAGCAGGCCGGCCTGGATGCCGCTCTCACCGGTGGGGTAGTTGGTGATCTCATAGGTGTACCGCTTGACGCGCTTGCCGCAGTAGTCAGTCAGATCGAAGCCCTGGCTGGCCTGGAGTTCCAGGTACTGGCTGTAGGTCTCGTCGAACTGCTCGGGGATGATCAGCTCCTCCACGGCGATGGGGTCGCTGGAGACCGACCAGCCGTAGCTCTCCAGATAGGCGATCCGGTCCTCGTTGGTGCGGACTCCCTTGGGGCTGACCGCAGCGGAGGCCGCCGCGCCCCGCCCCCCCAGCAGCCCGGCGGCCGCCACCAGTACGCCGCAGACCACGGCGGCGGCCGCCGCGACGGCTGCAATTCGGCCCTTGCGGACCTTGGCGGTGATGATGAACACAGCGCAACGCTCCCTTCCGAAAAGTGGTCGTGATGATTGGTATGTTCTTTTCCACCGTTGTATGCTAAAATGTTGAAAAAAGGACGAGCCACAGGAGGAGCCTATGGAGCGGTTGGATAAAATTTTGGCCAATACAGGCCGGTGGTCCCGAAAAGAGGCGCGGGAGCTGGTGCGGGTCGGCCGGGTGGCCGTGGACGGCGTGACGGCCCAGGCGGCGGACGGGAAATACGACCCCGCGGCCCGCTTTGAGGTGGACGGCGAAACGGTTTCCGGGGAGCGGCTGGTTTACCTGATGCTCCACAAGCCGGCGGGGCTGGTGTCCGCGACGGAGGACCCCCGCCAGCCCACCGTGCTGGAGCTGCTGCCCCAGCATCTGCGCCGGGTGGGGCTCTTCCCGGCGGGACGGCTGGACAAGGACACCGAGGGCCTGCTCCTGCTCACCAATGACGGCCCCCTGGCCCACCGCCTGCTGGCCCCCCGGAACCACGTGGACAAGACCTACTTCGTCCGGGTGGACGGGGAACTGGATGGGGCGGACGCGGCGGCCTTCGCCGCAGGGATGATGCTGGAAGACGGGCTGGCCTGCCTGCCTGCGGGGTTGGAGGTGCTGGAGCAGCCGGACACCGCCCTCGTTACCCTACACGAGGGCAAGTACCACCAGATCAAGCGCATGCTGGCGGCCCGGGGGAAGCCGGTGGTGTACCTCAAGCGGCTGACCATGGGGCCGCTCATGCTGGACCCGGCCCTGGAAAGGGGGAAGTGGCGGCCTCTGTCTGCGGAGGAGGTGGCCGCTCTGCGGCAGGCGTAGGGGCGGCCCGAGCGGGGAACGCTCACGGCCAACTTGCCCGGCACAGCCGGGCATGCCAGCGCTTTGGCTTAGCGCTGCGGTTTCGTCTGCGCCCTGCCTTCGTCTCCCAGCCCACGGCCTCTGTGCTTCCTGTCAGCTTTCGGCAATTTCAACAAAAAATTTTGCAAAACCTATTGAAAAGGGCAAAAAGACCCGGTATAATAGAAAGGAAATGGACGAGAGAGCGGTTTGTCCCCCTGCGGGGGAATCAAAATAAGGAGGCTATCACCATGTCCAGCAGGATTTTTCAGAGCGTTGTCTTACAGATGAAGGACAGCACGGAGAGAGCCATCGGCGTGATCGATTCTGAGGGAACGGTGGTGGCCTGCAATGAGTTGAGCTGCATCGGGGAGCACTGGCCGGGCGCCGTGGAGGCGGTCAACAGGGGCGAGGGAGACGCGGTCCGCTTTGACGGGCGCACCTTCAAGGCACTGGCCGGCTGGGGGGCCCAGTTCGACTATGCCGCCTTTGTCAAGGGTGAGGACTCCGAGGCGCAGATGCTCTGCGCCATGGCCACGGTGGCGCTGAACGGCGCCAAGACCTACTATGAGGAGAAGCACGACAAGGCCACCTTTGTCAAGAACATCATCTCCGACAACATTCTGCTGGGGGACATCTATGTCCGCGCCAAGGAGCTGCACTTTGTCTCCGAGGCGCCCCGGGCGGTGTTCCTGATCCGCCAGGTGGAGACCAGCGATCCCGCCCTCATTGACGTGGTGCATACCCTGTTCCCCGACAAGCAGGTGGACTTCGTCCTCTCGATCAGCGAGACTGACGTGGCCCTCATCAAGCAGCTCTCTGAGGGGGCGGAGCCACGGGAGCTCTATAAGATCGCCAAGCAGATCGAGGAGAAGATCACCGAGGAGCTCCATGTGCGGGTGGTCATCGGCATCGGCACCATCGTGGGCCACATCCGGGAGTTGGCCCGGGCCTACAAGGAGGCGGGGATCGCCATCGACGTGGGCCGGGTGTTCGACACGGAGAAGAGCATCATCAATTACGAGAATCTGGGTATCGGCCGGCTGATCTACCAGTTGCCCACCACCCTGTGCGAGATGTTCCTTCAAGAGGTGTTTAAGAAGAACCCCATCGACGCCCTGGACCAGGAGACCCTGTTCACCATCAACAAGTTCTTTGAGAACAACCTGAACGTATCCGAGACGGCCCGGAAGCTCTTTGTCCACCGGAACACCCTGGTGTACCGCCTGGAGAAGATCAAGAAGCTTACCGGACTGGATCTGCGGGAGTTTGACGACGCCATCACCTTCAAGGTGGCGCTGATGGTCAAGAAGTACCTGATCTCCCGGGGCATCGACAACTGAGTGCACTGCCAGCAGGGGCGCCGGAGACGGCGTCCCTGCTGGCAGTGGGCATTTCTTTCGAATACGATAAATGAGGTAACCGAGCGTGATACGGCTTATTGACATTCAAAAGTCCTATGACAACGGGACAAAGGCCCTGAAGGGGGTCAACCTGCGCATCGACGACGGGGAATTTGTCTTTCTGGTGGGCCCTTCCGGCTCCGGAAAGTCTACGATTCTGAAGCTCATCACCGCCGAAATCGCGCCCACCGGCGGGCGGCTGATGGTCAACGGCTACAATCTGAACAACATCCGGCCCCGGCAGGTGCCCTACATGCGGCGCACCCTGGGGGTCATCTTCCAGGATTTCCGGCTCATTGAGAAAAAGACGGTGCGGGAGAACCTGACCTTTGCCATGCGGGCGGTGGGGGCCTCCCCCCGGGAGATCCGCAAGCGTGTGCCCTACGTACTGGAGCTGGTGGGCCTGGACCAGAAGGGAGACCGCAAGCCCAACCAGCTCTCCGGCGGCGAGCAGCAGCGGGTGGCCATCGCCCGCGCCCTGGTGAACAACCCCCAGATGATCATCGCCGACGAGCCGACGGGCAATCTGGACCCCATGCGCTCCCTGGAGATCATGATGCTGCTGGAGCGCATCAACGAGCTGGGTACCACCGTGCTGGTGGTCACCCACGCGAAGGAACTGGTCAACCGCTTCTCCAAGCGGGTGGTGGCCATTGAGAACGGCAGGATCATCAGCGACGAGACGGGCGGGTATTACAACAATGAGACAACGATATGATTTCGGCTATTTCCTCTCAGAGGGCTTCCACAGCATCTTCACTCACGGCTTTATGTCCTTCGCCGCGGTTTGCATGATTATCTGCTGCCTGCTCATCATGGGCTCCTTTACCCTGGTGGCGGTGAATGCGGAGAACATGTTCAGCGATCTGGAGGCCGAGAACCAATTCACGGCGTACATCGACGAGAGCCTCACCCAGGAGGAGGCTAAAGCCCTCCAGGACGACATCGAGGCGGTACCCAACGTGGCCCGGGCGGAATTCATGACCAAGGAGCAGGCCCAAGAGGAGTTTGAGGCCGATTATGAGGGCAACGAGCTGTTTGACGGCCTGCCCTCCGATGTGTACCGGGACCGGTTCCACGTTTATCTGGACGACATCAGCAAGCTGACTGAGACAGAGAACGCAGTAAAAGAGGTAACCGGCGTGGCCAAGACTAAATCAGCCCCCGAGATCGCCGAGGGCTTCACCGTCATCCGCAACATCGCCGGGGCGGTGGCCGTGATCCTGGTGGTGATCCTGTTGGCGGTGAGCCTGTTCATTATCGCCAACACCATCAAGCTGGCCACCTTCAACCGGCGGGAGGAGATCGCCATCATGAAGATGTGCGGCGCCACCAACGCCTTTGTCCGCTGGCCCTTCGTCTTTGAGGGCCTGATCCTGGGGCTGGTGGGTGCGGTGGCGGCCTTCTTCCTCCAGTGGGGCATCTATGTGCTGGTGGGCAGCGCCATCAGCGGCTCGGACACCATCTCCCTGATCACCGTGCTGCCCTTCCAGCCCATGGCTTTACGGGTGCTGGGCGTGTTCGTCCTCACCGGCTTCGTCATCGGCGCGGGCGGCTCGGTGCTGGCCATCCGCAAGTTTCTGCAGGTATAACGGCAGCGGCAAAAGGAGGCTTCCATGGCGTTTGACAGATCCCTTCGGCGGGCGGCATGCGCCCTGCTGACGGCCGCGCTGCTGGTTCCCGCCTGGGGCGGGCTGGCCCGGCAGGTGAGGGCGGCCTCCCAGAGCGAGATCGACGCGCTGAAGGCCGAGCAGGCGGAGAGCCAGGCCCGGCAGGAGGAGCTGAAGGAGCAGTTGGCCGGCGTGAAAGAGGACCAGGCGGCCGCCCAGCAGAAGCGGCAGCTCCTACAGCAGCAGTTAGAGGCAATCAATGCCGAGCTGGACAGCATCAACGCGCAGATCTCCTACTATGACGGGGAGATCGCCCAGAAAGAGGCGGAGCGCAGGGAGGCGGAGGCCAAAGAGCAGGCCCAGTATGAGCGGTTCTGCGAGCGGGTGCGCGCCATGGAGGAGGAGGGGACGGTGTCCTACTGGTCCATCCTCTTTAACGCCGAGGACTTCTCCGACCTGCTGGACCGTCTGGCCGATGTGGACGCGGTGATGGACTACGACAACCAGGTCATGGAGGAGCTGACCGCGGCCCGGCAGGAGCTGGAGCGGCTTCAGGCGGAGCTGGAGAGCGCCCGCGCGGAGGAGCAGGCGGCCAGGGAGCAGCAGGAGGCCAAGAGGGCGGAGCAGCAGGCCAAGGTGGCGCAGGCCCAGAAGCTGCTGGACCAGATCAACGCCGATGTGGCGGAGGTCAACCGGCAGTTGGACACAGAGAACGCGGAGTGGGCCGCCATCGGGGCGGACATCGCCCGGAAGCAGAAGGAGCTGGAGGAGCAGCGGAAGCAGAACAACGTCCAGCTCCCGCCTACCGGCGACGGCTGGCTGTGGCCCCTGCCTGCGTCCAATTTGAAGCTGACCTCGGCCTTCGGCTACCGGATGCACCCGGTGGATCACGTGCCAAACAGCCACACCGGCATTGACGTGGCCGCCTCCACCGGCGTCCCCATCTACGCGGCCAGGGGCGGACAGGTCATTATGTCGGAGTATGGCGCCGGCGCCAACTGGTCCTACGGCAACTTCGTGGTCATCGACCACGGGGACGGCACCACCACCCTCTACGCCCACATGTCCTCGCGGGCGGTGAGCGAGGGGCAGATGGTGTCCCAGGGGCAGACCATCGGCGCCGTGGGCGACACCGGCAATACGTCGGGCCCCCACCTCCACTATGAGGTGCGGCGGAACGGCCAGCGGACAGACCCCGAGGCATATTATCCCAATCTTCCCTTCATTCGGGCCTATAATTGGTAATGGAACGGACATAAAAGGAGCGGCAACGTGGCAAAGAAGCAGAGTCAGAAAAAGAGACCCCAGAAGCAGAAAATCGAGTGGCGCCGGGTGTTTGTGGCCGGGCTGGCCGTGGTGATGGCCCTCCTCCTGCTGCTGCCCATGATCAGCATGATCGCCGGCGGCGTGGGCGCGGTGACGCAGAGCGAGATCGACGCGCTGAAGGAGGAGCAGCGGGAGAGCCAGGTCAAGCAGCAGGAGTTGAAGAACCAGCTGGCCGACGTGAAGGAGGACCAGGCTGCCGCCCAGCAGAGGCGGCAGCTCCTGCAGCAGCAGTTGGAGGCCATCAATGCCGAGCTGGACAGCATCAACGCGCAGATCTCCTACTACGACCAGGAAATCGCCCAGAAAGAGGCGGAGCGCAGGGAGGCAGAGGCCAAAGAGCAGGCCCAGTATGAGCTGTTCTGCGAGCGGGTGCGCGCCATGGAGGAGGAGGGGACGGTATCCTATTGGTCCATCCTCTTCAACGCCGAGAACTTCTCCGACATGCTGGATCGCCTGGCGGACATTGACGCGGTGATGGACTACGACAACCAGGTCATGGAGGAGCTGACCGCGGCCCGGCAGGAGCTGGAGCGGCTTCAGGCGGAGCTGGAGAGCGCCCGTGCGGAGGAGCAGGCGGCCAAGGACCAGCAGGAGGCCAAGAAGGCGGAGCAGCAGGCCAAGGTGGCGGAGGCCCAGAAGCTGCTGGACCAGATCAATGCCGACGCGGCGGAGCTCAACCGCCAGCTGGACGACGAGATGGAGGGCGCGGCGGAGATCCAGGCGGAGATCGCCCGGAAGCAGAAGCAACTGGAGGAGGAGCGCCGGCAAAACAATGTCACCATCGACTCGGAGACCAACTACCTGTGGCCGCTGCCCGGCTACTACCGGCTGACCTCCCTGTTCGGCTACCGCATTCACCCCATCACCGGCAAGGCCCACAGCCATACCGGCATCGACATCCCCGCCCCTGGCGGCACCCCCATTCAGGCCTGCAAGAGCGGACAGGTGGTCACCTCCGCCTACCACTACTCCTACGGCAATTACGTGGTCATCGACCACGGCAACGGTAACTCCACCCTCTACGCCCACATGAGCTCCCGGGCGGTGAGCGAGGGGCAGATGGTGTCCCAGGGCCAGCCCATCGGCTATGTGGGCACCACCGGCAGCTCCACGGGCAACCACCTGCACCTGGAGGTGCGGGACAACTACACCCGTGTGGACCCGGAGAGCAAGTTCCCCAGCCTGAGCCTGACCCACCCTTGGTAATGTCCGGATAGCGGCAGGGCCGCGTTGCTGTGGAAATTCCGCCCGCTGTGCGCGGGCAAGGCCCAGAGGCGGGCGGAGGCATCGGCCTCCGCCCGCGCTGGTTTTTCTGGAAAGGATCTGATCCCGTGCGAAAGAAACGTTTTTCCCTGGCCCAGCTTCTGCTGGCCATTGCACTCACCGCCGCTGCCGTGCTGGGCTGCGGACTCCTGGCCGTCCGTGCCTGGATGGGGGAGGGTGGGCGTTCCCTGGTGGAGGGGCTGCGGCTGGTCAACACCCTCTTTGTGGGGGAATATGACGAGACAGAGGTGGTGGACGCCGCCCTGGAGGGCATGGTGTCCGGCCTGGGCGACCGCTGGAGCTACTACCTGACGGCTGATGAGCTGGAGGCCCAGAACCAGCGCCGCACCAACCAGTATGTGGGGGTTGGGATTACCGTCAACTACACACGGGAGGAGGGACTCTATATCCTCGCGGTGGAGGCCGGGGGCCCCGCCGAGGCGGCTGGATTGGAAGCCGGGGAGGTCATTACCGCTGTAGACGGTGCCTCCCTGGCGGGAGAGGCACGCTATGAGGGCGCGAATCTTATCCAGGGGGAGGCGGGCACCACCGTCACCCTGGAGGTGCTGGGGGAGGACGGGGCGGCCCGCACCGTGGAGGTGGAGCGGGCCGAGCTGAAGAACGACCCGGTGGAGAGCCGGATGCTGGAGGGAAAGGTGGGCTATGTGCGCCTGCTCAACTTCTACGACCACAGCGCCCAGCGGCTGGAGGAGGCCGTCACCCAGCTCCGGGAGCAGGGGGCGGAGGCGCTGGTCTTTGACATGCGGAACAACGGCGGCGGCTACCTGAGCCAGCTCACCGACATGCTGGACTTCCTGCTGCCCGAGGGCCCCATCTTCATCAGCCGCGACCGGGCGGGCCATGAGGAGATCACCAACTCCGACGCGGACTGTGTGGAACTGCCCATGGCGGTGCTGGTCAACGCCGACACCTACTCCGCCGCCGAGTTTTTCGCCGCCGAGCTCCAGGAGCAGGGCGCGGCGGTGATCGTAGGGGAGCCCACCAGCGGCAAGGGCTACTCCCAGCAGACCTTCCCTCTGCCCCACGGCGGCGCCGTGGCCATCTCCACCGGCGCCTACTTCACCGGAAGTGGCGCCTCCCTTATCGGCACCGGCCTGACCCTGGACGCGGAGGTATACAACACCGGAGCGGAGGATACTCAATTGGCCGCCGCGCTGGAATTGCTGAAAATCCGGTAAAAAAGTCTTGACTGTAAACCCACTTGATACCCTACCGTGGAGACAGGGAGGCGAGCAGAGTGACGATCGGTGAGCTGGAGGCCGCCCTGGACATGCCCAGGGCCAATATCCGCTTTTATGAGCAGGAGGGCTTCATTCACCCCAGGCGGGGGGCGAACAACTACCGGGACTACACGGAGGAGGACGCGGATACCCTGCGCAAAGTGAAGCTGCTGCGGCAGCTCGGACTGTCCCTGGAGGAGATCCGGCAGGCCCAGCGGGGAGAGCGCCCTCTGGCGGCCCTGCTGGGGGAGCAGGAGGCCGCCCTGGCGCGGCGGCGGGCAGAGCTGGACTGGGTGGGACAGGTGTGCCGCGCCATGCGGGAGGACGGGGTGGAGTTTGCCACCCTGGACGCCCACAGGTACCTCAGCCGGCTGGACCGCCCGGCGGATCAGCCCGGCTTTTTCGATCTGCGGGCCGACGCGGCCCCCACCGTCTCCCACCCCTGGCGGCGCTATTTCGCCCGCGGCCTGGACTACAGCCTTTGCAGCTTTCTGTGGATGGTGGTGTGCCTGTTCCTGTTCCGCTGGTTTCCTGAGAACAACTGGGGAGTCCGGCTGCTGAATGCCTACGCCGCTTACGGTATCCTGCTGGCGGCGGAGCCCCTGCTCCTGTGCACCTGGGGGTATACGCCGGGCAAGTGGATATTTGGGCTGGCGGTCCGAAACCGGGACGGGGGAAAGCTCACCTGGGGCCGGGCCCTGTCCCGCACCTGGGGGGTGTTCGCCCGGGGCGAGGGGTACGGCATCCCCATCTATGTCCTCTGGCGCAATTACAAGTGCTGGCGTCGGTGCAGAGACGGAGAACCGGAGGACTGGGAGGAGGACACCTCCTATACCATGAAGGACGAGAGCGGCCTGCGCATCGGGGGCTTTGTCGCCGCCCGGGCCGCCCTGTTTGGCCTGAGCCTGGTCCTGGCACTTCAGGCGACCCTGATGCCCCTCCACCGGGGGCCTCTCACTCCGGAGGCATACGCCGCCAACGTCAACGACTGGTGCCGGAGGCTGGATGTGTGCTCCGGCGAGCGGATGAACGGGGCGGGTGAGTGGGAGAAGGATATCGCGCCGGGGCGCTCTGCGGTGTGCTGGCCGGGCGAAGGCGGTCCGCCGCACCAGCTCACCGTCAATGGCGCGGGAGAGGTCACCGGGGTACGCATCGTGATGGAGCGCACCGGGGAGGAGGTGCTGTTCGGAAGCACCACCCAGCAGTCTCTGGCGGCTGCGGCCTTTGCCGCCGCCCAGCCGGGGTGGAACGGCGTGTCCTGGTGGAGCAGCGGTGTGCTTCAGGCCGTCGGAAGCCGGCCCTTTGACAGCTATACCCTCCAGGCCGGGGCGGTGACCGTTACCCAGATGGTCTCCTGGGAGGGCTACCAGGATGTGGGGGGCTGGCTGCTTGCCGAGGACGGCGTGCCGGAGGAGGAGCTGTACTACCGGACGGAGTTCACCATGACCCTCCAGACATAGAAGATATAAAACCCCGCCGGCGAAGCCGGTGGGGTTCAGTCTTTCGCAAAAGTCGTTAGATCCAACGTGAAAGGGAACCCGGATGGTTCATCTCCGCATCAGGAGCCGCAGCAAGCGGCGGTCGTGCTCTGAATCGCCCTGCGGAGCGCTTTGCCCCTCTGCCGCCCGGCGGACAGGCGGCGTGGGGAGGCTGGGCTCTCTCTGCCCGGCCAGCAGAAAGCCGCTGGTCAGGGCGGTGAGGGGAGCCACAGTCACCAGACCGAAGGAACCCACGATGGTGTGTATGATTTCTGAGGCGACATACTTGTAGTTGAGAATGTTATAAAGGGGAGTGCCCTGGGCCATAAAGACCATGAGCAGGGCCACGTAGCCGCCGGAGTAGGCCAGCAGGAGGGTGGTTGTCATAGTGCCCATGGCCGCCCGCCCCACATTCATACCGGAGCGTACCGCCTCCCAGCGGGAGATATCAGGGCGCTTTTTCACTACCTCGTTGACCGCAGATGTGATATCCACCGCCAGATCCATCACCGCGCCGGAGGAGCCGATGAAGATCGCCGCCATAAAGATCTGGGTCAGGTTGAGATCCTGATACCCGGAGTAGAGCAGACTCTCCGAGTAGGACATAACGGCCCCGTGGATCTGAAACAGGTCGGTAAACACAATGCCAAGCACACATGTGACCAGTATACCCAGGAACGCACCCGACACGGCGGCGGCGCACCGCCGCTCGAAGCCGTAGACCAGGGCGATGATCAGCAGGGTGAGGGCCAGAGTAACCGCCAGGCCGACCAGGATGGGGTTCCAGCCCTTGAGGTAGAGGGGCACCAGAACCTTCCACAGCATCAGCACCGTCAGCACGAAGGAGACGATGGCCCGCAGGCCGGTACGCCCGGCGAAGAGGATCAGGAACACGGCGAAGACGGCGGCCAGCAGAGCCTCCTTGCCGATGCGGTAGTGGTCGGTCATGGTGACGGAGAGAATCTCGTCCCCCTGGTAGCTGACCACCACCATGGCCTTGTCACCGGGGGCGAATAGCTTGTCCTGCTCCAGGGAGCCGTTGAGCATGTTGATGCCGGTGGCGGTCCGTCCCTGAAACCGGCCGCCCAGCAGCTCCAGAGTGCAGCGCTGCTCACCGGAGCGGACGAGCCCGGTGTCCACGATGGTGGAGTCGT
>OKCG01000233.1_pt1 | contig 25076 bp, 16 predicted proteins | sample 1609991 | NCBI WGS metagenome assembly OKCG01 (sample SAMN04436606, study PRJEB24849) | human gut metagenome | biome: human gut; feature: NICU; material: stool | host: Homo sapiens | place: USA: Saint Louis, MO | collected 2010-01-15
TAGAAACTTCGAACACTTCCAACCCTAGACAAGGTGTTGCACTTCTATTTAGAACCCGGGCGCTCACCCCCGACTCGACCATGGACTACTATCGGCGCACGCGCGTCGGCTTCCGGTTCGAGCTGCCCTACCCGAAGGACAAGGTCACGTTCGACGCGGAGAAGATGGGCTGGGTGGACCATACGCCCGGCTACGAGCCGAAACTCACCACGGAAACCATCGACGGGACCGTCACGCAGGTGTACACCTGCTACCGTCTGTTGGAGCCGACCAGCCAGTCGCCGACCGTGAACCCGGGCACCGGTTCCATCGGCCTGTCGGTCGCCGTCAAGGGCGCGCCCCACGGCTACCGGTTCCATCCGACCGTCAAGGCGTGGCCCGCATGGGACGCCTCGAACCCGACGAACACGGGCACGCACAAACGGGCCGAGGACACGCCGAAGGATGTGACCGTCAGCGCGAAACTCAACCTGAACGTGCGCATGGTCGATTACGGCAACGTGGACAGGGGCGTGTTCGACTTCTCCTCGGGTGCGGCGAACGCGCCCAACAAGGACGAGGGCAAGGTGACCGGCTTGGGTTTGGGCGTCGCATTGGTCACGGAGATGCGTTGGCCCGACCGGACGAAGGGTTTGAAGGGTTTGGAGGCCCCGTCCGGCAGGATCACCTATAGGCTTCGCCTGTCCAACCAGTATTCGGATGATACGCAGGCCGGGACGAAGCATCCGATGGAACGCCGTTGGCAGCCGTTGCTCTACGATTACGGGCATATCGACGGCGACAATTATTCGAAGTATGGGCGGACGTTCGCAGATATTGACCTACTGCGTCATGTTCCGGGCGTCGCCGACCGTGCGGACGGATATGACAGTGTGGCGCGTGGAAACACGACAATCACGACCACGACCGGCGGGCAGGGTACGGACGTGACCGTCTCGTTCGACGGCTACGACACGTCCGTCTTCCCCACCCACAATAAGATTCAAAGCTCATATGATAAATGCAGCACGGATTACATGACGTCGGACTGCTCCACCATGCAGGTCGGAGCCATCCACACGGACGTATTGCAGTTCATCACGCCCACCAGCCGTGACGGCCGGACCGTGGCGCAATATTACGGGAACGTGGACCAGACGGCCAACATCACCATGGACGACATGGGATTGACGGCCACCGGCGCCGGCGGAGACCGTCTCGCCACGGCGGAAGACAATTCGAACCAGGCCGCCACCGGTGACGACCATGCGGGTTCGGCCCTGACCGTCCGCACGCCGGGCACGTACAGTACGCGCATCCGATACACGCACTGGAGCAACGGCACGTCATGGAACGATGCGGGCACGAGCGGCGACTGGACGATGCCCGACCGCAGTAACGGGTCCGACAGTCTCGTACAGGGGTCGAAACTACGCCTCCAAATAGGCCACAACATCATAATCAACTCCACAGGCGACGCCGAAGTGATGGGCATGGGCCTGGTCAAATTCGACCCGAACAGCATCGAACCGGTGGACGACCATCCCGACACGCAGCCGACCATCCCCATGAACGTTTTCACGTGGGGCATGAGGGTGACCAAACGGACGAACGCAATCCCCTACTGGTACGCCGTCAAAAAGGACGGTACCGGCTGGAAGGACTACACGGAGCAGCGCGACACGAAAATCAGCGGCCTCGACTACTATCCGGCCCTCAACGAGGCGAAACGGCATGGCACGATAGTCGGCATGCTGTTCGAAGACCACAACACGGTGGACCCGACCGGCACGAGCTTCAACCGAACATTCACACCCATCGTCTCCCTGCCCGCCCGCATCCTCGACACCGCGAGAATCGGCACGGTCACACCCATCGTCGCCGAAACCGCCTACTGGACGCGCAACAGCCTCGCCCGGACCGCGAACCTGGACGCGGACGCATCCAACACGCAATGGCAGCGATGGTCCGACAGTCTCGCCACCCGACTGCCCGAATACGCGAACAGCGTGAAACCCGACCTGACCTACAGCGGCGACACGTACCGTCCCGCCACGTTCGACGACAACGGAGTCTATCAGGGCGGCGACACCGCCGACTTCCTGAAAGGCGACAGCCTGTACATAGCCGGCGAAACACCGCACATCGCCAAACAGGTCGAGCGGACCAACGAGGCCGGCAACACTAAAACCGTCTACGATTTGGACAAGGAACAGCGTGCGGTGGACTGGAAGCTCACCGCCACCGCAGACACGTCCCCGACCACGGACGGCGGACAGTACACGACCGACTACATCATCACCGACACGCTGCCCAAGGGCCTGACCTACGTGGACGGTTCCATGACGGTCGGCGGCCAGTACACGCAGCATACGCCCGACAGGGGCACGGTCACCGGCGGCACCCCCGTCACGCCGACGATCGTCGTGAACAAGGACGGCACCACCACCATGACCATCAGGGTGAACGGGGCGCGCGCCGACTCCGGCACGCAGACCGTCATCCACTATTCCACCACCATCGGGGACGCGTCCGACCCCGACCATGACGTGAGGAACAACGATTCGTTCACGAACCATGCGACCATCCGGTCGAAACGCAACATGGCTCCCCCATTGGCTCCAAAGGCGCAGATAGCCGACATGACGGTTCGCGTGTCCCGCACGCGCGCGACCGCGCTGGCGACCCGCGCCGACCCGCTGCTGAACGACATCAACCGCCCGTTGGGATTCAGGAACATGCTGGGCAACTTCTCCAAGGATGAGAAAACCGACCCGTATGCGGTGGACGTCATGCCCTACAGGGGTTTGAACCAGTCCAACTATCACGGCGACTACACTCTGGCCGGACTCACCGTCAAGGCGGGTGCGGGCGCAAGCATGAACGGCGTCAAAGTCTACTTCACGACCGACCAGAAGTGGCGCAACGTGGACGCGACGAAGATAACCCGCGAACAGGTCCAACAATGGACCGAAGCCACGGTGAATGCGACCACAGGCAAGGTGACCATCCCCGACGGCTACAGCAAGCCGGTGGCATGGGCGTTCACCTCGCCAAGCCTGCCTGCCAACGCCCGCTATGACTTCATCCTGAGCATCAAGCCTACAGGCAACAGCGCGTCTGACGCGTACGTGAACCGTTGGGCGGACGGCGACAACAAGGTGGACGCGGTCACGCAGATCGTGGAACGCAAGGTCAACGGCGTCGCATGGTTCGACCTCGACCATGACGGCGTACGCGAGGACACCGACCGTCTCCTCCCCGACGTGAACGTCACGCTGGTGGACGCGAACGGCAGGACAGTCACCAGTGTGAACGGCAAACCCTGCACCGCCACAACCGACAGGAACGGCCACTACGAAATCGGTTCCATTCCGGCAGGTTCCGGGTTCAAGCTCAGGTTCACGCCGAAAACCGGCACCGCTTGGCACGGGCAGAACGTCACCGTCAAGAACGCGAAGGAAGCGTCCGAGGCGACCGACTCCGACAGCGACCGGGAGGACGATTCGCACGGCAACATGGTCGCCGGCGTCATCACGCTGAAACCGTTCCCCGCGTTGGACGAGATGACGTCCGCCGTGTACGAGGACCCGAACGAGGACCACGGCATGAGCGGCACGCTCATGCCCGCCACGCCCGCCACGTTCAAAGCGGTCAAGGTGCTGGACGGGCGTCCGAACGGCGCTTGGACCGACAGGGACAGGTACGTCGCGGACATCACCGCGTTGGACGGCGCGCCCGCCAGCGCGGTGCCCTCCACCATCACGTTCGCCGACAACAGGACGCAGACGCTCCAGATCAACTCCAACGCTTTCGCCAAGGAGGGGGTCTACCGGTATCAGGTCCGGGAACGCAAGGGAGACAACCCGGGCGTCGCCTACGACGACCGCACTTGGATTCTGACCGTCACCGTCGCCGATGATTTGACCACGTTCAAACGTCATATCACCGCCAACACGACGTGCGACGGCGTTCAATCCGACGCCATCCAGTTCACGAACACGTACGCGCCGAAGGACACGCAGGCGCGCATCACGGCGAGCAAACTGTTCACGGACGCGGACAGGTCGGCCACGAAGATAACCGACTTCCAGTTCGATCTGTACGCGAACGACAAGGCGACCGGCACGCCCATCCAAACCGTGAACGCGACGGCGGACGGCAGGGTCGAGTTCGCCCCGCTCCTGTTCACCAAGGCGAGACTGAACGGCAGGGACAAGGCCGTGTTCCGCTATTCCGTGCGCGAACGCAATACAGGCGCTGCGGGAGTCCAATACGACGGACATCATGCGGCGTGGACGGTGACGGTCACGGACGACAACAGTGGCCAGTTGAAGGCGAACGTCACCAACCCGTCCGAAACCGAAGGACGGTTCGTCAACTCGTATTCCAGCCAGCCCGTCACGGTCACGCCGAAAGCCCGCAAGACGCTTGACAATCCGTCCGGAACCCTCCGCCTGTTGAACGCCGACGAGTTCACGTTCGAATTGCAGGATGCGAACGGGAAGACCCTCCAATCCAAGGCGAACAAGGCCGACGGCACGGTGACGTTCGACAAAATCACCTACGACACCGTAGGCGAACACGATTATCGAATCATCGAACAGTCGGGCAAACTGGCGGGCATCACCTACGACCGGACCGTGCATATGATGCACGTGACGGTCACCGATGACGGGTACGGACGGTTGAACGCCGCCGTCACCTACGACAACACGCCGGACGTGCCGGTGTTCCGCAACACGTATCAGCCGAAGGACGTGACCGTAAGCCTGACGGCGCGCAAGACGTTCGACAACAAGAACGCCAGTCACGCGAAGCTCACCGACTTCCAATTCCAACTGTTCGACAACGAGCGGGCGGTCGGCGTGCCCGTGCAGACCGTCAACGCCGCCGAGGACGGTACCATCCGCTTCCAGCCGTTGACGTTCACCGCCAGCCAGCTGAAAGGCAACAAGTCCAAGACGTTCACCTATACGGTGCGTGAAATCCGCCAGTCGGCGGGCGGCGTCAACTACGATTCCCACATGGGAATGTGGCAGATCACCGTCACCGACGATTTGACCGGACAGTTGAAAGCCCAAACCAGAACGAACGCGGCATATCCGACCACGTTCACGAACACGTATCAGGCGAAGCCGGTCAGCGTGCAATTCCGCGCCCGCAAGACGCTCGCGGACCCCGACCATACAGGCATCCAACTGCAAGCCGGACAATACGAGTTCAAATGCGTCGAGGACAAGACAGGCGGTCAGGCCGGCACGGCGAAGACCAACGACCAGCGGGGCGACGTCCTGTTCGACGCCATCTCCTACACGCGGCCGGGAACGTACGACTACACCATCCGGGAAACCCCCGGCGACAGGGGCGGCGTCACGTATGATGCCGCGAAACATCACGTGAGGGTCACCGTCACCGACGATGGGGAGGGACAGCTGCTCGCCGACGTGAAATACGACGGCGGGACCGCCATCCCCGAATTCACGAACACGTACCGGGCGCAACCCGCCACGGACACGCCGACCGCCGTCAAGAGGATGAGCGCGTCCGAAGGCAACAAGTACCCGCTCAAGGGCGACGACTTCGCCTTCACCCTCCACCAGCAGTCCGCGCCCGCCAACGTGTCGAACCCCGACCAGACGAAACGGAACGACCGGAACGGCGACATCCGGTTCGACCGATTGTCGTTCCCGCTCGTCGGCACCTACGTGTTCACCATGTCGGAACAGGATACGACCGTTCCGGGCGTCACCAAGGACGGGACCGTGGCGACCATCACCTACGTGGTCGAGGACGTCGGACACACGGGCAGGCTGAGCGTCACGTCCAAGACCGTGACCCCATCCACCGGCGATTCCGACGGGACCGTCACGTTCACCAACCGGTACAATCCGAAGAACGTCGGATACGCCATCGGCGGCGCGAAACGCATCGTCAACACGGACACGGCGACCGGTCGCATCCCGCAGGACGGCGAGTTCACGTTCCAACTGAACGCGGCGTCCGCGCATGATTCGGACGACAATCCCATCGACGCCGGCGACATCCCGATGCCCGACGGAAGCCGCGACGGCAAACTGACCGTCGCCAACAAGGGAACCGGGTTCACGTTCGGACGGATGACGTACACCAAGCCCGGCGCGTACACGTACCACGTGAAGGAGCTCGCCGGAACGGACAAGACCATCGGATACTCCACTCAGGAATACGACGTGACCGTCACCGTCACCGACCAAGGCGGCATGCTCTCGGCCTCCGCCGACCGTCAGGCCACGGACGTCCGATTCGACAACACGTACACGCCGACACCCGTTGACGTGACCGTGAAGGCGGACAAGCGTCTGACCGGACGTGATTTGAACGATGGCGAGTTCGCCGCCGAATTGAAGGATTCCGACGGCAACCTCCTCCAGACCAAACGGTTCGCCCGCGTTCCACGCGACGCGCAATCCGACAAGGCGACGGACGTCCGCGAAGGGGAAGGAACCCTCGAATTCGACAAGCTCACGTTCGACCGGGCCGGCGTGTACACGTACACCGTGACCGAACAGGACGGCGATCTGGGTGGCGTCACCTACGACAGGACCGTCCACACCGTCACCGTCACCGTCACCGAGGATGCGGACAGTCACACGTTGACCGCGAAGACCGAATACTCCACCGAAAACGGTTCCGAGGACGGCATCCGCTTCACTAACACGTACCAGCCGCAGAACGTGCTCGTGGAACTCACTGCACGCAAGCGTCTGACCGGACGCGGGCTGAAGGTCCACGAGTTCGAGTTCGAACTCGTGGACAGGGACGGCAAGGTCATCGACACCGAACGGAACGACAAGGACGGCGACATCCGGTTCAAGCCTCTCACCTACGGTCGTGACAACAACGGCATCGACGATTGCGGCGAACACCGGTACGTGATTCGGGAAAGGAACACCGGCGAGAAGAACGTCACCTACGACAGGACGGAACACCACGTGACCGTCACCGTGGGCGACGACCTGCAAGGCAACCTGACCGCCAAAGTCGAATACGACCCGACGGACGGGAAGACCGACAAGACCAAGGGGGATGCCGTCGGGGACAAGCCGTCCACGATCCCCGGCATGGTCACAACCACCGGAACCCGACCCGAGTTCACCAACTCGTACATTCCACCGGCGACCCCGGCCATCGTGAAGACGATTCGCCAACTCGCCAAGACCGGCGTATCCGCGCCCACCGTGGCGTTGGCCGCGTTCACGCTCTTGGGAGTGGGATTGATGCTGTTCCGCCGTCGCGGAAACCAAACCGAGACCGCGCGGCACAGGAAGTAAAGCCACGGTAGGCCAGTAGAAAGGCCGGGCAGGGGAGCTGATTCCCCGCCCGGCCTTTTCTTTTGCACCGGCTGCAAGGTGACGTCCTCCCTCTCGGCCGAAGCTGAACCGCACCCCGATTGTTGGACTGAAGAAATTCAGATTCGATGATCGGAGGTGCGGTTCTTTCGTATGCGTGAGGATCGAAGGAGACGTTACGACGACGGGTTCCGGGCATGGGAAAGGCCCTTCGCCAGCCTCTCCCGGCGGAGGGCCTTTCCCATGCCCGTGGACCCGTGGACCCGTGGATCCGTGGAGCCGTGCTCCCGATGGGGCCTGTAGACGGTGCGCCCCGCAGCGGCCCGCGACCCGGCGCATCATCGACTCTGACATTGTTCGCACCATCATCATTCCTCTGGAGGTTGCACATGGCTGACAGGCAAACCGCATTGGCCGTATTCGATTTTCTCGACTCGCTGCGCGCCGGACAATACCGCATCGGCGCGGACGCGGAAAAAGACCATGCCACGGCGGGACTGCTGGCGTCGCTGTCCGGCGACACGGGGCTGCGCGACGCCGTGTGCGCGAAGCTGATATCGCCGGGCCTGGAACGCGCCCGTTTCCTCATGGTCGCCGAGCATGATCCGCGCGCCTTGCCCCTGTTCGCCTCGGGCCAGGTCAAACCGTGGTACCAGGCCGACTACAACGTGCGCGAGATCGCCAACAGCGAGTTCCACCAGGACATACCCGCACTGCTGTGGCGGCTGTCCAACAGCATCCCGGATTCCGCGCGAAGGGAGGGCGCGCTTGAGGCCGCCGCGTACATGAGCTTCATGCAGGGCGATCCCGAGGCCGCGTTCACCGGCCATCTGGGCCGGCTCGCGGCGGTTTCGCCCGAGGGCGAGGTCACGCGCTGCCTCATGGACGCGCACGAACACGGCCAGCATCCCGCATGGGTCATGGAACAGCGGCAGCTGCGCGAACGGCAGGCCGACGCCGCCGACGGCATGACCGCCACCGCGCCGGACCGGCCGAGCCTTCGCCAGCGCCTCTTCCCGAACCGATGAACACCTCCGGCACGGACCCATGGGAGATGGGCCCCATAATCGCCGCCGGCACCGCCGTCGCCATCGACACGGCACGAGAACCGGAACCGGAACGCCGGCCACCGGCCGAACCCGAACCCGAGCCCGGGCCCGGGCTGGAGCCGGATGCGCGATGCGTGGACGACGCCGGAAGCGAAGGCCGGGCGAACACGGCCGTCGATCCGTGGGAGATCGGTCCGCTGCCATCGGCCTCGAATCCGGTGGGGAATGATATCCCGGCCGATGCCCCGGCATCGGAACCGCAGCACGTTGGCGGTGCCGTGGAGCCGGCCGATCTCGCCGACACGATCGACCTCACGCCGGTCGGCGACCGGGATGCCGCCATGCCCGTGCGCGAATGGAGGCGCATAGCCACGACCGCGGGCGGCATCCTGCTCGCGGCCTGCGTCACGGTCGCCGGCATGTCCGCGTGGAGATCGCATGAATCCGCCACGGCCGCACGCGAGCTGGAACAGGCGACGGCGGACTGCGCCACCGCGCGCGCTGCGGCGAAGAAAGCCGAACGGAAGCTGGTCGAATATCTCGCCGGCGACCGGCTCGCACAGGCGAAAGCGGTCACGGCCGACAAGCTCGCCGACCCGGAAACCCTGGAAACCCTCGACAAGCTGGCCGAACAATATTCCGAGGGCGAGCGAATCCCCGCATGTGCCGCCACGGACACGGAAACGGCCAACGCCACCACATCCAAGCTGCAAGCCATCGAAAAGAAGCACACGGGAAATCTCTCGCGGCTGAAGAAGGCGGCGGGCGCGGTGTTCTCCTCACGGCTGGCCCATACGGTCGAACAGGGCGAACGATTGTATTCCTCCTCCGAAGGCAAGGTGCAGGACGAATATTCTCGCGCCCTGCTGCGCGCCTCCATCGACAAGCGCGACGAGAAGGCCATCGCCGACGCCATGGACAAGGTGAACGCCTCCATCGACGCGAAGACCAAGGCCGACGAGGAAAGGAAAGCGCAGGAGGAGGCCGCAGCGGCTGCGGCGGCGCAGGCGCAGAGCACGCCGGCACCGCAACAGTACTCGTACACGCCCTCCGGCTCCGCTTCGGGCCCGGGTTCCGGCCCGTCCGGCGGCGGATACCATTCCTCCGGCGGTTCCGCCGGCTCGACCGGTGGTTCCGCGTCTCCGGGCTGGTCGGTGCCCGCGAACCCGGACCCCTCGCAACTGCCCGGCACCGACCCGAGCCTATGAAAGGACCAGCACCATGCCACAACTGACCACGTTGATCCCGTCGTTCGCGGCACCCGTCACCGACCGCGTGTGGCTGGTGGGCGCGCACGGCGGTGCCGGATGCACCACGATCCGCCATTCGGACCCCGACCGGTTCGCCGACGCCGGCCGCGCGCTGCCGGTGAGCCAGGATCCCTCCATGCCGTCGCGCATCATCCTGTGCGCCATGGGAACCGGGAGAGGTCTCGAATCGTTGCGCACGCTGCTCGCCGACCAGTCGGCCGGACTGTTCGGCGCATCGATCCTGTTGGGCGCGGCCATCACCGCCCCCGTGCCCCGTATGCCCCGGCCTTTGGTGGCGGCGCGCATCCAACTGTCATCCGCCGTCCGCGTGTGGCGGCTGCCCCATATCAAAGGGCTTGAACTCGACGGGTTTCCCCGGCGTTATCCGGCCGCGTACTCACGGCTCGTGAAGGACGTAGACGCCATGCCCCGCGCCACGGCCCATGTCGGCTGACGATGGTGCATGAACCTAACACGAAAGGAACAACCCAATGCTGCATGAAACATACGTGATCCTCGCCGAGACCCTTTCCGACCCGACCCCGTGCCTGCCTCCGGGATTCTCGGGGCCGGTATCCACCGCCCTGGGCTGGGTGAAGGCGCTGAGCCTGGTGATCGGCGTGGTCGCGCTGGTGCGCATCGGCGTGCACATCCTGCGCCAGCAGGGCGACGGCGTGCCAGACCGCGACGACACCTTCGACAAGCTCGTCAACTGGGTGATCGGCATCTTCCTCGGTGCGGGCGCTGTCGCCATCCTCGCCGCACTCGGCCTGTCCGTCACCGCAAGCTGCTGAGAGAAGCCATGAAAGGGATTCGACGCATACGGCAGCGCCTGTGCGCGCTGCCGCTCGCCCTCGCCTGCCTCATGGGCCTCGCCGCCTGCGGCGGACCCGACTTCGGCTCGTTCAGCAAGGAACTGGAGTTCGGCGACAAGCAGATCAGCGACACCCAGACCACCTACGTGATGAAGATACCCGAAGGCAGACTCGGCGACCTGATCGGCCCCAGCCAGATCCAATGGGTCATCGACCAGTACGGCGACCCGCCCGCCCATACCGGCGCGGTCGCGGTCGGCACCAAGCAGGCGGCGAAGGATCTGCTGAGGAAGTCTCCGGAACTGCAATGCAGGGCATTGGAGAACACGTATCAGGAGGAGTCGTCCGACGAGGGCAAATGGGAGTACAAGGACTCCTCGTGCCGGAAGCAGCGCAAGCTCTCCTGGCTGGAGAAGACCCTGTGGAACATGTACCAGGTCCAATCGGATTCCACGATCGAATGGCTGTCCACCAGCCGCAACACGCTGGTCGCCGCGAACGACACGGTATCAACGTTGCAGGCGAACGCCACGCCGAACTACGATTCATGGTTCGCACCGGTGAACCGGTACCTGCGCATCGCGCAGGGCGTGCTCGTCGCAGCCGCCGCGATCAGCCTGATCGTGCTGAGCGCGCGCATCGTGTGGAACATCGGCCAGGGCGGCGAGGGCCGTCTGCTCGACCGCATCGGCTGGATACTGCTCGGCGTGCTGCTCGGCTCCTCGTGCGCGAGCATCGCGCTCACGTTCTTCTCCCGCTCGTCCGGCGGCAATCCGGACCTGCCGTCATGGACGCCGGGCGGCGGCACCACGTTCTTCCTGTCGGACTACATCCGTATGCAGGTTGACCCGTTCCTTATCATCGCGGCCGTGTGCGGCGTGATCGCGGCCGGCTGGAAGCTCGTCACCCAACAGGAGGGACGTGACCTGATCCCCTTGGGCAAGGCGTTCATGTGGGCGATCCTGAGCGCCGTGTGCCTTGCCGGACTGGTCAACACGTTCCAGGCCACGTTCGACACGTGGACCGCCGACGTGCTCAGGTCCGCAAGCGGCATGATGAACGACGCCTGGGAATCGAAAAGCCTGGCCGCGAGCTCGTTCTTCAATCTCGGCGCGCCCGTCGCCATCGTGCTCACCGTCGTGATGTGGATCTGCGGGCTGATCAGCAAGATATTCGCCTACTTCCGCGCCGGGATGCTGCCGATCCTGGTGGGCGTGGCACCCATGTGGGCCGCCATGAGCTGGATGGAGACCGGCAAGCAGGCTTTCGCCAAGACCATCGGCTGGCTGGCCGCGTTCCTGGCCTACAAGCCCGTCGCCGCACTGGTCATGGCTACCGGCAGCGCGATCATGGCCACGGCCGGGCCCGGCGACGACAGCCAGGCCATCACGCTGATGCTCACCCTGAGCGTCATCATCCTCCTTCCCGCCATGATCCGCGTGATCGTGCCCGCCGTGCAATCCTCGGTCGGCGGTGGCGGCGGCGGAATCCTGCCCTCCATACTCGGCATGGGAGTCGCCTTGGCCGGTGCCGGCGTGCGCAAGGCCGCAGGAGGCAAGGGCGGCAGGAAAGGCGGCGACGGACGCGGCGAAGCGTCACCGGACGGTGCCAAACCCGGTGCCGGCCGCGGCCTGGCCGGACTGCTTTCCGGGCTCGGCCGAAACGGCGGAAAGCCGCAGGGAGCGAACGGCGGCGGCAAGCACGCCAAACCGCTGGACGGCAATCCCACGGGCGGCGAACCACAGAACACCGGCGACCAGCCACAGGGAGCGAACCGCAAGGGCAGCGACGGCAAACCACAGGGAGCGAACGGCAATGGCACGGGAAGCCCGGTTCCACCGGCACCCGATGGCGCATCCCCTGACCCGTCAGGCGGCAACAGGCCGCAGGGGGCGAACGGCGATGCCGGCGGGTTCGCCCGCGAGGGTGCCCCGGACGGTGCCGACCGCTCGACCACTCGCAAGGGCAAGACATTCTGACGCATACGTTTTGTTAAGGAGATTCGGATAATCATGGCGTCGAACACGACATACGGCGATTGGATGCGGCCGATGCCGGGAGGCATCCGCAACATCGGCATCCCGCTGACGATAGCGGGCATGGGTGTGCTGACCTGCACGCTGCTGGTCAGCATGGCGAGCGTGGTCGCGGCCATCGCGATCCTCGTGGTCGGCATGGGCGTCATCCTCGTGTTGGCCATCCGCGACCGCGAGCACCGCAACATGGTGGATCGCACCGTGGAGAAGCGCACGTGGATGGCCGTGCAGCGTTCCGGCGCTAACCTGTATCGTTCCGGCCTGCTCGCGCCGATCGACGGCGGCAAGGCCATGCTGCCGGGCATCCTCTCACGGGTGGGCCTGACCTCCGCCCTGGACGGGCTGGGCGGCGAGTTCTGCCTGGTGCGGCATTCGCACACCGGCGAATACTCGCTGCTCCTGTCATGCCAGCCGCAGGGCGCGAGCCTCGCCGACGACGACGTGGAGGACTCGTACGTGGCCTCGTGGGCCGGGCTCATGGAATCGCTCGCCTCGGAGGCCGGCGTCACCCAACTGGCCGTGACCGTGGACACGGCACCCGATTCCGGCGTGCGTTTCCGCCGCACGCTGAGCAAACGCATCGTCAAGGACGCTCCCGAGCTGGCCGCGCGCGCCATGGCGCAGATCATGGACCAGTACGCAGCCGGCGGCGCTTCCAACGACGTGACGCTCACCTTGACTTTCCGCTACACCGACCGTGACGGCAAATACCTGGAGGCCGGGGAGGCCGCGCGTCGCATAAGCCTGCTGCTGCCCTCGATCCGCGAGCAGATAGCGCAGGCGGGAGGCGGTGCCGCGAGGGCCCTGGGCATGGAGGAGATCACTCGCATGGTCCGCGTCGCCTACGATCCGGCCGCGCAGGAGACCATCGAGGAATCCGACGAGCCCCCGTACATCGCATGGGAGGATTGCGGGCCGCTCATGCACGAGGCCGGCTGGAGCCATTATTCGCACGATTCCGGGCTGAGCCGCACATGGGAGATGGTGGACCCGCCGCAAAGCAACGTGACCGCCGACACGCTCACCCGACTGCTCAGCCCATTGGCGGACTGCGACCGCAAGCGCGTCACCGTGCTCTACCGGATGCTGCCGCCCGACAAGACCATGTTCATGGCCGAGCAGAACAGGCAGAAGGCAGCCAACCAGGTCAGCCAGGAGAAACGCGCCACGGTGAGGTCCATGAGCCAGATCGGCAAGGCCAACCGCCAGGCCGTCGAAACGAACCAGGGTGCGGTCATGGTGTTCTTCGGGATGCTCGTCACCGTCACCGTGTCCAGGGGCGAACAGGAAAGCCAACGACTCGAAGCCGCGTCACGCGCCGTGGAACAGGCCGCAGGCGGCGCGAAGATCGACCTGCGCCCCTGCTACGGGGCACAGGACACGGGATTCGCCGCAAGCCTGCCCCTTGGATTGAACGTCAGATCATACACTCCAGCCGGCCCCCTCGGCCGGCTCCTGTCCTGAACGGAGGACACATGATGCCGATGCCATGGAAGCCGTCGAAACGAAAAGGAACCATGCCAAGCGCCACGGCCACGGACCCCGTGGCACGCATGGAATCCATGCTGCTCACACCGTTGAAGGCCAAACCGGACGAGCCCGTGCCCCCGATGCCGTGGCGTGGAAGAAGATCGCGTGGAGGCGGCTATGCGGCCCTGATGCCCACGATAGACGAGTTCTTCGGCACGTCGAACCAGGTGTGCGGCGGGTTCTGGCCGTTCGGCACCGACATGGCCCTGCCGGCCGAGGGGGTGCCGGTCGGGCGAAGCCTGATGACGGGTGCCGGCGTGTGCTGCGACCCGATCAGCTGGTTCAAGGCCGGCATCATCAAACAGCCCTCTATGTTCCTGCTCGGCCTGCCGGCCATCGGCAAGAGCACGTTCGTGCGCCGCGAGGTGCTGGGACTGAGCGCCCTGGGCATGAACGCGATCATCCCCGGCGATCTGAAGCCCGACTACGCCTCACTGGTCAACATGCTCGGCGGCCAGGTCATCCGGCTGGGAGCGGGCATCGGCGTGGTCAACCCCCTGGACCCCGGCGACCTCCATTATGCGCTGCAACGCTTGGAGGGCAAGGCGCGCAAGGACCTCACGGACTACTACAACGACACGCGCGCCGCGCTCATGGAGGTGCTGCTGACGATCATGCGCACCGGCCGCGAGAACGACACCGATGCCGGTGCCAGGGGCGTGACCGCACGCGAATCCGATATCCTTTCCGTCGCCGTGCGCGTGCTCCACGACCGGCACGGCGACGACCCGCAGCCTCCCGTCATCGCGGACCTGCGAGACCTGCTGCGCGAAGGACCCGACGAGGTGCGTATGGCGGCGGTCTGGGACGACCCGGAAAACGACGAGCTCTACAGGGCGCAGGTTCGCGGCCTTCTGGCCGACCTGCACGGATTCTCGAACCGCATGACGAAGTTCGGCCGTCTGTTCGGCGACCAGACCACCGCGCGCATCGACCTGTCCAGGCCCGTGGACTTCGACATCAGCGCCCTGGCCCAGTCGGGCGACGATGTGGTCGCCGCCGTGCTGGCGACCACATGGACGAGCGCGTTCGCCGCGAAGAACGCCGCCGACGTGCTCGCCGAGGAGGGATTACAGCCCCGGCGCAACCACGTGATCATCATGGACGAGATGCACCGCGCTTTGCGCGCCAGTCCCCTCATGGTCGAAAAGCTCGACCTGCTCACCCGTCTGAACAGGCAGTGGGGCGTAGGCCAGATCATGATCACGCACACGTTCAAGGACCTGATGTGCATGGAGACCCCGGCGCAGAACACCAAGGCGCGCGGCTTCGTGGAACGCAGCGAGATCAAGGTGCTGGGCGCTTTGAGCCGCATCGAGGTGGACCGCTACCTGCGCGGCGAATGCGGACTGCCCGTATCCCGGCGCGAGGAGGACATGCTGGAGGATTGGGCCACGCCCGTCAACTTCGGTTCCGATGCCTCGCACAAGGGTCTGGGCCGTTTCCTGATCAAATTGGGAGGACTGCCCGGAATCCCCATCAACGTGGAGATGTGCCCGCTCGAAAAAAGCGGGTTCAACGATACGAACCTCAAATGGCACGCCTAGAAGGGAACCCTGCGATGACAGACCACCTCGCCACCGGCATGAAACGCATGATCCGCGCCGTGGCACGCTCCGCATCACTCTTCGACCGGCTCGGCGAGCGATCCCGGCTGCTGCGGCTGACGGGCAACCGCAGCACTCTCGACTTCCGCCCCGCCGAGCACGGCGCATCCTCATGGGACTTCGAAATGTCGATAACCCCCACCGAGCCCAAGCCGTACGGCAATGCGGAAACCCGTGAACCCGTATGGCGTGAGACGGTCGATTCCGCCACCTATGGCGAATCGAGGGCGCGGGTCGCGCACGCCGTCGAAACGTTCAGAATATACGACAACACCGGCATCCTGCCGGAAACGGAAAAACCGGTGAAAGGACCACGATGAACGACGCCGCACTGCTCGACTCGCTGCACGCCGCGCTGCGCAATCCCGACCTCGCATGGTACACGGAATTCCATGCCGGCGAATCCATCGTCGCCGGCTACCTCGATTCCCTGACGGACCCGTATGACGACGATGCCATACAGGTTCCCGAGGGCTGGTTCCGCTACTCGGTCGTCACCCGTGAAGGCGACCACGCCCTTCCATGGATGGAGCACTGGAACGAATACGAGTATTCGATCACCCATCACATCGATTGGAACGGCAAAGGGTTCACGCCATACGACCTGTACTGCACACAGGACCTCACCGGCATGATCGCCGACGGCTCGCTGGCCTCGATCCGGGAGGACGCGCGAACCATATTCAAGGACCGGTCCCTGACGGACGACTACCTTTTCGCCAACTCCATCTGGCCCGAACCGGAACTCCTCGGCCTCGTGGACGACCTGACCGGCCGCACGGGACGAAACCTGTAAGGACCCTGTAGACGCCATGCCCCACCCCGCCATGGCCTTGGACTGATGATCGGGGTCATGGCGGGAACAGCGGGTTGCCGCCGAGGATTGTCAAGGAGCCGAACATGCCTTTGGAGAACACCGATGCCGAAGAGCGGATCACACGGGAGACGATGATCGGATGGATCGAGCATTGGGGCGAATCGTATGACGACGTGCGACCCGATGACGGTGCCATGCGGCTGGCGAACCGCATCATCGAATACAACGCGGCCGTGGAGGCCATCGAGGCGTTGCGGAACCCCGATGCCGTGTACGACGAACTGGCATCCATTCTCCAGCCGGTGCTCTCCTCGATGGACGGCACCTATTTCGCGGGCTCCGAATGGTTCGCCGGCGAAGTGGACCGCATGGAAGCGGACCGCATCAACGGGGAGCAGCCGGAAGAAACGGACGGCCTGGCCTCCGAAGAGCCCCGCATCCCGTTCATCGTGGAGAGCGAGGCCGCAGCCGCCGATACGGACGAACCGCCGTTGGACGAGCTGATCACCGCAGCCACACGCGAATATCTGGACTCGGGCATGACCTACGACGGATTCTCGGAACATGTGCGCACCATCTGGCGCAACGCGGCAGCCTACGACTGGTCGAAGCTCATGGCCGAACAGCGCTCCACGGGCGAATGGTCGTCCGACGCGAACCGGCTCGCCGTATTGGGCGTGATGATGCAGTTCGCGCCCGAATCAACGTGCATGATGATCGCCAGCGACATACTGGCCGAGAACGCTCCCCTATCCCTTCCGGCATTGCGCGAACGCATCAATACGCCGGACGGCGTGGTGAACACCGACCTGCTGTTTTCCCGGCTGATCGACAACGGCACCACGCCCGATCCGGCGCGCATCGACATGGCGATGGGGATCCTCGGCCCGTTGGAGGCCAACGCGCCGACGGACGCCTGCTACCGGATCATCGGCCTGAAGGCCATGCTCAGCCTCGCCATGGGCGACGGCGAGAAGGCGCGGGAACTCGCCGAACAGGCCATCGGCTACGACGCCTCGGACCGGTTCGCGTCAAGCGTGCTCGACCGTCTGCCGGAAACCGATCCCGCCATGGAGGCGGCGAACGTGTGGGAGAACGGCGGGCATTTGGGGCGCTGACGTAGACGCCGTACCCCGCGATGCCACCGGTCCGGCCGGATGATGGGAGTCGCCGCCGCCATTGAAGGCGCTGGTATTCCCCGAATGAAAGGACCATCATCATGCCACAGTCAATGCAAGTGGTTCGCGGTCTCCTCGCCGCGAACCCCGATTACTGGCCGGCGAAAACCAACGCGGACGGCACCACGAGCTCGGCGTACCTGCGCGCCACCGTGTATGAGGACCGCCCGCGAGTCCGTCAGAAGGACGGCAGCTATACGGACAATCCGCTCGGCCCGGTGAGAACCACCGTGAAATTCTGGGGCCAGGCTGCCGAGCTCCTGCATGGCATGGATTTCCGCCAGGGCGACGCCGTGGTGGCGACCGGCCGCATGGGCGATCCCGACGCCTTCATCAGCCAGAAGGACGGCAAGGCATACGCGCGTCCGGTCGTGATCGGCGATTCCATGCAGATCGATTCCATCGTGTCCCAGCGCATCCAGCTCGCCCGCGAACGCAAACGCCAGGACAAGGAACAGGCCGGTGCCGTGGCCGATGCCGGGCGAACGGATCCATGGACGGACCAGGTTGACGCCTCGCGCGGCGAATACGTTGGCGACGGCGTTCCCCGCACTTTCAACGGCGAGCCCTTCGAACCGCTGTCGGGCTATCCGTCACCGGGCGCGGCTCCCGCTCCGGCGGACCCTGCGGCACCGGATCTCCTTTCCACCCCATCCGATTTCACGACGGGCAACGCCCGCTAGCCATGACGCAAGCCCTGGCGCATCGACGGCGGGACCGCTTCCATCGGTTCCGCCGTCATGCTTGAAAGGAGAAATGAATCTTGGCCGACGTCGATCCGAAACTGCAATCGAACCGAGTGAAGGATCTGGGCGGCACGGTCCGTCCCAGCCGCAAGATCGAACTGGCGATCATCGTCGCGGTGTCCCTGATCCTCACGGCGTTCGCCCTCGTGTGCTCCCATGCGGGGCATCCCTTCCAGATCTTCGCGCTCATGTACCTGGTCTCCGGCCAATGGTCGCTGACCGCAGGCCAGTGGGCGCTGGCCGTGGCCGTGCTCGTCGTACTGGCCGTGGCGTGCGGCGTGGGCGCGTGGCTGATCGCCAGCAAGGCCGTGCCGTGGGCAACCGGCGCCAAGGCACGCACCCGCGTGGACGTGTACGCGCCTGCCATGGGCCATGGCGAGGCCGTGGAGAAGGTGACGCGCCAGCGCGCCGAGGCCATGGCGTCAAGGCTCATAGAAGCGGACCACTGGCGCAAGGGCATGTCGCCGGGATATCCGCTGGGGCTCAACATCGTGGACAACACGTCGATGTACACCAGCTGGGAGGACATGGCTATCGTTCTGGCGGGCCCTCGTTCCGGCAAGTCCCTGTGCTACGCGATCCCGGCCGTGCTCTCGGCACCGGGCCCGTGCCTGGCGACCTCGAACAAGGGCGATATCCTCGACGTGACCGCCCCGATCCGCAGGCTCGACCATCCGAACGGCGAAATATGGACGTTCGACCCCGAACGCATCGCGGACCCGAACCGGCGGCACGCGCCGTGGGTGTGGGACCTGATCGCCTCGGTGCAGTCCATCGCCGACGCGAAACGCATCGCCGACTGCTGGCGTTACGCCTCGGGCCAGCCGCAGACCGGCGGCGACGACTTCTTCCCCGGCACCGCCGCCCAGCAGCTCGCCGACTACCTGTTCGCCGCGCATCTGGGAGGCCGTTCCGTGTCCGACGTGTTCAGGTGGTGCTCCAACGAGCGCGACACGTCGCCGGCCGACATCCTGAGCGAATACCCGCGCTACGCGGGCATCGCCTCGCGCGTGTCCAGCGTGATCGCGCTGACGCCGGAAACCCGAAGCGGCGTGTTCGGCAGCCTTCAGACCATGGTCGCGTTCCTCGCGGACCCCGAGATCATCGACTGGATCGACCCGCACCGGGATACGAATGGGAACATCGACGAGCGGCGTGGTCTGTTCGACCCCTACGAGTTCGCCACGAGCGAGGACACCCTGTACCTGCTTTCCGCACAGGGCCGGCCCTCGACCGCGTTGACCGCGAGCCTGACGGCGGTGGTGGCGTTCACCGCGTTCCAACGCGCCCAATCCGAGTTCACCGGCAACAACCGCCGTCTGCCGGTCCCGTTGTGCTGCGTGCTGGACGAGGCCGCGAACATCTGCCGCTGGCCCGAACTGGCGGACGTGTACTCGTATTTCGGTTCGGCGGGCATCCCGATCATGACGATCTGGCAGAACCCCGACCAGGGCAGGGCCGCGTTCGGCGAGACGAACTTCGGCTCGCTGTTCAACAACGCGAACATCACCGTGTATCTGGGCGGCATCAAGGACGCGAAGTTCCTCGGCGAGATCAGCCAGCTGGTGGGCCAGAGGGAGATCGTGCGAGGCAGCGTCAACATCGACGGCACCGGCCGGCGCAGCGTGAACAACTCGATCCAGAAGGAGAACATCCTCGACGTTTCCGACCTGACCGAATGGCCCGTCGGCCGCGCGCTGCTGCTCGCATCCCAATCCCGGGCGCAGATCGTCAAGACCCTGCCATGGACGGGCAACAGGCAATGGGCCGACGCCCTGGCGCAGGCCAAGGCGAAAGCCCGAGAAGAGCAGAGAAAGGCCGCATAATGAGCGAACACACCTCGAACACCACGTCCGGCCCTGATGGGGAGGAATGGGAGCGCGCGGTCGGTGCCGCCAGGACCCTGCTGTCATCGGACTGCGGATGGCTGGAACTGTTCACCCGCGCCATCCTGGAGGAGAAGGGCGTGCCTTACGGCAAGGGACTGCCCAACCCCGAAGCGCCGCACATCCCCGAGGACAAGGAGATCGAGGAGGAAACCATGCCGGGCCAAGGCGAGCCGACGCCGACCGCACCCGAGGTGCCGGCAGGCCGGCACGCGGCGGAACCCATCCGATCCGGGATTCCGGCCGATGCCGGGGAAACCGGCAACGGCTACGAGAACCCGCCGGAAGACGCAACGGACCGTGACGACACCCCTCCAAAGGCCGGTGCGGAGGAATCCGACACCCGTATACTGCCCGCGCCGGAGGGGAAGACGGATCTCGGCCGAGACGAATCCGGCGACCTCGATCCCGCGCGGGCAAGGGACGTGTCCGGCCAGTTCGGCGCGCGAATGCGGCGCAGCGAGACCTACTATCCGAACCTCGCCGCGTTCGTGGAAAGGTTCGTGGCCAACGTGTTCTGCTACCACCAGAGCGCGAGCGTGAACATGCAATGGGTGAGCGACTGGTGGCGCTATCCGGCGCTCGTGTTCCCGCTCGACGCCATGTGGCGCGCCTACGAGAACGCGCGCAAGGCACCCGGCCAGATGATGATCTTCTACATCCAGGCGGCGTCGATGCTCGACCGCGTTTTCGACAAGGACCGTGGCATCGTCGCCAGCCTCGACTGCAAGCAGAATCTCACCAGGAAGGGCGAACCGCTGCCCTGCGAACGCCCGAACCGGGCATGGCGCGAACCGATCCTGGAAACGTTGTCGGTCCCCGCCGCAGGCGGCAAGGAAAACAAGGAAACCACCATCACGCCAACAAGGAGGAGAAACAATGGCTCAAACTGATCCCGAGGACGGCTTCGACCAGATCATGGTCCAGAGCTGGAACAGCGTCGCCCAGCAGCTGCGCACCCTGCACAACGAGCTGAGCGGCGACCGCGCGCGACGCAGGGAACGCGCCGAACGCGCCGTCCAGAACGAACGCTACGAGCAGACCAGACGGCAGCAGCAATCCATCCGCCTCGAACAATGGGAGATGGACAACAGGGAACGCCTCAACAAGGGGTTCGAGTCCACCCTGAACGCGACCGTGCTTGCCGACGGCGACGGCTGGAGGAAGATGCGCGACTCGTCCCTCTTGCAAGGATGGATGGTCGCCGACCAACTGGAGGGCAACGACCCCGGCTACCGCAGGCAGATCATCGAGGCGAAGGCCCGGCTGAAGGACGAATGGTCGAAACGCCACCCGGAAACGCACATCGACGCCGCAGCCGACCAATTGACCAACCACGTGAACATCACCTACACCGACCAGTCGCCCGCGTTGCAGGCCACCCTGAACGCCTTCAACACGGCCGGCGTGCCCGTGGACCTGCAACGGGTGGAGGACGCGCAGGCGTTCCAGGCCGCGCACGGCGACGACGCCACGTTCTTCGTGGACTCGCGGCTCACCGGCCAATGGACGGGCTACGACCACGACAGGATCGTCGAAGCCGTGATGTGCGCGCCGGTCAACGGCGTGGACGACGCCGCCTCCCGAATCAGCTTCCTCAAGGACCAGGGCCTGCCGGAATCCTCGCACGCGGACAACAAGGCCACAGGAGACGAGCCCAGCACCATAAGCGAGGTCGAACGCACCGAGAACGCTGACGCCGCGCCAATCGTCGAAACCCCCACACCCGTGCGGGAGCATACGAAGCCCGCCGCCGATGAACGCAAACCGGCATCCGGACCCGAGCCCGAGACCACGGGAGGCGGCGACCTGACGACCGGGGAGCCCGACGGATACGAGGAGATGCCACTCGACCTGAACGAACCCGAGGAATGGAACGGGCCCGACCCGTTCGGCGAATACAGTCCCGCCATGGAATCCTCCATGAACCCCACGGACCAGCCGATACCCGACCAGGCCAACGTCTCGACGCCGCAGATCCTGCAACCCGAGACCAACGGCAACGCACGCTGACGCCGATGCCGGCGCACCCCTTGCCATGAGGCGAGCGGGATGCGCCGGCATCGGATGGCCGTATCATGGTGTCAACGGCTTTCGGAACCGGAAAGGACGAGCATGGCACACGTGACGTTGGATCTGTCGAAATATGATGCCCTGACCGCCTACAAGGGCCTTCCCGACGAGAAGGAGGAGAACCCGGCGCGGTTCTTCCCCGACACCTCGTCGGTCCGCCGTTGCGTGCGCGAACGCATGTCCGTCATGGGTCTCGACGCCGCCGAACTCGCCAGGAGAGCCGGGGTCCCCCTCTCAAGCGCCGAAGAGCTCGTGGAGACCGGTCTGACCTCCATCCGCTACGTGTACAGGATGTTCGACCTGCTGCACATCCGCACCGAAACGCTGCCGTCCGCCTACGCGGGGAGACTGCTGTGAGGGAACTGCACGCCTGGGAGAACGGGCATCATGTGGGCGTGTTCTCGGAAGACGACGAGGAGCGCATATCGTTCGCGTACGACGCGAACGAGGGTCTGCCGATCAGTCTGAGCCTGCCCAGAACCGGCGGATGGAGAGACCAGGCACCGCGTAACTTCCTGGACAATCTATTGCCCGACAATCCCAACGTCCGCCAGGCCATGCGTGAGCACCTGAATGCCTCCTCGGCCGGCGTCTTCGATCTGCTGGACCGGGTTGACGCCACCGGCGGACTGGTGTTCTCCCTCTCCCCGGAACCTCCAATCCCATCGCCGACGCTTCGTCTGATCACCGATTCCCAGATAGCCAACGAAATCGACCGCATCGAGCGGACCAGGAACTACTGGTGGGACGAGGACAGCCACTGCCGGTTCTCCTTGGGAGGGGCGCAGGGCAAGTTCACACTGTCCCGCGTGGACGGCAAGTGGTATTGGCCGGATATGATGCTGCCCTCCACCCACATCGTCAAACCGAAGCCCCATGACCTTCCCGAGGCGACCAAGGTGGAACTGGCGACGATGCGATTGTCGGAACTGTGCGGCATCGACACACCGGCACGCGGCGAGATCACGGCGCAGCGCAAGACGGCCTATATCGTGGAACGGTTCGACCGTCGCCTGGAGGAAGGCCGAATCGTCCGACTGCGGCAAGAGGACTTCCTGCAAGCGTTGGGATTGCCGACCCGCGACAAATACGATCCGTCGGCCGATGACTGCCTGGATCTCCTGCAACGCATCGATGCGTCGGGTTCCCTGTCCTACCGGTGGCTCGAAAGGCTGGCCTTCAACACGTCGTCCGCCAACAGCGACGCACATGCGAAGAACTATTCCCTGATCCTCGATCCCGCATCGGGGATACGCCTGTCTCCCCAGTATGATGCGGTCGCCACCAGGTATTGGCCCGAGTTCAATTGGGAACTCACCATGCCGTTGAACGAGGATCACGCCTTCGCGGAGCACACCACGCCCCAGGATTGGGAGGATCTGGCGACACGTCACGGTCTCGATGGTTCGAGGGTGGCGGATATGGCCCGGCGTATGGCGGGGAAGGTCCTCGCCGGCATATCCGAATCCTGCGAGGGCCTGGACGCGCGGATGGCCGATCGCCTGAACGCGTGCTGGACGAAGGCGAACGAGTCCATCGAGCCGATCATGCCGGGAGACGAGCCGGCGAACTCTCTCGATCCAGCATCGGCTTTGCCCGATTCGCTCGGTTTTCCTTCCTCGGGCCGTACCATCTGAGCTTTTTCCGGGAAGCGTCCTAACGGCGGGGCCGGTTCTCCTCGTCAGAGGCGACCATGCTCCATAGACCGTATTCCGGCGCTTCAAAAAAACATATGAGGTGATAGTATGATCACAGTATGTAAAGACTGCCCTAAACGCCATCCAGGATGCCACAGAGCGTGCGAATGGCACAAGGCAGAGCGTAAGGCGCTGGATGCAGAAAACGCACGCAGGCGCAATGAGATTGCTGCTGTATGCAGTATCAGGAGGGATTAAAAATGGATTTAAGACAAGAAAATAGGCATTTGAGAAATGTGAAATGGAATAATGAGCGAGAAATATATAGATTGACAAATAAGCTTAGAGAAACTGAATATCTCTTGGAAAAGGAACGCAGAACACATATGGATATAGGCACAGCGATCAAATCACTAGAGGAGGCGCGTAAGGTTCAGGGTTGCAGCTTAAAAGGTTGTTATGACGATTATAACCAGGGACTGTATAACGGGTTGGAGCTGGCATTATCAATCATGTGTGATAAAGAACCGGTATACGCACAGCCATGCCGCATCGAGATACCTTTAACCATATCTGGCAAAGAAATTGCAAAGATGATAAGCAGCTGCATAAAGGAAAATCTGAAATGAAGGTAAATGTGTTAGGTACCCAGTACACAGTCATATTCAATACATTGGCAGAAAACAACAGGTATAAGCAATGTGATGGTTATTGTGACTTTCATGTAAAAGAAATACATGTCAGAAAGCACAAGGATGATGATGTTGATCGCGATGAAATGACGATACCGGAAAAATCTATGAAGATTTATGAAAAAAAGTGTTTACGTCATGAGTTGATACATGCATTCTTGTTTGAGAGTGGGCTTGACTGCAATTTTGGCGATATCGATGGATGGGCCAGAAATGAAGAAAAATGATTGACTGGATGGCTATACAGATGCCTAAGATAATGGCAGCTTATGATAGTATCGTAAAACAAAGATTAAAGTATGCAGATGCTGATATAGTTGCACAGGGGGCAGGGTATTTGATTAAGCCAGCGACATAAAAAAGAAAGGAGAGTGATCTAATGAGCAATAATATAAATACCTTAATAAACAAGTTGCAGAAGGCATTAAAAGCCAAAGGCAAAGTGTATTG
>OKCG01000248.1_pt1 | contig 24176 bp, 16 predicted proteins | sample 1609991 | NCBI WGS metagenome assembly OKCG01 (sample SAMN04436606, study PRJEB24849) | human gut metagenome | biome: human gut; feature: NICU; material: stool | host: Homo sapiens | place: USA: Saint Louis, MO | collected 2010-01-15
AAGAGACAAAACCTCAAGTGAATCTTAAGGAGACATTATCACAAGTTAATAACAAGTTATGATATATTCCGGTTGACGCTGAAAGAATAAAAGCGTTATAATAAATTAATTATAGTTTATCTGATAAACGAAAAAGACTGGAAGGTATATGAGATGACCGATGAACAGGAAAATGTAGAAAACAAAAAAGATGAAAAGTATAAAAAGAACGAAAAAAATGGTAATAAAACAGGGTATTATGTGAAACAGCCGATATTCGGAACAGGAAAACCTTCTTGGTTAAAACAGCAGTTCGGCAAAACTGTGGCGATCGTAGTCGGCGCTTTAACATGTATTCTTTTTTATTTTCTGCTTTTGCGGGCAGGACACATATCGGGAGTGATTCGGAAAATATTTTTGGTTTCAAAGCCGATTGTTTACGGATTGGCAATCGCTTATCTTTTGAATCCGATAGTGAAAGCAGTAGACAGGAAGCTCCTTCCTTTTTTGGAAAAGAAATTTCCTAATTTTAAACAGGCGAAAAGCGTGTCGAGATCCGTAGGAATCTGTATTTCGATTGTGATATTGGCAACGATTATTTTTACACTGTTTAATATGATGATACCGGAACTTTATAAAAGTATTCGTGATATGATCATGAATGTTCCGAGTCAGATGAACCGTTTTATCAGAGAGTTAAGTGAAATGAATACAGAAAATTCGACGATCGGGAATATCGTAGAAAGTGTGATGAAAGAGGCCACTACATTTGTGCAAAATTGGATGCGTACAGATCTGCTTGGACGCATTAATGATTTTATGTCAGGTTTGACAGTCGGTGTGCTGAATTTCATGCGTGAAATTATGAATATTTTGATCGGATTAATTGTTTCTGTCTATGTACTGTTCAGTAAAGAAAAGTTTTCAAAACAGTCTAAAAAAATAACATATGCTATATTTAAACCGTCAAATGCCAATATGATTCTTCATCTTACTATTAAGAGTAATGAAATATTCGGAGGATTTATTATAGGAAAAATCATTGATTCGGCTATTATCGGTGTTCTTTGTTTCGCAGGCCTGTCGATTTTGAATATGCCATATGCGATGCTTGTCAGTGTGATCGTCGGTGTGACAAATGTAATTCCGTTTTTCGGACCTTATATAGGGGCAATCCCAAGCGCGATTCTTATTTTGCTTGCAGAGCCTAAGATGGGGATTTACTTTATTATTTTTATTATCGCCTTACAGCAGTTTGACGGAAATGTGCTTGGTCCTAAAATATTAGGAGATTCCACAGGCTTGTCGGCATTTTGGGTTGTGTTTTCGATTTTGATCGGAGGGGGTCTGTTCGGAGTTCCCGGAATGATACTTGGAGTTCCGACATTTGCAGTCGTTTATTATATTGTCGGAATGCTTGTTAATAACAAACTTGAAAAGAAAAAACTGCCTGTCAAGACAGATGCTTATGACGAATATAGTTATGTAGAATCGGACGGAACTTATGTCCATGCCGATAAAAATATATTCAAAGAAAAGGAGAGATAATATTATGCCTATTCGAGTACAAAACGATCTTCCTGTAAAAGAAATACTGGAACATGAAAATATATTTGTGATGGATGAATATAGGGCGGCACATCAAGATATCCGTCCAATCAGTATCGGACTTTTAAATCTTATGCCGTTGAAAGAAGATACCGAACTTCAAATTTTAAGATCACTTTCAAATACGCCGCTCCAAGTAGATGTGACGTTTGTTCGTATGACGAGCCATGTTTCTAAAAATACATCAACGAGTCACATTTATAAGTTTTATGAATCATTTGAAGATATTAAAATGAGAAAGTTTGACGGATTTATTATTACGGGTGCGCCGGTAGAACAAATGGAGTTTGAAGAAGTTGATTATTGGCAGGAATTGACAGAAATTATGGAGTGGACAAAGACAAATGTGACATCAACACTTCATTTGTGCTGGGGAGCGCAAGCGGGTATTTACTATCATTACGGGATCAATAAAAAAGCGCTTCCGAAGAAATTATCCGGTGTGTACAGACATCGCGTGAGAAACAGGAAGATTCCTCTTGTAAGAGGTTTTGATGATGTGTTTATGGCGCCTCATTCAAGACATACGGAAGTTCCTCAGGAACTTTTGGAGAAGGATGACAGAATCATGATTCTTGCAGATTCTCTTCAGGCAGGTGTATTTATGTGTATGGCCAAAGAAGGGCGTCAGATATTTGTGATGGGACATCCGGAATATGACCGTATGACTCTTGATTCAGAATATAAGCGTGATATAAGCCGTGGATTAAATCCTCAAATTCCGGAAAATTATTATCCCGATGATGATTCGGAAAATAAACCGGTACTTACATGGAGAGCACACGCCAACAACCTCTATACGAACTGGCTTAATTATTACGTATATCAGGTGACACCGTATGATTTGTATGGAACGCCTTTTTAATGTGATATTTACGGGATTTATTGAAAAGTCAAAGTATATAAAATGATGTCAAATATCGGGCTGTATCGCAAAATTGGGAGTACAAAGGGAGTATAGAAGAGTTTTTATAGGAGTACAAAAAGTATGATATAAATTGTCTTATAGAAACATTGTGGGGGCATATTGTGTAAGTGCAATATGTCTTTAAATTTTATAACTATGGACTTTAGTCTGTTGAGCCCATTGGAGTTTTTCGTTGATCCGAAAAATGGAGATGGGCGAAACAATAAACCACCCGCTATGCGGGCAATGTCGTCAACTTAAGAGTATTTGTTAAAAAAAGCTGTATGCTAATAAAGTGATTGGATTTATTGTTACAAATAATCGCATCACAAATAGGACTGCTGATTTTTTTAACAGTCCGATAGCCTTTTGGTTATGTTTTTATTTAAATACAGCTTTTCATATGGCTGTAATATCTCCGACGTGTATGTTTTCGGTATCTACCAAACTTTCTATCAGGGCGGATAATGGGACATGTTTTGGAAGCTTCTTCCACTATCCGGCATATCATCTCGTAACATATGGACAAGGGCGACCGCAAAAGGTGTACGATACAGTTTTTTATACGGTTTAATATATAACTACGGTTAGCCTGGTAAGCATGCCTATTATTGATAGACACAATGATTTTTGAATCTGATTCCGACTTTATAACCGCAACTAGATTGGATAAATACATTGCTGCAAAGAACTCCTGTTGGATACTGGCAGGCTTAATGCTGTTAAAGGCTTCTATTTCAAGCCTGTTCTTAAGTTCTCTATATTTGCTTTCAACTCCCCAACGAAACTGGTATAAATCTGGAAAGTTCTCCTTAGCTATCTGCTCGGGCATCAGATTTGTCACTAGATATTCTGTGCTGCCGTCTTCCAATAAAAAGTGAATGCTCCTTAAAGTAAGGGATTCTTTATTACAAGAAGCAGGATATGTAAACAAAGCATCTTCCTGTTCCGATATAGCTTTCTTAAACGTCTTTGGCACACGCATAAGAAACAGAATTCCTTTGGAGTTTAGATAGTGAAACATGTCTTCGGAAGGATATCCTCTGTCAAAAAGTATGATACTGTTTGGAAACCTAGGTAAAAAATCTACATGAGCTTTAGCCGATTCCCGTTCATTGTAACGATAGGGATGAAGAGAAACGTCAATCAGAATATCGTTTATTACATCATAAAGAACGGATGCGGAAGCAAGAGGCGATATGATTTTTGTCTTGTTTGGGTTACCTCCAAACACTTCATAATTCTCTTTTGATTCCGGAATCTGTATCGTACTTCCGTCAACGGCATAAATATGGAAACCATTCCAAGTGCGTAAATTTACTGGTTGAAAATAGAATTGTTTCACAGAAAGACGGAATAATTCAAGAAATGCTTTATGAGAAATACCCTGTCTTGCCTTTGAAATTGCCTGTTTTGATACAAATATTGGAAGATCAGATGGAAAATTTTCTAAAAATCGGGCATAGTTTATAGGAATGGATTTATGAACCGACTGGAGCACAAAATAAATCAAGTTAGAAAAAGAAAGCTTTCCAGAACGTGTAAAAGCATTACCTATACGATGCCTTGTCAAGAAATCTTCTGATGTAATAAGGTCATTGGAAGATTGTAAAATGGATGTTAAAAGTTTTGTATTCATAAAATCACCTCGCATTGAAAAAGTAATCAACGCAAGGCAACATTTTTTTCGCATTTTATCAAGTGCTTTTAGACATTTTTATTTTATATTTTTGATATATCTTAAGTTGATGACATTGCCCGCATAGCAGGTGGATTTTAGTCTCAAATAACTGCACACCACGCACTTATTTGAGACAGGCTAAAGCCTAATATGTAAAAACGACGCTGATCCGTAAAATAGATCAGCGCCGTCTCACTGTTTTAAATCTTTATTTTTTCATTCTGATTTCAAATTATTCTCATCAGTTTGAATATCCGGCGATTAGTCTTCTTTTTTCCGAAGAACTGTAACTGCCGCTCCTGCCGCTAATGCTAATCCTGCAAGCGGAATGATCGGTGATACGCCGTTGTCTCCTGTCTGAATTGCTTTATCCTCATCTTTCGGATCCTCCGGTTTTGGAGTTTCAGGTTTCGGATCTGCCGCTACTTTTTCAAAGTTTGCTTTCAATGTTACATCTCTGTCCACTTTAAATGCATACTCTGCTTTATCGGAAACTTCCTTACCGTCTACTGTCCAGTTCACGAACTTGTATCCGTCTTTTGCCGTTGCAGTTGCCGTTACGACATCTCCTGCTTTATAGCTTTCTTTTGCAGGATCAAGTTTTACTGTTCCCATCTTGTCGTCGTTTACAGTTACGTTCAGCTTGAATGTATCTTCTGTTACCGGCGGTTTCGGCTCTTCTTTCGCTTTGAAGTTCGCTGTCAGTTCCATATCCTTATCTACAGCAAACTCGTACGCTGCAGAATCGGAGAATACTTTACCTTCCGATGTCCAGTTTACAAACTCATATCCTTCTTTTGCTTCTGCGATCACGATTACTGTATCGCCTTTTTCATAGTTTTCTTTCACCGGATCGACCGCTACAGTTCCCATCTTGTCGTCATTTGCTTTTACTGTTACTGTAAACTGCTCTACCGGTTTTTCTGTCTCTTTGAAGTTAGCTGTCAGTTCTACATTCTTTTCTACTAAGAATTCATATGTAGCTTCTGCAGAAACTGCTTTTCCGTCCACTGTCCAGTTTACAAACTCGTATCCTTCTTTAGATGTAGCTATGGCTTTTACTTTCTCTCCCTTAGCATATTCTGCTTTTACAGGATCAAGTTTCACCTCTCCCATATTAGTGTCATTTGCTTTTACTTTTACTGTAAATGTTTCTTCTACAGGATCTTTTGCTTTGAAGTTCGCCTTAAGCTCCATGTCTTTGTCAACTGTAAACTTGTACTCTGCTTTCTTAGAAACTTCTTCATCGCCTACTGTCCAGTTTACGAACTCATATTTGCTTTCGTCTTTTACTTTCGCAGTTGCCGTTACTTCTGTTCCTTCTTTGTACTTATCAACTTCCGGGCTAAGCTTTGCCGTACCCATCGCTTCATCATTTACTGTTGCCGTTACTGTGTACTCTTTTACTTCAGGAACGTCTTTTACCACCGTGATCTTATAGTTTATTCCTTCTGATGCCGCTACAGTTACTGTTCCTTCTTTCACACCTGTTACTACGTTTCCGGCAGATGCTTTGTAGAAGCTCCATCCGTTATCATCACTCGGATAAGCTGCAACTTTATTATTATTTCCTGCCCAGTTGTTCAGATAATAATTATTTGCCGAAACAGAGAATCCTCCGTTTGCTCTTGCTCTGATCGTCAATACCTGCTCTGCATCCTTCAGTTCCACATTATTTCCAGAAATATTAATGTATTTGCCTGACGCGGCATCTTTCATCGTATAGCCTTCGCCTGATTTGGTAAGCGTCCACATAAAGTCTTTCGCAGTCTCATCATTATTAAAGTTGACCGCTTTCATTCCAAGACCTTTTTCAGAACCTGCTGCTGTACTTACCGTATTCAGCATGATATGACTATTATTTCCGAATAAATATGTTCCTTCTGTGATTTCTGAAATTGCTTTGTAAGGCGGCATGTTCTCACGTTTTTCCAAACTTACGATACCGTCTTTTGTCACTTCGGATTCATTTAAAATCTTGCCCGGTACGTTATATGTCTCGCCGATCTTGATTGTTACTTCTTCCACATCATTTTTCACGAAGATGAAGTATGTCTTGTTACCGATCTTCACAGATGTTTTACCTTCTGATTTTCCGGTGATCGCAATATCTGTTTTCGCTCCGATCGTTTCGTCTTTGTACATTTCGCCTGTCACTTTTGCAACATAGCTGTACTTATCATTTCCTGTCGCAGGATTCAACAGATAATACTTATTATCTTTCGCTTTCATAGCGATCAAATACTGACCGTTTGCCTCGATTTCTGACATGTCATTCAGCTTCTCGTAACCCGGTATTTCAGCTGCTTCTGCATTATCCGCTTTTTTATAAAGCTCAAATTCGCATTTTCCATTCGGATCTACACTGCTATTTCTGTCAAAGTGGAATTTACCTTCATTATCTTTCCAGAAGTACAAATATCCGCCGTTTGCAGAATTTTCCATCTGATTCAATGTGAATCCTTTGTCCGTTTTTGCAACTGTGATCACCGCCTCTGTTGTTGTAAGAGGAGTCTGTGCTGAAGCTGCAGATTTCGGTCCGAGATATACTTTCTGTCCATCTTCTGTTGTTGCAGAAATTTTATACTTTCCTTCTTCTGCCTGTTTATCGAATGTAAACAGACATTTACTGATTTTTTTCTCGCCTCTGTCATTAAACTGTGCATTGCTTCCGAGCGCTACGGCAGCTTCCTGTTTCACCGGAATCGTTTCCTCAACTACTTTTGCAACATGTTTATACTTTTCTCCGGCAGCCGACGGATTTACAACATAATAAGTTCCTGTAGCTGCTTTTGCCGCGATCAAATATTTTTCGCCGCTTGTGATCTGCGATAACCCTGTCACTTTCTCATATCCCGGAATTGCAGACTCTGCACTGCTGTTTGCAGCCTTTTTATACAATTCCATGCGACAGTTCGCGTGATCGCCTGTGTTTCTGTCGAAGCACAGTTTACTTTCATTATCCTTATGGAAATACAGACGGTTTCCGTTAGCACCTGCAGTCTGATCCAATAATTCAAACGTCTGATCGTCGCTTCTTTCCTCTAACTTAATATTCGCTGATGCTTCCGCACATACTGTACCGGCTGAAGCCGCACTTCTGTAATTTACATATACTGTTTTGTCTCCATCCTTAGCAGACATTGTATATGTGTTATCTTGTCCTTCTACACTTGCAAATGTAAACAAACATTCATCCAAAGACTTCTCTGCTCCGTCAAAATGTGCTTCACTTGTTGCAAGCTGTGCTTTTACCTGTTTCTCAACTGCTTGTGCATCTTCTCCTGTCAATGTCACATCTGCAATATCTTTATTAAGACCTTCTAATGCACTGCCGCTGTAATTTCCTGTCTTGTCTGTATATGTTTTCGTATCTCCCACACGAAGATCTACGATCTCATAATCTTTTTCATCTGTTACGATTACGCTGACTGTTGTCTTTTCACCTTCAGACTCTACAGTTACAGTCGCTTTTTCCATTCCGGTTACCGCTTTGGAAGTCAATGTCACTTTACCGCCTGCGTAAGCTGCTGTTACTGCATTTTCATTGTCAGAAGAAACTTTCACTTGCGCGCCATCTTTTAAGCCGTTTACTGTCAGTTTTTTCGACATATCAGATGTCATTGTAACATCTGCCACAGTACCGTTTTCGTCTGTGTACCAGATATTTCCGATTGCTGCGCCTTTTGCAACGTCTTCAATATCAAAATCTTCATACGTAATCACAGTTCCGTCACTCTCATAAAGAAGACCGATCGTTCCGTCAGGAAGAATTGTCAGACAAGAGTATGCGTAATATGCAGATCCGTTAATGCTGTAGTTATATTTCCAGTCAAGTGTTCCGTCATCCTGCACTAAGCCTACGAAAATCTTTCCCGCCGCACGTCCCGATGAAGACGATGGAGTTGCAAACAAGATTGCTGTTTTACCATCAATTTTCTTCGGATATGTAATTGCTGTCAACTGACAATTCAGCCAGTAACTAATCCCCATATTTTTTTGCGTTGACCATGTTTCTCCAAAATCATCCGATGTATAATATCCGCCATGGCGAGTAAACATATACAATTTTCCATCTGCCTCAGTTACAACTGCTTCTGAACTCCATCCAGATACAGACTTTCCTCTTTCCCACGTCTTACCGCCATCATCCGAATAAATAGCCACGCTATTTTTATCTGAACCTGTAAATTCATATGCCGTAAATAAGATCCTGCCTTTAGAAGTAACCATACCTCGTCCCGGTCCTACTAAAAGAGACTGCTCATGATCTTTTCTCATATTGACAATCGTAGGTACAGACCACGTTGCTCCTGCATCTTCCGATGTTGTCAGGTACAAATAATCTGTCGGCCATACCTGAAACGGCGAATCAGCTTCAAACAGATTCGCATCTACATCTTTCCCTTTAATATTAAAATAAGCGTCAACTGTATAACCTTCTACGATTGCGCCATTCGCATCTTTAATCACATATGCAGAATCAGATTCTTTCTTATCATTCTTTTCCAAATGATATGTATAGTTAGCTTCATTCTGACGATCATTTACCCAACAATTCTGCCATTTCCTTGCGTCTGCCAGAAGAATATTTCCGTTCTCATCATGACTTTTACCTGCGACCGGTGCATGACTCGCGCCATTCAGCGCATATCCTGCCGGATAAAGGTCTGCAATCATGTACACCTTTTCTCCGTCCGTTGCCATGGCAGGATCGATAAACGCTGTAGAATTGTTATTATGCGTGTTCCCGTTATCACCAAGGTAATTAGCAAACGTATAGTGCCATGTCTTTCCTTTGTCTGTCGAACGGGATACGATCGTATCCAGTCCACCACCGTCTAAACTCGTATTCCATCTGGCATCGCAGCCGGCTACCAGTGTGCCGTCATTAAGAGATACGAGACATGGGATTCTGAATTTTGTACTTCCTCCCGTTCCACTCCAGAATGGCTGTTCTTTCGTTGTTCCGTCTTGGGGCTTCACGCCATCTGCCGCCATAACTGTTCCCGGCACACTACTGACCGTTAAAACCGCGGCAAGCAGAAGCGCTAAAGCCCTTCCTCTTTTTTTCATACTTTTTCCCTCCGTTTATTTTCAGGCTCATGTCAATCCCCCGAAGTGCCAAAAGGCATATTCCGGGATTGTAAGCGATCGCCAAGTTCTCGGCGAACTCAGACTTTGGCTTATCGCCATTACAAAAAAGAAAAACCGTATTAAACCATCTACGATTTTCCATTTTACACCTTATTTTAAATTATACTATTCGCCATATTGTTTTTCAATGAGATTGCCCTTGACAAAACCACTGAATTTTTCGTGCTAAACAACAGTGTTTCCCTTCAATTTTTTGTGTATTTTACACAATTTTAGCTAACAATATTTCTATTTCTTCATATCGTGGATCATTCGGACGATATCATATCCGTAGTTATCTCCCGTTGCCCAGCCAAGCCCTTCAGGATTTTCCTGCTGCCCCAGCCATTCCACATATGGAGCCGCTCCTTTTTTTACATACTCATACCGATCATCTACACACTTCCCATTCAAAGGGTCTGCTGTGGCATATGCTTTCAGATGTTGAATCTGAGCCCTGATCCCGGTCCGCACATCAGGATAAGAGTTCCCGGGCACACCCCCGCCTGTTGTACCTAATCCCGCAAAATTAAACTGTTCGACAGAAGCATCTCCGCCATACTGCAAAAATCCCGTTTCTTTCATCGTCTGCACAAAAGCAACTTCCGGACGAACGCCTTCTGCCACCGCTTCATCATAATACATCCTGCAAAACACTTCTATAGACTCTGCTCCACCTTTGGAAAGAGCTTCTTTCGGATAAGGTTTTCCTGCCGTCTGAAAATAATCTACCATCTCATCAACTGTTACGCGGCTGTTTCCCATAATCGGATACTGTCCGTCAGCGATCGTTTCCTGTGATTCTTCAGCATTTCCCGCTGTATTTTGAGCGTTGTTTTCCCTTTGGTCTTTCACTTCATTTTTCCCTTGATCATTTCCTTTGTTTTTTTCGTAAACTTCCGCTTCTCCTTGTACAGCCGCTTCCTGCTTATTCTTGTCCTTCTCATGTGCCTGCGAAGAGAGCCGCCCTGATACTGATGCCAGTGCAATCGTTAAAACAAGAAGTACCGCCAGACCCGCTTCCATATATAATTTCATTTTCCGCTCATTTTGACGCGCCATATATTCACCATCCCAGAAATTTAAAATATCTCAACGGAACAACTTCCGCTGAGATATTATATTAGCACATGTTCAAATATATGAAAAGGAATCCCTTCCCGGTAAATTATTTTGCAAACAATATTGCAACGCCATATTTACGCGCGCGCCATTCCATCTACACTAAGAACTACGCCTGTAATATAGGACGCTTCATCAGATGCAAGAAATACAAATGCATTTGCAATGTCTTCCGGCTGTCCGAGTCTGCGAAGCGGAATCTGTGCGATCATCGGCTCGATCACGTTTTTCGGAACGGCTTTCATCATGTCTGTTTCCGTAATTCCCGGAGCAACTGCATTGACACGGATTCCTTTTGGCCCAAGCTCTCTTGCCAGAGAGATCGTCGTACCGTTTACCGCAAACTTAGACGCCGGATAAGCAAATCCGCTCGGCTGACCGGAAATACTTACCATTGAAGACGTATTCAGGACAACCCCGCTGTGATTTTTAATCATTCCGTCAACTACCGCGCGTGTTGCGTTAAATACACCTTTTACATTCAGATCGATCACACGATCAAAATCAGCTTCTGTATAAGATGTAAACGGAGTGCTCTCGGAAACCCCCGCATTATTCACCAAAATATCAATACGTCCGAACTGTTTCTCTACTTTATCAAATTCTTCTTTCACACTTTCAAAACTTCCGAGGTTCGGACTGATCCCTACCACTTCTGCATCCGGATGAATCGCTTTTAACTTCTCGACTGCCGCTTCCGCGTTTTTTTCACTGCTCGCCGCAACAGCAACTTTCGCACCCTCTCTTAAAAATGCATCTGCTGTCGCAAATCCGATTCCACGGCTTCCTCCTGTAATAATCGCTACTTTATCTTTTAATCTCATAAATCGTTCCTCCTGTTTTTCTCTTGTTTTTATGTGTCGATCTTACTCTCTTATAATTTTCATTGCACATTATATAAGTATAATAACACATAATAGAAATTATGTCTGTGATTTTATCACCAAATAAAAATATCCGGCAAAATAATTATAAACATAATATAAAATAAAAGAGAATATCTCGCAGCAAAAAATCGCAATCTGCCGCGGATATTCTCTTTTTCTTATTCTAAGCCTGCTTTTATTCGTGATAAAAATTCACCGTCTCTGCTATATTCTCTCGCCGCCAAAAGCGCCGCTCCCTGTACAGGCGAATATTTAGGAGGACAAAGACAAATTCCATTTTCCTTGAGCTTCCGCACCAGTGGCTTTAATATAAAATCTCCTGCATGAAACAATCCACCTGAATAAGATACGATCGTGTCTCCCGAAAATTCCAGTTTTCTATAAACAGCGCCTATGATCAGCGCTAATTCTTCTGCCGCAGCCTCATACAAACGTATTGCTTCTTCATCTCCTTGCATCGCTGCCTGTAAAAGCAATTTTTGAAGTTCAGCTGTTTTTGTACGATTATTTTTATACACTTCATCAAAAATGTCTATAAGGTCAAAGTCATTTTTTAAATTAAAATTGTATCGGAAAATCTCGAGTAACTTTCCTTTTTTTACCCTTCCGTCACTCTCTTTTGAAAACAGCTCCAACGCTTTCTTTCCCAACCAATAACAAGAGCCTTCATCAGAAAAACCATCATCCCATCCGCCCGCACGAGCTTCTGTGCCAAACTTATTTTGTCCATAAGCGATCGAACCTGTTCCTGCCACAAGATTGATCCCCTCTTCTAATCCCAAAGATCCTGCCCATCCCGCGGCGCTGTCGTTTACAATTTTCATCGGCCTATCTGTAATTTTGTCAATCCGGCATAAAAAGCGTTCATCATTTACTCTTGATTCTCCCCAATTCGGAAAGGCAAGACATATATAGGCATCATTCCCGTCTAATATTTGATTTATATTTTCTCTTAGTAATTCTGTCACATAATCCATTCCAACGTGCTTATAAGAAATAGTTCCTATCTTGCGCTGTGCAATCGTTTTTCCGTTTTCATCTAACAGTAAAAAATCAGTTTTTGTTCCCCCTCCGTCAATCCCCAGAAAATACACTATACCGCCTCCATTTCCGAAAATGCTTCTAATGTAAACACAAGCGCTCTCACAAGATGAAACGCACATTTCCACGGTGTTCCTTTTGCACTGTTTTTTACGGTTCCGTCATATTCCAGTCGTTCAAACCACTCTTTATATTGTGAATCAAAAAACTTTTCTTTACAATAATTATGCTGATCTAAAAATTCTTGAAGAAAATAACTATCTTTCGTATAGCAATACGCCTGTGCATAAGCTGTCAACGCCTCTGCATTCGGCCACCATACTTTTTCATTCCATAAAGAGTTCGTTTCTTTAAACCAGTCGATCGGGCGAGGTGTTTCCCCCAATGCGTCTGCATATGAAATAATTCCACCATACTCTTCATCTTTTCCGACGGCATTTGCCCAACGGGCAATCTGTATACCGCGCATAGTAATCTGCTTGTCTTCCAGCAATACTCCTGCCTTCATAAGAAACCATGCTGATTCATGCATATGTCCCGGATTAATAAAGCGGCCTTTGTCTGACTCAATATCAATTTTATTTTCTCTTGTAACCGCTTCAAACACTACGTTATATTCATCATTTGCAAACCAGTTAGCAATCTTATCGACACATTCATTCAAAAGTTTTTTTGTAACATCCGTCCCCAATACTTCCGCACATGTTTCCGTTGTAGACAGACATGTCAGATACATGTCATGCCATATAAAAACCGGGCTCCATGTATTTTCATATATTTCTTTAAACCATGGATCAAATACATTTTTTTCCATCGTTTCATAACAAGTTTTTAAAAGTTCCATATTTTCCGGCGTTCTTACTTCTTCTATTTTAAGGTATTCTGCCACCCCCTGCAAAACATGAAAATCAGAAAATATTGAGATTGTACCTTCCAAAACATTCCCTTTTCTGTCCAATACATAATTCCATCTTCCATCGCCCGCATACCCATATTTTACAAGAAATGAAAAACCATGCTTTGCATTTTCCAACCACTCCTTCTTTTTGCGTACTTTGTTATAAAGCAGTGAATATATATATAGCTGACGCCCTTGAAACCAAATATATTTCTTATCATCTGTCATCTTTCCTTCTCTGTCAAAACAAGTAATATATCCGCCGTATTCTTTATCTATGCACCTCCGATCCCAAAATGGCATCACATCTTCTAAAATATGTTTTTCATAATAAGATACCAGTCTTTCTTTCAGTAATATGTCCATATATGCCTCCATATCATTCTCCTATGATTTCCAGAGCATAATGATCTGCTCTTCCGCATAATCCAATGCAACTTTTATCCCACCTATGATCGGAGCATCTGCGCCTAACTTTGAAGTTACGACTTCAGGAACAAACGGACAAACTTTTTCTAATATTTTCTTGATCTCAACAATATTTTCCTCTGTAAAAATTTCTGAATCTCCGCCTAATATCACCATCTCAGAGTTTAACATCAATACGGTATTGGCGATGACAACGGCGATTTTTCTTATAATTTTTTTCACAATGGCATCTGCCGCCTCATCACCTTGTTCAGCTCGCAAAATAAGATCTGACAAGCCGTTTTTTTCACCGCATTCTGAGAAAATATTTTGACACACCTTTTTTTCAAATCGTCCGGGACATACAAACTCATCTGTCATCTCTTCCAATGATTCTAGATAATAACCTAATTCTCCCGCCGCCATATTATTTCCTTTTAGAAGATATCCGTCCACAATCGCCCTTGCCGCAAAGCCTTCTCCGTATTTTATGTAAACAATATTCGTCTGTTTTTTTCCTACGCCTCTTTCACGTTCTCCGATCAGCGCCAATTCAACGTCATTTACAATAATCGCTTCTACATTATATTTCTGTAAAATATGCTCTTTCAAATCGACATTTTTCCATTCCGGCAAATATGTTCCAAAGAGATCGTTTAAATCATTCTGGCCTGTCAGCGCAGGAACACCTACTGCGATCGCAATCACATCTACATCCTTTTTTCGCTTTTCAAGCAACTCGTCTATCGCAGAATCCAACTGCCCGAGAACCTCGTCCACTCCGTTTTCTACTATGATCTCCTTTTCTGTCCACTGCTGAACTTCACCGTACAGATCTGCAATACCTGCACGAACTTTTTTAGGCATCAATTCAACCGAAATCACATAATAAAGGTCTCCTTTATAACTTAATTGTCTCGGCTTTCTTCCCAAGCTCGTATCGTCACAGCCGTTTTCATATACAATCCCGTTTTCGATCAAGGCCGCTACATTATTACTTACCGCCGGTGCACTTAAATGCATCCTTTTTGAAATTTCCTGTCTGGAAATTCCATCATATACTTTTATCAGCCGTAAGATCATTAGTTTATTTCGATCTCCTATATCTGTCGGATTATAGATTTTCAAAGCATATCCCCCTTTATTTCTTACTCTTTGACCGAACCTGCCAACATACCTTCAACAAGATATTTCTGCGCAAATATATATATCAACACGATCGGCACTGTCGCAATAACCAACCCTGCCATAATAACAGGTATATTTAATGTGAAACGTCCTTTAAATAAAGTAATCCCTACCATTAAGGTTCGCAATTCTTCTTTCTGAAGAAAAACAAGCGAAATCAACAGCTCGTTCCATACCCATACAAGATTTACAAGTGATGAAGTAATAAGCGCCGGAACGCTCAGCGGAATCATAATCTTTGTCAACGCCTTCCGCTTACTGCACCCGTCAATCTCCGCTGCCTCTAACAAAGAATCCGGTACTGTTTTCATGAAATTTCTCATCAAATATATCGTCATAGGCAACATAATTCCTATATATATTAATATCACAGAAACACGTGTATTTACCAGACCCAATATTTTAATAATCCGGAACTGCGGTATAATCATAACAACCGGAGGAACAGACATCAGCGGAACGATCATGTTGAACAACACTTTTTTCCCTTTAAACCTCATCTTTGCAAAGGCATATCCTGCCAGCAGTGCAATGATTCCCGTAATAAAAACCGCTGCAACTGTAAGAATCAAACTATTCATAAACCATTGTCCGAACGGTTTTCCCCGGAAAGCTTCCACAAAGTTTTGTACTGTAAATGTTTGCGGAAGGCCTGCCATATTATTGACATATTCTTCATGCGTTTTAAACGAATTCGCTGTCATAAAATATAACGGAAAGATAATAACGACCACAAGTAAAATCATCAATAGCTGGGAGACTATTCCTCCTCTTTTTCGTTTCATTCTTTCACTCCTCTTTTCTCATAACAATCTGATGTATTACAATCAATATTGCCGCAATAGCAAGAAGTACTACGCTGATCGCCATTGCAATATTGAAATCACCACCGCCAAACGCTTTCTTATAAATCAAATATTCCAACACAAGTGTCTTATTTCCCGGGCCGCCTGCCGTCATCACATAAATGAAATTAAACACCCAACTCAACATTTCAATAAGAGTGATGATCACATAAAATTCAATAATCGATTTTGTCTGCGGCACGGTAATGTGCATAAATTTCTGAAACCATGTAGCTCCGTCTACATCAGCCGATTCATACAATGTTTTATCTATTGACATCATTCTCGCCAAAAACAAAACAACTCCGAAACCGATCTGCTTCCACATAATAACTATTGCCACACTCGGGAATGCCAAATTCGGATCTCCCAACCAATCCAACGCCATATTCTCCAACCCGATTGTCCGCAAAATAGAATTGATAACTCCGTTGTACTGCAGTAAATATGAAAATACAATGCCCACAACCGGAATTGCCAGTATGTACGGAATAAAAATAACGCTTCTGTAAAACCTCCACCCTCTGATTTTGTTATATAAAATTGATGCAATGGCAAGTGAAAGCACTGTCAATATCGGAACGCATAAAAATAATTTCAAGTTGTTCTTCAACGCAGTCAGCAAAAGTTCGTCTTCAAATGCCATCTTATAATTTCTCAGACCTACAAAAACACTCTCATTTGCAAAGGTCGTATAGAAGCTTTGGATAATAACATAGATAATCGGAATTACAATTACAACCGCCAAAATGATAAAGGTTGGTAATATATAGAAATACGGCGTGAACTTTTTCATCCTGTTCGTTTTCATATCAATCCCTTCCTTTGAAACAGAGGCTTTCCTCTTTTCAGAACTATTCTTCTACACTCCATTCTAAAAACGCATCATGAACCTCAGGATTTTGTTCCATACATTTCCCGAGTGCCTCATCTAATTCCACCGCTGCATCCTTTGGCGCTAACCCTTCTGAAAACATTTTCTGTACCGTCGGAATCAGACCATCTGTTTCAAACATAGGTGCAAAATACAACTGATAACAAAAATTATTGTCTTCTTTCTGCCATTCCAAAACTTTTCTGTCAATTTCGCTGGATACCCAGCTTTCATCAAAGTTATTATTCGGCATCATCGCATTTGCCGATTCATACAGATATTTAATATTATCTTCTTCCTGTAAAAACAATAAGAAGTCTGCCGCCTCTTCTTTATGTTTCGCACTGTTTGGTATTACATATACCTGACTCGGAGTTGCAACTGAATCCGCAAATTTTCCGGTTCCGAATACTGGCGCTTTTGCAAAACCGATCTGATCTGCCCCTAATGATTTTTCCAATGATACCGCATACGGCTGTGTATGAAGTGTCATTGCCGCTTTTTTGCTTTCGATCAACTGCTGCCCCTGATATAAGTCTAATGAAAGTATATCTTCGTTAATATATCCGGCTTCTTTCAGCTCTGCAATTTTTTCCAGCCATTCAGAGTATTTTTTATCTGTAAAGCTTTCTTGTCCACTCATAAGGGAAATCATATCATTCACGCTGTCCATATTTTGCTGTCCCAAAAAAATCCCGATCCACGCCGGTAAATATCCGTCTTTTAACCCCATTCCTAACGGCGTAATTCCTGATGATTTTAATTTCTCACAACACTCTAAAAATTCATCCCATGTAGTAAACGGATTTTCCGGATCTACTCCGGCAGTACGCATTGCTTCTTTATCATAGGCAATCCCATATGTAAATCCATATGCCGGGATTCCCCATTGTTTCCCGTTCCAATTCGTCTGAGCCAATGCCGACTTCGGAATAACCGAGAGTTCTTCTTCAGAAATATAGTCACTAATCGGAGCTACGTTTCCTTTCCAAACATCTTCCATTGCCTGAGTTCCGCCCCACATATATTGAATATCCGGACCTTCCCCTGCCGCCTCTGCCGTACGAAATGCCGTATACAGATTATCACTTTCCTGAAGAACAGCTTCCACTTTAATATCAGGGTTCTTTTTTTCATACCGTTTTACCATCTCTTCCATATACGCCTTATATCCCGGCACTTCTTGTTCTCCCCAATACCAAACGCTCAAAGTTGTTTTCCCTGTACCTTTCGCATCGTCGCTCTTTCCACATCCAAAAAGCAAAGATACGACCAACGCCGCAATCAACACCACAGAAATCTTTTTCATACTTTTCTCCTTTCTTTTATTTAAGTACATTTATTAATTTAGTTAAATAATATCATAAAATATATATTTGTCAATATTTGTCTGAATATTTATGTATTGTTTTATGTTTTTCTGTTTTGCATTGTTTTGTACTGTTTTTTTCTGATTAATTCCGGGTGGAGGATTCAAAAGATAGTATAGCTATATCATAAGCAAGATTCCTATTTTGAAAACCATATACAAAAAACTATCCCCCTTACTATCATTTTCTAAATAGTAAGGGGGATTGCAGTCATTCTGAATATGGATTTTCTTTTATTTTTGCATTACTGACCGTCAGAAAAAGCTTCATCTATCGCTTTTCCGATATCATTACGCTTATATTTGTTTTTAAACTGTACCCATTCTGTCGCTGCGTAGGCATTTTTTCTTGCTTCTTTCAGATTAGCGCCTTTTGCAGTTACACCAAGCACACGGCCTCCGTTTGTCACGATGTTTCCGTCCTCAAATTTTGTTCCTGCATGGAAACAGTAATACCCTTCATGTTTACTGAATTCTTCAAGACCTGTGATAGGATAGCCTTTTTCGTACTGAACCGGATAGCCTTCAGATGCAAGCACAACGCACACGGCCGCATTATCTTCAAACTGAAGATCGATCTGATCCAGAGTTCCGTCCACACATGCTTCAACAACGTCCAAAATATCATTTTTCATACGCGGAAGCACAACCTGAGCCTCCGGATCTCCGAAGCGGGCGTTGTACTCCAACACTTTCGGTCCTTCTTCTGTAAGCATCAGACCGAAGAAAATAACGCCTTTAAACGGGCGGCCCTCTGCAGCCATAGCATCTACCGTTCTCTGGTAAATATATTTTTCACAAAATTCTTCTACTTCTTTTGTATAGAACGGACTTGGTGAAAATGTTCCCATTCCGCCTGTATTCAGCCCTGTATCACCGTCACCGGCACGTTTGTGATCCTGCGCGCTTGTCATCGTTTTGATCGTCTTTCCGTCTACAAATGAAAGAACAGATACTTCGCGACCTGTCATGAACTCTTCAATGACCATCTCGTTTCCGGCTGTGCCGAATTTTTTGTCAAGCATGATCGTCTTTACGCCTTCTTTTGCCTCTTCAAAATTCTGACAGATCAGCACTCCTTTACCAAGTGCAAGTCCGTCTGCCTTCAATACGATAGGGAACTTTGCATTCTCAAGATAGGCGATTGCTTCCTTTGGATCTGTAAAATTCTCATATCCTGCCGTAGGAATATCGTATTTTTTCATAAGATCTTTTGAAAACGCTTTTGATCCTTCCAAAATAGCGGCGTTTTTCTTTGGACCGAACGTACGGATTCCCGCATCTTCCAATACGTCCACAAGACCTCCGACAAGCGGATCATCCATTCCGACGATGCAAAGATCGATCTCTTTTTCTTTGGCAAATTCTGCCAGTTTTTCAAATTCCATTGCTCCGATGTCCACGCACTCTGCGTATTCTGCAATTCCCGCGTTTCCGGGCGCGCAGTATATCTTATCTGCTCTGGGACTTTTTGCCACACTTGCCGCAATGGCATGTTCTCTTCCGCCGCTTCCGACGATCAATATTTTCATGATAGATTCCTCCTGTCTGTACAAACCGTTTTACGTTCCGAAATGACCGCCCGGTTTTTTCGTCCCGGCGGTCATTTTTTAATGTTTCGACATTCTATAAATTTTCTATAAAAGCATGTCCGTTTTCAACATGCACTTTTCCGTTCGCGATCAAATGGATCGCTTCCGGAAGGATTTTCCACTCTGCCTGCTCCATCACTCTTCTTTGAAGCATCTCCGGTGTGTCACCCTGCTCAACTTCTACTGCTTTCTGCAGGATGATCGGGCCTGTATCGGTTCCTTCATCTACAAAATGAACGGTCGCGCCGACTACTTTAACACCTCTTGCAAGCGCTGCTTCATGCACTTTTAATCCATAATATCCTTTCCCGCAAAACGCCGGAATCAACGACGGGTGAATATTAATCATCCGGTTTCTGTAAGCCGCGATCATTTCCGGAGGGATAACAACAAGAAATCCTGCCAAAACGATCAGATCCGGTTCGTACTCGTTGACGGCTTCCAAAAGTTTTTCATTAAACACATCCCTGGATTCATAATCTTTCGGCGAGATACATTTTGCCGGGATGTGATTCTCTCTCGCCCGCTCAAGCGCATATGCATTCTTGTTATTGCTGATAACTCCGACGATCTTTGTATTCCTGATGACGCCGCCTTTTACGCCGTCAATGATCGCCTGCAGATTCGTACCTCCTCCGGATACGAGCACAACGACCTTTAGCATAAGTCTACTCCTTTTTCTCCCGCTTCGATGCGGCCGACTACATACGGCGCATCTCCTGCCGCTTTGATCGCTTCCAGAGTTTTCTCCACATCTGCCGGATCAACGGCAACGATCATTCCAAGTCCCATGTTAAACGTATTGTACATCATCTGCTCTTCGATATCGCCTTCTTTTGCAAGCATCTTGAAGATCGGCGGGATCGGATAACTGTCTTTTTCGATCACCGCTCGAGTACCGTCGATCAGCATACGCGGAACATTCTCATAGAAACCGCCGCCTGTAATATGGCTGCATGCTTTCACCGTTATTCCCGCTTCTTTAATACTCTTAAGCGCTTTCACATAAATTCTTGTCGGAGCGAGAAGCGCCTCTCCGAGAGTACATCCCAATTCATCGTAATATGTATCAAGAGATTCTTTTGTAATATCAAATACTTTTCTTACAAGTGAAAATCCGTTGCTGTGAACTCCCGTAGACGCCATTCCGATCAAAACGTCTCCGGCAGACAGATTTTCTCCTGTGATCATATCTTTTTTATCGCATACTCCTACCGCAAATCCGGCAAGATCGTACTCGTCTTCTGCCATAAGTCCCGGATGTTCCGCCGTTTCGCCTCCGATCAGCGCCGCTCCCGACTGAAGACATCCTTCTGCCACTCCGCTTACGATTGATGCGATCTTCTCAGGCTCATTCTTGCCGCATGCAATATAATCAAGGAAAAACAGTGGTTCTCCTCCCGCACAGGCAATATCATTCACACACATTGCCACAGCATCGATTCCGATCGTGTCATGCTTATCAAGCACCATCGACAGCTTCACTTTCGTTCCGCAGCCGTCTGTTCCCGACAGCAGTACCGGCTCTTCCATTTCTTTGATCTTATCAAGAGAAAATGCTCCCGAAAATCCTCCGAGTCCTCCGAGCACTTCCGGACGCATCGTCTTTTTCACATGCTCTTTCATAAGTTCTACTGATCTGTAACCGGCCTCTATGTCAACTCCTGCTTTCTTATAATCCATACCACTTTCTCCTTTACTTTAAATACTCCTCATATCCGACCTCGGCAAGACGATCGGCTTTCGCCTGAACGGTATCTTTCATCTCTGCCGAATAGTCTTTTAACTTTTTTAATACCTCTTCATCTGATACAGCGAGGATTTTTGCCGCAAGAATCGCAGCGTTCATTCCACCGTCAATCGCAACAGTCGCAACCGGAATTCCCGGCGGCATCTGAACGATCGAGTAAAGAGCGTCCATACCATCCAGATTCTTTCCTGACATCGGCACTCCGATCACCGGCATCGGGAACAGCGCCGCACACATTCCCGGAAGATGTGCAGCCATTCCGGCTCCTGCGATGATTACTTTAATCCCTTTTCCTTCCGCAGCTTTTGCCCACTCAAAAAATACATCCGGCATACGATGTGCGGAAATGATCGTCATTTCATAATCAATTCCGAATTTTTCCAACATTGACGCAGCTTTGCTCATCACTTTCAGGTCAGAGTCACTGCCCATTACGATTCCTACTTTTGGCACGTTATTTCCTCCTTAAAATCTCAAATCAATTTTCGAGTTGTTTTAATGGTTCATTTAAAATCTCAGTTCCCGGAAGCACAAATCTTCCGTCTTTAATTAGTATAATGTGTTTCCCGTCTTTTGTCACTACACTTATTTCTTCTAACTCTTCATAAGGTACGGTTATATCTGTATGACATTGAAAGTATGCCGCAGACGGATCTTCTTTTCTTTTCAGCGAACAAGAATTATCCTTTGCAACGATTTCTTTTCCGTTCGGATTATATACACGGACGTCTTCGCTCCATGAATAGCATGTGTCGCCCACTGCAAAATGAGGTCCTGTTTTCTCTGCGATCAAAATCGGCATCTTATCTTCGATCCCGTATTTTTTTCCCGCGGCATAAGCAGTCGTATTTGTTCCGATCGCGAATTCGCCAAGCGGAAGAGTATCATGATTTTTCAAAACATTATCAAAAATATATCGTCTGCCTTCTTCCTCGTCTTTAAAATTGCCGCATCTATAATCAACGATCTTTCCGTCTTTAACTTTCAATTCAAGGTCTTTATACTGCAAACCGTCAAGATACACCCGGCTGACATGCAAAACTCCGTTCGTTCCTTCCAGCACCGGTGATGTAAACACCTCGCCTACCGGAATATTTACATCTGCCACACAGTTTTCAAAAATCGTCTCTTTCCGAGCATCTTTTAACGACCAAAGCCGAATCTCCATATCCGTCCGGTTCTCTCCCTTTCCGATCACACGGACTTTTTCTCCCTGATCGAGCGCATCGATCATCGTCTGTTGAACTTTCTCATATAATTTTGCATCTAACGTATTAATTCGTATTACTTCATCGAAAATTTCTTCATATTTCGGACCGATCTCCGGCACAGGATATGCAATGATCGTAAAACTTCTCTCTTCTCCTTTGATATATTCATTTGTGATCTGACCGGATCTGCTGTCGTATTGAAGCGCAAGCTCCCTTTGCTCTTCACAGTAAGCCGGAGCTTCCGGTACTGCTTTCGGTGAAAACGGCTTTTCTCCGAATGTTTCCATCACGGCAGGTCCTGCGAACTGCGCTGCCTGTTCTTTATTTTGTTCATAAACAGTATGCATCACTTCCAGACGCCGTTCAATATAGCGTTTATCCATAAATAACGCCTGATCTTGTCTGTGATCGTACTCATACTGCCAGTTTGCCACAGCGCCGAAATATCCGATTTTGTGATGCTCTCTTTTCGTGATCACACCCGACGCCGCCCTGTATATTACGGGTTTTAACCCCATAGCGCGAAAATTTGCGATCGCCGCTCTTATGACCCGTTCAAATCCGAGGCTGTAACGAATATTTACGACTGATTTTTTGGACAGATCTTTTCCTGTATTGATAAATCCGATCCGATATCCTTCCGTGTAAACGTCCGCCATCTTTTGAATCGTCTCTTCGGGAAGCGACCTGAGACGGCGCGCAGTTCCCAGCTCATTTTCTGTAATATATTCTCCGAAACGATACAAATACCTGTCGCTGCTCAAATCTGCATTTTCGATAATATCTGCCGCAAACGAATACGACGGATCGATCTGTTCTTTAATCCGATCTGCCAAAAATACGTCGCAATAATCGCTTGCATACCAATACACGATATCTCTTACTCTTCGTATTTCCGGTTCAGCGCCATCTGCCCGGCAATTTTCAAAATACGTATATACCTCGATAAACAATTCATACAAAATCGTCAGATAATCAAGTCTGCCTTCAAACGCATAAGGGATGCCGGAGCGCATTTCCACATAGAGAAAACTCAAAAGCCTTCCCATCTCCGGCTCAAACCAGCTGCATGCATATTTCGGATTTGCATAGCTTTTTTCGTAAGCATCCCCGACAATATCACTATAAAGGATTTCGTTGATCTGTCTCATGTCTTCTTCATTATATTGATCCCATTTTCCGCTTTCCACCTGAATCCGCACATTTTCCACTTCAAGCAAAAACAGGGCAACCAATCTGAAATACGCGATATAAGAATCTTCCACAGATTCCTCAAAAGGCAGCGTGCGAAGACGTTCTACCGACAACGCATGCCGTTCCCTATATGAATCGTTGTTGTATTTTTCTGACACTTCCTGCATTTTCCTTTCCCTCCCGCTCATCTGTTTACTTTTCTTTATTATTTATCTTTTTTCACTACTTTTTATCTTTTGCTTACTAATTCAAACCTCTGATAAATACCGCAAAAAATGAAATAATCGCCGCCGCATTCATGACAATACCGATCTTACACGTCAGATAACTGCGTTCTCTCTCCCGAAATCCTATAATTGCCGAATAAATTCCGTATCCTGCCAGTATCAAAGAAATAATCGTAATACCTCCTATGATCCCGGGGGCTTCTCCTCTTCGGACAAACGCGTATGCTATACATCCCGCCAACACTGCGGCCGAACCTAA
>OKCG01000250.1_pt1 | contig 24100 bp, 18 predicted proteins | sample 1609991 | NCBI WGS metagenome assembly OKCG01 (sample SAMN04436606, study PRJEB24849) | human gut metagenome | biome: human gut; feature: NICU; material: stool | host: Homo sapiens | place: USA: Saint Louis, MO | collected 2010-01-15
ATATTTAGACTGGAAGAGTCAATTCCCAGCTAAATAAGAAGAAATTATTTACAATCATATTAAAAAAGTATTGTCATTTGATTGTCAACGGACATAGAAAGAGCCAAAAAAGCCCGTAAAATAGGCATTTCTTGGCTCTAATATATTATTCAAACTCAATCGTTCCCGGCGGCTTACTTGTCAGATCATACATAACTCTATTCACGCCTCTAACTTCATTGATAATTCTGCTCATTACCTTATTAAGCACTTCATACGGAATCTCTGCTGCTTCCGCAGTCATAAAATCAACTGTATTCACCGCTCTGAGTGCAATAGCATAATCATAAGTTCTCTCATCGCCCATAACACCGACGCTTCTCATGTTTGTAAGCCCCGCGAAATACTGGCCGATACTTCTATCTAATCCTGCATTTGCGATTTCCTCACGGTAGATGGCATCCGCATCCTGCACGATTTTCACTTTTTCAGCGTTCACTTCTCCGATGATGCGGATACCAAGTCCCGGACCGGGGAATGGCTGACGGAACACAAGATATTCCGGAATTCCTAATTCTAATCCGGCTTTTCTCACTTCATCTTTGAAAAGATCTCGCAACGGTTCTATAATTTCTTTAAAATCAACATAATCCGGCAAGCCGCCTACATTATGATGCGACTTAATAACCGCAGACTCGCCTCCAAGACCGCTTTCTACTACATCCGGATAGATTGTTCCTTGCACAAGAAAATCAACTGCACCTATCTTCTTTGCTTCTTCTTCAAATACACGTATAAATTCTTCACCGATAATTTTACGTTTTTCTTCCGGCTCTTCCACACCTTTTAATTTTGCATAAAATCTTTCCTGAGCATTGACACGAATAAAATTGAGGTCATACGGTCCTTCCGGTCCGAAAACGGCTTCAACTTCATCGCCTTCATCTTTTCTCAGCAAACCATGATCGACAAATACGCAAGTAAGCTGCTTTCCGATTGCTTTTGACAACATAACTGCAGCAACAGAAGAATCTACGCCTCCCGAAAGAGCGCACAGCACTTTTCCGTCTCCGACTTTTGCGCGGATTGCTTCAATCGTGCTTTCTACAAACGCATCCATCTTCCAATCTCCGGTACAGCCGCACACATTTTTCACGAAATTATTGATCATCTTCGTTCCTTCTACCGTATGAAGCACTTCCGGATGAAACTGAATTGCATAAAGCTTCTCTTCTGCATTTTCTGCGGCAGCTACAGGACAGTCTGCCGTGTGTGCGGATATTTCAAATCCCGGAGCAATTCGGGAAATGTAATCGAAATGACTCATCCAGCAAATTGTAGATGGTGAAACATTATCAAAAATCTTTGAAGAAGTTTTATCAATCAAAACCTCTGTTTTTCCATATTCTCTCACATCTGCTTTCTTCACTTCCCCGCCAAGAACATGCATCATAAGCTGTGCACCGTAGCACAAGCCAAGTACCGGAATGCCCAGTTTAAATAATTCCTCTGTATAGGTAGGTGAATCCGGCAGATAGCAGCTATTCGGTCCTCCTGTCAGGATGATTCCCTTCGGATTCATTGCTTTGATCTTTTCAATATCTGTTTTGTAAGAATAGATCTCGCAGTATACATTACATTCTCTTACGCGCCTGGCAACAAGCTGGTTATACTGTCCGCCGAAATCAAGCACGATCACAAGTTCATTCTTCAAGATTGTCCTCCTGTTTAACACGGCATGATGACCGCTTTTTATGTACTCATTATAGTTGGGCGTTTCCGTTTTTACAAGTGCAACAAAAATTCCCAACGTATTTTATTATACGTCAGGAATTTATTATTCTCAACTATTTTGTAGTTTCCATCGTTTCGGTTTTAATTCGGTTTTAATTCAAGTTCTATTCATGTTTTATTTGCAAGATTGTAATTTCAAGATTCGGACAACCTTTCATACACATCTCTTTAAACATAAAATTTCTTATGCTGCATATTTTGCAATTTCTCTGCAAAGTTCTTCACAGTCATCTGTGTACATCTGCAAAGCAATTTCATTATTAATACCAAGATGCATAATTCCAAGTAATGACTTTGCATCTACGACTACATGTCCTTTTTTCATATCCATGTCAAATTCATACTTGGAGACCGTGTTTACAAAATCAAGAATCTCATCAGGATGCTTGAATGTAATCTTCATTTCACTCATTTTTCACCTCTCCTTTGAATATTTATGCGAAATTTAATTGTTTTTATATTTTTAGAATATTTTCTTTCTATTTTTCCCTAAAAACAATCATCTGTAATTTCCAGACCTCATATTATCATATTTTTCCAAAGTTAAAAGGGTGAATTTCTTTATAAAAGAGTACTTTTTTAATGCATTTATCGTATCAGCAATGCGCCGATTTACGGAATTCACTTGGCAGTACGCCCACTTCATCTTTGAATACTCTGCTCATGTATTTTGCATCTGAATATCCTGCCAATTCCGCAATCTGATTCAATTTCAGTTTCGTGTTGGTAAGCAGTTCTTTGATTCGTTCTATTTGTAATGTACGAACCATTTCTTTAAAGCCTACCCCGATTTCTTTTTTAAACTGACTGCTCAAATATTCTTCTGATACAAATAATTTATCTGCCATTTCTTCCAAGGTAATCCCCTGATCGTATTCCTTTTTTACCATCTGCAGCGCTTTTTGAATCAGCGGACTTAAATCGGCATTTTCGTTTTCTTCCTCTGCCTGAAAATTCAGTGTCCTGAAAAATAATTCTACCGCGGCGCGAATTTCTCCCCAACTCATCGCCTTCGCAATATCCTGCATGCTTTTTTGCACCTGCAGTTCCGAATGAATTTCTCTTTTCAGCTTATATGCGTTCAAAACAGCCATGTTAAAACGAATCAAAACTTCTTTTATCTGACTCGGACTATGCGGGTCGCGTTTACACAGATCATACAACGTATAATAACACTTTATGATTTCTTTTCGATTGGAAATAACTGCCGACCGGCGCAGCCTGTTCTCCAGTTCTGCCGGATATTTAAGAGGAACGATTTCCATAGATTCTACATCCTCGCGTCTGATCAGATCTCCTCTGTCAAAGAAAAGATTCCACTCCCGTATCATCCGTAGATTTTTAAGTGATACATTCAACATTTCTAAATGCTGCACATCCTCCCACAAACAGACCAGTTCCCCTCGGATCATTCCGCTTAATCGTGACACTACCTCATTTTTGAAAAAAGGATACCGTATTGTTTTTTTCTCCGGTCCATATATGATCACAGTAAAAAGATGCCATTCATCAATAGGAAGCACACAAACCGAAAATTCTTGATTCTGTCCAAGTTTTTCTAATATTTTTTGCGTCATCTCCCTCTGCTCCATATAGCCGTTTCCAAGCCATACCACAAACAGGTTTCCGCGATCGGCAAGCGTAAATCCATACTTTTCGTGTGTAATTCCGTCAACAATCTCATCTCTGTGGATCTGTCCGTTTAAACATGCCATAAAAATATTTTCTACGGAAAGAGCTGTTTCTATCACAAGTTCTCCCGCCAACTTGTCCTCAATCATCTGCAGCGCTTTTGCAATTTGCACTTTTTTCACCGGTTTCAGCAAATATTCGTCCACTCCAAAACTAATTGCCTGTCTTGTCCTGTCAAAATCATTATCTTTTGTAATTACAAGCACTCTGCTGTGAATTTGCTCAGACCGTATCTTTTTCAAAAGTGGCAAACCGTTTTTCCCCGGCAGTTCAAGATCCATGATAATAAGATCCGGGCGTTCTTTCACGATTATCTCACACCCTTTCCGTCCGTCTGCCGCTTCCCCGACAATTTTGCACCCTGATTTTATTTTATGTGTCTCAACCACTGTGTTTATAGCTTGTTTAATGACTTCTCTGGATGTCTCTTCGCTGTCAACTATTACGATCCTCATTCGTCACCTCCGCCTAAATATAAACCTTCGCGTTTATCTCTTACTGCTAATTCGTACCTTACTGTATCTTTCTAGTATATTCGGCTCTGACTCGATTTGTAAAGAACTTTCACTTCTATTCAGATAACATTTTGTGCAAATATTTTTCCCGCGTAGCCATCCCTCCCCGAATATGACGTTCTGACTTATTCGTATCCAATACCTTTCGCGCCTCTTTTGCTAAAGCCGGGTTGATCTGTATGAGTCGTTCGGTTACATCTTTATGTTTGGTCGTTACTATTTAGAGCTGTTTTATTTTCACATTCGTCTTCCACTAAAATGCTTTCATTTAATCCCAAATCACCTAGTAAACGAAGGTAAATATCCACATTTCCATCTTTGTCTACTTCGATTTTCTTAATCAGTCTCTTTAACTGTACGTTGGTCATCTCATGAACATCTGTAATATCCTCAATCTGCTTAAAGGTATCATTTAAGATTTTTTCCATCTGATCTCCTTTTGTCAAATTGCTGGATACCATTTTCAATTCATTTTCCAGACGATCCAGTTCTTGACGAGTACCACCCAACTTATCATTCAATTCTTCTCTGGAGATCAAATCATCGGTATACATATCCATATATTTCTGTCGCATTCTCTGTAATCTAGCAATCTGCAAATTCAATTCCTTCTCGTACTCTGCATTTTCATCTTTTGCTTTGTATACTCTTTGGAATTCTTTCACAACATAGTCAATTACTTTATTTTTTTGCTGAAGAACCCGATGAAAATATTCCTGTAAAACCTGAATTAATTCTTCTTCATCTACAGCTGTTTTATTTGGACAACTATCTGCTCCTTTTCCATTTCTTCCAGAACAAACCCAACGCACATACGTATTTTTGTAAGTACGAACTGTTCTTCGGAAAGACCAGCCACATTCTTTACATTTAATCAATGTAGAAAACAAATATTTGTTGCTTTGTCGCTCATGATTCAGATTGAACGCATCGTTCCTTCCACGAAGAATTTCCTGTGCTTTTTCAAACACCTCATCTTCAATAATACGAAGTTCTGGGCGTTCCACAACAAGCCATTCCGTCTCATCTTTCTCTCTTCTCTGACCAGTCAGAAAATCACTGATTTCCTGCTTTCCATTGATAATCTTTCCTGTATAAATCTCATTGGTCAAAATCCGACAGATGGCATTCTGACTCCATTTGCAGTTTCTCTTTGTCCGATATCCCTTTTCATTCAGAATATTAGAAATCTTGGCAGCACCGTAACCTTCTTCTGTGTACCACTTATAAATTTGCTTTACAACCTTTGATTCTTCTTTGTTGATCTCAAGATTGAAATAGTCTCCGATTGTTTTATCGTATCCGTACACAATGTTAGGAACTCGTCCTTTTTCTGCGTTTAGTTTCTTTCCAAATTTCACTCGCTTAGATGTATTGGCACTTTCTTCCTGAGCCAATGCTCCAAAGATGGTGAGAACAAACTCACTGTTTCCCATGCTTGTCATATTTGCTGTAAGGAACTGTGTTTCAATACCTAACGCTTTCAACTTGCGAACATTCTGTAAAAGATCCACGGTATTTCTGGCAAAGCGAGAAATGTCCTTTACAACAACCATATCAAACATTCCTTTTTCCGCATCGGACATCATGCGAAGAAATTCCTTGCGATTTTTGATTTTCGTTCCGGAAATACCTTCATCTGCATATAATTTTATTAAGACATCTCCTGTACGCTGAGTGTATTCGGAAAAAAATTCCTTTTGTGCCTCTAAGCTGTTAAGCTGGTCGGCTTTATCTGTGGAAACACGACAATAGGCTGCTATCTTCATAGTGTTACCTCTCTGTATTAAACTTATTTTCTGTTACATCTATATTATATATCAAAATAAAGATTCGTAAACAAAAAAGATGTTTTACACTCAATAAAACATCCTTCCTCCCCCACTATTGATAGACAGCAATCGGAACAACCACCAAGGCCGGACCTTTAACAACATCTTTCAACTCATCTGGATTATCCATATTTTTTGGCATCTTTCTTCGTTGTTGACGATTCATTGGAATTTTTTTAATATCATCAAAAATTTCATCCAACTTTACATTTTTACCTTTAGGAATTTTCCTTACAATTTTACATACCATATAAGATTCCCCAATAAAACTATCTTGATCACATTTAAAATATTTTTCATCCAAATATGCTACTAATGGGTATTTCCCATCTTCAAAATTAAATACACATGAAATAGCTTTTCCGGATTGTAACTGCTCTAATGCTGTGAAACCAGCAATCGCTTCACATGCTTTCTTATCTAAAAGTTGCTGATCCGTTATTTCTTGAAACACTGTTGCTAATTCATTTAATTTTTTCACAGTATTGGTTAGTTCTTTCATCTTTGAAAAACGAACAGTCACTAACACTTCTAAGAAATCATCACGGCACAAATCATTAAAAATTTGCTCTGATAAACATTCATAATATTTAATTTGCTCATCTTCATCTCCCATTTGTAGATAATTAAACACCTTATCAAATTTTGCCGCGTCACTGATATGAACAGATCTTTTTACTTCCTCTTCAGTTTTCCCCAAACGTGACCCATCACCAGAAATAGCTTTAATTCCAATTCCTGCTTTAATAGCTTTTTCTGAACTTGTTGCTATTGACTGGTCCTCTTCATCATATAAACAGCCCTCAATTGATGATAAATAATCATTAATAATTTTTGTATTCAAATATAAAAAATTTCGTAATTTCATTCATTCTCTCCCTTACTTTAATTCGGTTTTTTGAAGCCACTTTGTTTCTTCTGGTGTAATTACTAAAATATCAACTTCTTCTCCTATTCTCCCCTTTTTAAACGTGTTATTTGAATTTTACTTTCTACAGTATTTCTTGCATAATTGACTGCATTTTACAATACAAAATGTCCCACAAAATTTCTTCATTAACATATTCTGCTATTAGAAATGACTTTTGTTATCCTTCTCTAAATAAATTCATTCTTTTTCTCTTCCGGCAAATACTTCGCCAATTCCTCCACTAACTCATATACTTTCGTTCCCGGTGCTATCTCTGTTGGTGTTTTCCCCTGTCCCTCTTTTATAATTCGCTTCGCATATCGTATCGCCAATTTCGGACTTCCATATTCCATCAACAGTTCAAAAATGTTAGCCATATTTTTCTCATACTTACCAATCCCAAGTTCTTGAAATTTCTCATTAAGGAACTTCTTATACTCAGATCTGTGATTGTTTGAAGTATAATATGCAAAATGCAGAAGAAACCAAAACTCTATGCACTCGTTACTCCATGCCGCATGATATTGTAACTCTGGATTCTGTTTATTCAATTTCTCAGCATGTTCAACCACACCATTAAAATGCTGCGCCGGAAAACTATCTTTATCATACACGCACCATATCTGCCCTTTTTGAAGTCGGTTCTTTTTCACATATTCTTCTGCCATTCCGATTACACGCATGGTCTCCGCCTGACAAGGCTCTATTTCAATCAAAACCATGTCTTTGTAAATCGGATTTTCTTCAATCCATTTTTTGAACCCTTGGAAATAATTCGGTTCTGTTTCCTGACCTTCACAGAAAATGTAATATCTGTATTTTTTCATTTCCAAATGCTCTTGGCGGCGCTTCTTTCTCCACGCTTCTGTTCTGGCTTTCTTAGGCATTAACCTTCCCCCAATCTATAATTCTTCTGAGGTATGGATCTGCACCGTACTTACCTTCAAGATACTGTTTATCAAATTTGGCATCTTTACGAACAGACTCGCCCTTCTCATTTTTAAACTCTACAAGAGAATATAATTGAGAATTCTGTGCATTTCCTTTCGCCACAAACCAAATTTCATCCCTGCGAAATACCTCACTATTCATTGTAGATAAATCATGAGATGTAAAAATCAGCTGTGCCTTTTTCTTATTGATACTCATGTCATTGAACATCATAATTATATGACGTAATAACACCGGATGGATTTTTGCATCTAGTTCATCAATTACCAGTGTTGCTCCTGATAATAAGCTGTCAGCAATAAATGGCATTAACCCAAACAATTTCTTCGTACCGCTGGATTCATCAAACAAATTTAGTTCTGCTTCATATCCCTCTACCATATGTTTTGTATACACATCAATTCGATCGTTTTCATCTTTCACAACTCGGAAATCCACAATATCCAAATCCATTTCCTGAATCATATCCAACATTAACTGCTTTACATCCTCTGAATTTGATACTGCCATACGAAGTTCTTCAATCGGATTCCCATAGTTTAGAAAATCAATGCCGTATTCAAACCATTCTAAAACGTCTTTTACCACCTCATTTTTCTTATAGGTAATTCCTAAATAAGATAATAATGGTAATGTTTCAGAAAGTTCGTCACTAATCTTTAATTTTGCAAACACACCCTTTAATATTGTTTCTTCTGCATTTCGCTCAAAAAGAGCTGAACGTCTTCCAGTCTCCAATTTCACACGATCCAGGCATTCATATACAACAATCTCTCTTTTCACATGAAGAATATATCTATACTCTGCTAGTTCTGTTCGGAAGAAAACTTCAAATTCTGTCGGTTCACTTTTCATTTCTTCTGAAAACGCAAAGGGCTCAATCAGTAATTTTTTCTGAAGAAAAACACGTTCCTCGTTATCTCCTGTTGCATACAACGGGCGTAACACTTTTGCTGCCACAGTATGCAATGCTTCCAAGACATTTGATTTTCCACCACCGTTTGGACCATATATTGCAGAAACCGGCAAAAACTGCTCTCCATTTTTATCCATTATCACTTTATCTTCATGCTCCGAAATAGCCGCCGCCTGCATATCAAAAGTCATCTCATCTCGTATACTTTTAAAATTCTTAACTGTAAATTGACATAACATATCGTTACCTCCATTTCAGATTTTATCTTATCTACTCTTTATTATACTCTATTTTTAGTTTTTGTAAACTATATTTGAGATTTTCTCTCATATATTGTTTCGTAATTTCTTTTTCTGCATTTTTCATCGTTAAGAATAGAGAATTTTATTTTGCTTCCTGCTTGTCCTCTTCCGCACTCTTCTCAGCTACCTCCTGCATAACTCGTTCAACTTTCTTCGCATTCACCTCAATAAATACTTTTAATATGTAATCGGCGGTCACTTCCGCAGTATTCGGATTATGAAAACGATAGTTCAGTTTTTGTTTCTTCATAGCGGTGCTCCCACCTCCCTTTTCTCTTTGTCCATTACTATGAAAATACCTATTAAAATAGACCTTAACTATCATCTATTCGTAATTACTCTGACATTGGCGGCTGGCAAAGGTATCTATAAAGACTGCCAATGCCAAAGTAGTTTTTTGCCAATGTCATCTTTTATTCTGTGATTAATGCAACTGTTTTTCTTCCCTGACACCAGTCGTAGCTCAATCTGTTTTCCAGTTGCTTTCTTGCATCTCTTCCTGTTCTGGAAGAAATCCCATAGGCTAGTAGTTCTGCCTCTAATTCTTCTAAACACATTACTTTCCGTTTGGTTAATAACTCCAGAATCAACTTCTGTGCCTTTTCCAGTTTCGTTTCCTTTTTCGTTCCTGCTTTCCCCATCAGCAGATCTTCAATGGATATATCGTATTCTCCTAACCATTTTAAGCCTTCTTCTCCTAAAGAAAACGCTACCGGATTTTCCTTCTTAGCAAGAGAATCCTTTTGCTGATATACCACTCGGATATCCTGTTCCTTCTCTTTTTCCACCTTTTCTACAAATAAGATGCTTCGTACTGCCGCTGCGATATCAATGGATCCCAGGGAACGGTAATCACTCTGACTTCCCGACGACTTATTCAAATGTCCAATGAGAACAATGGCACATCCAGTTCTCTCTGCAATCGTACTGAGATGTCGAAATAAGGGACGGATCTCATTTGCCCGGTTCATATCCACATTGGCTCCCAGATAAGCCTGTATGGGATCCATGATCATGAGTCGTACATTATTCTGTCGGATGGCTTTTTCAATCCGATCGTCCGTCATAGAAAGCTGTTCTTCTTCTTCATTGATGAATCGTACCCTTGTCATATCTGCACTACATTTTGCTAATCTGGGTTTAATGGTATCTGCAATCCCATCCTCTGCTGTTTGATACAACACATTAAAGGGTTCTATCGGAAGTGCATTGGGAAGTTCCTTTCCGTTGGTACAGTATGCGGCAATTGCCATTGCAAGCCATGTTTTTCCTTTTCCCGGATTCCCTTGGATCAAAGTAACCTTTCCAAAGGGAATGAAGGGATACCATAACCACTGGACCACCGTTTCCTCAACCTCCGACATTTTCATGACCGGAACTGGTTTTTCCCTGGCATCTCTCCAACACATCTGCTTTGCCATATTTTCTACTGGAACTTCTGCTACCAGACATTCATTCCAGTCTTTCTTCACCGGTTCTAATCGGTACACACTCAGTTCCTTCGGAATAAGAGAAACAAACTGCCTGCATCTCTCATTTCCAGGCTCATCATTATCCAGACACAAGTAGATGGAATGAATATGAGGATATTCTGTATACATCCGTTTCATTGCTTTTTCACTCAATCCTCCCAGGGAAATATAACTATGCTTTTCCCATTCTTCCGGAACTGCGGTGATATAAGATAAAAGATCAATGGGAGATTCAAACACAAATAGTTTTTCATCCGTTCCTATATGGCCAAATCCATAGGCTTTTTCTGAACCTCTTGCTTCCCCACGATATCGGTTCTCATCGGTTCCCCGCATAGCTGTATATCTGGGATTCTGTTCTTTGTCTCTTCCAACGAACACTACATTGTGATAGTTTTTACTTTCATAAATATCCCCCTTTGCAATCATCTGATCTACCAGCTGTTCCGATAGTTTCCTCTGCTCAATGAGATACTTCCTTGCAATCTCACAGCTTTCATTTCTTTCTGGCAGTTCCAATCCAGGCAAGGGGATGGGGCAGACCTTCTGTCTGCCTGCATCTTCCTTGCCCGTTCTTCTGTTGGTGTCTCCAGCTCCCTCTTCTCCTAATAATTCTTTGACTGCCTCTGCAAAAGAAAGACCGTAGAATTCTTTCATAAAATCAATGGCATGACCACCTTTATTCTGACTAAAACGATACCATTCGTTCTTGTTGATCATCACACTGTCATGTCGCAACCATCGGTATTCCTTCCCACATCGTTTGAACTGTTCTCCTCTCCCAGAAAGAAAAACATATAAATCGGTATCATCTGCTCTTTGAATCTGTTCTCTTGTATATTCTTCCATCTTCTAAAATTCCTCCTATAACTCCATTCCATGATGTTTCTTCTTTGGTTTCATGGTTCTCACTGCTTCTTTTGTTTCTGTGACATACTCCCTCTTGTTTGTTTCTGGAAGAGAGACACCTTCTCCTTCCTCTGTCATCAAAGCTTCCACATGATTTTTGATTCCCTCATACTTTCGTAACATCGCATGGATCCGTTTATCTTCTTTTCGTAAAGCAGCTATCTCTTCTGATAAACTAGCGGCTTCTCGTTTCCATTGTCCTTCTGGAATCTTCCCACTTGGGTCTAGATTTTCTTTTAAGATTCTTTCCGAACGATAATATCCGCTAAGTTCCTTCTTATGTTCCTCTTTGAATTTTTCCCTGCCAAAATATTTCTTCTTTAATTCCAGATAAACAGGTCTTGTTTCAAAATACTCTTTCATTGCATAAAGATTGCTGTTGACACTTCGCAAAGCAGACAGTTGTTGATTCAACCGCTGACTTACCTCTTTTAGCTGAGTATCTAATTCCTGGATTTTCTCTGTCAGCTGTTCTGGGGTTCTCACATCCTGCTCTTCCAGAAAGCGGATCGTCTCTGCAAATTGTTTCAGATTTGTATTCTTCGCCTTTTGTGTTCCATAAGCGTAGGATTCTGCAACTGCATTTCTCTTATCACAATAGTTTCTCAGATAATCCGCTAAGGTTGGCTGATGTAAGAACACCATCCATTCCATCAGTTGGCTTTCTCGAAACAAGGACCATTGAAGAAGATTCTTTGCCCGTTCTTTCATATCATTTAAGGCTCGGATGAGTCGGTTTAAACTTCCCAGTGCGGTTGAAATCCCTCTTGCTTCCATTGCCTGTACATTCGGTCCTTCATGCACCATCGGGATCTTATCAATCCCCCGTTCCTCATAAGACCTGGCATCGACTCTTTCTGTTAGTCCTTTTTCTTCATACAGTTCGTTACACATCTTCGCCCAGGCACTTCTCAATTCTTCCAAGGTTTCTTTCCTGCTCCAATCCGTTGTATGTACCGCCCGAAATACCGGTTGTCCTTTCTGATTCAAAACCGTCTGTCCATCCGGTGTTAATACTGGAACCTTTTTTTGTTTTTGTCCCCAGGTACCATCTTCCTGTAAAGGGCGGATGGGAACCATGATGTGCATATGGGGATTGGGGATTTTATCCTTTGCTTTCTTCGGATCATGGATCGCTAGATCTGCGATCATCCCTCTTGCGACTAACTGTTCTTCTACGAACCTTCTTGCAAGCTCAATATTTTCTTCCATAGAAAACTCATTCATCAAGGCAATATCAAAGCTGTGTGCCAGCTGTGCTTTCTTATTCCCTTCGATCCATTCCACCTCATTCCAAAGGGTCTCCCTGTCTTTGAATCTCTCCGGAGCCTGTTGGGGAAGATGGATCTCCGCTAATACCACACCGCCTTTTCTCGTATAATCACTTACTTCTCCATAATACGTACATTCCAGTTTTGTACCGGCTCGATAAGCAGCACTGGCAATGGCAGACTGCCCTTTTCCTCTGGATAATTGATTCAGATGAAAGTGATAACATCCCATCTTACTCATCTCCCTGTGGCAATTCACCTCGTTGCATTGCCTTTAAAAGTGCTTCCTCTTCTGCGAATTCTCGTTCCTTTGCTTCTGCCGCTTCCGCCCGTCCACGAACCATTTCATGAACGACATCACAAAACTTACAAGCGGGATTATGAAGAAGTTCATCCATCAACTGATAAAATTCTGCCTCGGTCAGATATTTGGTATCTTTACAGATTGCTTCTATGGCTGCTCCCTTCTGGATCAACAGATGGGTTCGTGCCTTTCGCTTTTTCTTTTTCTGTGTATCCAGATAATTCAAGGATCTCTGGATCCTGTGCTCTGCCTGCTCCTTCTCAAGCTTTGCCTGTTTCAATGCAGCTTCTGTTTTTTCAATCTCATAAAGTGCTTCCTGAGTATATTCCTGAAATGTTTTCTTCTTCGCCATATCGTTCTTTTTCTCCTTTTTCAACTCTTCATTTTTCTCTGTTACGGGATAGGCATTTCTGCCGGAAGGGGACCCCTTCTTCGGATGGATCATCCGCAAACACTTTCGGAATTCCCCTTCAGAAAGATGCAAACTCCGTAGGACGCACATACCTTGTAAGGTATATAAGTGCGCTCTTCTGCTTTCAGCATCCGAGTTTTTCTTACTCAAACGGAAGTTCTTCTCCGTCTGGAAGATGCATAAATCCATCTGGATCGGTATCTTCTTTCTTTTCTGCTCCTGACAGTTTCTTCCCTTCTGTGAAATAATGTTCTTCTACGATCACGTTAGTAGCATAAACTTTATTCCCCTCCTGATTCACATAGCTTCCTGTCTGGATCCGTTCGCTTACTAAAATCTTCAAACCTTTTTTCAGATATTTTTCTGCAAACTCCGCATTCTTTCCAAAGGTTACACAAGAAATAAAATCCGTTTCTTTTTCTTTTCCATATCTGCGGTCAACCGCAAGCGTGTATCTCGCCATCCCTGTGTGATTCTCATTTTGCAGATATTTCATTTCTGGGTACTTCGTCAATCTTCCCATTAAAATCACTTTGTTCATTTTCAATTCCTCCATTCTTGTACTGTTTTCGTGTTACTTTTCTGAATCAGACCCAATTCTTTTAAGAGAGGTGAAATAAAACCTCTCACATAACGAAAGGGAAAATAAGGAATTTACAGGGTTGCCATGAAAATTTCTTCAAAAATTTTATTTTCCCTCTCACTTATAGAATCTGAGCAAGTGTGTTTTACAAGTTGAATGAAGTAATTTTTTTATTTTTCCGCACAAAAAATACAGCCATACGACTTCATCTCTGAAATCATATAGCTGTATTTTAAAATTAATTTACCTGATAAATTTTTATTAGAACTATTAATATCATTTCTATCGGACGATATAATTAGAAATTTCTTCTTTTGAAAAACCAATTTGTTTCAAACTCATACATTTAATCAAATCATCTAAAAGGTACATTAAATATTGAATTCTACGATTATCTTTAAAATCATAATAATATGAATATCCGTGCGCAATATTCCTCCTAAGTTCTTTGATTTCTTCGCTAGTCTGCTCCAAATCCAGTTCAGTACTTACTAACAGTTCCCCAAACTCATCGAACATACTTTTCAGTTCTTTCTTCAAATGGAACTTTGAGTCTTGTGCTTTCTTGTGCTCTAGTTTATCAAACAAATATTCAAAAGCCATAATTTGTTCCATAAATCGTTTAGGAGAATGCATAGAGTCAAAGTTTCCTAAGTGTCCTAAAGGAATACTTTTTGTTATTTTGTTCCCTGAGTCTTGTGCTATATTATTAAGAATTTTAGGAATATATTTCATGACATCAAACTTATAAAAAGAACATGTTTGCCAAGATACCGCATTTTCAGATACAAGTGGACAAAAGAACCACCCCACCTTTATACCTTTGTTATACAGTATAATATGTTTGAATGGAACTTCTGACTGCGATGTCATAAACATTGCAAACCTATACAACCCCTTTGTAATATCATAACATTCCTGTATTTCGTTGGTGTGTAAAGGAATGACTACTTCACCTTTCCTGTTATAATCTTCTAAAAGTCCCATCTTATTATTGTACCCTATTCGAAATGTCAATTCGTACTGCAGATCATTCATATAAAACGGTACTTTATATACATCGACAGTATTCATTGACAAATTTATTCCTTCTCGTACAATATCCAAATATTCATATTGATATCTAAAAATATCATCTAGGAACAGAGATTGAAAGCCTATATTTTCATATATCTCATCTTCTTCCGACATGTTAATAATATAGCAACGCAAATAACAAGTGCTCCCTATGGAACGCTCCACAAAAAAGGTGGCTTTCCGTTTGTGAATTCCGTTATCAAAACTCATCCCTTGTAAAATATAATTATCTTTAAAATTATATTCTGCACAAAATTCTTTCAATAACAAATCATCCGTAAATAATTCCATACAGTAGTTTTCTATTACAAACGGTATTTTTCCTTCTTTAAAATGCACAAAACCTTTAATCATCATTCCCCTACCACTTTTTATAATCAATCATATATTACTATTTCTCCTGTGTTAATTTCTGATAAAGCTTCATCAATTCTGCCACGCAGTCAGCTTCTGTCATTTTTGTACTGAAACCATACGCTTCCATTACCACCTTATTATTAATATTATGTGCTTTTGAAAGTTCTGATGGCATTGTTAACGGATCATATAATGCCGCTAAATTTGCATTGGGATATAGTGCCCTAGCATCTAGGATTCCTTGCGCAGCCTTTTCTATTTTGGCTTTTTGTACATCTGTTGGTGATGGCCATGGAAATGTATTATACACCAACCCATTTGCATATCTATAATCACTCTTCATTCTCCCACAAACAGTTCTCATCCATGCCATATGAACATTTGAATTTAATATTGCAAATGTGTATAATGTAGCTTCTGGAATCATTAATATAGATGCACCTCCAATCGTATCCGCATCTAACAATTCCATAGGTAAATATCTTCTTGTTGCTGAGGAAATCCTAGGCACCCCTAATGCAGATGTATTTCTTTCTTCAGAATAGTATCTTAATCTAGCTGGTCTCGTAGGATATTCCGCATATCTTTGAGTATCAGGACTATTGCTCTCCAATCTAAACAGTTTAACAGCTTCTATTTTTTTCATTACTGTAGGTAATTTTTTCAAATCACCTGGATTAGCATTATTTAACCATAAACAGTATCTGTGCTTTCTACTGATTAATTCTTTTGCATTAATATACTTCTTTATATATTTCTCTACTAAAGGCTCTCTTTTTATTAATTCTTCTTTTTCCTCTTCACCTAAAATATAATTGTTATCATCTTTAAAATCGCAACCTAAATACATTTCCTGCACATTACAAATAGGTTTTCTCTTACTTTCTACAAAAACATCCTCAGCATCAACTAAATAAGCATTTATATGATTGACTATTTTTAGCTCTTCTCCATCATAAATAATCTTTCTATGTTTGACTTCTTTCCTTGAAAATCCGATGATTACGCAATGTACTTGTGCCTTTGCATTTGCTTCACTATCCCACACAAACGTTCTGTATGCAAAATTAATTTCAATTTTTCTTGCAAATAACTCCTTCCACAAAGGTGCAACTTGTTCTCCTTGAACAATAGAATTAGTTGATACAAAAGCACAGCATATAGCGGTTCCCTCAATATATTCACAACTTTTTGCATACCAGCATGAAACATAATCTAATGTCCCATAATTGTTATATTTTCCAAGAACCCTTTTTACATCTTCCTTTTGTTTTTTATTCATCAACTTAGTTCCAACAAATGGAGGATTTCCCATTATGTAAGACAATCGCTCCGGTGCTATCACGTCTTTCCAATCAATCTGAAGTGCATTACCTTCTGTAATATTCACATATGTTTTCAGCGGCAAAAAATCATCATTAAAACCATACACAATGCTCTTTGTTTCCTCCAACATTTGCGATTCTGCAATCCACAGCGCAGTCTTCGCAACTGTAACCGCAAAATCATTGATTTCAATTCCATAGAACTGCTGAATAGAGACTTTAATCGGATTGCGAACTTCTCCAAGGGTAATCTGCCCATTTACCTTTTCTTGAATCACCTCATTTTCCAATCGCCGTAGTGACAGATAAGTTTCTGTCAGAAAATTTCCGGAACCACAAGCCGGATCAAGAAAAGTTAATCCTGCCAATTTATTCTGAAACTCATCTAAACGTTTATCTTTTGTTCTGCGAACCTGTATCTGTAAAATCTTCTGAAATTCATTTTTCAACTCATCCAGAAATAACGAATCGATTACCTTGTGAATATTTTCAATAGATGTATAGTGCATTCCTCCGGAACGTCTTGTTTCAGGATTCAAGGTTGATTCAAACACCGCACCAAAAATGGTTGGAGAAATATCCCGCCAGTTAAAATCTTCCGAAGCTTTAGTCAACAATAACTGCTTAATTTCTTCTGTAAATGGCGGAACTTCAATCGTTTCGTCTGCAAATAACCCACCATTTACATATGGAAATTGTGCGAGATCTTCTTCCAAATATTCATCTCTCTCCGGTACAGGAGTATCCAATATTTTAAACAATTCAATAATCGCCCGGCGACAATCTTTTATATCATACGCCTCCAAATAATCATGGAACATATTTCTCTTACCAAAGATTCCTGCATCCTCAGCATAAAGACAGAACACAAGACGAACACAAAGGGCATTCAAGCTTTTCAACTTATGTTCTCTCCGCTCTTTCTGTTCAACAGTTTCATCCTTCTCTTTTGCCTCTGAAATACGATATTGCTTATAAAAGGCATCATAAATCAAACCGACAATTTCTCCTGCTTTGATTGAAACTTCCATTTCATGCGAAATCTTCTTTATGTCCTTTTTCGCAAGAAAATCCAACAGAGGATACTTACTTGGCAATTCTTCCAATGCAATTTTAATCGGCTCTGGTATTTTGGCATTCATGTCGTAAATCCAAATATCAGAAAAATTGCAAGTTACAATCCAACGTGCTTTTTCATCATAAGGTAAATTGTCATTGTATCTTTTTGCCTGTTCATATGGGGTTAAATCAATATCACCGGAATTGTGGATTTTCTGGTCTAATGCCTTCCCCAAACTCTTCTGTTCAACAATTACATGAGTTTCCGGAATATAAACATCTATACGCTTCGTATTACCTTCTACAACTACTTTTTTCTCAAAATTAAGACGTTCAATTACATTATCCATTCCTATCACATTTGATAAGAGATCTATCCAATAAGAACGTCCGTCCTCATCTTCTTTTCCTTTACCCATCCAGCGATTCACAAACTGGCGGACCGCTTCTCTTTGTTCTGTATCTGTCATAGCAGACTCCTCCTGCCTTTCCTTCATATTAAAGAATATTGTCTCCTTTAATACTAATTATCTTATCCTCAATTCACTCTTTTTAATATTTTCCACGCGTATTCCATTTTGAATTGCCAAGCTAATTACTCTATTAATCTGCTCATCTGTCGCGCGAGGTCCTATCAATATTTCCATCTTGCTTATTGAATCATCAGCTAATTCCAAAAAAATTCTTTCTTCAGTTGGTTTATATTTTTCATCTTCCAATCTTTGCATTAGTTTCATTTGATCTTCATGCTTTTTACAATTTGCTAATTCTTTATATGTATAAGGGGACAAAATTATTTTGTATCTCCATTCTTTCTGGAATTCCCAACATTTTCTTTTAAAAAGCCCTATATACTTCGTATCATAAAAAATCGTTGTATTAGTAGTTATAACCTCCTTGCTCTCTCCATTTTCAAATACAATCTCTTTCTTATAATCTTTATTTTCCGTCTTAATTTTAGGATACAACAACTCCTCTCGTTCTGTATAATCCACCTCTAGCATCTGAGGATATGTATTTAAAATATACGGCAATCTCTTTTCGTCTCGTTCTGTTGCATTTATGTATGTTTCAATTTGTTCTTTATTGGAAAATTGTCCTGGATGAATAATATGCTTTTTAAATGGAAATTCGTTCATTTTAATTCTCACCCCTTGCATATCAGGAGTATACATTTTCCACATTGGAATAGATTCCTACTCTTCTTTCGTCCAACAGCTTACATAACAAAATCTACCAAACTTCTTTATATCTGAAGTTTCCACTTCATCTAAATCATCAACCAAATCTAAATTCGTAAAACACAAGCTTTTAGAATTTAGAATTTTTTCCAAAGTATCTATACTTGTATAATGATAAAATGATTGTTTCATACTTTCCTCCCATACAGTTCTTCTCAATATTCATATAAACAAACCAATTAGGTTTTTTGTAAACTACTTTCTGTGTTCTATTTTAACCGATTTTCATCCATAACACAATAAATTCACCCAAAAGAAAAAGACCGCATTTCTGCGATCTTTCCCTACTCTATCCCCTCTCTTTATCTCACCTCATAAATAACCTTCACATTCCAACCTCTTTTGTTACATCCATATGTACCGTACTTTTACTGATCCCAAACTGTTTTGCTGTCTGCCGCACCGTTGCATTATTATCTATAATATAAGCTGCAATCTCAACGGCTCTTTCTTCGATATAATCTTTCAAAATATTCCCCTGTAAACATCGTTTTTACAATGTATGCCGCAAGCTGCAGAGGTATGTATTGAACTGTTATTTCCTTTATATCATCTACTTAGGATCTCTGTCTGTCGTCCTAACCATTTTTTATAAGTCGCTTCAATCAGAAATGCCCCCAGCGGTGCTGTAATCAAAATCGCAGTTACCGCAACCGTCAGCACAATATTACCGCAGGACAATCCCATCGCAAGCGGTACGCCGCCGATAGCTGCCTGAACAGTGGCTTTCGGCATATACGCGATCACGCAAAACATCCGTTCTTTCATTGTAAGCTTCGTTTTCAGCAAACATAAGAATACTCCCAACATCCGAAATACCAAAACCGCAAAAATCAAAACAATAGATACAACTCCCGCCGACACTGCATACCGGATATCCACAGTTGCTCCGACAAGTACGAAAAGCATCACTTCTGCGCCGACCCAAAGTTTATTGAATTTTGCCGACAATCGCTTCGCCACGTTTTTTCTCTTCTGCTGCAAAGCAATTCCCATTGTCATAACCGCGATTAAAGATGCGAATGGAATGACAGATGCAAATTCATCTTCAAATGTAACTAACAAAAAGGAAACACACACAAGAATAATAACTTTTGAAGTATCTCTTATATGAATCTTTTTAAAATATTCTGCAGAGAGAAATCCGATAAGAAATCCTGCTAAAGCTCCGACTGAAATCGAAATCGGAATATTGATAAAGTCCACTGCCGAAACTTGATCGCCCTGCGCTAATCCTGTAAATGCCGTAAACATTACGATCACAAACACATCGTCAACCGATGCTCCTGCAAGAATCATCTGAGGGATGCTCTTCTTTACACCGTATCCTTCCTCCATCAGTTTCAACATTTTCGGCACAATAACTGCCGGAGAAACCGCGGCAATGACCGTTCCCATAATAGCGGCATCCAAAATCGAAATTCCAAGCAACTTAGGCGCTAATAAGATCATTCCTCCTATTTCAAAACATGCCGGAACAAAACACATTAAAACAGCAGGACGTCCCACCTTTTTCAGATCATTAAGATCTAATGACAATCCCGCTCTCATTAAAATAATAATAAGAGCGATCCTTCTTAGATCCGATGAAATATTCAAAATAGAAGCGTCGATCACGTCCAATACATATGGCCCAAGTACAATTCCCGTTACAATCATTCCGAACAAACTCGGCAGATGAATCTTTTTACAGATCCACCCCATAGACATACCGACTAAAAACATCATGGCAATACTGATCAGCATAACCCCATCCTCCTTCTCTGACAAACCGGAATAAAATAAAGAAGTCCACTTCGCCACCGCCTCTCCTCACTCATGAACACTTTGACGCTTTGCCACCTCCGAAACGCCGCAAAGCGGTAAACTTCCTTATTGCGGCGTGTGCATTCTTCGGAAGAGTTTTATTCTATGGAAAATGCAAATTTCCTATAGAATAAAAAAGCTGATAATTCCTGCGTCAAAATGCAGAAGTCATCAGCCAAATCAGCGGTTTTAGTTTCATCACTAAGGGAGAACTTCATTCCCATAGTCAGATTGTATCAAAGTTACTGCTTTTGTCAACTATTTTCTCAAACGCTTTTCCCTGACAAAAGACAGTAAAAGGCAGAAAAAACCCCCGGCAGGCGCGCCTGCTGACAACGCCTGCCGGGGATCTCTTAATGTTTCATATCAGACTCAATTAATCAGCCCAGCCTGTATCATTACTATCTACGAAATTCTCATTCGGAATCTCATCTCCTTGACCTGACATAGTAACTACTTCTTCTCTGTTGAATCCGATCATCTCCATCATCGGAGTTTCGTATTTTTCTTTCACTTCCATACCTCCTCATCTTCTTTTCTATATATCTTTTAGTCTTCTTTTAAATATTCATCCTGCTCCGGTAAGTTTACTTCCGCTTCAGCAAGATTTTCATCCTGCGCTGCTTCCTGCTCCTGGTCTTGTACAGGTGTCTGCTCTACCATAGTAGCCGCTGCGCCGTCATATGTCAAGAGCCATGTTAACGTCGGATAGCCTTTTTCCGCAACAGAACTGAAATCCCATGCATTCGGATCTGCCTGTGCCGTATTGTCATTAAAAGAAAGCGTATCGCGATACAACTCTACATTATTGATATTATCTATTGTCAGCAGTGTACCGCTTTGACTCGTTGCATCTGTAACGTTAGACCTTCCTGTTTTTCCTGTAACTTCATAACATAAATTCAAATTATTTTTTGTAACAGCCTTAAGATCTTTGCCTAAAAACTTATAATTGTTTCCTGAATTTCCTATGGAAATACATCTGTCAAGATACCAACGATTATCATATTGGAGACTTGTATTAACATCTCCTACAAATCCGCTTTTTTCTGTCCACGAATCCGGTTTATTGGATCTCGCTTCCACATTACTTATCACATTTCTCACAACTGCCGCTTTTACTTGTCCGGCAACTCCACCCTGCTGATTATTATCCATAATAATCTTACCTTCTACGTAGGAATCTTCAAATTTGGAATTATAACCTGATAAACTTCCGACTGCTCCTCCGACAAGATTAAATCTTCCAAGTTCTTCTTCGCTAAGTCCACTGTTGATATCAATTCCTTCCAACCAAACTTTTCCGATATAGGTTTCATTTACCAAACCACCCAAAGCGCCTGTATTTCCTCCGCCGTTTAGCTTCACGCAGTTCATATATATAGTTTCTAACCTTCCGTTGCTAACTTCACGTGCGAGTCCGTTTGCCTCTGCAAGTACTGGTTTTCCTTGCCAATCAAAAATATCCTTGTACCCTGCATTCACAAATACATTCTGCACACGCAGATTTTTCACGACCGCTTTTTTGCTTGACGTTCCGCTGATGGAATCAAACAGCGATGCTCTTAACCCGTGGATCACCTGATTATTGCCATCCAGTTCTCCTTCAAAGCGCTTCATAATATAGGACGTCTGACCTTCTGCGAGTTTTACCTGCTCCAGTGAAATATTATTCATCAAAATGTATTTTCCGCTCGGATTCTCTGCGATCTTCATAAAGTCTGCCGGAGTACGGATTGCCGTATATCCTTGCGGCACTTCTGTCTTCAACTGTTTATGTGTCGTTACTGCCGAACCTTCCGGCAATGGCGGAAGCGGTTCTGCGTCTGCTATCCAGCTTAGTGTAGGATATCCTTTTTTCTCAACAGATGTAAAGTTCCATTTTGAGCTGTCGAATTTCAGAGTATCCTGATAGAACGATGTTTCTTTATACCTACCCGTCTCATCCAAGTAACCTGAAACTACACTGCTTCTTCCACTGACATTCGCTTCATAACAGTTCTGCAAACCAAATCTTATCGGCGATTCTGAGTTCCCTTTTGTCGCAAAACGATAAGCTTGACCGACACTTCCATGATCACTGCTTACTCCCGCTTCACCGATTGCAATGCTGTTTTCCATCCATGTGCTCCACGAATAATCATATCCAATCATTCCTATAAATCCTGCTCCGTCTGTCTGACCGGAAATTGCTTTTGTCTTCATGTTAGAAACAACCTGCTTCACTGTATTTTCCGGACCGTAGTCCATATTATCATTATATCCGAATACGCCGCCTTGTGTATTTCCATTTACAGTTATCTCGCCGCCGACATAGCTGTCGCTGATATGGCATCCACCTTTCAATTTGGCAATCAAGCCGCCGACCATCGCATCATTCTGTCCATGTATCGGTCCATACGGATTGACATTCAGCCCTTCCGCCCACACTTCGCTTACGGTTGAATTCTGTGCTGTTCCTGCAAGCGCTCCTGTATTATCGCCTCCTGCGACGAGGATGTTTTTGAGCGCTACTTTTGAAACTGTCGCGCCGCTTAATGTTTTCGCAAATGCATTTGCTCCTTGGTTCTGACTCCAAGCTTCTACTTTAACGTCTGTCAGTTTCAGATTTTCAACTTTTCCTGACAATGTGTTAAACAACGGCGCTCCGTAAACTTCTCGGATCGTCAGCCCGTTTCCGTTCAGTTCTCCTTTGAAGTTGCCGAGGAATGAGCCGTCCTGCGGCTCTGCATCGTAAAGTGAAATCGAGCTCATTAAAATATATTTATCCGAACTGTCTCGGATCGCGAGCAGTTCTTCTGCCGTTCGGATCTCTGTATATCCTTCCGGAGCTGTTTCCTGCATAGGTATTTCTTCTTCCGGCGTCGGCGCTGTCTCCGGCGCTCTCACGTCTTCTTCCGGCATCGTCTTCAAGCTTGGCGTTCCTGTTCCTGCCACATCCGACAGATCCCATACGTCCTGAGACAAGCGCATCTCATTTGTATAGAACTCTGTACCGCAAAGCGCTTCGTGCGTCACACCTTTCGGATCGTTTGCTATGCTGTCGTATCCCGGCGTATCTGTGTTAATAAAGCAATTTGTAAATGCCTTTAGTTCATTCAGATCAGAGCTGTTATCCATATGCGTCAGCTTATATCTTGTTGACGACGGATCTTCCGGATAGACGCCGCCTGCCGCCGTACTATATTGAATCTTGCTGTCTTCCGATGCCTGACCGATAAACGCCGCCGTATTTTGCGGGGAAACAGTATACGGAATATTCAGCTCTGCATCTGCGAATACTTTCTGTGCGGTGATTCTCTCAGCGTTTCCTATGAATCCTCCCACATAAGCGTTCGACGTTGCCACTTCTGTATCTGTGATCAGCACATCGAAAATTTGAGTTCCTGCCGC
>OKCG01000252.1_pt1 | contig 23987 bp, 16 predicted proteins | sample 1609991 | NCBI WGS metagenome assembly OKCG01 (sample SAMN04436606, study PRJEB24849) | human gut metagenome | biome: human gut; feature: NICU; material: stool | host: Homo sapiens | place: USA: Saint Louis, MO | collected 2010-01-15
TCCAGGAGGCGGAGCAGGCTGTTGTCGCTTTCAGCCAGGGCGATCTCTCGGTGGAGCTGACCTATGAGGCATCCAATGAGATCGGAACCATCTGTGATGCGGTCCGCACCTCCCAGGATATTCTTGGAAGAGTCATTGAAGATATTGTTCAGATCACCAAAGGACTTGCCGACGGCGATCTGACGGTGGAAAGCCATGAGGAATACCCCGGCCAGCTCATGCCCGTCAAGACAAATATTGAGTATCTCCTCCAGAACCTGAACGCCACCATGTCGGAGATTCTCAACGCCTCCGATCAGGTATCCGCCGGGGCGGAGCAGGTGTCCGTCGGTTCCCAGTCCCTGGCCCAGGGCGCTACGGAGCAGGCCAGCGCCGTCCAGGAGCTCTCCGCCACCATCAATGAGATTGATACCTCCGCTCAGAACAGCGCTGAGACGGCCAAAACCGCGAAGGAAAAATCTGACCTGGCTGCCGGCCAAGTTCAGGTCTGTAACGACCGCATGCAGGAGCTCAGCCAGGCAATGGACGACATCTATTCCGGCCAGAAGGATATTGGGCAGATCATCGACACCATCGAAAACATTGCCTTCCAGACCAATATCCTGGCGCTGAACGCGGCGGTAGAGGCCGCACGCGCGGGCAGTGCAGGCAAGGGCTTCGCGGTGGTTGCCGACGAGGTGCGCAGTCTTGCCTCCAAATCGGACCAGGCAGCCAAGCAGTCCAAGGCCATTATCGAAACCTCCCTGTCCCATGTGGAGCGCGGCAAGTCCCTGGCGGAGGAGGTAAGCTCCAGCATGCAGCAAACCGTTGCCTCCGCCTCCGAGGCGATTTCCTACATGGAAAAGGTTGCCGACAACGCAATTTCGGAGTCTCAATCCATTGAGCAGCTGACCACCGGTGTGGATCAGATCTCCGCCGTGGTTCAGACCAACTCGGCGACCAGCGAGGAGTCCGCCGCAGCCAGCGAGGAGCTGTCCTCCCAGGCAGTCATGATGAAGCAGCTCATTCAAAAATTCAAGCTGAAGTCAGAGGCTGACTCCGCCTCTGCCCCCCTTTCTCCCGCCGCGGACAGCCAGGCCTCCCTCTCAGCCGCAGGCACCGCCGCCAACCCGTTCAGCAAATACTGATTGATCAGAAGTGCAGGAGGCCACCTCAGCCCATACTGAGGCGGCTTCCCGCCTTTTTCCCCAAACATATATCTTGCGAAGGGAGATGCCGTCCAGAATGCCGATTCACTCCGATCCGACTAAAATGGAAGAAGGAGAGCTCATCTATGCGCTTGATATAGGTACACGCAGCGTCATCGGGATGCTGGGAGCCCTGGAGCAGGGACGGATACGCATACTAGCCCTGGAAAAGCAGCCGCACGCCAGACGTGCCATGCTGGACGGTCAGATCGAGGATATTGACCAGGTTGCCGGCGCTGTCTCCCTTGTGACACATCGCCTGGAAGAAGCCTCCGGCCGAAGGCTTACCCGCGCCTGCGTGGCAGCCGCGGGCCGGGCTCTGCGTACCGAGTTGGGCCGCAGCACCTTGGAGCTTTCGGCCCCTGAGGCCTTGGGCCATGAGCGTATCCACCAGCTCGAAGCCACCGCCGTGGCAAATGCGGAACAAGCGCTGTCCACCGACGGCCCGGAGGAACAGCGGTTCTTCCTGGTGGGCTACACTCCCACGCAGTTCTGGCTGGACCACTATCCGCTGACCACCCTTCTGGGGCATACCGGCCAGCATCTGGAGGCCGCCGTGGTCGCTACCTTTCTCCCCAGCGAGGTGGTGGACTCCCTCTACGCGGTCATGCAGAAGGCCGGCCTGGAGGTGGCCAGCATGACCCTGGAGCCCATCGCGGCTCTAAATGCCGCGATTCCGGCGGATCTCCGTCTTCTCAACCTGGCCCTGGTGGACATCGGGGCTGGTACGTCGGACATCGCCGTATGCAGGGACGGCAGCGTGGTGGGGTATACTATGGCTACCGTAGCAGGCGACGAAATCACGGAAGCCCTGATGCGGGCATGCCTGGTGGACTTCCCCACGGCCGAGGCCATGAAGCTGGAGCTGGGCCGCAGTAAAAGTGTGAGCTTTACCGATATTCTGGGGTTGGAGCAGACCTTGCCGGCGGAGGAGCTCTTTTCTCTCCTGGACGGCCCCATCCAGGCTCTGGCCGATGAGATCGCACAGCGCATCTGCCAGGTCAATGGAGGTCCTCCCTCCGCCGTCTTTTTGGCCGGCGGGGGGAGCAAGCTCCCCACCCTCTGCGCCCGGGTGGCCGCGGCCCTCGGCATAGATTCCAAACGCGCAGCGCTGGCAGGAGGTTATTTCCAGTCCAGCGCCTACTCCGATACCTTCGCGCTGTCTGATCCGGAATATACCACCCCTCTCGGTATCGCTGTCTCTGCCGGCCTCGGCCTTATCAGCGACAGTTATCAGGTGCTGCTCAACGGGAGCCCCGCCAAGCTCTTCCGCAGCGGGAGCCTTACGGTGCTGGAGCTGCTGATGATGAATGGGTACCGCTATTCCGATCTCATCGGCCGCAGCGGCAAAAGCCTGCTGCTTCGGATAGACGGGAGGCGCAATGTGTTCTATGGCTCCCCCGCCATCCCCGCCCAACTTGCCATCAACGGTGCGGAAGCCGCCCCTTCTGCACTGATTCATGCCGGCGACCGTATTCACTTTACCCCTGCCCAGCCCGGCAAAGACTGCGTCATGACCGCCGCGGAGCTCTGTACCAAGCTGCGGTGCAAGGCCGTTCAGCGTGAAGGGCGCCTCTTGGAGGGGCATACGGTGCTGCAGTCGGGGGATTGTCTGGAGCGCATGGATGCACCGCCGGCGCCTTCTCCTCTCCCGGCCCGGGAGGCGCCGGCCCAGGCTTCCGTCCCGCCCCAACGGCATGTCTTTCTCAACGGCCAGCCCCTTACGCTCTCCCCGAAGCCGGACGGAAGCCCCTACCGGCTCCTGGATCTGCTGGAGCGGTCCGGGCTGGACTTCCAACATCTGGACCGCCCTGTGCTCACGCAGATCAACGGCGTGGACAGTCCGTTTCAGCAACTACTCGCGGAAGGTGACAAGATTGAAATTCGATACCAGCCCTGAGCGTTCCAGAGGCCGGCGGCTTTTGCCGTTTCTGCTGCCGCCGCTTCTGCTCTCTGCCTGCGGCGGCAAGGATGTCCCGCCGGAGCAGTACTCCAGTAATGATACTGCACTCCCCGCCCTGACCTCCACCCTCTCTTCCGAAAACATTCAATTTTCCCACAAGGAGGGCAGTGAGGATCAGCCTGACTCCTACGTCTACTCCGGTCTGTCCTCCATGACCGATACCCTGGCCAGTTATGTCCAAGCCTTGGAGGAGGACGGCTGCTCTCCGATTGACACCAACGGCGTTGTAAAGGAGCTCCCCGATTTCTCTGTCTCCAGCGGCTCGGTATCCATGGGCAAGGATACCGGCGATGGCGGTGTATTTCAGCTCCAAATTGCCTGGGAGGGGGACACCTGTACCATCACCCCCGTCTATGCGGCCGAGCTGCGAATTACCCAGACCAGTGTGCAGGCTCTCACCGTCTCCGAGGCTATCCAGCGTTTAAAAAGCTGTACTCCCGCCCTTCTCGGGCTCTCGGGTGCCTCCATGGAGGAATACGAGGTCTATGCGGAGGAAGGACTTGTCCTGGTCGATTCCTCCCCCTGTCTCCAGCTTAACGTGTATTCCAGTACCCCCCGTCAGTATCGGGGCTGCTATCTGATGACCGTTGATGGCGCTCACCTTTATCAGCTTGACCGTGACGCGTCTCAGGTTACGGAACTGACACCTTATTCAAATACGGCCGTGAAATGACGCTTGGAAAACAGTTGCCGGCCCATTAAGCCGGCCAAACGAGAGCGCCGCCTATTCTTATAATAGGCGGCGCTTTTCCATGTTCACAAAGTCTGCATCCAGAACACAGGCCAAGAAAAAAATTTGGATTTTACTCTTAACAATTTTAAGCAATGGCCGACAAATAGTCGAATAGTGTAGCGAAATAGTAAGCTATACCTTTTTAAGCGCTGTACTAAATGAAGATAGAACAAAGGAGCAGAGAGTGAACGTGAAAAAAGCAAAGCTTCGGAAAAAGTCCAAACGACTTGCGACGACCCTTGTCCTGTTTTCGATCGCCACATTGCTGATTCTTAACCTCGTTTCGGCTGTCTGTATAGGAACACTGACCAGCTCTGGGATGAATCAGAAGCAGGATGCCTTTTTGCAGCAGACGACCCTTAGCGGCAAAAGACAAGTCGAGCAATTTATTGAACAGTATATTGGCATAACCGAAACACTGGCGCAGAGCACCCAACTGCAGCATGCGGTCACCGGCACTGCTCAGGACAGGCCCATATCTGGTACGCCGGAATTTTCGGAGGCTCTGGTACTTCTGCATCGTACCATGGAGGAATACCCGGATATCCTGGGAGTTGGCTTTGGCAGTCTCACGGAGGATTATATTTATAATCAGGAGGGAACACGGCTGAATGTGCTCTTGAGTGAGCGGCCCTATTTCCAGAATGCGAAAGAGGGCACTTACGTAACCCAGCCCTATATTGACTCGGCGACCGATGAAATGTGTGTATCGGTTGCAACCCCGCTTTCTGACGGTACGGCGACAGCTGGGCTTCTAATACTGGATCTGAAGCTGACACAGGTTTCCGACTTTTTGAAGGGAATGGATTTTGGGGAGAGCGGACGCATTGTGCTGCTGTCGGAAAACAACACGATCCTGGGCCACGAGAACCACGATATGATCGGCAAAAATTTTTCCGAACTCGACATCCAGGGGGAACTTTTGGAGCAGTTGGAGGAGCCGACCAATGAAATCGTAAACTACAAGCTGGACGGGGAGCCCTGCGTGGGTATCGTGCAGGAGCTTTCGGGCGGAGGCTGGAAGGTGCTCTCCAGCATGTCCAAGGCGGAGTATAACGCCCAAACAACCAAAACCACAGTTTCTCTTGTCCTGCTGCTTCTAGGCAGTACCGCCATTGTTGCCATCCTTCTATGGATCATCATTGTAAAGCGGCTGCGCCCGATCTCCCAGCTCAACGATGCACTGCGGGAAATGAGCATGGGCAATCTGCACATCGCAGTCACCCACAATGGAGCGGATGAGGTCGGTGAAATGGCCGAGTCCATGCGGGAATGTATCCGGAATCTTTCCGGCTATGTCAATGAGATTGACCGGGTCATGGGCTGCCTTGCGCAGGGGGATTTGACCATCCAAACAGACGTGGCCTTCCAGGGCGATTTCATGCCCATTCAGCATTCCATTGAAGGCTTTATCCAAAAGCTGAGTGCGGTAATGAGTAGTATCCAACTGGCTTCGGAGCAGGTGTTCAGTGGTTCTGACCAGGTATCCAGTGGAGCACAGGCCCTCGCACAGGGGGCAACAGAGCAGGCGTCGTCCGTTGAGGAGCTGGCGGCGGCAGTTACGGAGATTTCCTCTACGGTCAAAGAGAACCATGCGATCGTGAAGGATGCGGCCAGCGGCGCACTTCAAGTCAACAGCGACATTGTTGAGAGCGGCAAGAGAATGCGGCAGAGCCTGGCCTTTATGACGGAAATCAGGGAGCGCTCCAACGAAATCAGCCATATTATCAAAACCATTGAGGATATCGCATTTCAGACCAATATACTGGCCCTGAATGCAGCTGTAGAGGCCGCCCGTGCTGGACAGGCCGGAAAAGGCTTTGCGGTGGTTGCGGACGAGGTGCGCAGCCTGGCTGGGAAAACCGCTGAGGCTTCCAACTCCACAACCTCGTTGATTGCGGCCTCTCTCGCAGCTGTTGAAAAGGGAACGGAAAGCATGGAAACGACATCGAAATTTATGGAAAGCGTGGTAGAAGAAGCACAAAAGATTACTGATGTGTTCCAAAATATAGCGAATGCGTCGGAGCGCCAATCGGTCTCAATTGAGCAGGTCATGCAGGGAATTGACCAAATTTCCAGCGTAGTGCAGACAAATTCCGCAACAGCAGAGCAGAGTGCCGCAGTAAGTGAAGAGCTTTCTGGACAGGCACAGCTATTGAAAGACATGCTGAACCGCTTTACCTTGCCTGATACTGCTGACTCCGCAAAGTAACCAGAAATTCGTTGAGTGTGTACCATAGAACACATAGGGGCCCGATACGGTCTCACAGCCACTCCTCACGGAACTGACACCTTTTTCAGATACGGCCGTGAAATGACGCTTGGAAAACAGTTGCCGGTCCTATAAGCCGGCCAAACGAGAGCGCCGCCTATTCTTATAATAGGCGGCGCTTTTCCATGTTCACAGTTCACACAGTCTGCCCCAGCGCTTTCTGCCGTTTGCCCCTGGCTCTTTCCCCTCTACATATTAGTCCATCACCATTCATAGCTTTTTATGGAGGTGATTTTGTGAAAGCTACCAATTTTATTGTGACGGAGCGGCGGCTCTCCACGGAACAATTTCCTGATCTTTCTCTCATCCGGCGGGCTGTGACCTTATGGCTTAGAAATGCACTATACAGACGGCTTTAAGCCCATATTTCAGAATCATAATACGATTACCCGAAATACCTTTTATAGGAAGAGCGTCTCAAGGGTATTCTGCCGTTGAGTACGGATGCCTTCCGGGGAGGTGTAACCTATCCTTTGTGCGATTTATACCCGGCTGAGCAAAGAAGACGAGGACAAATACAAAACGGAATCCGAGAGCATCCAGAATCAGAAATCCCTGCTTGTTGCGTACGCAGTGGAGCGGGGGTGGGACATCTACCACATCTACTGTGACGAGGACTACTCCGGCGCCGACCGCCTGCGGCCCGACTTCAACCGGATGATTCAAGCGGCCAAGGAGAAACAGTTTCAGATTATCCTCTGCAAAAGCCAATCCCGCTTTACCCGGGATATGGAGTTGGTGGAGAAATACATCCACGGCCTGTTTCCCATCTGGGGCATCCGGTTCATCGCCATAGCCGACAATGCCGACACGGAGGTAAAGGGCAACAAAAAGGCCAGGCAGATCAACGGCCTGGTCAACGAGTGGTATTTGGAGGACCTGTCCGAAAATATCCGCATGGTTTTTGACATGAAGCGGCGGCAGGGGCGGTACATCGGCGGATTTCCCATCTACGGCTATCAAAAAGACCCGAAGGATCACAACCATCTCATTATTGAGCCGGAGGCTGCCCAGGTGGTTCGGCAAATCTTCCGATGGTCCCTGGAGGGCCACGGCAAGCAGGAGATCGCCAAACTGCTCAATGACCAGGGCATCCCAAATCCCACCCGCTACAAGGCGGAACACGGCTGGGCCAGCGGTCACCCGGTGTCCAACAGCCATGGTCTGTGGAACAAGACCACCATCTGGCGCATCCTCCGCAACGAGATGTATACCGGGGTTATGCTCCAAGGGCGGCGGAAAAAGGTGAGCTACAAGTCCAAGGCTCTGATTGACATGCCCAAAGAACAGTGGTTTCGGGTGGAGGGCACCCATGAGGCTATCATTGACCGGGAGCTGTTTCAGACTGTCCAGCGCGGACTGGACCTGCGCTCCAAAACGGACGGCACCGGGGAGGTCCACCTGCTGTCCGGTCTGGTCAAGTGCATGGACTGCGGCAGTACCATGAGCAAGACCACCAACTGCCAGCGCGGCCGGCCCAGGGTGTCCTATCTCCGCTGCAAGCTGTACGCCGACAGCGGAAGAGAAAAGCTCTGCACCCGCCATTCCATTCGACTGGACCAACTGATTGAGCTGGTATCTGAGCGAATCCGCCACTATGTCCAAAGCTGCTATAAACTGAAAGAACTGGAGCTTCCACCACCGCCGGACACCCGCAGAGATGCATTGGAACAGGAACAGAAGTCCCTGACCACACAGTTGGAAAGGCGGAGTCAGGCGCTGAAAAATTTATATCTGGATCGAGTATCCGGCATTCTCAGTGAGGGACAATTCGTGGAGCTGAACCAGGACTTCCTGGCCGAAAAAAGCCGCCTGGAGCGGCGGCTGGCACAGATTGACATAGAACTGGGGGAGCGGGCAGAGCCGGTGGAACAGGCCGCTTTGATGGAGAGGGCCCGGGAATTGCTGAAGCTGGAGACCATTCCGCGGGAGTTGGTGGTCGCCCTCATTGAGAAAATCGAGATTGGGGAGAAAGACCGGGAAACCGGAAAGCAGGAGATCCGAATTACCTGGAAGTTTTGAATTTGCAGGCGCATCCCCCAGGGCGTGACGCCCTGTAAAACTGTCCTAGTGCTGCTCTCTCCCACGTCGTGGAGCCAAAATATCCGGGGTTGGTGGAGCGTTACGTCAATCTGGGCGACTGCTACGACCGGGCGGGGCTCCAGCCCCTGCGCCAGGAGCTGATGGGCTGTATGAAGGGCTACAAGGCCTGCTATCAGCGGGCTTACCGCTGTCTGACGGCGGCGGCCCAGATCGGGGAGGATCTCCGCTCCCTGCTGCTCACCCCGGCGCTGGAGGCCAAAATGGCCAAACGGGCCCGGGGCATTCTCTCCCGGGAGGTCAAGAAGGGGGACGGCGAGGCCGGCCGGGCGGTGCAGCGCTTCCTGGGCGGCGTCACGTGGAAGGGGGTATTGTGCCAGTTTGAGACGGTAGACGCCCTGTGTAAGCGGGTCTATGAGCTGGCCGACACCTATGGGCTGGCCCACTCCATGCTCACCCACCTGGCCGCCGGGGCGCTGGCGGCGGGCCACGATGTCATCGTCTGTCCCTCCCCCCTGTTCCCCGACCGGATGGAGCACCTGCTCATCCCCAGCCTGTCCCTGGCCTTTGTCAGCGCCTCCCCCTCCCTCCCCTATCCCAAACGCCCCTACCGCCGCATCCGGCTGGACGCCATGGCGGACGCGGAGCTGCTGCGCCGCAACAAGGCCCGGCTCAAGTTCTCCCGCAAGGTTTCCGCCGCCCTGGTGGAGGAGGCCGTGGACTCCCTGGCCCAGGCCAAAGCCATGCACGACGAGCTGGAGGGCCTCTACAACCCCCACGTGGACTTCGACCGGGTCTACCAGCCGGCCCAGGCCATCACCGACGAGCTCACCGCCCGCCTGTAACCAAAAGGAGCGGCTGCCGCGGATGCGGCAGCCTCTCCTGCTGTTTGGGATAGGATTGGGGGGATTAAGCCTGAGGGCCGGCCTTGTGGTGCATGGCCACGGGCTTGACGTTGAAGTTGGAGCGGTACTCGGTCTCGTGCCAGAAGATGTCCTCGGCCACCAGGCACTCGGGGTTGAGCTCTACCCCGTCCAGGATGATCTCCTTGAACTTCTTGTACCCGGCGCGGTCAATGAGGTGTCCGCCGTGGAGGTACTCGGGCTTGTAGTCCATGACCCAGGCGGAGAACTTCTGCCAGTTCTTGAGCACGCCAAGCACCACGTCCTCGGTAGCCCAGTTGAGGAACATCTTGCCGGTGCGGGGGGTCTGCCGGCCGGTGCGGCCGCCCAGGATCACCCGGTAGAACTTGGTCTCCTGGCGGGTCCAGGCGGAGGTGGGACAGGCCTTGACGCACTCGCCGCAGCCCACGCAGCAGCAGGGGTCCTTCTCGATCTTGCCGGTGCCCTCGTTGAGGGAGAGCACCCGGGTGGCGCCGTGCTCACAGGCGCGGACACAGGCGCCGCAGCCGATGCACCGCTCGGGGTGATAGGTCATGCGGGCCACGCCGATGATGCCGAAGTCGCACAGGTGGGCCTTGTTGCAGTCGTTGGGGCAGCCGGCGATGTTGATTTTGATATGGTAATGGCTGGGGAAGATGATGGGCTCGATCTTCCGGGCCAGCTCGAAGGTGTTGCAGTTGCCGCAGATGCAGTGGTAGTTGCCCACGCAGGCGGTGATGTTGCGGGCGCCGATGGTGGGGTAGCCGGCCTTGGGGTCCCAGGGCTGGGGCTCGTGGGCCACGGTGTCCATGTTGACGCCGCACAGCTCGGCGTCCACCTCTTTGATGTACTGCTCCAGATACTCGTTCACCGCGGGGATGTTCTCATACTTGATGCCGGTGATGTCGAAGGTCTGGCGGGTGCCGAAGTGGAAGTTGCCGTCGCCCCAGGTGTTGGCGATGTGCTCCACATAGCTGAGGTACTTGGCGTCCACCATACCGCCGGGCACGCGCATCTGGAGCATGAACTCGCCGGGCACCTTGGACTGCCGGAAGCAGTTCAGGCGCATCTTCTTGACATTGATATCATGATTCATCCTTCACACGCTCCTTCCTCAGTCCACCAGATCCCGGGCCACCGTGTAGGGGAACACGGGGCCGTCCAGGCACACGTATACCTCGTCGATGCGGCAGTGGCCGCACTTGCCCACGGCGCAGGACATCTTGCGCTCGAAGCTCATCCACACCTTTTCGGCGTCCACGCCGTTGTTCATCAGCTCCAGGCCGGTGAACTTCATCATGGGAGGGGGACCCACCACCACAACGGCGTAGTCGCCGTCGAAGGAGTCGAAGGGGATCTCCTTGACAAAGGTGGTGACCAGGCCGGTGCGCCAGCCCTCCTTGGCGTCGTTGTCCAGGGCATAGATGGTGGAGAATTTCTCCTTCCAGGCCTCCAGCTCGCTGTGGAACACGATGCCGTCCTCATTCTTGAAGCCGGAGATGAGGTGCACGGACTTGGCAAAGCCGGGGTCCGCCGCCAGCATGTTGAGCATGGAGCGGACGGGGGCCAGGCCGGTGCCGCCGGTGATGACCACCAGGTGCTTGCCCCGGAACTGCTCCACGGGCCAGCCCTTGCCGTAGGGGCCGCGGAGGAAGAGGGTATCCCCCGCCTCCTTCTCAAAGATCACGTTGGTGACCTTACCCACGGAGCGGATGGTGAACTCCAGCCACCCGTCGCCCTGGGCGGACACGGAGATGGGGGCCTCGCCGATCATGGGGATGGAGAGCTGCATGAACTGGCCGTGGGCGGGCTTCGCGTCGGTGGCCACGCGGAAGGTCCACTCATGGCGGCTCTCTTTCTTCACGCTCAGGATTTCACAGGCCTGAGGCTGAACCGGATTCGTCATTTCGTTCCCCTCCTTCTTACTGCTGGGCCAGGCCGGCCTTGATCTCGTTCACGGCGGCGTTGACCTTGTTAACGGTGGCGGAAATGGAGATGAGCTCCGGGCAGCGGTGGGTGCACCGGCCGCAGCCCACGCACATGTGGCCCTCGCCGAAGCGGGCCTTGTAGTCGTGGAACTTGTGGAGCACCTTGTAGCGCATCCGCTCGCCGGCAGTGGAGCGGAACTCCCGCTGGCCGGCCATCTGGTCGAAGCCGGCGATCTGGCAGGAGGCGGTGACGCGGCGGCGCTCGCCCACCTCGGGGTTGTCGCCGTAGATGACGTCGCGGGTGGTGAAGCAGGTGCAGGTGGAGCAGGCCACGGTACAGGCGCCGCAGGAGATGCAGCGGCCGTCAAACTCCTTCCACATGGGATGGCTCTTGAGGGCCAGGCGCACCGCCTTGTCGTCCAGATCGGGGACGGTGACCTTCAGCTCGTTCTCCTCCACAAAGGCGGGGGTGTAGCCGGCCTGGGGCATCCCCTCGAAGTAGGGGGCGAACGTCTCGTCGGTCACCTGAACCTGCACGCCCTCGTCGGAGAACTTCAGGGCCAGGGAGTAGTCGTCGGTCTTGTTGGTGCCCATGGACACGCAGAAGCAGGTGTCGTCGCCGCCGTTGCACTCCATCAGAGCGAATTTGACCTTCTCCCGCATCCGCTCATAATAGAGATCCGTATAGCCGCCGTTGCCCGCGTAGATCTTCGCCTGCACATGCTGGGCGTTGATGTCGCAGGGGCGGGCCAGAATCAGGATGGGCTTCTTGGGGCCCTTGCTGGCGCGGTACTCATCCTCTGTGAAGTAGAAGATGGCCTGCTGGATAGGGGTAAGAACCTCCTTGGCCGGGTAATCGGACTTGACCTGCCACACGATGTCCTCATAGTGCTCTACTTCCGCGTACTTGATGACATCCGTATCCGAGTAGCGGCCCTGCTTGGGGAAGCGCTTCGGGGCATAGACGCTGTAGTTCTGTTTGAGCGCCTGCAAAACGGCCTCTGCCTGTACGGCGTTCAGCGAGTAACCCATGCTGAATCCCTCCTAATTGAGTTAAGTTCTCCTTAAACATACCACCCGGGCCGCGGCGGTGAAAACTTTTAAATTGTTATGCTGCTATAATTATTTTTTATTTCTCCGGCAAAAGGGCTCGAAATTGCCAAACTTTTAACGAATTTCCCCGTTCTGTTGGATAAGACGTGCCCAAAATTTTTGCAGGCGACATGGCGTGACCGTAAAAAGCGCAGCCGCAAAGCGGCTGCGCTTTTTATAGTGTCCACAGGGCCCGGGAGGTCTCCCGCAGCTCCGCCTCAAAGGCGCTGTTCTTCCGCCAGAGGAAGGTGAACTCATGGGAGATCTGGAAGTCCGTGAGGGCTACCTGGCAGAGCGAGCCCTCGGCCAGCTCCTTCTCCACCGCCTTGCGGTAGAGGAAGGTGATGCCGCAGTCGGCCTTGACCAGCTCCTTGATGACGAACAGGTCGCTGATTTCCACAATGTGGCGGAAATCGCCCACGTGGTGGTTGCGCTCCTCCAGCACCCGCTCCAATACATCCCGGGAGCCGGAGCCCTGGTTGCGCAGGATGAGGTTCTCCCCGAACAGGGCGCTGAGGGGCCGGGGGGCCGCCTGGGCCAGGGGGTGAGCCGCCGCGCACACGCAGACATAGGGCTCCTGGGACCAGATGATGTAGTCGTACTCGCTCTTGCGGAAGTAGCCCTCCACCACGGCGAAGTCCAGCTCGCCGTCATTGATCATCCGCAGCAGAATCTGGGTGTTTTCCACCAGCATGTGGACATCCACGCGGGGATTGCGCTTCATATAGGCGGCCAGCCGCTCCGGCAGCAGGTATTCCCCGATGGTCAGGGTGGCCCCGAAGCGGATGGAGCGCCGCCCCAGGCGCAGATCCTTCACATCCCGTTTCAGCTTCTCCTCGTCGTGGAGCATGCACAGCGCGGCATTGCGCAGCAGCTCCCCCTCCTCGGTCAGCGCGAGGCGCTTGTTTTGATAGGAGAACAGCTTGACGCCGTAGTAGCTCTGGAGATACTGGATATGCTGGGTCACCGCGGGCTGGGTGATGTTCAGCTCCTCCGCCGCCCGCGTGTAGTTCCGGTGGCGGCACACCGCCAGAAAGGTATCCATCCGAAAATCAAGCATCGCAGTTTTCCCCCTTTCCCCCAGTATACTCCAAGAAAGGCCGGGGGAAAAGGGGCTATTTTGCGCGCAGCCCCTCGGGCCCCCGCAGACGCCAGCCCATGCCGCCCATGACCCCCTCCGGCAGCTCTGCCTCGTAGCGGTTCAGCCACCGGGAGAGAACGCACAGCAGCGCCCACACCCCGGCCTGGACGGATTCCGCCCCCTCCAGGTAGTTCCGCAGGGTATCCACCCGGTGCAGCGCGCGGTACATATCCCTCGCCATCTGAAGGCGGGGGACCTTGCACCGGCGGACCAGCCGGGTATAAAACCGCGCTTCGTCCATCTCCTCCTGCCGCCCCCACTCCAGGATCCACCGGATATACCAATAGCCCTTCCGGGTCCGGCTGATGCCCAGATAGTGCAGCAGCGCCGCCGCCTGATTTTCCTCTGGAATTTGAACACAACTCATATTTGTACCCCCTACTTTTCTTATTTGACTATTTATAGTAGTTTCTAAAAGTAAATATAAATTATAAATAGTCAAATTTCAAGAAATAAAAAGTAAAATTAGTCACAGGAAATAGGAAGGGGGGTTGCTCATGGAGGAATTTGTCGCTGCACGTCTCTCTCAGTTACTCCGTCGAAAGGGTGTTTCCGCACGGGAGGCCAGTCGTCAAATTGGCCTGAGCGACACCTATCTGAATAATGTGGAAAATCAAAAACTTCTTCCATCCATGCGGAACTTTTTCCGCATCTGTGATTATTTCGGCGTAACACCCATGGAGTTCTTTGATGATGGGCGCCGATATCCCTCAAAAATCCGGCATCTCATGGATGAACTGGTGCAGTTGAGCGATGCGCAGTTGGATGCGGTAACGGCCGTGGTGGAGAACATGCGGAAGCCCTGAGTGATTTGTCGAATAGTCTTGCAATATATTTATATTTAACTTTCATTTTGAGCGCGGTCCCGGCGGCAATCCGCTGGTTGACCGCGCCCTTTTTCGTAGAGGCCGACGTCCCAGGGCAGCCTCTCTTGCCCCCCATTGGGACATTCACTGTCCATCGGCCTACACCTGTAGGGGCGGCCTTTATGGCCGCCCGCAGGCGATCGCCAGGGCCGCCTCAACGCTCCTCCGCGTAGGGGCCGATGCCCACATCGGCCCGCCTTATTCCGGGCTGAAGCGCCTTCCATGTTACCCTTTTTGACACCTGTTTTCTTGTCATGCCTCCGGCGGGCCCCTTTCTGAGTGGCCAGAAAGGGGCGAAAGAGCCAGTTAAGGCGGGGGATGCCGATTTCCCCCGCCTTAACAATCCACCCCTTGAAACGGCCAAGAAGGGGGAATTGCGATTCCCCCTTCTTGGAACTTCCCCCAAGTCGTTCTACCGGTTGCTTTCCGGCGGCGGGGGCTTACTCCGTAACGCCCCCGCCGCACCGGCTTGTATGCGGGGTGGCTGGAACGTAGGGGCGGGGCTTGTCCCCGCCCGCGGGCGGCCACAAGGGCCGCCCCTACGGATGGCATGAGCCGCCTTTTCTGCATTTTATTTAACGTTAAATTGCAAAATTCGGCGCAGCTCCCCTTGTTTCCCGGCCAGAGCGGTTTCTCCGGCCGGGCGTTTTTCTCCCATTGACAGAATCCTTGCAGGGCTCTTATAATGGCGGTGACAAACAGCCCAAAAACTGCAAGGAAGGGAGGCCGTCTTTTGAAACAGCTTCTGGCGCCCCTGGTGGGGGATGCCTCGCCGGTGACGGTGATTGGTCTCTGTAAAAACGCGGGCAAAACCACCGCCATGCGCCGCCTGATGGCGGAGCTGGGGGAGGAGTGCCTGGGCCTGACCTCGGTGGGCCGGGACGGGGAGTGCACCGACCTGGTGACGGGCACGGAGAAGCCCGATCTGTACCTGAAAAAAGGCGATCTGTTCGCCACAGCGCGGGGTATGCTCACCCTGTGCGATGCCACGCTGGAGGTGGTGGATCTCACCGACGTGATGACCCCCCTGGGGCCGGTGGCGGTGTTCCGCACCCTGTCCGACGGATATGTGCAGCTTGCCGGGCCGTCGGCGGCCGGGCAGCTCCCCCCGCTGACCCGCCGCTTTCAGGAGCTGGGCGCCCAGCGGGTGCTCATCGACGGGGCCGCCGGGCGCAAGAGTCTGGCGGGGGCCGGCGTGGAGGGGGTGGCCCTGCTGTGCACCGGCGCCTCCCTGGACCGGGACATGGAGCTGGTGGTGGCGGAGACCGCCCACACCTGCTGGCTCTTTGCCCGCAAACGGCCAGAAAGCGCCGCCCTCTGCGCCGCCCTGGACGGCCAGGAGGCCCGCTTCGCCCTGTTTACCCCGGAGGGGGAGCCGGTGGAGCTGCCCCTGGAGGAAAGCGGCGCTCCCAAGTGGAACAAGCTGCCCCGGCGGCCCCTGGTGCTCTGGGCGGCGGGGGGCATTATGGACCCCCTGCTGAAAACCCTGGCCCGGCGGGGCGCCCCCACCACCCTGGTGGCGGCGGACGCCACCCACGTGCTGGCCGGACGGGCGGCGCTGGACCTGTTTCTGCGCAACGGCGGCGAGCTGCGGGTGCGCAGGGAGCTGACCATCGCAGCCGTGGGGGCCAACCCCTGGTCGGCCTACGGCTGGCATTTTGAACCGGACAAATTCGTCCGCGCCCTCCGGGAGGTCATCGACCTGCCGGTGGTGAACGTGAAGGAGGACTGAGCATGGAACTGACCCATGAACTGCGGGAGAACGCGGGACTCCAGTGGGTGCTGGAGCGCCTGAGTCCCCTGTCGCCCTTCGGCAAGCAGGCCGCCCGCACCCCCCGGTGGTACGGCCCCGGCGAGGAGGCCGCTCTGGAGGAGGAGCTGGACAACGTGGCCCTGGCCATGGAGCTGTGGGCCGCCGGCGGCACCGCCCCCCAGGCGGCGGAGAGCTGCGGCTGCGAGGCTCCCCGCGTGAACCCCGCCGACCTCAAGGACGCGGCGGCGGCCCTGCGGGGCGTGACCCGCTGCCTGCCCCTGTTTCACGACATCCGCGGCTCCTTCGACCGGGAGCCCGGTACCCCCTTCGACCTGGTGGAGCTCTTCGAGATCAAGCACTTCCTGGTCACCATGGAGCAGGTCACCGACGCCTACGCCAAAATGCCGGCGCTGGCGGGCATAGCCTTCCCGCCCCTGACGGAGGCCATGGCACTGATGGACCCGGAGGGGCGGCGGCTGCCCACCTTCTCCATCGTCAATTCCTACCACAACGACCTGGCCCCCCTGCGGGTGGAGAAGGCCAAGCTGGAGAAGGCCATCCGCATGACCCAGGAGGACAAGCGCGGCCCCCTGCTGGAGAAGCGCCGGGTGCTGGCCGTACAGGAGGATCAGCTGGAGCTGGAGGTGCGGAGCATGCTCACGGGCAGGCTCATGGCGTGGAAGGCGGAATTCCTGGCCAACATGGAGGCCCTGGGCCACCTGGATCTGATCGTGGCCAAGGGCAAGCTGGCCCTGCGTTACCACTGTGTCCGCCCCTCCCTCAGCGCCGATAAATCCATCGCCCTGCGTGAAGTCGTTCACCCCCAGGTGGCGGAGGATCTGGCGGAGCGGGGGGAGCAGTTCACCTCGCTGGATTTGGAACTGCGCCCCGGATGTACCGTCATCACCGGAGCCAACATGGGCGGCAAGACGGTGTCCCTGCGCTCCACCGTGCTCTCCCTGCTTTTGTGCCAGTGCGGCTTCTTCGTATTCGCCAAGTCCGCCTCCCTGCCCCTGTTCCACCGGGTGGATCTCATTCTGGCCGACAGCGGCCCGGGGGCCGGCGGCCTGTCCTCCTTCGGCAAGGAGGTCCACCTGCTGGACACCCTGCTGCGCCAGACCAGGGACTGCTTTTTCTTCGTGGCCATGGACGAGTTCGCCCGGGGCACCAACCCCCAGGAGGGCGCGGCCCTGGCCCGGGCGCTGGTGCGGTATCTGGGCACCCTGGACTGTGTGGCCCTCATGACCACCCACTACGACGGCGTGTCCGACGTGGCCGGGGCCCACTATCAGGTGGCCGGCCTGGTGCGGGACATCCAGGGAGACGAGGGGGACGACCCCCGCAAGCGCATCGCCCGGCGGATGGACTACCACCTGCTGCCCGCCCCGCCGGGAGCCCCCTGCCCCCGGGACGCCCTTCGGGTGTGCCGCCTGCTCAAGCTGGACGACGCCCTGATGGACCTGTTTCAGGCCGATCTATAACGGCCGGTTTTGTACGCTGGAATGGGGTTTTTTCTCCATTCCAGCGTACTTTGAAGCGCGGAATTAAATTTTCGTAAAAATAGTTGACAAATTTAACTCTCTGGGGTATAGTGTTGTTGTCAAAAATGAATAATACGCATGGATAGAGGCGCGGAGCGCAAGGTAGCGGGACAATGACAAGGGCAGGCGAGCCCGATGTGTCACGTGAATGTCCGCTCCGCCGAAGGGGGATGTGAATCGTACAGCCCTCCCCCTGAGCCGTGGGCCCAGTGCTTGCGGATTGTCATGAAGTAACATGAAGCGCTATTTGTGTCTGACGGAAGCCCCAGGGCTCCCGCAGATGCAAATAGTGTTTTTTTGTGCATGAAGCGCTATCACGTCTAGGAGGGTCCCATATCTTCACAGGCGAGGTAGTGTTATTTTTTCGAGGAGGCGTGTTATGGAAAAGCTTATCATCACCGCAGCCATCTGCGGCGCGGAGGTCACCAAGAAGCACAACCCCGCGGTGCCCTACACCGTGGAGGAGATGGTGCGGGAGGCCAAGAGCGCTTTTGAGGCGGGCGCGGCGGTCATCCACGTCCATGTCCGCGAGGACGACGGCACCCCCACCCAGGACCGTGAGCGGTTCCGCGTGGTGCTGGACGCCATCAAGGAGGCCTGCCCCGGCGTGATCCTGATTCCCTCCACCGGCGGCGCGGTCGGCATGACCGCAGAGGAGCGGCTCCAGCCCACTGAGCTGTTCCCCGAGATGGCCACTCTGGACTGCGGCACCTGCAACTTTGGCGACGACGTGTTTACCAACGACATGCCCACCATGCGGGCCTTCGGCAAGCGCATGATGGAGAACCACATCAAGCCCGAGTATGAGTGCTTCGAGATCGGCCACCTGGACACCGTGGTGAACATGGCCAACAAGGGCGAGGTCCCCGGCGCCCCCATGCAGTTCAATTTTGTGCTGGGCGTCTCCGGCTGCACTCCCGCCACGGTGGGCAACCTGGATTACTTAGTCAAGCAGATCCCCGCCGGTTCCACCTGGACCGTCACCGGCGTCGGCCGGGGCGCGTGGCCCATGGTGGCCGCGGGCATCGTCATGGGCGGCAATGTCCGTGTGGGCTTCGAAGATAACATCTACCTGGAGAAGGGCCACAAGGCCGCCTCCAACGGCGAGCTGGTGGAGAAGGTCGTACGCCTGGCCAAGGAGCTGGGCCGTGAGATCGCCACCCCCGACGAGGCCCGAAAGATCCTGTCCCTGGCATAATCTTTGTTGTTCCAATCTCCCCAACCATACATCGTTACCCCAAACTCCCCAACCAAACCAAGAACGAAACAGGAGGAACTTTCTATGCAGAAGAAAGGCAACAAGTACGGCACTCACCGCGTCATCGAGCCCCAGGGCTTGCTGACCCAGGCAGCCAAGAAGATCGACAACACCATGGAGTGCTGGTCCAACGAGATCCTGTGCGACGTGTCCGCGCTGAATATCGACTCCGCCTCCTTCACCCAGATCTATGAGGCCTGCGGGAAGGACCTGGGCAAGACCGAGCAGATGATCCTGGACATTGTCAACGAGCGCGGCAAGATGCAGAACCCTGTCACCGGCTCCGGCGGCATGTTCATCGGCACCGTCAAGGAGATCGGCGAGGATCTGCAGGGCAAGATCGACCTGAAGGTGGGCGACAAGATCGCATCTCTGGTCTCCCTGTCCCTGACCCCTCTGAAGATCAACAAGATCAAGGCCATCCACCCCGAGATCGACCGCGTGGACGTGGAGGCCCAGGCCATCCTGTTTGAGTCCGGCCTGTACGCCAAGCTGCCCGACGACATGAGCGAGGAGCTGGCCCTGGCCGCCCTGGACGTGGCCGGCGCTCCCGCCCAGACCGCCAAGCTGGTCAAGCCCGGCGACTCCGTGCTGATCCTGGGCGGCGCAGGCAAGGGCGGCATGATGTGCTGCTACGAGGCCATGAAGCGCGTCGGCCCCACCGGCAACGTGGTGGCCCTGGTCATCTGCCAGGAGGACGCCGACCTGCTTAAGAGCATGAACCTGTGCCACCACGCCATTGTGGGCTCCGCCACCAACCCCACCGAGGTGCTGGAGAAGTCCCTGGCCGTCAACGGCGGCAAGGAGTACGACGTGTCCATCCTGATCGTCAATGTTCCCGCCTGTGAGATGGCCGCCATCCTGCCCGTCCGCGACAACGGCACCGTCTACTTCTTCTCCATGGCCACCGACTTCGCCAAGGCGGCGCTGGGCGCTGAGGGCTGCGGCAAGGATGTCACCATGATTGTCGGCAACGGCTACACCAAGGATCACGCCGAGATCACCCTCTCCGAGCTGCGTGAGAATGCCCAGCTCAAGGAGTACTTCGAGAAGAAGTACCTGTAAGGTATCCCACAGGCCGTCTCAGCTCGGACGCCGGTGGATGCCGGCCGCGCCTTTTGGCGCGCAGAACGCGCAGCGTTCCCGCAGGGGCAATTCACTTGCCCCGAGGAGGTCAAATCCTGGGGTCCCTGCACAATGGAACATTGTGTGGGGCGCTGCGTGAGAATGCCCAGCTCAAGGAGTACTGCGAGAAGAAGTACCTGTAATTGAACCACTGTCCCAATCATCTGTGACATTTCCGCTCCTGTGCGGCTCTGCCGCAGGCGGACCGGGGGACTCTCTCCTCCCCAACCCTTCCCCCCCGCCGCTGTCTCCGCCGCACGGCCCGCGGTTTCCATGTCTCCCCAATCTGATTTAGAAAGGATGACCTTGTTTATGGTAGAGTCCCGCCGTAAAATCCTGTTCCCCAACGTCACCGACGAGGAGTGGAACGACTGGCACTGGCAGGTCAAGAACCGCATCGAGACCCTGGAGGACCTGAAGAAGTACATTGAGCTGACTCCCGAGGAAGAGGAAGGCGTCAAGGCCTGCCTGGGCACCCTGCGCATGGCCATCACCCCCTACTACCTGTCCCTGATTCAGCCCGGCGATCCCCACGATCCCGTCCGGCTGCAGGCCATCCCCACCGCCAAGGAGCTGCATCAGGCCGACTCCGACCTGCTGGACCCCCTGCACGAGGATGAGGACTCCCCCGCTCCCGGCCTGACCCACCGCTATCCCGACCGCTGCCTGCTGCTGATCACCGACCAGTGCTCCATGTACTGCCGCCACTGCACCCGCCGCCGCTTCGCCGGCCAGAACGACGCCGGCCTGCCCGTGGATCAGGTCGACCAGGCCATCGAGTACATCCGCAATACGCCCCAGATCCGCGACGTGCTGCTGTCCGGCGGCGACGCCCTGCTGGTGAGCGACGAGCGCCTGGAGTACATCATCTCCAAGCTGCGCGAGATCCCCCACGTGGAGATCGTCCGCATCGGCTCCCGCACCCCCGTCGTGCTGCCCCAGCGCATCACTCCCGCGCTGTGCAACATGCTGAAGAAGTATCACCCCGTGTGGCTGAACACCCACTTCAACCACCCCAACGAGATCACCCCCGAGTCCGCCAAGGCCTGCGCCATGCTGGCCGACGCCGGTATCCCCCTGGGCAACCAGAGCGTGCTGCTGGCCGGCATCAACGACTGTGTTTTCACCATGAAGAAGCTGGTCAACGAGCTGGTCAAGATCCGCGTGCGCCCCTACTACATCTATCAGTGCGACCTGTCCATGGGCCTGGAGCACTTCCGCACCCCCGTCAGCAAGGGCATCGAGATCATCGAAGGCCTGCGCGGCCACACCTCCGGCTTCTGCGTGCCCACCTTCGTGGTGGACGCCCCGGGCGGCGGCGGCAAGACTCCTGTCATGCCCCAGTACATCATCTCCCAGACCCCCAAGAAGGTCATCCTGCGCAACTACGAGGGCGTCATCACCACCTACACCGAGCCCGAGCACTACACCGACTGCCAGTGCGACTACTGCACCGGCAAGAAGAAGAAGGAGCTCATGGGTGTGGCCGGCCTGGAGCGCGGCCAGGCGTTGTCCATGGAGCCTGCCAACCTGGAGCGGCATAAGCGCTCCCATCACGAGGAATAATCGGGGAATATTCCCAAGCGGGCCGCTGCTTTGACAGCGGTCCGCTTCCCCCTGCTTTTGACTGAAACCGAGAATGGAAGTGATTATTGTTGGAATCCAAGCTGAATCTTGATTTCAAGCTGGTGGAGCAGGCCCGGGCCCACGCCGCCCGCGTGGCCGACGACACCCAGCGCTTTATCGACGGCTGCACCACCGTGGCTGTCGAGCGCACCATCTGCCGCCTGCTGGGCATTGACGGTGTGGACGCCTCCGATGTCCCCCTGCCCAGCGTCGTGGTAGACCACCTGATGGACAAGGGCGCGTTGCCCCAGGGCGCCGCCTTCTGGATCGGCAACGCCATGGTGGAGACCGGCAAGGGTCCCCAGGCCATCGCCGAGGACGTGGCCGCCGACAAGCTGGAGCTGACCGAGCTGCCCGTCCACAGCGAGGCGGACATCCACGCCGCCCTGGCTCCCATCGTGGAGGAGAGCCTGGCCAAGATCCGCGCCCGCCGCAAGCGCCGCGAGGACTTCATTGCCGCCCACGGCGGCGAGAAGCAGGGCCCCTGGGTCTACCTGATCGTGGCTACCGGCAACATCTATGAGGACGTGGTGCAGGCCACCGCCGCCGCCCGCCAGGGCGCCGACGTCATCGCCGTCATCCGCACCACCGGCCAGTCCCTGCTGGACTACGTGCCCTACGGCGCCACCACCGAGGGCTTCGGCGGCACCTACGCCACCCAGGAGAACTTCCGCCTGATGCGTGAGGCCATGGACAAGGTGGGCGAGGAGCTGGGCCGCTACATCCGCGTGTGCAACTACTGCTCCGGCCTGTGCATGCCCGAGATCGCCGCCATGGGCGCCTTCGAGGGCCTGGACGTCATGCTGAACGACGCCCTGTACGGCATCCTGTTCCGCGACATCAACATGCAGCGCACCCTGGTGGACCAGTCCTTCTCCCGCGCCATCAACGCCTATGCGGGCGTGGTCATCAACACCGGCGAGGACAACTACCTGACCACCGCCGACGCGGTGGAGGAGGCCCACACCGTGCTGGCCTCCCAGTTCCTCAACGAGGCCTTTGCCCTGCGGGCCGGCCTGCCCGAGGAGCAGCAGGGCCTGGGCCACGCCTTCGAGATCGACCCCGACGTGGAGAACGGCTTCCTGTATGAGCTGGCGCAGGCCGAGATGGCCCGCGAGATCTTCCCCAAGGCGCCCCTGAAGTACATGCCCCCCACGAAGTTCATGACCGGCAATATCTTCCGCGGCCAGGTGCAGGACGCCCTGTTCAACATGGTGACCATCCTGACCGGTCAGAAGATCCACCTGCTGGGCATGATGACCGAGGCCATCCACACCCCCTTCCTGTCCGACCGCTTCCTGGCCATTCAGAACGCCCAGTACATCTTCCGCACCATGCACGACCTGGGCAGCGAGATTGTCTTCAAGGACGGCGGCATCATGCAGAACCGCGCCGCCGACGTTCTGAAGAAGGCCACCGATCTGCTGGCCCAGATCGAGCAGCTCGGCATCTTCGAGACCCTGGAGCGGGGCATCTTTGCCGACATCAAGCGCCCCCGCGACGGCGGCAAGGGCCTGGACGGCGTTGTCAACAAGGCTGCTGGGTACTTCAACCCCTTCCTTGAGCCCATGATGAAAGGGGGTGCCGGCAAATGAGCTCCGGACTGTATCAGATTCGCGATAAAAACCTCGACACAACCCTGGACCTGACCCGCCTGAAGCCCTATGGCGACACCATGAACGACGGCAAGGTTCAGACCTCCTTCACCCTGCCGGTGAAGGACGACGACAAGGGCGCAGCCGCGGCCGTCATGCTGGCCCAGAAGATGGGCCTGGCCGACCCCAACGTGGCCCTGCGCCAGAAGCTGGACGAGAACTTCACCTTCTACGTGGTCTACGGCTCCCTGACCCACTCCATCAACTATAATGAGATCGTGGTGCAGACCGTCACCGACGAGACCATGGACATGCACGAGAACGACGAGTTCCTCAAGGAGCGCCTGGGCCGCAAGATGGTGGTCATCGGCGCCTCCACCGGCACCGACGCCCACACCGTGGGCATCGACGCCATCATGAACCGCAAGGGCTTCGCCGGCCACTACGGCCTGGAGCGCTACGACATGATCGAGGCGTACAACCTGGGCTCCCAGGTGCCCAACGAGGAGTTCCTGCGCAAAGCCGCCGAGGTCAACGCCGACGTGCTGCTGGTCTCCCAGACCGTCACCCAGAAGGATGTGCACATCCAGAACCTGACCGAGCTCATCGAGCTGGCCGAGGCCGAGGGTGTCCGCGACAAGTATATCTTCTGCTGCGGCGGCGCCCGCATCACCCACGCCCTGGCCAAGGAGCTGGGCTATGACGCCGGCTTCGGAGCGGGCACCTACGCCGACGACGTGGCCACCTTCTGCTCCAAGGAGCTGGTCCGCCGCCTGGGCAAGTAAGACGTATTCTCCTCTCTTTCCTCTTTTTCCCAAGCGCACAGCCGCCGGAACTTTACAGTTCCGGCGGCTGTCTTTTATTCTCCCTTTTTGTCGCCCATCTTTAAGGATTTTTAAGAAGTTCTTCCGCCTTTCTTTTCTCCGCCCTGTTATCCTTCTTATTATATAAGGTAAGGAGGCATTGGATATGCACATTGGAACCCG